>Ga0302326_10008858_pt1 | contig 22125 bp, 18 predicted proteins | sample Palsa_T0_3_FD_202264 | JGI IMG/M metagenome (GOLD analysis project Ga0302326, IMG submission 202264) | Peat permafrost microbial communities from Stordalen Mire near Abisko, Sweden - Palsa_T0_3 | ecosystem: Environmental > Terrestrial > Soil > Palsa > Peat permafrost | place: Sweden: Abisko... | reverse complement strand
GATTTTGCCAAACGGAAACAGATCAAGACGGTGCTTGATGCGCTGATTCCCGAGTTCTCTGTTCGCATCGGTGGCGCGACATCGATCGATGTCACCAAGCACGGCATCGACAAGGCTTACGGGATTAAGAAGCTTAGAGATATTCTTGGCATCTCATTGCAGGACATGATTTACATCGGTGACGCTCTGTTTGTAGGCGGGAATGACTACCCCGCGAAACAAGTTGGGGTGATTTCGATTCCAATCCGCAATCCCGATGAAACCAAGAGAGTCATCGAAGCGATCATTGCCTGCTTGGGCCCCGAAGGCCAAGTGCGATCCTTTGAGGTGGACCAATGAGCAGTGGACTGTCGAGCCCAGCGTCGATAAGCATTGCATCGGCCAGCGACTTCAAGCTGCGCCGCCTGGCGATGCTGATGGAACCCGAGCCGGGAAATCCCCAGGAAGTAGAAGGCGTCCTAAATCCGGCTGCCGTTCGTGGGCCGGACGGGAAGCTGTATCTCTTCCCGCGATTGGTGGCAAAGAATAACTATTCGCGCATTGGCATCGCACGCGTGGTTTTCAATGAAGCCGGCGACCCATCGCACGTCGAGAGATTCGGTATCGCCCTTGAACCCGAGGCCGATTACGAGCGCCGCCCGAATGGTGGCGGAGGCTGCGAAGACCCACGGGTCACCTACGTCGAACCTCTCCATCGTTACATCATGACCTATACAGCCTTCTCTCCTGACGGTCCAAGAATCGCACTGGCCGAGTCAGAGGATCTCTTCCATTGGAAGCGACTCGGGCTCGCAACCTACGCTCATTGGCACGGCATCGAATTGGGGAATATCGATGACAAGGATGCGAGCCTCTTCCCGCTCGCGATACCGAACTCCACTGGAATATTGGAACTGGGGATGCTTCATCGTCCGCTCTTTCCAGGCACACGGCCGGAGGAAACCTGTTGCCACCCAGCAGTTCGTAAAGTGGATCTCGATCGGGAGAGCATCTGGATTTCTTACTGCCCTACCGCCTTTTTACACCGCGAACCAGATCGACTCAGCCGGTTTACTTCCCATCACCGATTGGCAACACCCGTCTCACCCTGGGAGCGTCTCAAAATCGGTGCCGGTACCCCGCCAATATTGACGAGGCATGGCTGGCTAATCGTGTATCACGGAGTTAGCGAGGCTGCATATACCGGCGACTTGGAACATCCTCTGTGTTACTCCGCTGGAGTGATGGTGCTTTCAGAACAGCACCCGCGCGTGATCCGATATCGCTCAAAAGAGCCTGTGCTCACCCCGGTGCTGCCTCAGGAAAAAGACGGCACCGTAGATAATGTTGTCTTCCCCACCGGCATCGATAGGCGCGACGATCTAGGAACACCGGATCGCTTCGACATCTACTATGGGATGGCTGATAATCGAATCGGCGTCGCACGACTTGATTTGCCTGACCACCTGCCAGCCGGAATTGATGCCGATCCACCAGATGCGGAAGCGTGAAGCGTATCGCGGCGAAAGCATACCGACTCCAATGCCAGTATATTGGCATCGAGAGCAGGCTATCTCGCTACATTTCGCAGCCTTCTGTCAATGACTTGTTCGTATACGAACGATTTCTACCGAACATTTGGCGTCACGAGCGACAGATTCCGCGACGCTTCCCAACAAGAGGCTCCGGATGCCCCGCTGCCCATGGGAGCCAACCACAACGAGGTCGGCGTCCCACTTAGCTGCTGCTTCGAGTATGCTGTCTCTCACGTCACCTACCTCGACCACTGTGTGTGTCTTGAATCCCACCCTTCGCAAGTCGTCAGCGGCGCGTTCAATCAATGCATGAGCAGACTTTTTCTGATCATCCAACTCAGGAGCGTATCCCGGCGCCATCTCCGGCGGAGCCACAGGCTCAACTGGCTGCAGCACATGCATCACTAGAACTTCAGTATTCTCAGTCTTAAACTGGCCCACAACAGATCGAATTACATCTTCGGAGAACTTAGAATCGTCCATTCCTATCAGAATTTTCATGAGTCATCTTTCTTAACGAACGGGTCGAGGGCACCTTCAGGTTCGGGAGACCTGAACCAAATTCCATTCCCAGGTGAGCGCAGTCCGAGGCCACCACCAATTCAGACTCTAGGCGCTTCCAGGAGTAGAGCGGCGGATCGCATAGCGCCGACACACTTCACAATCCGCCGAACTGCAAGCGCCTTCTATTGGCTCGAAGACGAGTGTCTTAAATCTCCGCTATTTGTGCATATATTCGCGCAGTTCGTGCATGAGCGGCTCGGCGGAACCTGGAATCTTTTCTTTGCCGTCCAAAATCTGACGCCGTTCTACACTCTCTCCGTACATCGCTGCATCTCCGCTTTTATCAGCCTGGACTACAGCACCGTCGAGGCTGACACCCGCGAATATCCCCTTTGTTCGGGAATAAGACAATATCTCTGCGTTCAACTTTAGGTCCGTGGCGGCGGCTGCGTTCCGGCCAACTGGTCCAGCCGCTACAGAGGCGTCGGCTCCAAGCTTGAATTTATCGCTGAGAAGGCTATGAAGCGCGTGATCGTTCATGAAGAGCATAACCACGTCGGTCGATGACCCGCCGATTTGGTATCCTACACTGCCTCCGTCGAGAGCCAGGAACAACGGGGCGCTCCATCCATGCTCGGTGCGGCATGTTGCCAGACCACGCCCATAACTGCCGCCGAAGATAAAGGCAAACTTCTTGTCTCCAGGAATGATGGCGATGCACTTCGCTCTTTCTAGAAGATCCTGCGGAATGGCGCTATCCGGCGTGTCCATGATTGCCTTGAACACCTCAGCCGCCTTCTGGCTCCGGGCAGCATCATCGTCGCGGTCCGAAGCGGTTGCAAATTGACTGCACATCAGCACGAGTGCCGAGAATATCAGAGCGCGCTTTAGCATCATGTTGTCCTCATTTTCTTTCAAGCTTCGTTAGAATCGTCACGGCTCGTGTATCCAAACGGACTTCGAGATGAATATCTACCCGCATATTGGAAGAATGAAGGCCAGACACCGCACAATCTGTCACATTTTGCTCGTTTAGTTGCAATCAGGTGCGCACCGCATATCCAATGTCAAGATCAAGAGGGCAGATTCAGAAGCAATCGACAAGCACACATGCCGAACACTTGGCTCATTCGAGATCCTTCATCGGCGGACTTAACTCACATGGACAATAGGGCGGCGTAGCTCGTCCTTGACTGCACGACGCAGAACTTCGTGAGTAAGAGGAGCGGTGTCGCCCTCGCCCAAAAAAATGAATCGCATAATATTTGTCACAGGATTCACATCGGTCCAATGAAAATATACGTGTGGGACGCATCCCGTTGTTCGCTCCAGATGAATGAGTAGAGCGGCCATCGAGTTGGCAACCACTGCGCTCTTGGCATGCAAGATGCGGCTTGAACCTTCCCGTCGACCGTGGACCCGAAGATGGCCGGTGAAGTCTGAAGTGTCGCCACGTTCTACTTCAAAGAAAAAGATTGACTCGTCAGGGGAAAGACCGTTGAGACGACGAAGCTCGCGGTCCGCTTCGTCGCAGTTCTTTCGAGAGGAAGTGCGCGGGTTCCAAGCGATGAGGCGAATTGTTTGATCACAGGCGTTCGCGAGAAGGGCTTGTGCTTGATCATCAAGCTCGACGCCGGTGATTCGAAGTTCGGTCGAGCGCACAGCGCGAGAAACAAGCGACATGAAGATCATCGTGAAGATGAATATGCAGGAGATCTTCAAGCCCTCGGGCCGCTCATAGATATTGACCAAGGTCGTATAGATGAAGATGAAAGAGAGAAAGCCAAGGGTAAATCTAGGTAGACCTCTGCGGGCAGCAATCGCAACGGCGCACGAGGCAGAAGTGATCAGTACAAGCACACCGGTGGCATAGGCTCCTCCCTGGGCATCGACATCCGCGTGAAACAGCAGCGTCACGGTAAAGGCAACGCCGACAAAAACGAGGACCAGCGGCCGCGACGCTCGTGCCCACTCGGGGGCCATCCCAAAGCCGGGAAGATAGCGCGGGATGATGTTGAGAAGGCCGGCCATGGCGGACGCCCCAGCGAATGCCAAAATGAGGATGGTGCTGAGGTCATAGACGGTCCCGAAGCCATTGCCTAGGTATTGGTGAGCGAGATAAGCCATCGCTCGACCGTTGGCGATGCCGCCCTCTTTGAAATAGGGAGCGGGAATAAGTAGTGTCGTAATGATGCTGGTGGCCATGAGGAATACGCTCATTATGATCGCCGCAGTCACCAGAAGGCTCTTTGCATTCTTGATCCGTTCGTTCATATCTTTGGACTGAATCAGCGGCATGACAACGACTCCCGTTTCGAACCCCGAGAGGCCGAGGGCAAGGCGTGGAAATAGGAGAAGCGACAAGCCAAATATAGAGACAAGACTGCCATGCTGAGTGAAGACTGCGTGCTTCCACGCAGGAATCACTTGTGGATGTTGAACGACTTGAAGAACTCCGGCAACGGTAACGATCGAATTCAACAACAGATAGACCGCCACCAGCCAGACCGCTATCGTGACCGCTTCCCGGAATCCCTTCAGGAAGATGCCGCCGAGAACCGTGAGCAAAAAGAGCGTGACGGCCATCTGATTCTGCAGAACATGCGGCGTATACGGGTTGTGGATGAAGTGAGCCGCAGCGTCTGCAGCAGAGAGCGTCATCGTAATGATGAAGTCGGTGGTGGCGAAGCCGAGCAGTACCAGGACGAAGACTTTACCTCCCCAACCGGGAAAGAGCTTCTCCAGCATTGCGATGCTACCTTGGCCGTTGGGGCTTGCAGCCGCTACTCGCCGGTAGACCGGTAAGGCCGCAAAAAGAGTGACCAGTACCAGAACCAGCGTCGCAACTGGAGAGAGCGCCCCTGCTGCTAAAAACGCGATTCCGGACTGATAACCGAGGGTAGAGAAGTAGTCTACCCCGGTGAGACACATGACGCGCCACCAGGGATGTTCTGCTTCTTCCACAGGCCTCTGAATCCCCTTTGGAAGTTCAAGGTCTGCGAGCAGCCAATCGGTGATGAACACGTGGACTTTATCTCCTGGATTGCAGGCCTCATTGTACCCGGGACAGCGGGAAACGCCCGGCTTCTCCATCACCCATTCGTCTGTCTGATTCGCAGCTAAGGACCCTTATCGTGCCATCAACGTTGCCATAGGATCTGGTTCGCTTCGAGCGGAATGAGGGCTTCCGGATGGTGAGGAATGATGCGAGGTGTGTAGTCGCCGGCCGGTCGACACGCACTGACTGAAGCCGCGAAGATCTGAGCTTCATCCGAGTCAGGAATGCTGCTACGCGGGATCATTTCTTCGATAACGGCATTCCCAGCAGTGACTGAATTTGCATAGAGTTGTACCCTCAGCCCAGCAAGATCAACTCCGCCCGGAAAGATCTTCACATCGAAGAAGTGCCGTTCATCATGTGTCTTGATATCGACGCTGCCAAAGCGAACATCATTCCAATGCCTGGCGATCTGTTGCTGCCATGCAAGCAGGCCCGCACCTGCATGGTTGTTCCCGTCAGCGCGGCCGCAGTAGCTTGCGGCAGCGGGGATATAGTGCAGGTCCGCATATTCACGGATCGCACGGCCAGCAGAAAATTGAGGCGCGAGCTTAGCCATGCTTTCGCGAATACGTCCAAGCCACTTGGAGGGTAGGCCAGCTTCGTCTCGATCATAGAATTTTGGAACCACTTCATCTTCGAGAATCGAATACACCTTTTGGGCCTCAGTGGTATCCCACGCTGGATCATCTCCGCGTTCCGCCCCATCGCCAATGGCCCACCCGACGTTAGGCGAGTAAGCTTCCGCCCACCAGCCATCAAGTTCAGACAGGTTGAGACCGCCATTCGCAAGGACTTTCATACCGCTCGTTCCACAGGCCTCCCAAGGCCGCCGCGGTGTGTTGATCCAGAGATCCACGCCTTGAACCAGTTCCTGCGCCATAAGCATGTCGTAATCGCTCAGGAAAACGACATGCGGACGGACCTCTGGGCGCCAAATGAAATCATTCCATTCCTTGATGAGCTCCTGTCCAGGCCGATCCTGGGGATGCGCTTTCCCGGCAATCACCAACTGTACCGGACGGTCCGAAGCGCGAAGCAAGTGAATCAGCCGATCTGGGTCGCGCAGGAGCAGGTCGGGACGCTTATAAGTTGCAAACCGGCGGGCAAAGCCGATGGTCAGCACTTTGTTGTCCAAAATGCTCGTGGCTAAGGAAGGATCAGCGCCTTCTGATGCGAGTTGTCCAGAGTAACGCTTCCGTATGTTCGTGACGAGCGCGTCACGTCCTTCATTTCGCAGATCCCAAATCTGCATATCTGTGAGTTGGCGAACGGAGTCGCATTGAGGGCCGTCTTCGCGCCAGCGCGAGGGGCCGCACGCTTTTGTCCAGAGTGCATCTGCACCTTCCGAATCCCAGGTAGGTACGTGAATGCCGTTTGTGACGGAACCGACAGGCACTTCCTCTTGTGGCCAGCGCGGAAACAAAGCCTGAAAGATTTTCCTGCTGACTTGCCCGTGAAGTTTGCTTACGCCGCTGACTCGACCACTGCCGCGGACCGCGAGATATGCCATATTGAAGTCTTCTGAAGCGTTTGCTTGATCTTGACGTCCCATTGCAAGCAGATCGTCCATCGCTATGGCAAGCTCATCCTGCGCGTAGCTCGTAAAGTATTTCCGGATGAGATCGGGAGGAAAGCGATCGAAACCAGCGGACACCGCAGTATGTGTCGTGAAGAGATTTCCGGCTCGCGTGACAGTCAATGCCAGGTCGAATGGGATGCCATGATCCTCCATATAGCTGCGCGCCCGATCGAGCACCGCAAATGCAGCATGACCCTCATTGAGATGACAGACCTCTGGCCGAAGGTCTAACGCCCGCAACAAACGCCAGCCGCCTATTCCAAGCAGAATCTCCTGCTGCAACCGCATCTCTGCATCGCCGCCATAGAGTTCGCTGGTGATTCCGCGGTGCGCCGGTGCGTTAGCGAAGTCGTTGCTATCGAGAAGATACAGCTTGCCTCTACCGATTGAGACTTCCCAGCAACGTACCCAGACCTTCGATCCTGACATTGGAATTCGCATTCGCAGCCACTCACCATTGGATCGACGCAATGGACGAATCGGCAGTTGCCCTGGGTCGTTCATCGGATAAAGCGCCTGCTGCCGGCCATTCGAGTCAAAGGCCTGGCGGAAGTAGCCCTGACCATAGAGCAGTCCGATGCCAACCACAGGAATTCCGTGATCGCTGGCCGCTTTCATTTGATCTCCCGCCACATTGCCGAGGCCGCCCGAATAAATAGGCAACGCCTCGCTTAACATGAACTCCATGCTGAAGTAGGCGGCGAGTGTCAGCGGCGAACCAGCGTGCTTCTTCTGAAACCATGCATCTGCGCGATACGATTCCCTATGGCTATGAAGCAAGTCGTCGAGACGATGGCGGTATTGTGGATCAGCCAGTGCGGCTTCGATCTTCTCCTTCGACACGGTCTGTAGAATACCCCACGGATTTTGCGTGGACCGCCACATCTCGGCGTCCAGCCGCTTCCACAACTCATCGGATGCATGATTCCAAGACCAATGCAAATTGAGAGCTAGCTCCGCAAGTTCATCGATTCCCTTCACCTTTGACCAGATGGTGACGGACTTTGGATCGCTCACTTTGTTTCTCCGATTTTCGGCCCTGTGTCAGCCTCAGATGCAGGTGTCAAGACAGCGCCAACGATGGTCTCAGCTTCAGCTTGAATCCGCGCAAGATGCGCTGAATCTTGAAAGCTTTCGGCATAAATTTTATAAATCTGTTCGGTTCCAGAAGGACGTGCTGCGAACCAGCCATTTTCAGCAATCACCTTGACACCGCCAATCGGATTGCCATCACCCGGTGACTTGGTAAGTATGCTTTGAATCTTGTCGCCGGCTAGATCAGTGCTCAGGATGTTTTCCGCTGAAATGGTCTGAAGCATCTTCTTCTGCTCGTTGTTTGCTGGCGCGTCCGTTCGGTCGTAGAAAGGGTTACCAAATTCCTCCGTCAGATCCGCGTAGAGCTCGCCTGGGTCTTTCTTCGTTTTGGCGGTGATCTCCGCCGCCAGCAATGCCGCGACAATTCCGTCCTTGTCCGTGGTCCACGCCAATCCATCACGGCGCAGGAAGGATGCTCCGGCGCTTTCCTCTCCCGCGAAGCCAAGATCCCCGTCAAGAAGGCCTTGTACGAAGTACTTGAAGCCCACTGGCACCTCGTAGAGCTTCCTGCCAAGCCTGGCCGTAACACGGTCGATCATGCTGCTGCTCACCACGGTCTTTCCTACCGCAGTATCGGTCTTCCATTCAGGACGATTTGTAAATAAGTAGTGAATGCATACCGCGAGATAGTGATTCGGCTGCAACAATCCGCTGCTCTTCGTCACTATCCCGTGTCGATCGTGGTCTGTGTCGCAAGCGAAGGAGACATCAAAGTTGTCCTTCATCCCGATGAGAGATTGCATCGCATAGGAAGATGACGGGTCCATTCGGATCTTGCCGTCCCAGTCGAGAGTCATGAATCGAAACGTCGGATCGATGACGTCATTGACGACCTTGAGGTTAAGGCGATAGCGTTCAGCGATCGGACGCCAGTAATGCACTCCTGCACCGCCAAGTGGATCGACTCCCAGGCTGATTCCGGAGGCCCGGATTGCTTCCATGTCGATGACGTTCTCAAGATCTTCTACATAGGATGTCAAGTAGTCGTGCCTGTGGGTGGTAGAGGCCGATAAAGCCGTCGCAAATCTCATCGTCTCGACGCCTTTGAGGCCTATCTCCAGGAACTCATTAGCCTTCGCTTGAATCCAACTGGTGATCTTCTCCTCTGCCGGTCCGCCATGGGGCGGATTGTATTTGAAGCCGCCGAATTCAGGAGGATTATGGGATGGCGTAACGACGATCCCGTCGCTGAGACCGGTCGTGCGACCACGATTGTAGACAAGAATCGCGTGAGAAATTACAGGTGTAGGCGTGTAGTTGTCTCTTTCCGCCAACATGACATCCACACCGTTGGCGGAAAGGGCTTCGAGTGCGGTCTTCTGTGCCGATCGCGAAAGCGCATGGGTATCGATCCCCAGAAAAAGCGGCCCATCGATTCCATTCTCTCTTCGATATAGGCATATCGCTTGCGTGATCGCCAGGATGTGCCCCTCATTGAAGGAAAGATCGAAGGATGACCCCCGGTGGCCTGACGTACCAAAGGCAACGCGTTGCTCTGGAATCTCGGGGTTTGGTTGGCCGCTGTAGTAGTCGTTGATCAACCGTGTGACCTCGATGAGGTCGGAGTACTGTGCGGGCTGGCCGGCTCTAGGACTTATCTTCATTCCACGCTCCAAACAGTTTGCGACGGATCCGGCGCAGCAAACGCCGACTTTACGAAACCTTGCTGGAGAGTACCTCGCAAAGAATCGAATTTGAACATGTCCGGTTTGATGGCATCGTCAGAAGGCTTTCCTCTGCGATGTCTTAAACAGCGTCAACCCAGTTTATTGCAGTCGTCCAGACGCCTTCGGCGTAGGTCGGCTCAAGACGAAGCTCATGACCCTTGGCACATCACGTTCCATTATCCATTCGCGTTCCCTCGCGAGCGCTCAAGCATTTGGGGGGAACGCGACCAGATCTCTCCTGAAACTCTTCCACGGACTCTAGGCCCTTTTCGGTGATGGGTATGGTCTAAACCGAACGTTGCTCAGGACGGGAATTCATGCACAGACCTTGATGTGACACTAAACCCCAGTGCGCGTGTGATGCAGGTTGACTCGATGATTGGCCCACGATACCGACTCGACCCAGCCAGTAGGGATAAGCATCGAGCGACTGTGGAGCCAATCTCCAGCCTTCACTTCCAAGTATCCGAGATGCCAAGTGGCTTCATCCATGATGAACCCCTGAAGACGCCCTAAATCACCATCTACGGCCCACACTTCGTAGTCCCATAAGGCCCAGGCGCCACGAAGATGCTCATCCTCTGCGGTGCTCACTGGAAGTGTGATTCCGGTAGGCATTGACGATGCCAGCCCCATCTCACGATCGACCCATGCCGCCCATTGCCCATAGTATTGTTCCATCGCGATCTCTTGTTGGCGCGTAACCGGCTTTTCAGTGTCGATGTCAGGACTCTCCCGGACTTGCTCCCTTGTAAAGTGAACCTTGAAACACTTCTTCGCCCAGTCGGGTTGTTCCAAATCCGCTATTGCAAGAACGACCGCTTTCCGCTGAAACCAGTTGCCTACATCCACCACCAGGTAGAGGACCCTCCATGAGCGATCATCGAAGAGAAAGTCGCGAACGGTTCCAACTTCACCGTCTGTCGCGATGATCGATGATCCAACCAAGCTATTTAGATCGTGCACCATGATCCCGTTTCCGACCGCACATTCCATTAAACCAATTACTTCAAGTTCTGGAGGTGAGCGTCACTACGTCAACTTTTGCACTCGATATTTCGTGCCAAACATAGACTTCATCCGGAAAAGCAACCACTCTACCTTCAGACCCTGTTATGGCATGAGCCTGTCCTGGTGATTGACCCATCCACCTCGAAAAAATCGGTGCCCCACCATGTCCTCAGCGAGCAAATAGATAACCGCAATCAATATGGCTACAAACAGAATCCTTGTAATGACGACCCAGGGTAGCCTTGGTTCAGAAGTATTCGTGGCCTGCAAATCGTTGATCATATAAGCTGGACCTCCTTCGGTTCGAATGTCTGACAAAGCATCCGGCCTCTCTGCGAACGATCTTGCGCCTGTCGCCGTCACGCCGCATCGCAGCCGACCTCTGCAGGGTCAGGGAGTGCGGGTCTCGATGAGTCTTCTTCCGGCAGCTGATCGCGTAGAACCACATTGAGCAGCGACTTATGAACGCGAATGCGCCCTTTGTATTGGATATAGCCGAGCCTCCGGAACCGGTTCATGAAGAAGCTGACGCGCGAACGAGTCGTACCGATCATTTCCGCCAGCGTCTCCTGCGTGATGGGAGCAATTAACGCTGTTGGCTCCCCAGGTTGGCCATATTCGGCCATCAGCAAGAGTATTCGCGCCAGACGCCGTTCGCTGGAATTGAAGAGTTGATCGACGAGATCCGCCTGGATTCTAATGCTCCGCGCCACCATGAATTTCAGAAACAAATCGGAAAACTCATGCTCAGCATGCATAATTCGTAGCATTTCAGCGCTATCGATCTTGAGGACGACACAGGCGGTAATGGCACAAGCCGTAGCGGAATGAAGTCGGCAAGGCTCAGAGGTGGACTCCTCGCCGACAAAATCACCAGCTGCAAGAAGCGTCACCGTTGCTTCCTTGCCCCTCTTTGAAACGACGGTTAGTTTTGCTCTTCCGGAATGAATATAAAAGACGGCGTCTGCGGGAGTTCCCTGGGAAAACAGAACGTGCTTCGCTTTAAATCTGATCAGCCTTCGTCCAATTCCTGGGCTCGCCAGGTACTTATATGGATCAAATACTACCTGCTTCAATCCATCCATAGGGACGGCCTTTCTGGTCATGCTGCTTTACCGCCGGGGAACGGCACGACTGTCGCGTACTGTAGGACTTCGTCATCATCGTCTGAATGCGCCGATTCGCACACACTGGACAACCGTTTCAGCACTCCGTACCCCAGGTCTGTACAATTCTGCACACCGATGCCGCCACGAATATCCCATTGCTCGGTTTCAAATTGGTGATAGCCCAGGTATGAAGCGCCTGCAATGGACAAGCAATTAGGAGCCCCTTGGATATCCAATGGGGAGCAAAAGTGACCAGACTTTGAAGGAGGCGGAGTTCATCGTGATGTCCAGAGGAATCAGCCATGGCGAAGCAATTTGAGAATCCCGAAGTGACGAAAATGGAAGACGAGGCGGTCTCGGACGCGACCGCGTCCGCTCAGAAGCGGCTCGACCACGTTGCAGAGGAGATGGCCGAGAAATCTTCGCGCACCGAGCATAAATACGACACGGATCACCAGATTTTTTCAAAGTAGAAGAATGTCCTATCTTCAACGCCGGTCGATATGACTTCTCCACGCGCCACTCCCGGCCCCCGCCATCACAGGATGCGAAGGCGTATTTTGCATTCTATTTTGCTCGCGACCGGAAAGCACCCCGAGAGAAGTAAATGTCCTGCCTCCTGCTCCTCACTATTTGGCCCCTCCAGGCCAAATGGAAGGCTTTATCCAGCCGCCTATCTGCCCGGCGAACAACCAGCTTCAGCATGTCCTGAATTGGCCATACTTTCGTCACTTGACTCGATGACAGTAGCAGGTTCAGTCGTTTCATGAACTGACGAGGAAATCCCTTTGTCCAGCGCACATGCAACCCATCCCATTCCGAGAAGAATTCTTTTGCCAACGGATTTCAGCCCTTCCGCAGATGCAGCTCTGGAATTGGCCGCCGATCTCGCACAACACTTTCATGCGGAACTTTGTCTCTTGAACGTAATTCCTATGTTTCCAACAACGACCGCCTACGACTTCTTTCCCGAAACAGAATTCCTTGAGCAGGCGAGGAGATACGCCGAGACACAATGCACCTCACGTCAACATACACTCGTCTCCAGAGGCGTCCATGCCGAAGTCTGCATCGAGAGCGGAAACGACGTGGCAGGCAACATCATGATGGTCATCGATCGCGAAGACATTGATATGTTGATAATTTCGACGCACGGCATTTCTGGGTGGCGACCGCTGGTGTTCGGCTCGATTGCTGAAAAGGTCGTGAAGCTGGTGCAATGCCCCATCCTGCTGCTTCGTTCCATGAACACGGACACTGTTGCCTGAGAACTATGGCGAGACGACAGAAAGAGCGGCGGATTATTAGCGAAAGGGAAGTTGCTCCACCCTTATCCTCCGGTCAGGCTGCCAGGCACGTGCAGAACACGAGCTCGACGAGGCTCAAGAGCACTGAGATCGAGGCTAGTCTCCAAGAATGTCTCAAATTAAATGCCGGATGCAGCGCCATCGAATCGGCGACATAGGGCGATTCTCAGCTTATGCGGCTGCACATCAGGCTTCCATCGCAGACTGGAACAGAAACTGCGGAACGCCGGCGGAGGCCTGGAAGCTCCGAATACGATTCGGACCTTCTTCTGAAGCCAGGATCCTTCGGTCAATTCCAATAGCGGGTATACAGCGCATGCCCGACAATCGCCGCTACTAAAAGCAGTGCGATAAGAATAAAGAAAGTAATCGCCAGTCCGTCTGATTCAGCGATGTTTTACTGTTAATCCAAGAAAAACATGGCATTGCGGCCACTCGGGAACGAGGCCTAGAATCCCTCAGCCCTTGGGACGTTTTTCGGGAAGAATTTGAAGAGGCACTCGTTACGACTGCACGCGATCAATGTATAAATGTTGGAGAGCACTTCGGCGTGTTGGGCGAACGTAGGAGAGACTTGGAAGTTCTGGAGTTCTGAGAAATTTTTGTACGTGATTTGTACGGAAGATTTGGAAGTCGTGGCATTCTTTGCGATGCTGGCATTCTCAGAATCAGTAAGTAGAGTGTTTTCAATACTGATAGCGGGTTCGACTCCCGCCGCCTCCACCATAAATAAAGTTAATAGAATCATAACTTTAAGCTGTGGAAAAATATTAGAGTTGGAATTTGTACCAATTTTGTACGAGTGCTAGGCTGAAAGCATCATGCTTACGGTCTACACTCGACACACCTCCAAATGCCCAAAGAAGGACAATCCCGTCTGGCGTCGCTGCCGTTGCTGGAAGTGGATCATGGGTACTGTTCCGGGCCGTCCCGGAAGTATGCGCGTCTCGGCGAAGACAAGGTCCTGGGAGCAAGCCGAGAGCCTGGCTCGGAAATACGAGATCACCGCCGAGGGCGGAGATGAAGTCAAAGAGGCGCGGACACTGCCCACCGTGAAAGAGGCTGTCAAGGGTTATCTGGCCGATGCCGAGGCGCGCGGTCTGGCTCCAGCCACAATCCAGAAGCTCGAACACATCTTCAAGAAACAGCTCCTCGCTTTCTCCGAACAGCACCGGATCATCTTCCTGCGCGACGTGAATGTTCGCAACATGACGGAGTGGCGGTCGACATGGACCGACAAGCCGCTGGCGAGAAAGAAGAAGTTCGAACGTGTTGTGGGCTTCTTCTGGTTCTGTGTGCGCCACGGTTGGCTGAAAGACAATCCCACGGCAACCATGGGCCGAGTGATTGCCAAGCACGTGCCGACAGACTACTTCACCGCGGACGAATACAAGCGCATCATCGGTGCCACCTATCGACTTGGCGAGGACGCGGAGCGATCCTGGGCTCCTGAAAAACGCGGTATTCGCATCCGTGCCCTGACCGAGCTGATGCGCTGGAGCGGCCTGCGCATCCGCGACGCAGTCACACTTGAGTGCTCAAGGCTCGATGGAAACAAGCTGTTGCTCTACCAGGCCAAGACCGGCATTCCTGTTTTTGTGCCGCTTCCGCCGCACGTTGCCGATCTCCTGCGCTCGATTCCTCCCGGCCTCAAGCCGAACCCGAATTACTTCTTCTGGTCCGGGAACGGCCTGCCCAAGACGTTTGTCGCCAACTGGCAGCGCGCTTATCGCCGGCTCTTCAAAGTCGCCGATCTCCACAAACCGGACGGCACGCCGAAGCGTTGCCACTGCCATATGTTCCGCGACACCTTCGCCGTCGAGATGCTTCTGGCCGGCGTTCCGATCGATCAGGTCTCAATCCTCCTCGGCCACGCCAGCGTTCGCGTCACGGAAAAACATTACTCACCATGGGTGAGGGCGCGCCAGGATCAGCTTGAGAAGAGCGTACAGTCGGCGTGGCAATTCCGGCCGGGTCCCACTGGCACTGAAAGCTGATCCTATGGGTTCTTCTGGAGCATTATCGGGTCATTTCGACTCATAAACGAGTCATAATACTATTTCCGGCATCATTAATGACGTATAAAATGGTTGACATTTATGCGCGAAGAAGTGAATATGATCCATATACGGATCATATAGCCGACATATGACTCGTTAATGTTACAAGAGGCTGAAATGACCAAGCCACTGAACCGCGCATATTCCCGCTACAGCCTCGAAGCTATCGCATTGCTGGGGCAGATGATCCGCGCGGGACGGATCGAGCGCAAAATCACCGCAGAGGAAATGGCAAGCCGTATGGGAATCTCCCGTGCGCTGCTTCAGCGCATAGAAAAAGGCGATCCCGGCTGCGGAATCGGAGCGGCGTTTGAAGCTGCAGCGATCACTGGCGTGCCTCTTTTTGAGACGGACTGGGGGCAAGGGACTGTTGATCTAGACCGAGAACGAATCAGCGCACATCGGGCCGCTCTCGGAGAAATGCTAACGCTTCTACCGAAGACGGCTCGCAAGCCCAGAAGGGCAGTAAAAGATGACTTCTAGAAACGGTCACAGCGAAGCCTACGTCTGGATCTGGCTGACCGATGAAACGGCGCCTGTCGTCGCGGGCTTGTTAACCAGGGTTGACAAACAACTACTTTTCAACTATGGCAAAAGCTATCTGAAGCGGAAGAACGCCATCGCCATCTATGAGCCGGAATTACCACTTCAGGCCGGAGATATTCCCTTGCATGAAGGCTTGTCCATGCCAAGCTGCATTAGGGACGCATCCCCGGATGCGTGGGGCCGGCGCGTGATCATCAATCGCAAACTCGGCCTGAAGGGACAGGATGCATCGAAAGAGGAACTGGATGAACTGACCTACTTGTTGGAATCGGGATCAGACCGGATTGGCGCTCTGGACTTTCAGATGTCTGCAACCAAATACATTCCTCGGATGTCTGACCAGGCAACGTTAGATGAACTGCTGCGATCTGCGGAGCGGGTGGAAAAAGGAATACCGCTGCAGCCGGACCTGGATAAGGCATTGCAGCATGGTTCATCGCTGGGGGGCGCCAGACCCAAAGCGTTGATCACCACGGACGACAGAAAGTTCATTGCGAAGTTCTCGACCAGCACGGATCTCTATAACGTCGCGAAAGCGGAATTCATCGCAATGCGGCTTGCAGGGATGGCTGGCTTGAATGTGGCATCGGTAAAGCTGACCAAAGCACTGGGCAAAGACGTGTTGCTGATTGAACGCTTTGATCGCGAGAAAGAATCGCAGGGATGGCTCAGAAAACCCATCGTGTCGGCGCTCACGTTGTTTGGGCTGGATGAAATGATGGCGAAGTATGCCAGCTATCAGGACCTGGCGGAGATCATCCGTCACCGCTTTACGAATCCTGCCGACAATTTGCGCGAGCTATTTGGTCGCATAGTGTTTAACATTCTGTGCGGAAATACCGATGACCACGCGCGTAACCATGCGGCCTTCTGGGATGGGAAAAACCTTACTCTGACGCCCGCCTATGATGTCTGTCCTCAGCCACGGACGGGTAATGAGGCAAGCCAGGCCATGTTGATTCTTGGCGACAATCGGATGAGCCAGTTGTCAGTGTGTCTGGCAGCAGCGCCGAACTTCCTGCTGGATGCAGACCGTTCCAAGGGCATCATCAAGCATCAGGTTGAAGTTATTCGCGAAAACTGGAATGGCGTTTGCGATGAAGCGCAGCTAACGGAAGCTGACCGTCAACTATTCTGGCACAGGCAATTTCTAAATCCTTTCGCATTTTTCGGCGCTCCTGCCGAGATCGGCGGCGAATGAGATATTGGAAAACCATAATCTAAAGTTGGGGACTCCGTTTAGTTTGCCGGGATGATAGGAAGGATCAGACGCGAGGGATATTCCGCGTCATGCCTCACCGTTTGTTCCGCAGAGGTAACGTTCACTTCCGAGCTGATCCTCTTCCCAGTATTCGGATTGCGATCAAAGCGAGGGAAATTGCTGCTTGAAACCTCTACCCTGATTCGATGCCCTTTGAAGAACACCATGCTGGTTGGCCAAAGCTCGATATGGATTTCTTGCGCTCTTTCCGAGCCTGCGGGGCCTTGTGCATCTTGATAAGTGCGCCGCTATATTCCTTCAGAGGTATTGAAAGAAGAACCATCCGGGTGGACATCGACCAGTTTGGCGGTGAAGTCCGTATTCGGCGCAGTTGTCGAGACATACAGAATCAGCGAAACAGGCCCGGTCACCTCCGTATCCTGATTCAAGACTGCGGTCGTGTACACAAGCACATCGGGTCGGCTCTCAATGTCATTTTGACGCGCGATACCTGCGGCCGGCCCGATCATGGCTCCTCCAGCCGTGGGTACAGGATGTGAAGGGTCGAATATATAGGAATCGGATGGCGCAGCCGCAGATGGCGCGACGGCATTCAGTGTTCCGTTGCCATTGGCGCTATTCGCAGTCCCCCCGCTGCTCAAAAAATATGGGACGTATTGTGTTCTGGCCAACGGCCATTCTTGCTCGTTTCTCCATTGGTTCTTGCCCATCACAAAAATCCTGACCGGGGAAACGGTCGCTGACGGCGTTGCCATACCCGAGTTTTCATCGAACCACGGGAGACTGAGAGCCAAGCTTTGCAGTCTGAAATTCTCGGCCTTCGTTCCGTCTGGAAATGTGACTTCACTGGCGTGCGTCCATGGCCCGACAATCAAACGACTGCTGGTGGCCACGAGAGGCTCCGATGATTGTCGGATATGGATAAAGTCATTTAGCTGCGTTGGCAGAAACGGATCGTACCAACCCGCTATGAGAAGGACGGGAGCCTTGAGCGATTGCACTCGATTCTGACCATCGATATCCGCCCAAAAGGCGTCTCCATCAGGGTGCTCAACCCAATCCTTGAAGAAGTTCACGTTTGCACCCGTTGCGCGCCGATCTGCGTCGAGCAGCGGGAATCCGTTGGCCGCTCGCTTCACCTCGTCGGTCGCAGGCCAATCGGCCTGGTCTCTTGCTCCATGGCTCCGAATGGCCCAGCTCAGCGCGCTATCGAGCGAGAATGCACCGCCGGGATAGAACATATCGTGAAAATCTGTACTAGCGAAGTAGACCATTAGCGCGGACGGACCCGGTGCAGATTGATCGGCGATGGCCCATTGTGTTTGCCCAAAGGCCGAACCTCCCCAAGTCAAGATGTGGCCATCAAACCACGGCTGCTGCGCGATCCATTGCAGGGTCTCAATTCCGTCTTGCCGCTCTCCTCGCAAGGGATAGAAGCCACCTCCGGAGCCGAATCTGCCGCGCGTTCCCTGGATGACGGCTGTATAGCCACGCTCCGCCCACATCTTGCCAATCATGCTGGCGAAAAGGGCGTTCTTGAAGTCCCTAGTAAGCGGAATGCGAACCAGAATGGTCGGGGTATGGGCAGTGTGTTGAGGATGATAGATGTCAGCAACAAGCGAAATTCCATCGGAGGTAAGTAGGGTAGTTCCCTTTTGTTCGCGGACGGCGAACTGGGATCGGCGAAGCCCGAGCCGATGCGCAAGAAGTGAGGGGCCGATCTGGTAGGTCGCCCAAACAGAGATGCATAATAACGCTGCAACTGTTGCTGTTCCCTGAAGGAGGCGCTTGCCGATCCCGGGTTTCGCTGGCCTTTGAGTCGTTCGCCAATGGTAGCTGCCGAGCACGAGGATGAACGATGAGAGTACCCAATGAAAGAAGATTGGAATACATCCGCCTGTCCACCGCTCGTGAGGGTAAAGGCTCATGCGAATGGCGTAGCGAATAACCATCACGCTAAAGTACAGAGACCCAAAGATTAGGAGACCAGTGCCCAGCGGCCTGCGAGGGGTAGCGAAAAAGCCATGTTTATGAAAAAGATCAAGGCAGACCTTTCCATATAGGGCAATGATGAGAATCTGAGCCGTGAGCAACTCGCGGTAGGGTACAAGCCCCGACATCCACTCTTCCATCGGAGGTAGAAAGGAGACGTGAAGGAATGCCACCAGAAACTGACCCAGAACGCGGAGGCAGAAAAGAAACAGAAGCGTAGCGAGCGCCCAGAAATAGCGCCGTTTCAGAACTTCAGGAATCCTAGATTGATCGAGGAGCGAAGTCTCCGTCAAACCGCTTCTCCAAACATGGCCTGATAGTGGCGATACCAGTCACTCTGAAAGCGTCCGGATGGATCATACTTTTTCTTGAGCCTGAGAAACTCGGCGAAGTTTGGATAGCATGCCAGCACCTGTTCTCGCCGCGCGTAGCGATGGTAGGTCAGATAGTACGTGCCGTTACGCTTCACCGCCATGTCGATGAGCCTGCGAAAAGCCTCCGCAGAGTGTTCGATTCCCTCCGGCGTGTGGACGGTGTGAAGATTGAAGATGGTGCAGGCGTAAGACTGTTTGGCCCAAGGCAGAAAGGTCTCATTCTCCTTCTCAATGAGCCGGATCGTTCCATAAATCAAGTCAACATTGTTCTTGCGAAAGTCATCTCGAACCTCGGCCAGGAACGAGCTCAATGTGTCCCGCGGCACGTTGATTTCGGTGATGATCTCTGTAGCAGGACTCTTTGCGTGTTCCTTTTGATCGATCTCAAGATGATAGTTCACAGGGTAGATGGCCATCTGATGAGTGTCCGACCAGTAAAGCTGGCCATTCGTCGAAAGATAGTAATCCGCATAACGGCGGAACGCTTGCTTCTTGTCTTCGTGCGCGAGATAAAGCATCATCCTCCAGTTCTCATCGGAGAGGCTCTTCTCGCCTGCCGGCATCGGGGTTGCCGGATCGACGGGGCGATAACAGGAAAAGACTCCCTTATGTAGAAAGTCGTCCGATGCCGGATCGATTGCGAATTGGAAGTCGCCGTACAGGAATCCACTCCGGATGCGTTCTCGAAAAGCATCCATCAAGCCGTCTACTCCTCGCACCTCTACGACTCGCTCAATTTTTTGCCTTGGCACCAGACGCAGGGTCACTGTAGAAACGACCCCGAACAGACCGTATCCGCCGATCGCCAGGCGAAAAAGTTCCGGATTCTGTTGACGACTGCATTGAACGAGATTGCCGTCGGCATCGACCAGCTTGAATGACTCGATGTTACTTACGAAGGGCTCCATGGAAAGACCGCGTCCGTGAGCGTTCGCTGCCAGAGTTCCACCAAGGCTAATGTTATCGGCACCGGTCTGCTTCTGGGCGAGACCCCACTGCCGCGACGCACCTTGCTGGCGCTGAAGATAAGCCCTAATAAACTCTGGCCAAAATGCACCTGCCTGCACCTCTGCCAATCCGCTCTGAGGATCGAAGCTCACGATCTGGTTTAGCCCCGTCATATCGACGAGGATCATGTCGGTGCCGAATTGCTGCCCTCCCATGGCATGACGACCGCCCGCTATCGACAATGGCTTCCCGGCGGCCTTCGCTGTTCGCACTGCAGCCTGGAGATCGCTGATGCTTTCAGGCTTCAGGATGCGGTTGACATGTGTGGGATTGAGTTGCGAATGAATGTCATTGACGAGCAGGGGGTCGTCTACGGCCGAGAAGGATAGTTGCGAACCGAGGCAGAACGCCGCCGATCCCGCAAGGAACTCGCGTCGATTGATCAATTGATAGGCTCCCTTGACATGATAGCTTCTCGTGCTGCGAGAAAAACCATGAACAATGCGATGGCCTGTAGAAGGTGGTAAAGCGCATTGTGATCGAAATATCGGGGATGGATCCCGAGCTTCGCCTGCTGCGCGGCTGCTGCGAAAAGCATGAGACAGATGCCAAGAAATCCTACCAGAAACGGTGGTCTCCCCCGTCGCCGATAGGCAAACAAGAAACCACCGCCCATAAACATCAGAGCTGGAAAATATCCAACAATGGCGATCAGGAAATCCCTTCGGACAAAAAGAACGACGAGGACATACAACACGAATGCCGCAAGCGCAATCCTGTTTATATTGACTCTTGTTCTTTTGGAAAATTGAAGCGCCGTACCGATATGAACTCCCGCCAGACCAGTGATCCCCATGACGATCAGAGTGAAAGGCCACAGGATTCGATAGCCTATAGTGCGTTCGTCCAGGAAAAAACCATGGACCGTGCCACCAGCTGCTGCGCCAACCGCAATCGAAAGGAATGCTGCCACGAAAGCCCGATGTAGCGATGCCGCCGCTGAACGGACCTGTGCGATCAGAGATACGAAGCACACACACTCGACCGCCAAACCATAGTCGGTAAGGCTGACATCAACTTGAGTCATATTCGCAAGGATAGTCGCATTTGGCTCTGATTTTTCTTAGTAGAATATACTCTTTTAGTAGTTTCGCAGCAATCGCTCGCGTCCCATTTACCTCCCACTCAAACGCAAATACCTCCCCATCCAACTCGAACTCTCCGAAATATTTTCCAATCTAATGGTCAGCTTGGACTTGCATTAACAATAGAGGCGTGGTATCTATTAATCGAAGGACTGAAAACCAATGCGCGTCATCTTAGTCAACTCCGATCGACTCTCATCGTTCAGCTATCAGCTGGAATGGGGAGGCTTCGTGCGCTGACGCCATTAGATTGGTCAGATTCGAAGCCCTCCGAGAAATCGGGGGGCTTTTAGTTTTTTGCGGGATTGGCGAAATGGAAGCCGCGCTCGACTTAAGATCGAGTGTCTTCGGACATGTAGGTTCGAGTCCTACATCCCGCACCACGGGCTTCTATCTATGAGCTCGAAGCGGCGACTTACAAAGTCGTCTCAGGAGAGTTATGCCCTCAAGAGTTACACCCGGATGGTGGAAATGGGAGACACGCAGCGTCGAGGTCGCTGTGCTCATTTGAGCGTGAGGGTTCGAATCCCTTTCGGGTACCAGGCGGATGTGGTGGAACGGAAGACACGCATGCTTCAGGAGCATGTGCCGCAAATGGCGTAAGGGTTCAAGTCCCTTCATCCGCACCAGAATTGTGATCGTAGGAGCGTGGCGAAAATGGAAGCCGCACTTGACTTAGAATCAAGCGCCTTCGGGCTTGGGGGTTCGACTCCCCTCGCTCCTACCAAAGATGTGCCGGCCTGGCGGAATGGGAAGACGCGCTGCATTCAAAACGCAGTGTCCTCGGACGTGGGGGTTCGATGCCCTCGGCCGGCACCAATGAAGTTCAACACGGAGAGTTGGCCGAGTGGTCTAAGGCGCCGCACTGCTAACGCGGAACACCTCTTGAGGTGTCATTCGTTCGAATCGAATACTCTCCGCCATTTTATTTCGTGGTGATGTGTGTGAGTGGCTTAAACAACTGACCCGGAAAGTCAGAGGCCCGGTGAAG
>Ga0302326_10008857_pt1 | contig 22127 bp, 20 predicted proteins | sample Palsa_T0_3_FD_202264 | JGI IMG/M metagenome (GOLD analysis project Ga0302326, IMG submission 202264) | Peat permafrost microbial communities from Stordalen Mire near Abisko, Sweden - Palsa_T0_3 | ecosystem: Environmental > Terrestrial > Soil > Palsa > Peat permafrost | place: Sweden: Abisko... | reverse complement strand
CAGCAGTCTCGTGGCGCTCGAAGAAAGCGGCCGCGCGGCACAAGCAGCGAACGACAACGACAACGCGAATAAGTTATTCAAAGCGTGTCTTTCCGGAGCCGCGCGCGCAAACGGCTACGCTGAAGGCAACACCAAGCACTATCTCGCGATCGTCACGGGCTTGTGCAGCGGCCGAATGAGCGGAAAGTACCGGGTCGACCAGCCGCGACCGCTCGATCGCGAAGGCGAGTCGTTTAGGCCTTTGGCGCTCCCGAGCCCGTAGGAGCGGGAGAAGCCGGGAATCCGGCACCCGTCGCGATTAGCTCGCGCAAGAGCCGTGCCACCGACGGACGATGTTCTTCTTCGATGAAGAACGTATCGACGGTGCGTCCGACGAGTCCGTATCCGATAGCCGAAACGATGACGAGTTCGATGACGGGAACCACGCGCCGCCGGCGCCGCGCGTTCTCTTCGCCCTGCAGCGCCGGGTGCGACGAGATGACTTTGCGCAACAATTCGAGTTTGCTCGCGAGCGCTTCGAACGTCGGCTCGTTCTTCGAGAGCTCGAGCCATGCGAGCAAACGCGCGAATCCGCCTTCGTCGAATACGCGAAAGACGGCGTCGATCGCTTGTTCGAGCGGCATCTGACCGCTCATGCCCTGCGCGAACACTTGCGCCATCTCACCTGCGAGCCGCACCGCTACGCGCTGCGCGAGCTGCGCTTGCAACTCGCTGACGCTGCCGAAGTGGTACAGCACGTTAGGATGGCTGACGCCGGCGCGCGTCGCGACCTCCGTCAGCCGCAGCGCATCGGGGCCACCGTCGACCAACAAGGCCTCGGCGGCGGCAAGGATCGATTCGCGGGCATCGGCGGCGTCGAGCCGGCGCCGCTTCACCGCGACTTTGGGCGACCCGCCTTCGGGTTGAGCACTGGTGTCAGGAGCCATATTAGGAATTACGGCACGGGAGGCCCCGAACCGTTCCTTTACCGAGATTTGTCTAGAAGTCCTAACGAAAGTGTCAGGGCTTCTGCCTCAGGAACGCGACCGAAGGCGCGAGTGGTTCCCGGCGGGCACGCTCCTTGGCTCGATAGAGCTGCTGGTCGGCGCGGACGAGCAAGGCCTGAACGTCGCGCCCGTCTCCGGGGAAGCGGCTCGTCCCGATGCTCGTGCCGATCGTAACCGATTCTTTGCCGAAAGCGACCGGCTCGTCGAAGGCGACGCGCAGCCGTGCTGCCAGGCGATCGACATCTTTGGGGTCGCTGACTTGCGACTGGACGACCACGAACTCATCACCGCCGAGCCGCGAGACCGTGTCGCTCTCGCGCACCACGGCCTGAAGGCGGCGCGCGACTTCAATCAGCACGGCGTCGCCGGCCGCATGACCGTACGTATCGTTGACGTCCTTGAAGCCGTCGAGATCGAGGAAATGCACGGCGAAGTCGCGCTTGTAGCGCTCGCCCTCGGCAACGAGGCACTTGAGGCGATCGTTCAGCAGCACGCGATTCGGCAGCCGTGTCAGCGAGTCGAAGAATGCGAGTTCGTCGAGCCGCGCCTGTTGACGCGTACGCTGCACGGTCGCGCCGGCGAGCGCGCCGACGAGTTTCAGAATTGTTCGATCGGCATCCGAGAGGGGCGCTTCGCGCCTGCGCTCGTTTGCGAATCCGGCGAAGCCGTAGAGAGATTCGTTGATGTAGATCGGCACCGCAACCGCCGTGCTCCACGCCGAACCGAGTGCGATCGCGTCGTCGCACCAGGGCAGTTCGTCGGAGTCGAAGGAGCTCAACTCGCCCCGCCCGAGCGCTTCGAGTACCCAATCGCCGGCGAGCGGCGCGCAGTAGCCGGCCGGGTAGGGAGCCTCGCCCGCGCAGCCTTCCAACGTGATCCAACCGCCATCGACCTGCGCGAGAAACGCCCAATCGAAATGCAAGTCGCGGGCCGTGCGCGCCAACATCGCCGTATTGCGATCGACCGTGTCGCTGCCGAGCGCGACGATTTCCGCGAGTGCACGCGTGCGTTCGCCGTTCTGCGCGGCTTTGCGCAAGATCGACGAAAGCAAGCTCAACATCACGCAAAAGAACAGCATCGAGCCGACCGCGAGATACAGCTGCGCGACGTACCAGCCGATCGTGTACCGTCCGCCGCCGAGAACGTCGGCAAGGACCTGCAACGCCGTCGTTAGGAGCACGACGCCGAGCCACAGCGGCGCACGCCGCATCGTACCGCACGCACGAAACACGACGAACGCAGCGACGACCGGGAGGACACCCATCGCAGGCAAGAGTCCAAAGAGCGTAAGGGGCCCGAAGCCGCCGCTTGCGAGCACGACGGCGGGAAGAAAGCGTTGCCCGACGACCGCCAGGAACGCCGTGAGCATCACGTAGGCGACTGCCGCCGCACAGATGCGCGCGGTAACGCCTGCCTTCCAGCGGGCGGACCGCGCTTGAGAACGCTCGAGGTAGGCGTAAGCGACGACGATCGCAACGAACCCAAACTGCGACGCCGTACCGAGCCATGCGGCGGTTTGCGGGCCCGAACCGAAGAGGCCGTTCGGCGCGAACGCTCCCGGAAACGTCACGAGGAACAGCGCGTGAAACGAGCCGAGCAACGCGTAGCCGGACGCTAGGACCGCGAGCGGCGCGTGCCGCCGCATCCGGAACTGCGCGTACAAGAGTGAAGCGGTAAAGAGCGTCGTGATGACCACGATCGCCTCGATCATCGCGACGAACCCGGGAACCGGCCCAGTTTGCACGCGGGCAAAGGGGATGACCAGGAGCAGGCCCGCGACGAGCGCCGCGCCCACAATGCCTGCAGCCGCTCGCTCGCGAGCCGTCGTGGGCTCGTACGCGAAGGTGTCCGAGTAGGGGCGTAGGGGCCGCCGCGTGACCATGGTCACTCTTCTTATCGGCACCTCCCGAGGGTACGCGCATGTCCGGAGCACAAACACGGGGGCATGAAAGCGATCGTCTGCCGCACGTTCGGCCCGCCCGGAGACCTAAAACTCGAAGAGGTTCCCGCGCCGAAGCTCGGGGCCACGAGCCTGCGCGTCGAGGTCCACAGCGCCGGGCTGAATTTCCCCGACGTCCTGATCGTTCAAGGGAAGTATCAGGTCAGGCCGGAGTTTCCGTTTAGCCCTGGGGCCGAGGTCGCGGGGATCGTTCGCGAGGTCGGCGAGCGGGCGTCGGGGTTCGCCGTGGGCGATCGCGTCATGGCGCTATGTACGACCGGCGGCTTCGCGGAGGAGGCGGTCGTCCATCACGGTTCGGCCTTCAAGATGGCTGACGGGATGGGGTTCGACACCGCAGCCGCCCTCCCGTTGACCTACGGGACGACCTATCACGCTCTGGTCGACCGCGCAAAACTGCAGCCGGGCGAGACGCTGCTCGTGACGGGAGCCGGGGGCGGCGTGGGGATCGCTGCGGTGCAACTCGGCAAAGCGCTCGGCGCGACGGTCATCGCGGCGGCGGGATCGGCAGAAAAGCTCGCGGCAGCGTCCGAAGCGGGCGCGACCCACGGCGTCGACTATTCGTCCGAGAACCTCGCCGATCGCGTCAAAGCGCTGACCAATCAAGCCGGCGCAAACGTCGTCTACGACGCGGTCGGGGGCGACGTGTTCGATGCGACCTTGCGCTGTATCGCGTGGGAGGGCCGGATCCTCATCATCGGATTCGCATCCGGGCGCATTCCCGATATTCCGGCCAACCGTTTGTTGCTCAAAGGATGCTCCGCGGTCGGCGTCTACTGGGGCGCTTTTGCGGCCCGCGATCCGGCCGCAAATCGGCGGAACTTCGATCATCTCTTCGCGCTCTACGCCGAAGGCAAGATCGATCCGAAGATCGGGCGGACGTACTCGCTCGCCGACGCCGCGCAATCGATCATCGATTTGGAGAATCGTCAAATCGTCGGGAAAGCGGTGATCCACGTGCGCCCGTAGTGCGCGCGTGATCGGGGGTTCGCCGCCCCGATCTTAGGGAAAGGAATCGAATCGATCGGCTGCTCGTCTGGGGGATCTGTTCCGCTAGCCTACTCGGAGTACTAACTCGGCCCGGAGGCCGGCCCGAGTGGATCTGGGCATGCGCGGGCGGCGGCGCGCTGGTCATCCTCGGACTGCTGCCCGTGGGAGACGCGGTTGCGGCGATCTCCGCCGGTGCGGACGTCTACTTGTTCCTAGCCGGGATGCTGGTGCTCGCGGAGCTCGCTCGACGTGAGGGCGTCTTCGAATGGCTCGCGCAACACGCGGTCGCCGCGGCGCGCGGCTCCGGAGTGCGGCTCTTCGCGCTGATCTACGCCGTCGGGGTTGCGGTGACGACCTTGCTTTCGAACGACGCGACCGCCATCGTGCTGACTCCCGCCGTCGCTGCGTCTGTACGGCGTGCAGGCGCGGCGCCGCTTTCGTACCTTTACGTCTGCGCCTTCGTTGCTAATGCTGCGAGCTTCGTGTTGCCGATCTCCAACCCAGCGAACCTCGTCGTGTTCTCGTACGGCACGCCAAGGTTGGGCGTGTGGCTTGGGGCATTCGCCTTGCCTTCGATGTGCGCAATCGCGGCCACGTACGTTGCGTTGTTCGTGCTCTCGCGGAAGTCGTTACGCGGGCCGCTCGCAAGCGGGGCTGCACCATCGCATCTCAACGGTAGCGCGCGAATCACGATGTTGGGACTCGCGCTCGCGGCGGTTGTCCTGTTGATCGCATCGGCGCTCGGTTGGCACATCGGCGCGTCGACGTTCGTCGTTTCGACGGCGCTGCTCGCCGTCGTTGCGACGGTCGATCACCGCGCGATTCGCGATGTGATTCGAACCGTCTCGTGGGGCATACTGCTCTTGGTCGCCGGGCTGTTCGTCCTGATTCGCGGTCTGGACGGGACGGGAATCATCGATCCCGTTCGCCACGCGGTCGCGATCGCCGCAGGCCCGCCCGACGGTGAGGGTGCTGTGGCCCTCGCGATCGTGGCCGCGCTCGCTACGAATCTCACCAACAACCTTCCGGCTGGGGTCTTTGCCGCATCGAGCCTTGGTCATATCGCTAGCGGCTCGACCCTGCGCGAAGCCGCTGCGATCGGCATCGATCTCGGGCCGAATCTTTCGGTCGGTGGGTCGCTCGCGACGGTATTGTGGCTCGCGGCGCTGCGTCGTGAGGGTATTGAAGCCGACGGCTGGGCTTTCTTCCGCAGCGGGGTCGTCGTCATGCCGGCGGCGCTCATTACGGCTTTGGCAGCGTTACTGTTGACGGGCCGGTAGTCATTCGGGCGCAGAGCGTCGCAAGGTCTCGCTAGCGAAGAATGCGTACGGCTAGTGGCATCTGACTCGATACCGGGAGAGCAGCGATTGATCGCTTTGCGTGATAGGGAAGCGGTCTGGCTTCGCGCGTTTCTTTCGATCGCTCTGAGCGCCGCTTTCGTTTCCTGCTCGGGGAATGGGTCTTCCTCCGTCGTTGAGAACGGGCGATTTCTCGCGGCGGGGTCGAGTACGGTAGCGTTGACGACGGTCGATCGCATTGCCGGCGGCCCGTGCTCGGTTTCGAGCGACGGTTTCATCTGGTACGCGCTTCCGGAGGGCGCGATTCCACCCATCGACTTTACGCGCGCCGATTGCTCGGGGCCCGCAACGACGTCGGCCGACATCGTGCCGCCGTTGCCGCGCTGGTCGCGATCCGCCGCGCCGACGCAAGCGATTTTCGTTGCGACGTCGCTTCAGGATACGTATTCGCTCGGCGGGATGCAGGGCATCGAACGCGACGCGGAAGGCGCAGGCCTTCCCGTGACCTGGCTCGTCGGCGACCCGATGTTCCTCGGGCAAAACGCGGCGTACTACAATACGCTCCACGCCGGCAACGGCGACGACGTCGAACTCGAAAACAAAACGCTCCTCTATACGATCGCATCGCGGCGGCTCCCATGGTTCGCCCCCTCCGTTTCGATTGAAGGCGCCGGACACGAACGTCAGATTGCAGCTGCAATCGCACGAGGGAATGCCGCGTTTTGGGGCATCACCTGGAATTCGAGCGGGACGGACGACACCTTCGACGCCGGTGCACCGTGGGGGTCGTATTGCGCCGACGTCACGTCGTATAAGCGTCCGTCGCCGGTCGGGGATTGCTCGCTGCTCGGATTCGAATGGGGTGCGCGCGATCTCACACGCGCGTATCTCACGCACACGGATGCAGCGTCGTATTCAGCCGAAGCCGCGTACTCGTCGCTTCCGGAAGATGTGTTAACGCGGGGCGGCTTCAGCGTTTCCGGTGGAGCCGAGTACGTGCGGCATCTCGTCGACGCGTACGCCGCCGCCGGGGTCTCGCAACCGCTCGTCATGGTGAGCGAGTTCGAATCGGGCGATGAGGGCGCGCATGGAACGCGCGACGACGACGTGCTTACCGCACTCTACGGCGAAGCGAAGAATACCGGAATGAAAACCATGACGTTGCGAGCGGCTGCGCTGGCAGCGCGAACGTTTTCCGCACGGCCGCGGGCGATCGCATTCCCATTCATCTTCGGCGGAATCGACACGATCTACAACGGCATTCCTTTTGCGCCGGCGACGATCGACTACCACGACAACTCTGCGGGCATGACGTTCATCTGCGGTCACACCCTGCCCTCGCGCGTGTTCGAATACGCGCTAGACCCCGTTTCCGTGTTCGACCGCCAATTGGCCGAATTAACGCCGGCGGCCGGCGGGTATCCGCAGCTTACGGGCGTTGCCGCGAGCGACGGCGCGCTGACGTTCGCGTTCGATGCGCCGGCTGCAATGCGCTTCGGCGTCGCGGTGTGGACCGATCCCGGCCCGCTCGGATTGAGTGGACCGGCCGTTACGTCCGCGGGTCACGCCGGATTCGTCGCCGCCTTCGACCTCCCAGCCGGCCGTTCGCAACAAACGGTTCCATGCGCAGGCTGCCGATCGACGACGTTCCCGCTTTCGATCTAGGCGTTTATTGGAGGCGTAGGACTTTCGCGATCGGGGCCTCGAGAGCGTAGCGGGTCGTTTCGAGATCGAACTCGCCGCGCGTTCGCCATGCGCGCAAGAGCGCGTCGGAATCGTAACCGAGAAACTCGGCGAGCCGGCAGATGTCGGCGCCGCTGATGCTGCCCTTGTCGCGCAGTACTTCGATCGCCGCGATCGCGAGTTCGAGCGCACGGCCTTCTTCCCCAACGCGGGACGTCAATCGCGTGATCCGCTCCTGCGGGTCCTCATCCAGCGCTTCGTCGCGGGCGATGAGCGCCTTGAGTTCTTCGATGTCTAGTTCCACCGGATGTCCCCCGTAACACGGAGCACGCCGCCCATCTTAATGAAGGCGCCGTTGTGCGGATTATCGGACGTCCAAGCCGGAAGCTTATATAGCCGGGGATCACGAAGCCCGGGTGCGCCCTAGGACCGATGGCCGGCCGCCGGCCGGCCCGAGGCTAGGCCGTCGCGTACGCCGGGAGCGCCGACGCGCGGGAGGCGAACCAGGAATTGGGGCGGCGCCCCGCCACGGCCCGCGCGAATTCGGTGTATCGCGGCCCGGCGCCAAGCTCGGCCAGCTCGATCGCGGCCAGCGCGGCGCGCCACTCGTAGCCGAGCTCGTTCCACTTCTCGAAGGCGGTCTCGAACAACAATACCGCCCGCTTCACATTGCCCTCGCTGCGGCAGATCGTTGCGTCCGCGACGATCTCATCGACCCGCGCACGCTCGTCAAAGAATCCGGCGTGCTGTGCGGTTGAGGCTTTGCGAAGTCGACGGTAGTGATTGTAGAGACGCCGGCCCTTGACTGAATTGTCGGCTGCGAGCGCCTGCGCCAAGGCGAGCAGGACGGGGAGATCCATCGCCGAGGCGGTGTCCCAAGAAACCGCTTCGCTAAGGCGCTCGGCATAATCAATTTCCTCACCCGCCGTGAGGGTTTGGTGCAGCTCGCGCGCCAAATACGCTTTGTCGAGCGACGCTCTCACCTTCAGCAGGATCGTTGGCGCCGCTTCGCCGGCAGCCCGTAGATCGCGGAATGCGCCGAGATGATCGCCGCGTAGCGCGTTCGCCCAACCAAGAGAGTGCAGCATCGCGTAACGATGCGACTGCAACTCCGGAATCGGCGCTATCGATTCGAGCGACGTACGAACGTATGCCGCGTCGTCGACGTCGCCGGTCTCTCGAACGAGCATCGAGAGATACGCGAGCATGAGGGCGCGGAGCCCGTCGTCGGCAACTGGGCACGCGGCCATCTCATGACACGCATCCTTTAAATACGACAGCTGTGCTGCGTAGTCGCGGCGTGACGCTGCAACGGCCGCGAGCAGGTCGCAGACGCGCGCCCGCGTGTGAGCGAGCGGCGTGAAATGGGTTTGCGCGCCATATACTCTCGGTGCCGGGGCGAGTGCCTGTGCACACGCCGCCTCGCAGCGATCGAGTTCGCGGTTGAGCAGATGCGATTGAGCCTCGAGGTGGTAGAACTCCGCCTCGAGCTCGGGGCAAGCCGCCGCGAACACGTAGGGGCGCGTCTCGTCGAACGCTTGCGCCGCCTCGAGGCTACGCCCAGCGCGGGCGAGCGCAGTCGAGCGCAGCATTTCCAGTTCGGCGCGCTCTTGATGGCCGAGGTCTCCGAGGGGCAAGGGTATCGCCGCGAGGTGCTCGAGCGCGTCGGCGGGGCGGTTCAAGCGCACGAGTGCCCGCACTGCGAGCGCAAGCGAGGCCGGAGACGCGCTGCGAGAGACGGCCTCAAAGGCAACTTCAAATTGCCCGGCGCGGTACGCCGCGACGGCATTTTCGAATGGTTGCATGCGCGGCTTAATCCGCGCAACTTTAAGGGAGCCCATCCGGGGAACGCCGTTCTACAGGATGAGCGATTTGCCTGGTCTGCGGCTTAAGGGGCCCTCGCGGCTAGCTGCCGCTTCCCGGCCAACCGCCGGTCCCGGCCGCCGTGACCAAACTCAAGAGACTCAAAATGGTGGAAAGGACATGCGAAATATCGATTGTTGCCAAAACGGAGTACATGATGGAAGAACTTCCTTTTCCGGAATCTGATCGAGGAAACTGATATGGCCTAGGCTTCTCCAAGACTACTGACATAGCAACCGAGCGTGCTACACCCATTAGTCGCGTACCCAAAAGCGAACATACCCAAAAAAGAAGGGCCTTATGGCCCTGTTTTCATGTGATCTGAGTCACAGTTTCTTTGGTGACCGCCGATACGGGAAGATCGTTTTGGGCACCCCACTCGACCCATTCGGCGACGGTTTTCCTCGTAAAAACGGGCGAGAGCTCCTCCGGTAAACAGGTAGGCGAGCCTAAAAGCCGTCCCAAACGTGCAGCGAAGTGCGGCTCGAGGGCCCCAACTGCGACCCAGCCGTCGCGAGCTCGATAGAGCCGGTAGATGCCCGTCGATCCGCCCAGCATGCCGGCCTCGGTCGTCATGCCGTGGACGAGGGGCTCGGCGAAAATCACGGCCGCGTCTCGCAGGGAGACGAATTCTTGCGCGGCTCCCCCGCCTCGGGCGCGTCGTAGCAGCAACCCAAGCGTGGCGCTCACGGCCCGCTCGGCTCCGGCGAGGTCTGCGATCAAGGTCCGCGGCATCGCGGGCGGATCGACTAAGCCGAGTTCTGAAACGTAATTGAGATCGTGGCCCGAGCGCTCGTCATCGGGCGGCGGATAGCCGACGATCGCGACGTGGACGAGTTCGGGATAGCGCGCGTGGATCGCTCCCCACCCCAGGCCAAGGCGCTCGAGCGCGGAGAGCCGGCTCGAGGTCAGGAGCACGTCCGCCCGGCCGAGGCGAGCGTCGAAGGCCTCCCGGCCTTCCGGCGATTTGAGATCGATCCGCTCGACGGTACAGTCCCGATGTAGTTCGGCGTACCAGCGCGGGGCGCCGCGTGAGAGCATGTCGCCCGAGGGCGGCTCGATTTTCGTGACGTGCGCGCCGAGATCGCGCAGACGTGACGCCGCCACGGGACCCGGCACGTTCGGTGCGAGCGTTACGACCTCAATTCCCGCCAGCGGCTTCACTCGCGGCACGTTACGGTGCGGCTTGGCAGGTCACCTCGCCGGTGCGGGCAACTGCATCGGCCATGAGCCTTGCAGGTAAGACGTTATTCGTGAGCGGCGCAAGTCGCGGCATCGGCCTCGCGATCGCGCTGCGCGCCGCGCGCGACGGAGCAAACGTGGCGATCGTCGCAAAGACGACCGAAGCCCACCCGAAACTTCCCGGAACGATCTACACGGCCGCCGAAGAAATCGAAAAGGCCGGCGGAGCGGCACTCGCGATCGCTTGCGATATCCGCGACGAAGAGAAAGTACGCGAGGCTGCGGCGGCGACGGCGGAACGGTTCGGTGGAATCGATATCTGCGTCAACAACGCGAGCGCGATCTCTCTAACGCCGACGTTGAAAACCGACATGAAGCGCTACGATCTCATGCAGTCGATCAACGCGCGCGGAACGTTCGTCTGCTCGCAAGCGACGCTTCCCTATCTCAAAAAGGCTTCGAACCCGCACATCTTGACGCTCTCGCCGCCGCTCGACATGGAAGCGAAATGGTTCGCTCCGCACGTCGCCTACACGATCGCGAAGTTCGGCATGTCGCTGTGCACGCTCGGCATGGCCGAAGAGTTCCGCGCGGACGGCGTCGCCGTCAACTCGCTCTGGCCGCTGACGACGATCGATACGGCCGCGGTGCGCAATTTGCTCGGGGGCGACGGTATGGCCAAATCCAGCCGAACGCCCGAGGTGCTTGCGGATGCGGCATATGCAATCTTCAATCGGCCCTCGCGCGAATGCACCGGCAACTTTTTCATCGACGAGGAAGTGTTGCTCGCCGAAGGGGTCACCGATTTTGCGAAGTACGCCGCAGGCCCGAGCGACGGCCCGTACTTCTGCGACTTTTTCGTTCCCGACGAAGCCGTCGCGGTGAGCAAAACGAAGCTTATTCGCGCCGGCTGATCACCAAAGCGCACCGTCGCCGACGGTGATGTAGAGGATCGGTCCGACACCCCACAGCAGGGCGACCAGCGCCCACACGAGTTTCTTTCCGCCGTCGATGTCGCTGCGGCCGATGAGGTTGAGAATCATCAACAGCATCGCGATGGGGTGGAGAATAATCGAGACCAGGATCTCGAACAGGAGCTTCATTGCGGTCGTTGCCTTTCGTGCGCGATCCACGCAAGCGTTCTCTACCACAAAGCGGACGAAAGGTCACACGCATGCCGATCGTCGCGAGCCAAAGAAAGAAGCTCCCTTCGCAAAGGGAGCTTCTCGAAACGTGCACCGCGAAGGACTCGAACCTTCAACCAATTGATTAAGAGTCAACTGCTCTACCATTGAGCTAGCGGTGCGCGCGGTCCATGATTCCGTGTTTCCCCAGGAGGCCCTTTCGCTCACCAGGAGGGTGCGGGCGTAGCCCCCAATGTAGCCCATATGGGCTATGACATGGCGCCAGCGGCTCGAACCCTCATGATTTGCGCGGCCACGGCGGTGGCTGTCGCGTGCAGCTCGAATGGGGGCGCCGTCACGCGCAAGGTTCCGCCCTGCGGCTACCCTCCCCCGGAACCGGCTCCCGCGCTCTTCCTCGCGTTCCCGATACCGTCGTCGACGAACGTCCCCGTCTCCATCGGCGAGGTCGTCGTGCAAGGCGATCCGCAGTACATCTACGGGCCGATTTCGGTATCGCTGGCCTCGGCTGCGGCGCCGGTCGTGAGCGACGTCGCCCCGTCGCCCGCGCCCTCGCCGCTGCCGAGCCCAATCGCATCGCCTCTGGGCACCACCTCGTACTACGCCGTACCGATCCCGACACTCGCGGCGTCGACGACGTACACCGCGAACATCTCGTATCTGGACTGGAGCGATAATCCGCCAACCTGCCGTGCGCCAAACACGCAGCAGATCGGGACCTTCTCAACCGGCCCGTAAGGAGAAGTTTGGTCTGCCTACGGGATTTCGATTCAGTGCTTCGCTGAAAACGCGATGCACCAGCCGTTTGGCGAGATCTTCCCGGTCACGACCTTGCACGAGCTCGGTTTGACGAACAGCGCGCAGCCGCTACACTTCTGAGTGCCTTTCGGCTTGGACTGGTATTTGAATTGTGCCTTATTGTCGGCTGCTTCGGCTTCGGCAACGAGCGCGGCGAACGCGCCGATCGCGATCGGAGCAGCGCCGATTCGAGCGAGCAGCTGCGCGCGTGACAGTTTTCCCTGGTCGTCCATCGTCAATTGCCTCACAAAAAAGAACGAGTGCGATTGGAGCCCGCTTCTTCTCGGCAATGCCGGAGCCCCGCATCCGAAGGCGACCAAGCTTCGATCCTGGTCCGACCTCAGGCTCCGGTCAAAGACGCGCCTCCTCAGCGGCACCCCGAGTTAGCGCATTTGCTATTCGTCTACGGGAATTCCCGCCGCTCGAAATGCGTCGATGAAAGCCTCGAACAAAGACGCGCGTGCTCAGCCTCAGTGTTCGCAACAATGCGATCGGAGTGAGATCATTTAGCGATCGCTTATAGCGACGAACACGAGTGATGTCGGCAAACCTTAGGCTATATATCGGAATAAAATGAACCAGCATGTACCGAAAAGTGTTGCCCCTTATGCGGTATCCGTAGATGAATCCCGACCCCACATAGGAAGGTGTTCGCATACGTCGGATACGCGGCGTGCCCGGGAGCTCAACCGCAGGCCGCCGGAATCATTAACATTGCGGCACGTGCGGCGCGCTCGGGCGGAGCCGCTGCACCCTGTCGTGATCGCCCAGTGACCGCTGCGTGATTTCGAGGATGCACGCAAGCCAGTAGCGCGTCCCGTCCCCGGCGAAAAGCCTCTTTGCTATAGATGTTTTGGAAGTGCGCCCTCTGGGACTCGAACCCAGAACCAGCGGATTAAAAGTCCGATGCTCTACCGATTGAGCTAAAGGCGCAGGCTTGGTTGACGCGCTTTTGGTCACCCTTTGGTCACAACCTCCCCGTAGGGACCGCCCGACGCCGCATCCAGTCGTTCATTCGGGTTTGATCAGACGGGAAGGCCAGCCGATGCGGACGAGAAGGCCGTCGGGTCCGCATATTCCGACCTCGTAGAGGCCCCATTCGCGGTGGCGCAGGATGCCGCCGGGGCGGATGACGAGGTCTTCCACCCGCGCAGCGATGGCGTCAACGTCGGGCGTGCGGATGTACACCCCAAAGGGGTTGTTGTCTTCCGGCACGCGCCAGGCGCCAGTGCCCGCCTGGCTCAGGTGCACCTCGCAGCCCCACCCGGTCATGATGACGTAGTTGCTGTCACCGCCCGTCCGCGCGAAGCCCAGACGCTCCCAGAACGGGATCGCCGAAGCCAAGTCGTTGCTCGGAACGATCGCGAAAGCGCCGACGCGCGGGATCTCGGACATCCGTTTGCTCCTAGTGTGATGACGGTTTCGCGGCACCGTGCGCGAGCACGACCTCGCCGACGTCATACGATTGCGTGAACCACACGTTGCCGTCGGCGCCGGCCGCGATGCCCCACATCGATTCCTTATCGGAGCCGGGATAGTCGAACTCGGCGGCGTCGCCGCTCGTCGTGATCACGCCGATCTTGTGCGCTTCGTCCTGAGAAAACGTGGTAAACCAAAGATTGCCGTCGGCGGCGGCAGCGATCGAATTCGCCACCAGCGGATCATCTGCGTTATTGATCGGAAGATCGTACGAAGTAATGTCGCCGTTGGTCGAAGCCGCGCCGATAACGGGATGATTGCCGTCGGTGAACCATAGGCGGCCATCGGCACCGGCGGCAATGTCGCTCGGATAGCTGGTAGAGTACGGAACGTCGAATTCGGTGATCGTGCCGTCGGTCGTAATCTTCGCGATCTTCTGCCCCGTCTGTTCCGTGAACCACAAGTTATGGTCCGGACCGGTGACGATGGCAAACGGGCTGGCGTGCTGCGTCGGCACGGAGTACTCCGTGAGCTTACCGCTCGGCGTCAACTTGCAGATATGATTGCGAATGAGTTCCGTGAACCAGATGTTGCGATCCGGCCCGACGGTGATACCGGTCGCACCGATCGAGTAGCTGTCGGCACCGGCCGGCGGAAGGGTGAACTCGGTGAGGACGCCCGCGCTCGTCATCGCGCCGATCCGGTTCCCACTGTATTCCGTGAACCAGAGCCTGCGGTCAGGACCCAAGGTGATGCGCTCGGGCTCGGAATCGGGTCGCCGCACCGAGTGGTCTACGAACTTCCCGCCGCCGGTGAGCGAGGTGATGTTCGCGCCGTACTGCTCGGTGAACCACATCGCGCCGCCCGGGCCTGCCACGATCCCGAACGGCCCCGGCCCCGGGGTGCCGTCGTCGCGATTGGTGTGCGGCAGGGCAAACTGCTTCACGACGACGCCGGCCGGCGGAGCCGCGGCATGAGTCGTGCCGCCGCCGCAACTCGACAAAACCGTCGCCGAGAGGAGCGTCGCCAAGTAGTTACGCGTCACGTTGCACAAGTGCTCACCGCCGGCTGCCGGTGCCTGCGTCCGCGCGGCGCGAGCGGGGCGATGCGCTGGTCTGCGGAAGCGACGTCGCAATGATTCGCCCCCTGTCGGCAGCGCTCGCCCTGATCTGCTTCGATGCAGGCGCTCTGCCCGCAAACGCCGCCCTGCCCAGCGTGATCCCGCGTGAGACGTTTTTTCGCAACCTGGAGAAAACGGCTCCCGCCGTCTCGCCGGACGGCCGGCGTCTTGCGTACTTGGCGCCTTCCGGCGGCGTTCTGAGCATCTGGGTACGCACGCTCGGACTTTCGGATGCGAGGGTCGTCGCAAGCGATCCGGGCCGTCCGATCCGCGCGTTCCTTTGGCAAGGCGACAGTCGCCACGTCTTCTATCTGAAAGACGTCACGGGGAACGGCGGCACGCACGTCGTCGTCGTAAACGTTGCCTCCGGGCAGGCTCGCGATCTGACGCCGGATCCCGCGGTTCGTGCAAACATCGAGGACGTCGATCCGTCGGATCCCGGCACGATTCTCATTTCGACGAACGCGCGCGACAAGGATCACTTTGACGTCTATCGCCTCGACGTCGCGCGCGGCGAAGCAACGCTCGACACACGCAACCCGGGAAACGTCGACGATTGGTTCGAGGACAACGCAATGGTCGTGCGAGCGGCGATCGTCCGCGACACCGACGGTTCGAGCGTTCTCGAAGTTCGCGACAGCGCGATTGCACCGTGGCGCACGCTCGCGACGTTTGCGCCCGACGACGGTTTCGACGAGCCGCTTGGGTTCTCGGCCGACAACCGCTCGCTCTACGCGATCGAATCCAAAGATGCGAACGCCGCTCGCCTTATTCGCTACGATCTCGCTGCGGGCACCCCGACCGTGGTCGCATCCGATCCCACCTACGACGTCACCGATGCCTTCATCGACCCGCGCAGTCACGAACCGGCCGGCGCCGCGATTCTGCGCGAACGAGCAACGTGGACGCCGACCGATCCCCGGTATGCGGCCGACTTTGAGGCGCTGGGTCGTGTCCACGCGGGCGAACTCGAGCTGCTGAGTGCGAGTGCGGACGGCAACCTCTGGATCGCCGGCTACAAGACGGACGACGGCCCGGAGACATTTTACTCCTACGACCGGCCGACGAAGACGGGAACCTACCTCTTCTCGGCCCAGCCGGAGCTTGCCGGCCTCACGCTTGCGAAGATGTCGCCGATCGCATTTGCCGCGCGCGACGGCTTGGAGTTGCACGGCTATCTGACCCTGCCTCCCGGCGTGGCGCCGCACGCGCTTCCGATGGTCGTGCTCGTCCATGCGGGGCCGTGGTCGCGCGACCGCTGGGGTTACGACGAAACGGTGCAGTGGCTTGCCAACCGCGGATACGCGGTACTGCAAGTGAATTACCGCGGGTCGAGCGGGTACGGGCGAAGCTTCGAAGCGGCCGGATACCGGCAGTGGGCCGGGGCCATGCGAACCGACCTGCTGGATGCGAAGGACTGGGCGACCAAGAACGGGGTTGCTGATCCCGCCCGCGTCGCGATCATGGGCGAAAGCTACGGTGGATACGCCGTGCTCGCGGCGCTGGCTTTTTCGCCGGGTTCGTTCGCGTGCGGCGTCGACATCGCCGGGATGTCGGACCTCGGGACACTGCTTGCGGACGTCGACGCGAGAACACCCGCGCAGCGGCCAAACTACGCGGTGCGCGTCGGGATCGATCGGGCGTCCTTGCAGTCGCAGTCACCGCTCTTCGTTGCCGAGCGCATCGACGTTCCGTTACTGGTCGGTCAAGGCCTCAAAGACACGCGCGTTCCCGTGCGCGAGACCGACCGGCTGATCGCGACGATCCGCGCGCGCAATGCGAGCGTGGCCTACGCCGTTTTTCCCGACGAAGGCCACGGCTTCGAGCACCCCGAGAACAACCTCCGCTTCAATGCGCTCGTCGAAGCGTTCTTGGCGCGCAACATCGGCGGACGCTTCGAGCACCTCCACCCGGGAGAGTCGCTCGACCCGTTCTTGCGTTAGTCCGCCGCCCTGCTAGTGATAGGTGACCGGATAGAAGAGCGGCGCGAGTGCCGCGATCAGGCGGTTTTGAACGGGCACTGGGACGTCGTCCTTGTACATCGCTTTCTGGAGGTCTTCAACGAGGGCGTTGAAGTCGGCTTCCTTGATGTGCATGCCCTGATGCGCGGCGTACATGCTCTTGCCGGTGTACGTGCACGGGCCGCCGCTCACGTAGCACACCTGATCGACGAGTTCGCCTTCCAAGTGCGGGATGTCCGCGTGTGCGAAGAAATGGTTTATGCGCCCGTCGTCGGCGATGAACCCGACCATGTCGACCAATACTTTGGTAATGCCGGCTTTTTGACCGAGATCGTCGTACAGCGTACCAGCTTGAACGGGACGGCACGGGATGAGGACCGCGGCAACGAGCGCGGCGACGAGCAGCATGGGGATCGGTTTGCGAGCGTGCATGTGCGTCATATTCTCCAAAATCCTTACCTTGCTTAGAAGCTGACTTGGCCGGAGAGGTAGAGTCCGTTCAGCTGTGCCTCGGTGATGACCGGATGCGTGCCGATACCCGACGGGAACGCCCCGAGCGAGGCGTATGCGAGCGTCAGTCCCAGCGCTTTATTCGGGAAGTACGCAAGGAAGAGATCCTTCCAGGCCTGTTCTTGCGTCCCGAGCGCGCCGGTGGCAAAGTTGTTCGGCATCGTGCGGTATTCCGCACCGACGACGGTATTCGGGTTTAAGAACACGCCGATCGAGCCTTCGCCCTGCGTCGTGTAGCCGTCGTTCTTCGGACCGCCGAACCCGAGCAGACCGTTCTCGTTGGCATTGGTCTCGCGAACCGTGCCGTCGACCGCGAGGTTCAAACCGCCCGCGGCGCCGATGAACACCTTGGTGAACGCCAGGTAGAAGTCCGTGCCGGCCGCGTGCTTGGCTCCGAGTACTTCGGGCACGCCCGTGATGCCGAGCACGGAGCGAAAATCGTCGTTCACCTTGTGCTGTACGCCGACGGCGATCTGCGGCATCATGCTGTTTTGGTCGTACACCGCGTCGCCCGCGATCTTTATCTTCGCGCCGATGATGTCTTGACTGACGCTCGTGCCGTTGAGCGTTCCGGCCGGCAACGCGAGCGCCGTATTGACCGGAGTGGTGATCGCATTGCTGATCGAGATCGTCTGGCGAGCATACGAAAGCTCGAGGCGCTCGTTGATGCCGATGGCGACGCCGGCGGCGTCGACGGTGTAGTCGTTGCCGGCGAAATGGGTGTAGAAGCCCGTGCCGCCGACTTCGTCGCGCGTTTCCGTGCCCGCGATGAGGGCCCACGGAACCACGCCGCCGCCCGCGGCACCTTCGACTTCGGTCACGCCCCCGGTGGCGATGAGACGGCCCCCGGCCGAGGCCGCTTGATTGCAGCTCAGCATGAAGACCGCTACCGCAAACAGGACAGGCCATGTCTTTGCAATTTTTGGCATGAAGCTCTCCAATACGAGTGGGTGCAAGGGCCAGCGCGAACGTCCGCGCGCCGCGGGAGCCGAAAAAGACGGGGAGCCGGTTCCAGCCGGCCTGAGTCGAGCGACATATATCGCAGCGACTTATATAGCACCGACTTTTATCGCAGCCACCTAGTCACCTCTTTGTCAGCAATATCCTTCTCAGGCTCTTGGCCGCTGGGCCGGGCCGCCGTATCGGGACCGGCCCTTGGGGCCTCCCGGGCCGCTGGACGGCACGCCCCAAGGTCGCCTGGCCGGCCGAACGCACTCCCAGGCCCGGAAACGGGCGAGGGCTCACTGGTCAGCGTGCGAACTGGCAACGCTGGATGGACCGTGCGAGCGCAGCTTCGATTCGGTTCGCACAGCATGGCTTGCGGCTTTCTGCGGTCGCCGCAGCAGCCGTGTTCGTCGCCGGGGTTTCGGTCGCGCTTCTTCTGCCCACCGCGCAGTTGCAGCGCATTCACGCGATGAGCGGTGCGTACGACATCACGATCTTTCGCTGTGCCGCGCAGTTGATCGGGCATGCCGATCCGTACCGGCTCGAACCCCTCGCGACGTGCGAACGCCAAAGTCCGATGTTCGCCGAAGACTCCATCGCCCCGGCGCCGCAACCAGGCTATCTGCTGCTGGCGCTCGCGCCCTTCGCTTCACTCCCCCAGGTTCGATTCTCGTTCGCCTGGAGCGTGACGACCATTGCGTCGTTCATATTGGCGGCGGGACTCCTCGCGCGCGTGTCCGGGCTTCACGGCGGTCTCATTTTCTGTTGCATCGCACTCGGTCCCGGCTTTGAAAACCTCGTGCTCGGCCAGCTTTCCGCGCCGGTACTCCTCGGCATCGCGGCTTCGTGCTACGCCCTTCGGTGCGGACGGCCGCAACTTGCGGCGCTCGCACTGGGGCCCGCACTTTTCGAACCGCACGTCGCTCTGCCCGCGTATCTCGCACTCTTCGTGCTGGTCCCGCGCGCGCGGCTCGCCGCCGCGTTCGTCGGGGTGACGGCCATCGCTCTCTCGATCGTCGCAACCGGAGCGGCTGCGGCGTGGGAATACGTGAGGATCGTCCTTCCGCTGCAAGCCCTCTCGGAAGTTCCCAACGCCGACGCTCAGTACAGCCTCTCCACGCTCGCCGCGGCACTTGGCGCTTCGGACGCCGTCGCCGTGCGGATCGGAACGATTCAGTACGCCGCCTTCGCGATCGGCGGCATCGTGCTCGCAAAGCGGCTGCGGACGTGCTTCGACGAGCCCGCCTTCGTGGTCGCTCTTCCCGCTGCGATCGCCGTTATCGGCGGGCCGTTCGTTCACTACTCACAGACGCTGGCGATGCTCCCGGCGCTCTTGCTACTCATGCGTTACGCGGCAGCTGCGCAGCGCATCTTTGCAACGACTGCGCTCGCCTTGTACGCGGTGCCGTGGCACATTGGCGGAGGCGTGCGATTTGGAACGTTCTCGTCGCTTGTCGTGGGCCTCGTCGTCGGGGCGGTGCTCGCGGGTTTCGAACGTCAGTCGCGGCTTGGTCTGTGGGCAACGGTTACTCTGCCGATCCTCGGATACTTCCTTTTCATCCATCGCATTCCCAATCGTGTGATCGGAGCGATCGCAACCTCTCGCGATGCATTTTTGCGAGAGACGACATGGGCCCAGTCGTTTCCCGGGGTCGTCTGGGGTCTAAGCACGCGTGCGGATCACAACACGTTTACGTCGTTCGGAGTGCTCGTGAAGATTCCGACTTTCGTCGATTACGTGCTCTTCGCAGCCCTCATCGCAATGGAACTTGGCTCGCGATCCGCACGACCCAGCTCACAGCAACATCGCACGATGGCCCTGCCACCGTGACGTTCAGCCGAACACGTACGCGCGAAGAACTGCATTTGGATGACTGTTTCTGATATTATTTTTCTTCAGGAACTTTCAGCATTTTTTAACGATCTCGTTGCATGGTTTAGCCATGAAGAATACTATCTCACTCGCGCTCGGCGTCGTCGCCTCGGCGCTCCTTGCCGCATGTAGCGGCGGCGGCGGGTCGGCCGGCACGCCCGTCGTCGTTAGCTCCGCTCCCGCGGTGCCGTCGTCGCCGACGTCGGCCCCGCAGACCACATCCACCCTGAGATCCGCCACCGTCAACGGAACCCCGGCCTTCGTCACGGCCGGCCAACAGCCGGTCTACGTCGACAGCGCCGACAAGACCGACGAATCGTTCTGCACGAGCGTCGGCAATTGTCTCGGACTCTGGCCGGCCGTTCTCGCGCCGTCGGGAACTTTGTCCGCCGGTTTCACCGCTTTCACGCGCAGCGATAACGGTGAGCTGCAACTCGCGTACAACGGCCAGCCCCTCTACACGTTCATCGACGACTCGATGGCCGACGTGGCGACCGGTGTCGGCATTGCCGATCCGGCGAGCGACGGCGGCACGGGAACCTTCACGCTCGCGGTGCCCTCGACCTCGGCGACCGCCGCTCCGACAGCTAAACCAACCTCTGCACCGAGCAGCCCATACAGCACAACTCGCTAAGGCACCTAACCTTCTTCACCGTCCCGCATGGCAGGCTGCCAAGCGGGACGGTGTCGTTTAAAGCATCCCATTTTTCACAAGGGAACTTCATGCCTCATCGACACCAGCTCATCGTATTCACGCTCCTTTCTTTTTCCGTAGCAGGATGCTCGGCGGGGCCGGGTAGCGCTCCACTGGCATCGACTCCCGTGCAAGCCGACTCACAGGCGCAACGCAGACCGATCGTGACGCCGGCTCCCTCGCCTGCTGTGTCACCGACACCGGCTGCGTCCGCCGTCCCAATGCCAAAGGGTACCTCGCCGGGCGCACTCGACCAGACTTTCGGCACCGGCGGCATCGTCACGACCTCGAACCTCAACGTCGGCGACGGCCCGTATACGGTTGCCGTTCAGAACAACGGCAACATTCTCACTCTCACCAACACGAACTCGGGCGACGGCGGTGACGTTGCGCTGCTGCGCTACAAACCGAATGGCGCGCTCGATACGACATTCGGCAGCGGCGGCGAAGTCCTGACGTCGTTCGGCAGCATCCCGCTGGCCTCGGCCAACGACTTTGCCGTCGACCCCAGCGGTAGGATCATCGTCGTGGGCACGCTCGCCACCAACATCCCGAACCCGCCCGCAAATCCGTTGCTGGTCGCGCGTTATACTTCGAGTGGAGCACTCGATTCGACATTCGGATCGGGCGGTGAAGTTCTGTTACCTGGTTCTGCGAGCTCCGTGCTCGTGCAGGCGAACGGCAACATCCTGGTCGGCGGATTCGAGCAGGTCAGTTCCGGCATCGCGCACACAGTTCAGTTGGACACGTTGCTGACGCGCCTTACCTCTAACGGTTCGCTCGACACGACCTTCGGCAGTGACGGCACCGTACTTGCGGACCTCATCGGCCCCGTCCAAAATCTGGCCTTGGATTCCAGCGGCGATATCTTCGCGAATAACGGCGGGGCGTCGATCGAATTCACGTCGACCAGCACGCAGGTTGCTACGCCCTCGCTGAGCGGTTCGTTCGCGCAAACGTCGATCGGCAGCGCCTTCCAGCCCAACGGCGACGTGATCGTCTTGGCGCAGGCCGCAGAAGCCAAGGATCGCGACGATATCCAGGTTTCGCGCATCGCGCTCAACGGAACGGCCGACCCAGCCTTCAGCAGCCCGGCGTTCCAAATCGAAGGTCAGGGCACCGGAGAGACATCGAGCCTCGCTTCCGCGGAGGCGGTAGAACCGAATGGGAAGATCGTGCTCGCGGGCGGCGTCGATCTCACCAACAACCTCAACACCTCCTCGTTCGGGATCGCACGTCTCAACTCGACCGGATCGCTCGATACGACCTTCGGAATCGGGGGCTCCGTAGCGACGCCGCTACGAGGCAGCTTCGGCGCCGTCACCGTGCAGTCGAACGGCGACATCGTCGCATTCGGCACCTCGGTTACGAGCACGTCGCAAGTGATGGTCCTCGCGAGATATCTCGGCCCGTAGGCTGACGCAAAGGGCATGCAAGCCGGAAGGATTGCATGCCCTTTGTGCGTGGTGAATCATCCGGGCTCGGCGCCGGCGCGTAGTTTAAGTAGCAACGAAAGGAGCCTTCCACTGTTACACCTCGCTACCGTCTTCGCACTCGTATCGGCCGTCGCAACTGCGCCGCCCGCCGTGCCCTCGTCGCCGACCGCTCTTCCTTCAGCGTCGCCTGCCGCGTTGGTCGCAGCGTTGCCGGACGACGCCGTTCCACCGGCTTCGTCTCCCACGACAGCGGTCCGCACTACGGGTCTC
>Ga0302326_10008855_pt1 | contig 22129 bp, 18 predicted proteins | sample Palsa_T0_3_FD_202264 | JGI IMG/M metagenome (GOLD analysis project Ga0302326, IMG submission 202264) | Peat permafrost microbial communities from Stordalen Mire near Abisko, Sweden - Palsa_T0_3 | ecosystem: Environmental > Terrestrial > Soil > Palsa > Peat permafrost | place: Sweden: Abisko... | reverse complement strand
CAGGTGCGGCAGATGGTTTGAACCTTCCCGGATCCGCCGCAGCGCGGACAACTGATCTCGAAGCGCATCTTGCCGCTCACTTCGGTGACGTGGCCGCTTCCCTTGCACTCGGGGCACGTTTGCGACGTACCGACCGTACCTTTGCCGTTGCAAGTCGGGCAGGTATCGAGGCGCGTGATGGTCACTTTCTTTGTGGCCCCGCGCATCGCTTCGGCGAACGTGATTTCGATCTGGTATTCCAGATCTGAACCGGGCTCGGCCTCCTGGTGGGATTGCGCAGCATTGGCGCCTCGGAAGAATTGGCTGAAGAGATCTCGGAAGCTCGTGCTCCCGCCGCTCCCGCCATAATCGAAGCCGTTAAAGTCGAAATGCACGTCGTCGGGCGACACGTTGTACTGCCCGCCGCCCGGCGGTGGCGCGCCAGGACCCGGCGCATTGAAACCGAACTGGTCGTAGACCTGCCGCTTTTTCGTGTCGGAAAGAACTTCGTAAGCTTCCTGGATCTGTTTGAACTTCTCTTCCGAGGACTTGTCACCCGGATTTAGGTCGGGGTGATATTTCCGGGCGAGCTTGCGGTACGCCTGACGAATTTCCTTTAGCGGCGCCTTTCGAGGAACGCCGAGGAGTTCGTAATAATCTTGTTTGGATGTTGTCGCCATTCAGTAGCCTTACCCATAAAAATCGGTCACGCCGCGCGGCGGTCTCTTACAGCTTCGCCCAGCGAGTGTTCCAACCGCCCATCTCCTGGGCCTCTCGCGCCAATTCCTCGCGATGCCGGCGCTGCTCTTCCGAACGCGTGCCCATCGAGGCGTCTTTTTGGTTTGCGCGCTCGAGCCAACGATCAATCCGCGCGACCTTTTCTTCGACGCTCTCCGGATTCGACCGGAACCGCAGCAGGGTGCCGGAGATTTCTACAGAGCGCGTTGGAAAATCCGGTGTGACATCCTGTTGAATCTCGTAGAACAACCGTCGCCAGTCCGCGCTGGGCGTTTCCGAAATTGAAACCTGAATCAGATAGAAGTTATCTCGGACCTTCTGAACCGCCTGCGGAGGACTTGATCGTTTGATACCAATCGTCAAATATGACTCCGAAAATTGCGTGCGAGATAAACTTGAGCCGGACGGACTTTTTATATCCGCCCGGCTCAATCGTTAACTCGCTTAGTTCGGCTTCTTCGATTCGTCCACGTCCACGAACTCGGCGTCAACCACGTCGCCTTGCCCTTGGCCACCGGCCCCGTTCGTTGAACCCGGTTGGGTCGACTCCGGACCGCCAGGCCCACCCGGCGCCGCGCCCCCTGAAGCATTTTGCGTTTTATACAGAGCTTCAGCGACGCGATGCGACGCCTTCGTCAGTTCCTCAACCGTCGCATTGATGCGCTCGACATTGCCGTCGGCTATCGCCCTGCGGCACTCTTCGATCGCGGATTCGACTGCCTTCGCATCACCTTCGCCCAGCTTCTCGCGATTTTCCTTGAGGAGCTTCTCCGTCTGATAGATCAGATTGTCGGCACGATTGCGCGCTTCAGCCTCCGTCACACGCTTCTTGTCTTCGTCGGCGTGCGATTCAGCTTCCTTGCGCATCCGCTCCGCCTCGTCTTTACCGAGGCCGGTCGAAGCTGTGATCGTGATTTTCTGCTCTTTGTTCGTCGCCTTGTCCTTCGCGGACACGTTCAGGATGCCGTTCGCGTCAATGTCGAACGTCACCTCGACTTGCGGCAATCCACGCGGCGCCGGCGGAAGCCCGACGAGTTGGAAATTGCCGAGGCTGCGGTTGCCGCTTGCTACCGGACGCTCACCTTGCAGAATGTGAATGTCCACCGAAGTCTGATTGTCCGACGCTGTCGAAAACGTTTCCGACTTGCGTGTCGGGATCGTCGTGTTGCGCGGGATCAGAACGGTCATCACGCCGCCAAGGGTTTCCACGCCCAGTGAAAGCGGCGTCACGTCCAGCAGCAGGATGTCCTTCACTTCACCGCCCAGCACACCGCCCTGAATCGCAGCCCCAACGGCCACGACTTCATCCGGGTTCACGCCCTTATGCGGTTCCTTGCCGTTGAATAACTGCTTCACGATCTCAACGACACGCGGAATGCGCGTCGAGCCGCCAACCAGCACGACTTCATCAATCTTGTCGGGGCTGATGCCGGCGTCCGTGATCGCTTGCTTCACCGGCCCCACGGTCCGCTGCAGCAGGTCTTCCATCAGTTGCTCGAGCTTCGCGCGGGTCAGCTTCTTGACAAGGTGAACCGGACCCGATGGAGACGCGCTGATAAACGGCAAGTTGATTTCAGTCTCGGTCAACTGAGACAGTTCAATCTTTGCCTTTTCAGCGGCATCCTTCAGTCGCTGTAACGCCATCTTGTCTTTGCTGAGCAGGTCGCTACCAAATTCCTTTTTCGCTTCCTCGATCAGCCACTGCACAACTTTTTCGTCAATGTCGTCGCCGCCGAGGTGCGTGTCGCCTGCAGTGGACTTCACTTCGACAACGCCTTCGCCAACTTCGAGAATGGAAATATCAAACGTGCCGCCGCCGAGGTCGTAAACGGCGATCGTTTCGTCCTTCTTCTTGTCGAGGCCGTACGCGAGCGCCGCTGCCGTCGGTTCATTGATAATTCGCAGCACTTCCATGCCTGCGATTTCCCCGGCTTGCTTCGTCGCCTGGCGCTGTCCATCGTTAAAATACGCCGGAACTGTGATCACAACCTTCGTGACCTTCTCTCCGAGAAAATCTTCCGCGGCATTCTTCAATTTCTGGAGAATCATGGCCGAGATCTCGGGAGGACTGTAAACCTTCCCGGAAATCTCCACGCGGGCGTCGTCGCTCGATCCCTTCACGACTTTGTAGGGAACACGCTTCGTTTCTTCGGTGACTTCGTCGAAGCGCCGCCCCATGAACCGCTTGATCGAATACACAGTATTCTCAGGGTTCGTGATGGCTTGCCGCTTGGCCACCTGCCCGACGAGACGCTCGCCGGTCTTCGTAATTGCCACTACGGACGGCGTCGTGCGTCCGCCTTCCTGGTTCGGGATTACAACTGGCTCGCCGCCTTGCATAACTGCGACGACCGAATTCGTTGTCCCGAGGTCAATTCCAATAATCTTGCTCATTTAGAGCTCCTTGCGCAGGCTTAATTAAACAATCTGAAATCTACTCGTGCAGACTGGGGCAGTATACATGTTGAGTGCTTCGTTGTCAAGTTCCATTTACCTATCTAACCCCTTTGTTAGCAGCATAGTAGCACTAGATAACCGGGGCGTCGACTTACAACCTGCTTGCGATCCAACTGGCGGAACTGGGTACCGCGGCGGCCCGCAGTGACTCTATCGGCAGCTTACCCCTAAGCGTGCACCTGCATCATAGTTTCAGGTTTCAGCAGAAAGAGTCTTGCGCTTCAGCGGCAAATCAACTCCACGCTGCGGCAACAATTGAGGTTAAAATAAGCCAAGCTTCGGAAATCTAGTTGATATGAGGGAGCGTTCATGAAGTTTCGCAGAGTGGCGCAGCGATGGCTGGCGACTGGAGTTCTGGCAATTGCGGCGATCGTCGTTGCCGCACCGGCCCTCGCAACAAAACAGACGGCCAAACATACTCCGCCAGTAACGAAAACCTCTACCGTGCCAGACGAGTATATCGTGAAGGCGATCGGATCGAAGAGCGCGCCGATCACCATGGAAGTCTTCAGCGATTACCAATGCCCTTCCTGCGGCTCGCTCTACGAGCAAACACTGAAGCCATTGATCAGCGACTACGTTGCATCCGGGAAAGTGTATCTCGTGCATCACGATTTTCCGCTTCCCTTGCACAAGTACGGATATGAAGCTGCGCGGTGGGTGAACGCCGCGGCCGTAGCGGGCAAATATCCGGAAGTCGAAGCGGCGCTCTACGACAACCAGGCAGCCTGGTCCGCTGACGGTAATATTCAAAAGTATGTTGCGGCGGCGATGTCCCCGGTCGATTTCAGGCGCGTCGCCAAGATGATGGAAGCTTGTCCGCCGCCCGCGGCTGGCGTGACTCCCGCGAGCTATTCACAGGCAGGCAAGCCCGCGCATGGCTGCCCGTTCGATGCCTCGATCGAAAAAGACAAGGCGCTCGGCAATACCGTTCCCGTAAGCGCGACACCCACATTTCGCTTCTACTATAAGGGCAAGACCTACGGGCCGATGTCGGGCGTCGTGTCTTGGCCGATCATGAAGCAATTCCTCGATCAGGTGATGAGCCAGTAGGATGGCCGCAACTCCGCGATCGCAAACTGGACGCATCCTGCTCTTGATCGGAAGGATCGCGCTCGCGTCCATTTTCCTCGTCGCGGCCTATGGAAAGTTGAAGCCGCAGGCCCCCGGACCCTGGTCCGTCGGGTCCATGAAAACGTCTCTTTCGATGTTTGCGATGCAGGTGGATTCGTTCCAATTGCTTTCTTCTTCCTCGGCTGATTTAGTCGCGCATACGCTTCCCTTCTTCGAATTGTTTCTGGGGCTATGGGTCCTGAGCGGAATCGTTCTGCGCCTTTCATCCCTCGTTTCGACGCTTCTGCTGGGCGGATTTTTCGCCACGCTGATCCGGACGTACTTAATGGGGCTTGAAATCAATTGCGGCTGTTTCGGACCAGGCGAGCGACTCGGACCAAAGAGGCTCGCGCTCGAGAGCCTCATGCTCGTACTTTCACTGGGAGTCACGATCGGCGCGTTCATCATGGCGCGCAGAAAATCTGCTCCGGCCGAATCGACAACTTCTGCGGTTGGACTTGAACAGGCCCGCTAACGTTTCGCAATCATTCCCGTCCTTATGAAACCGTTCGTTGCAACATTCACTGTGTTGCCGATGGCTTCCAACTGCCGCGCAAGCTAAAATAGCGGACTTTGCCGGGGAGGTTTTGCGCATGCACGCAGCTACAGTTCGCAGTTGTGCTCTCGCAGTATCGCTGGCCGCGATCGCAATATCTGCCGCGAAGCCGGCCAGAGCGCAAGCCGCGAAAGTTCCGGGCAAAACACTCACGGTTGAGCGGATCTATAGCGCGCCAAATCTGAGCGGATCGATCGAGCGCGGAATCGCATGGAGTCCCGACGGTAAGCGCTTTGCATATTTCCATAACTCGGGCGGCAAAGACGCAGTTGCGGAGCTATGGGCCATGGACGCCGCGACGGGAAAATCGAGTGTATTAGTTGACGCGAAGTTGCTTGAGTCTCTCCTCGAGCCGCCAAAACAACGAGCGACGCAAGCGACCGGCCTCGGCCGAGCCGTTCCTCAGGACTACCAATGGGCGGTCGATGGGAGCGCGCTCCTGTTCGTTAGCGATACGCAGTTGGTTTGGCTGAATCTGAAATCAATGTCACCGAATCGGTTGGTGACAGGCGATGCATCGATCGAAGATGCGAAAATTTCTCCAGACTCGAAGTGGGTGAGCTACGTCCAGGATTTCAATCTCTGGGTCGTGAATGTCGCCACGAAGGAGAAAAAGCAACTCACCACGGGCGGCTCGGAAGAACTTCTCAAGGGAAAACTGGACTGGCTTTACCCCGAAGAACTTTCGAGCCGGACAGCGTATTGGTGGTCACCCGATTCCTCACACGTCGCCTATTACGAAATGGATGAGCGGCCGGTGACGAAGTATCCCATCTACGACATGAGCACGGATATCGGCGCGGTTGAGAACATGCGCTTCCCGCAGGCCGGCGAGGCGAATCCCATCGTACGCGTCGGAATCGTTCCGGTCACAGGCGGCGAAACGCGCTGGCTCGACACTGGCTCTGACACGAACGTCTATATCGCTCGCGTCAATTGGACACCCGACAGCAAACAAATCGCAATTCAGCGGCTGAATCGCGGGCAGACGCGGCTCGACCTCATGATGTTTGACTCTGCAAGCGGCACATCAACCACGATTCTGACGGACACCGACAAGTATTGGCTGAATCTCAGCGACGATCTTTATTTCTTTGCGGACGGCCAGCGATTTCTTTGGACCAGCGAGCGCTCCGGATACCGTCATATCTATCTCTACGACATTAGCGGCAAGCTGCTGAAGCAGCTCACAAGCGGTGATTGGGCTGTAACCGGCGTCGAGGGATTTGGACCGCAAAGCACGAACGGGTTGGTCGTTGACGAGCGCCACGGGTACGTTTATTTCCTCTCGAACAAAAATAACGCCGTCGAGTCGCACCTTTTCCGCGTATCAATTAGCGACGGAAGCATCGCGCAAGTCACTCGCACTCATGGCGTGCATGCTCCGGAGATCGCGCCCGACGAATCCGCATTTCTGGACACTTATTCGAGCGCAAACGTGCCGCCGAAACAGGAGCTCGATCGCATCGACGGCACGAAAATCGCGATGCTCGCGGAGAATAATGTCCCAGAGCTCGCGGAGTACCATCTCCCACCTATCGAGTTCACAACTGTAACCGCGGACGACGGAACAATTCTTCACGCCAGCATGATCAAGCCGCCGGATTTCGATCCCGCGCGCAAGTATCCGGTGTTAATCGAAACTTACGGCGGGCCAGATGCTCAAATCGTCCGCGACCAATGGAGCGGAGGACTTTGGTCGGACATCATGGCGCAAAAAAGCTACATCATCTGGAGCCTCGACAATCGCGGTTCGACAGGCCGGGGCCATGCGTTCGAGACGCCCATCTACCACCAATTCGGCAAAGTCGAACTGGCCGACCAACTCGCGGGCGTAAAGTATCTGAAATCGCTCGCGTATGTGGATGGCACCCGCATCGGAATCTGGGGCTGGAGCTACGGCGGATACATGACGCTCACGGCCTTGTTTCACGCGCCCGACGTCTTCAAGGCAGGAGTCGCAGTGGCGCCTGTGACAGATTGGCGCCTGTACGACACCGCGTACACCGAGCGCTACATGGGCACGCCGCAGGAAAACGAAGCCGGCTACCGCGAGTCCTCACCGGCATATTTCCCGCAGAACCTGAAGGGCAAGCTCATGGTGGCGCATGGCACAGGGGATGACAACGTCCATTTCGCGAATACCGCATTGCTCTTGAATCATTTTATCGAGGCTGGAAAATACCCCGACCTTTTAATTTTCCCGGGGCGCGGCCATCCCATGAGCGATCGCCCGGCGCAGCTTTTGCTGTTCAATCGCATCATGCAATTCTTTCTCGATAATTTGTGACCAGCATTTTGCAAGAAATTTGCCGCCTTGTGATGGCGCGACGGCATCCCAAGAGTGACGCTCGTTGAGATGATAAAAGTGCGCATTCGCGATCATGTAACGGTTTTCATTGTCGTCACGCTGGCTGCAAGCGTGGCTTTCGCCGGCTCTCGCCCGTCGCAGTCCTCGTCAAACGATGAGCAAGCGGCGCCCGCAGCTTCGTCTCAAAATCAAACTCCCGTTATGCGCCCCGGGCCGTCACTCGAGAACGCCTTTGACGACATGTACCGGTTGAAGTTCGATGAGGCGCGCTCGGTCATCGGCGCTTACGACCGGCTCCATCCAAACGACGCCCTCGGAACGGTAGCCGAGGCAGCGAGCTATCTATTTGAAGAATTCCAGCAGAAGGGCGTTTTTTCGTCGGCGTTTTTTCTTGATGACAAGAAGCTGCTCGTTGGCGTGGATGGATCGGTGGCGGAGAATCGCAATCCAAAATTCCTCGATGCCGACAGTCGCGCCCGCACGCTCGCTAACGAGCGTCTCCACACCGATTCCAAGGACGCTGAAGCGCTCTTTGTTCTCGCGCTTGCCGACGGAATGGAATCCGACTACGACGCGCTTATTGAAAAAAAGCAGCTCGCTAGCTTGCAGTTGATGAAGCAGGCGGACGGCGAAGCGGTCCGCGCCCTCGCTCTTGACCCGAATTTACAGGATGCTTACGTGTCCCTCGGTGTAGCGGGCTACATCATCGGCTGCTTGCCAAGCTACAAACGCGCGGTTCTTTGGTTCGGTGGAATCCACGGCGACCGCGAGCGCGGAATCGTGCTAATGCAAAACGCGGCCGATCACGGACATTATCTGCAGCCGTTCGCGAAAATCATGCTCGCGCTAGCCGATGAACGCGAGCACCGCTACGATCTGGCGCAGGCGCTGCTTGCGGGTCTGGCGCTGCAATTCCCGGAAAACCCTCACTTCGCGCAAGAACTCGAGATCGCACAGAAAGTAGTTCGAGGACACTGAGGCCGCCAGCGCGTCACTCTCATTGCGTCGCGCCTGCGTTCGGCGCTTAAGCAGTGAATAGTATTCGCCGCTACCATTTCACGCGAACGCGATAATCGAGCGTTGATGTTCCATTCTTCGCGACTGGAATTTGAAAGCCGAGCGTCGTGGCGTCGAGCTTCTCTGATTTGTAGCTCGATTTCTCCACTTCCCAATCGCCGCCGATCGGTTCGCGAACTTCCACGGTCACGTCCGATTCCTTATGATTCCGCAGCGTAATTTCGTATTCGAATTCGTAGAGATTGTTCGAAAGCTTTTTAAAATCGGTTTCCTTGCGCTCGCACACGATGTCAAATGCGTCGCCGACATGAATCGTGACCGACTCATCTTTCGGCGTGTGATTGACGTTGTCTTCCCCAACGAGCTGAATGCCGCCGCGTGAATCGGATTGATACACGCGAACCGTGCCCGCAGGCAGCGGCATCCCCAGCCCGGACTTGTCTTCGTTCTTGAACCGGTAATTCACCTGCACTGGTTGCTGAATTGGATTTCCGATGCTCTGCGGGTTTCGGTAGTAGTACGGCTGCCCTGTCACTAGCAATAGCTTTTCGACGGTAACGCCGGTCGCATTCAGCAAGCTGATCTGCTTGGACTCCTTATCTTCGATTGAAGTTCGTCGCGCCAGCGAATAGAGGTGGTACTCCGAAAAATTCTCCTGCTCGAATTGCGGTGCCGCCTTGGCCTCTGCAATCACCCCTCCAAGGGCCCTTCCGTTCATCGGAATTGGCGCGACGCGGTGAACTTCTCCGGCCACAAACTGGAGCTTTGCGTTCTTGTAGGCAGCGCCGCTGTTGTTGGCGAGCGTTACCCAGCCATCTAAATCGGCAGATTTTTCTTCGCGAGTGACCGTAAGCACATAGTCCGCGTTCCAATTCATATTGTTAGTCAGGTACGAAGCCTCGACGCGCTGCGACTTCGGCCCGCCATTCTCCAGCATCCAGACGAGCGTCGGCTTGCTGTATAGATTTTCGGGCAGATCGGGGAACCGATAGTGGTCAGTTGGCATTCCGGTGACGATTTCATCTCCGATTTTCCAAACAGGTCCGTTGTTGTCGGAAAGCAGCACCGCCTTCGTTTCCACCCACTTTGTCGAATTATTCTCTTCCTCCCCGCGCACGAGAGTCACTTCGCGTCCAACGTATTTCTGAAGCAGCTTTGCTGGATCGAGGAGATCGTATTCGTAGTTCTGTTCGACAACAGCAAGCTTGGTCGGCTCGGAGAGCGAACGGAAATGAACGGTCTGAGGATTGATCGAAGCCGCAACATCCTCGAACTTCAACGAGAAGGTCCCGGACGGAAGCGATATTTGCCGTACATCCCGCACCAGCGCCACGTTTGAGTTGTACACGGTGACCGCGAGATCAATCTGGTCTTTTTGCGTCGTACTCGGAGCCGCGCTGGCATCTGGCCGCGGCGACGCGTGCACCCCGCGCGTTCGAAACGCAACCGAACCAGTGATACTGAGCGCGACTACAAAACAGACTGCAAGGTATTGGCGTTTGTGGTTCAATCGAGTCATTTCGTCCTCCCGGGAAAGCTTGAGTCAGTGATCCATCCACACTTAGAACGCGGCCAGCTCTATTTCTTGCAGTCACATTCCAAAAAAATCAGGGATTGTTCTGCTTCTTCCAGGACTTTCCGCCATCCTTGGTCACGAACACAGTTCCGCCCGCGCCCGTGACTTGCGCGTGTTTCGCGCTCGATGCGATCACCGCAGTGAGATCTTCGGTCGTCGGCGCAGTAACTTTTATCCAATCAATGCCGTTCGCCGTGCGGAGTACGGTGCCCCCGCGGCCCACGATCCAGCAAATTTTCGCAGAAGGCGAGTAACCCGCTGTCAGCGCTCCGGCGATTCCTGGTCTCTGCATCTCCCACGTCACGCCCGAATCACTCGAGAATTCGATCGCACCCGAAGCGGCAATTCGCCATGACTTCATCGCATCCGGAGACGGAATCAGGATGGGGTTCGACGACTCTTCTCGCACTTGCAGCTGATCCGCTTCGGCCGATCTGGCTTTCGCAGGCGCATTAGTAGCGGGGATCTTCGCGCTCAGCGCAAGCTGGTGTCTCGCCGTCATGGCGCCTGCACCTGCCGACTGTGGCGCCGCGAGTCTCGTCGGGTTCCTGTTAGTGGTGCTCGTGGCGTCTGCTGGTGCTGATTGCGCGACAGTCTCGGACAAGGCGCTGTCGTCGGGCGGAGGCGGAGCCGTCGCCGCGCCACCGAGGACGCCTCCGGCAGATGAGACACCGCCGCCCTGACCCGTCAAACTTGGCGGCTCGCCGGCGCTCACACGTCCTGCGGCCGCCGTCGGCGCTCCACCATTTTGTTTGGCGAGGCTTGAAGGCGATGCCTCTGAAAATTTCTTCTCGAAAGTCGGAGTTGCAGCGGGCTTGGACAATCTGTCGCCAGTTACCATTCGTGATGGCGGCGCCAGTTGCGGCTGCGAGAGCTGTGGCACCGGCTCCAGCGGGGCCGTCGTCTGCGTCATCGCAACGTTGACCGGCTCCTTAATTGCCTTATAGTTCGCGCGAATTCCGACCCAGATCAAGACGATTGCGATTGCGCTGACGGCTGGTGCGAGCCAGCGCCAGTTCCACAGCCATGATGCAGGAGCGTCTAACGGTTTCTCGTCGGGCGGCTCTGAACGCACGAGCGCGGCGATTTGCGCCCGGCAACGCACGCACGTCGCAAGGTGCGCATCGAATCGCACGATTTCGGCTGGCGCAAGCGAGCGTTCGTAGTATGCGGCAAGTAATTCAGCATCTGGGCAGCCCTGCGCCGCCGTCCTCGAGTCGGACGAAAGTCCGCGGCGCATCATGGCGTCGAATCCCGTTTTGTTGTCTCCGGGCTTCATTCTCTGATCCCTAACTTAGAACGATACTCCCTCAAGAACTTGCATGGAAACGCCACGCCCCGTCACTCGCGCTCACTTTGCAGTCATTCCTTTGACGAGAGCGCGCGCGTCAGATCAAACGGCCACTCCTGCCGCGCATACTCGTAGCAAAGCTGCACCTGCGCTTCGCTCAAGCGCTTCGTATTGCGCAATTCCCCGTCCACGCTCTTTCGCAGTTCGCGACGAGCACGCTCGAGCTTGCGCGAAACGGTAGCCTCGTGTTCGCCGAGTAGACGCCCAATTTGCGCCAGCGTGAGATCGTCGACGTAGTAATACGCAAGACGAAGCCGGTCGCGTGGCGCAAGTCCCGCGAGCGCGGCGGTGAGTACAGTTTGCAGCAGCACGAGATAATGTAAGCGCTCGGGGTCCGTATCGTCCCCGGCTGTTGGCTGCGGTTGCGGCAAATCGGCGGCTTCGCTCTCAGAATCATCAAGCGATTCCGTCCGCCGCGTGCGGCGGATTTCATCCACGTTGCGCTGCGCGAGGATCGCGCGTAGCCACGTGCTCAATTTACTTCGGCCGCGAAAATAATCGAAGAGAGATCGCCGGTGACCTTTGCGGCTTTCGAGACCATAAAGTTCAGCGTAAAGCGAGTCCGCCAAATCGCGTCCCACCGAATCCCCGGCAATAGCGCGCGCCGCGCGGTAAAGTTCGGGCCGGAACCGCGCGACGAAATGTTCCCACGCAACCGAGTTGCCAGCTGCGCAGCAGTACGACAAGGCCAGATCCTGAAGATGTAGTGTTTCCAAATACGCGGAGATTTCTGGCGCGGACGTCTGCGAATGGCGGAAACGTGCGCTAACACTTCGTTCCACGGCGCAGGTGAAATCCTCGATGCTGCATCCCCAGTCTTCGGGTATCTCCGCGCGGCGGAATAACTCTTCGAGCCTCGGCTTGAGTTCGGGCGGTATTCGAGGCGAAGTGGGCAAGGGCGGGGGCTCCGTAAGCCGCTCCAGTTCCTGGAGAGAATGATACACGCTCTATTCGGAAAGTTGCCCGGCGCCAACGCGAAGTTACCGCGCACTTGGTGCGGAACCGTTTCAGGCACCCGAAAAGCCGTCGTTGACATCCTCTCCGCCTGTTCCTACGATTCAACGCAGATGTACGTTTGCCGCGAATGCGAACAGCCCCTCAATCAAGCAACCGAACTTTGCCCATATTGTGGCGCGGACCTGACAGGGCAACCGCTCGAAGAACTTGTTGCGCCGAAGAAAAAGCGCAGCATCGCAAAAATCGTGATCATCTGGGGCCTGCTGATCGCAAGCCTCTGGGCCATCGTTTGGTTTGTTCTCCCGCCGCGACCCGGCACATCAAAACCGGAGGCGGAGAAGAGCGCGCTCGAAGCACTCAGCGACTTGCGTTCATCGCTCGCCTCATACTCCGCGGCTTCGGGCACCTATCCGTCCTCGCTCGAAACGCTCGGAGCCGCGGCTCGCTCGGCGGCACAATCAGCCAAGAACGCAGGCTACGAAATTCAATACACTCCGGCGCCCGCTTCGGACGATGGACGCATCAAAAACTTCACGGTGCTAGCGAGGCCCGGGAATTATGGCTATCGCAATTTCTATTTGGACGACACGGGCGTAATCCGTTCCACAGGAGAGAATCGCCCCGCGACGTCGCAAGATGCAGAAATGCACTAAGGAGAATGCGTTGCAACGTGTTAGCCACCTAATTCGATTTGCTCTTTTTTCAACGGCGCTGCTCGGCAATTCCGCGGCGTGGGCGATTCAGCCGAACGGCAGCGCGCCACTGGAGTGCTACCAATCGTGCTGTAAGACGCAACACGATCCAGCTAGCCAATCGCCACACGACATGATGTCGCAAGGTCCCATGTCGGTTAACTCGATGTCGCACGAGCACGCGACTTCGCTCATTGATGCGATCGAGTTACACGGGACATCCGGCACCGACGTCGAGCCTGCTTCAACTCCCCATCCGATGTGGATGGACGAACGCGCGGGCTGGCAGCTCATGTTTCACGGCAATCTATTCGTAAACGAACTACAGCAGACCGGCCCTCGAGGGGGCGACAAGTTTTTCTCGACGAATTGGTTCATGCCGATGGCGCAGCATCAACTCGGCCCTGGTAAATTTACGGCGCGCGTAATGCTGAGCCTCGAGCCTGCAACTGTTACTGAGCGTCGCTATCCGGAACTTTTCCAAATTGGCGAGACGGCCTTCGGTCTGCCCATCGTCGACGGCCAACATCCGCACGACTTCTTCATGGAGATTGGCGCGTTCTATGATTGGAACCTGAATAGTAAGAACGTCCTGTCGTTCTATGCCGCGCCCGTTGGCGATCCTGCCCTCGGCCCGGTTGCCTATCCGCATCGCACGTCCGCAAGTGAAGACCCGATCGCCGCTCTCGGTCATCACATGCAGGACTCGACCCACATCGCCGACGAAGTTGTAACGGTCGGATACACTTACAGCATCGCTCGAATCGAAGTTTCGGGATTTCACGGCCGCGAACCAAATGAGGGTCGCTGGAACATCGACGCGGGCACAATCGATTCGTGGTCGGCTCGCCTCACGATGAACCCCGCTCGAAATTGGTCCGGCCAATTCTCGCTCGGCACGCTGCACAGTCCTGAAGCGCTCGATCCAACCGATGACCAGCGCCGCATGACCGCATCCATCACCTATAACCGCGCGTTCGATCGCGGTAATTGGGCGTCTTCGCTCGTCTGGGGACGCACGCGTTCGTTCAACACTGGCGGCGTGCTCAATAGCTACCTGCTCGAATCAACTCTTCATTTTCTCGCCAAGAATGCTGTGTGGGGACGCATCGAAAACGTCGACCGCACGAACTTACTTCTCATCGGCGAAAATCCGCTGCCCCCCGGATTCGAGGAAGCCTTTCTCGCGCGAGTTCAAGCGTACACGGCCGGCTACGATCGCGAAATTCCCGTGCTCCCCCATTTCTCGACTGCCATCGGAGGCCAAGCGACGTTCTACGGAAAGCCGGCGTTCCTGGACCCGATCTACGGCCAGCACCCAATGGGCTATCTAGTGTTCGTGCGATTCCGTCCTGAAGGCTCAATGCGCTGAGTTCTCGTGCTCTGCGAGAGTTCAGCGCGAGCCGGGACTAGATGTGCTTCGGGGCTGCGGGTCTGGCAACCTGATTATGCGTTCTATCTCGAGTGGCAGCGAGGGTGTGAGCCCCCTGCTTCAGCAGTGGGAGCTGGACTTCAGAGCCTGTGTGACAACGACAGTGTTTTTTCAGGGCGTGAGTTCAACTATGCCGCAAGACTAGAGAAAGTTGTCATCCCGAACGAAGTGAGGGATCTGCGGTTCGTACGGAACGCCTCGATCACTTTTACATCTCGGTTCAGCCGCTAAGGGCCCATCAAGTATTTTTGCCCACTCCCGTAATCCTCGTCCCATCAAACTTCGTGAACGAAAATCCCTCGAAAGTCTCGTTCCAGCAATGTCCCATGTCCTGCAACATCGAAATGGCGACGGCTTCGCCAAGAGGCAACGAATCGGTGTAGTCATAACGCCAGTGAACGCCCGCGTGAACCCGTCCCATGCCAATATTTGCAGCCAGCTTATTCATTTCGCCGCCGATGGTCAGTTCACCTGCGTCCGCCCCGGCGTACGGAACCAATGATGACCCATCTTCACTCGATTGCCACACTTCGACACCAGGAATGGAGACCAGAGGCGCGAGGTCGTTGAACCAAGCCTTGACGATTGTGGCGCAAGCTCCTGCAACGGTCGCGTGCCCCTGTCCATATGACGGATGCTGCGGACATCCCTCTGGAAACGCATGCGGCAAAAAGTACGTGCCGTGATCGCTGAACACTTTTGCCAGTGCCTTTGAATTCAACACGTCGGCGTGTAATGGATATTTCGCCTGGCCTGTCTCAGTCATATGAACAAGTCCGCCGTATTCCTCCGGCCGCAGATGCCGGTGCACGAACCATTTCGCATACCACACGGCCTTGAGCGCCCGCTGCGATACTTCCGCCACGATCGTTTTAAGATGCGGCGTTCCGAACGTCCCGAATCCACTCTGCGTCTTCGAGCCTACGTAAGGATTGTTCGGATCGAGCGGCGCGTTCAGGTCAATCAGAGCGATGCAGGCGTTGAAGTACGCTTCAAACAGTATGTCGACGTGCACATATGCGGAAAGTCCCCGGCCGTTACGCATGTGCTGCAGTTCAGGATCATTTTGATCGGAGCCGAAGGGACCCTGTCCGTTTTGCACGGCCAGCCACGACGGTTGATCCGTCATGTAGTCAACGCCCGGCACATAGGCTGTATAAAGTTGCGTGATCGGCAACGCGCCGTAGCTGAACGGTATCAAGAGGAATTGCGAAATGTACGGACCCAGCACGTCGCCGGGCGTGAAGCCTCGAAATAGATTCTGAGGTGTCACCGGCGACGGACCGTGAAACGCCGAAAGCGAATTCAATTCCGCGATGGCGGCGGTAGTGAGCGGCTCGTTTCCGTATTGCGTGCAATTGACATCGCGGCACAGCGCCATCCAATAGCTTTCTACGGCGGCGTCGGCAATCGCCTGGCTCGCCACCGACGGCGGCGTTCCGATCGCGAATTTGTGCGAGTCAGTGCCCTCTAAATCGAACGCGAGACCCGCTTGTGGATCAACCTCCAGCGCGGTGCCGCCCAGTTGAATCTGCTCGAATTGCTGAGGATTGCCCGTTTGGATGGCCTTTAGCAGGCTGGCATAGGACGCGCTTTCAACCTCGCCGATAGAATTGTGCGCGAGGCCCTTCGAATAGTTGCCGATGAGATTCGGGTAACGCGTTTCATCGCCGTTCGTGATTTCAACGGCAGTTGCAACGTTGAATTCCGTTTGTGCAGCCGTAACGCGATTGGAAAAGGAAGTTAGCGCACGCACTGTAGCACTCGCGCTGGATAGCGGTGTTGACGCCGGCGTTACGGTCGCCAACGCCCCCGATGCGGCTGCTGCTGGCAAAGGAACCGAAGCGGCAGCCGCCGCAGCGGCCGTCACCGCCGCCACGCTGGTTACTTGACCCAGGAACGTCCGGCGCGTTGAGCCTTTTTTCTGCCCCTCGTCCGAAACATTCTGCGAACGCTGATTTTTCGATGTCGAGTGCTTGGATTTGGACATTCGGGCCTCCTAGTGACCCTCGCACGAACTTGGAGCCGCCATCGAAAGACCTAGAATTGACGAGTAAACAGTCGGGCACCCCATCTCAATTGGGCTGCTCGTCGTTGCGAACTGGATCTAGGACTCAGTTACTCGATTAAGCCAGTTGAGGCCGCCGCAAACTACTGTACAGAAGGGCATTTTTAGTGCTACTGGCGTACCAGACCCTTTGCAAGTTTGCGCAACTCTTTACTGCGGGGACAGGAGGAAGAACTCTCTTCAGTTACCGCTCGCCGTTCCGTGAGAACAACAAGCGCGTTCATGATATCCTACCAGCGCGTTGGATCGCCAGGAAAAAGTTGCCACCAGGTCCGGTCTTTCCAACGGCAAGCGCCGAGTCAAGCAACATAGCAGCCTGCGGAGAGGTGCTGGAGTGGCCGAACAGGGCTGCCTGCTAAGCAGTTACACCCCAAAAGGGTGTCGGGGGTTCGAATCCCCCCCTCTCCGCCATTTCCAACCAGCTCTTAGTGGCTTGTGCCCTCCAGAACCATTGAAGCCCAATTGATCGAAGCTGTTTCATTGTTAAGTACAAACGAAACTCTTTCAATCTCTGAATTAGCTTCGTCCCAATGCTTCAGTTCAATCGCTTCCCGCACGCCCGGAATTGTCTTTGCGCCGTATCCGGAGTAGACGCCGGGCGCATAGATCATGTGTTTGTACCAACCGCGGTGCGGGAGGCCCTCCTGCGTCGTGAGTCGGCGCTCACTCTCCATCAACTTGTGATTCAAATCATCAAGCGTTGCCGAGGGGATGTTGCCGGCGGCCCAAGCCTTGCCGAGCGTGTCGTGATAATGCTGAGCGGCCGCCGTCAGCGCGTCGATAGCATTTTCAAGCGGCGCGAAATTGAGGTGCGGAGGCACATCCTCGCGGGGCGGCGCAACCGTGGGACGCCGCGGATCGCTAGTCGCAGTGAACAATCCTTCCTCGAGCTCTTTATTGCGCTCGATCGTTTTCTCTCTCTCTTCATCCGCCAATTTTTTGAGCTCCTTCAAATACACATGGATCGTATCGGCGAAATCGGTGAATTCGAAAGGCAGCAAATCGGCATCGGCAAGCCGCATAACCGCGGTGCCCACAGTCTGCGAGAGCGCCCGGCCATAGACAAAATCAGTATCCGAAAAATGCGTGAACCAATAGAAGTCGTCGTAAACCGAGTGATAAATGCCGTCCCGGTCTTCACCGCCATACCCCAGGTTTACGGATGCGATTCCGAGATGGTCTACGAAAGCGGTGTAATCGCTGCCCGAACCGATCGCGCCCATACGAACGTCCGCGCGCTCACGAATTTCCTTGCGATCCTCGCCTGCGTGGTCGCTATGCACGGCGGAGATGCTGTGCAAGTACAACCGCTCGCGCACTGGAATATTCTTCTCTGGATCGACGATGTCGCGGGCAACGCCGTCCATGAAATGCTCGAGAGTGTGCGAGCCCTCCGCGGAAAGATAGCCTCGGCCGTTGCCGTCCGTGTTTAGATACGCCACAGCATGCTGCTTCAATTCTGCGTCATGAGCTTCGGCCCACTCGGTTGAACCGAGCAGCCCCGCCTCTTCTCCGTCCCACGCGCAATAAATAATCGTGCGCTTCGGCTTCCAACCCTGCTTGATCAATTCGCCGAATGCGCGGCCTTCTTCCATTTCCGCCACTTGGCCCGACAACGGATCTTCGGCGCCATTCACCCACGCATCATGGTGATTGCCGCGAATTACCCACTCGTCAGGTTGCTCGGAGCCGGGAATTTTCGCGATGACGTCGTAAAGACTCCTGGTGTCCCAATTAAATACCACTTTCAGGTGCACTCGCGCTTCGCCCGGGCCCACGTGATACGAAATCGGAAGCGAACCGCGCCATTCCGCCGGCGCCATCGGGCCATCGAGAGCCGCGAGCAACGGCTGCGCGTCGCCGTACGAAATCGGAAGAGTCGGTATCTTCGTGAGCGCGGGGTTGTCCTTGATGGGTATGCGCTTCGCATCCGGAGTTGCGCCCACTCCCGGAGTCAGCGGATCTCCCGGCTGCGCCGACGGAAAATCCATCACGCTGCCGCGCTGCACGCCGTCAGCCGGGCGCATCGGGCCTTTCGGAAATACGTTGTCCACGAAATATCCATCTTCGTGCGGATCGGAGTAAATGAGACACCCAATGGCCCCGTGCTCAGCTGCAACCTTCGGCTTGATCCCGCGCCAGGACCCACCGTAGCGCGCGATGACGATAGAACCCTTCACGGAAATACCAAGCCGGTCGAGTTCGTCGTAATCAGCCGGCACTCCATAATTCACGTAGACGAGCGGCGCCGTGACGTCGCCATCAATGGAATATGCGTTGTACGACGGCAACTGCTCGCTCTGCTGGCTCGACGTCGGATCTCCCGCCACCGGCGGCTCCTGCAATTTCGCGACGAACTTCGTGGGCGCGACCATCTCCAGCACGCGCTCCTTCGGCGTGGGATAGAGCGCGTCGAATCTTTCGATGTGCGCATCCCAGCCCCACTGCTTATATTGCGCGAGAATCCACTCGGCATTTTCCTTGTCGTAGGCGGTGCCGACATTATGGGGACGCGCTGACAAGCGCTGCATGTACTCGCGCTGATCCTGCGGGCTCGGAATGGCGCGGAACTTTGCCTCCCACTGGCGCTCTACAGCCGAACTTTCGCGCGTGAAACCTTGGAGCGGTTCTTCATCGGCAGCAGCAGGAATCAAAGAACAGCAGACACCCAAGACTGCTAGAATCGCAAAACGTCGCATCAAACCCCCTTGCGTTGCACTACGTGCATTTCAGCCCAACCGCAAATTTTCCCCTATCACTGGTCGTAGCGGCAGGAAGGTTATCGCAGGGGGACTCTAAAACCAAGCGTATCGCGCCCAACAGAAGTCATTTGCTTTTGTGCGGCCGAACCGGATGCTAGGATTGAAGTGAGCGACAATCGGGCATCTCGAGTCGCCTTTCTGAGAGGGTGAATTGCTTGGCGCAGACAATCCGGAACCTAACAAAGCCGCGCGGAAGATCTGGCGCTACGGCTCGATCGTAATCCTGATAGTCGCGCTCTTCTCCGGCTGGACACTCTGGTCGCGCTGGCAGGAAAATCGCGATCTCGAATACAAGGCAGCGCAACAAAAGGCGGCAAAGGAACATGATGCGGACGAAAAGACCGTTGACACGCTCGGCGGCAATCGCTTCGAAATCATCAGCTTCTACGCCTCGCCCGGAATGATCCACCGCGGCGATTCCGCCCAACTTTGCTACGGAGTCTCGAACACCAAGAATGTGCGGCTCGACCCACCGGTCGAATCCGTATGGCCCTCCTACAACCGCTGCTTCGATATTTCGCCCGTCAAGGATACGACCTACACACTGACTGCCGACGACGGAAACGGCAATTCCAAATCAGCTTCCTTCACACTAAAAGTCCAATAGCCAAATCCGGCGTTTCTAGGTGTGCAAAACCGCACGTGGATTTCCCGTTCGAGGTTGTTCTTTTGTACGTTACTGCACAAATGCACACGTCTCCCTCGAACGGGAGACATGAGATTCAAAAAGTTCGATTAGATTTACTGCGGGGTTGGCTTCGTCGGGCTTTCGCTCAACTCGTCGTACACTGCCCAGGAGATGAAGCCGGCGGCAACCACTGCCGCGCTTATGAGAATGATCATCAGCAGTTTCTTCCGGCTGCGGACGGCCTGCGTGCCATTGCCTTCCTCGCCGGGCTTATCAACCGCATCCGTAAGAGTCAGACGATAGGATGAACCGTCCGCAATAGCGTGCGTGTCACCGTCGTACGATACCTCGAATGGGCCGCGGAAGCTGGTAACCACAAGTTCGTTTGCTCCAACGATCGAAACTCGGCCGTGTGCCGGCTTACCATCGAGCGAACGGACCACAACGCCCAAAGCGTTAAATTCTACCGTATCGGATGGTCCAGAGGAGAAACCGGCCGTGCCCTTCAACAACGATGCACGGATACCCTTTCCGGCATCCTCCAAGCGCGCTTCGCTCGCGGACATCATGTAGAGCTGGGCCAAGCCCGCCCTCATGCGTATCGAGCCGTTGTCGTCGGTCTTTAGGGTATCACCAGGATATACTGTCGTGCCTACTGCAGCGACGGATCGGTCGATCCAAGTTGCCTGAGCTTGAGTAATCGTACCAAGGGGTTTGGTCGACGACGCCTGGAGCGGCGCATTAATCAGCGTTCCTATTAGAGCGGATATTAAACAGGCCCGAATTACTGCTCGCACGATACACCTCCACCGGGGCACCATTACTGTAGGGTGCTCCACACCTGAAGTCAACCCCCTTTGTCGTTACGATTAACTAAACGGAGAGAGAAATCGTCCTCCGCTGGAGTGACATTTTATGGCGTACCAGATTGAAACTACAACGACCCCTTGCGACTTCGAAATCCCGTCCGGCGTTTGCAAAATCCTTCAACTCAACTCAAAATGATGTCGTGTTCGTCCCCGGACAATCCGTTCGTGTAAATCTGGCAGGGCTCCAAGTCAAAGACGTGCTTTTTCATGCCGCCGTGACTGCCGCTGTCGGCACGATCGTAAAGATGACGAGCGAGGACCCCCCGAGATATCTCGTAAAATTGCTCTTCAGTTTTCGCGGCGTCAGCGAGGTTGAGGTTCCGGCCGACCGCGTCAGCCCAAACTGAAGCGTCTTGCGGCACTTACCCGTCCGAAACTGCGTTAGAATTGCTGGAGCGCGCGTAGGGAGACCCGATGATCCATCGCCATGTCTTTCACAATGATCGCCTCGTGCCGGTGGAAGATGTGCGCCTCTCTCCGGGCCAGAGCGGGCTCCTCAGCGGATGGGGCCTCTTCACGACCCTGCGCGTCGCCGACGGCGTCCCTTTCGCATTCGAGCGTCATTGGCATAGGCTCGCGAAAGACGCCACGAAAACGCATTGTCCGTTCCCTTTCGAAGAAAATAAAGTTCGGGCTCAGCTCGGCGATGTGTTGCTCGCCAATAAAGTAAAAGACGGCACTGCGCGAATTTACGTCATATACAACCAGCGAGGCTTTTGGACCAGCGAAGAAGCCTTCCCCGACGCCGATTTGCTGATCTATTCCGCCGGCCTGCCAGCCTATCGCGAGCCGGCGCGCCTCGGTATACGCGAGCAGGGACGCCACGCCGCTTCGCCTCTCGCCGGTGTGAAGGTCACATCGTGGCTTCTCAACGTATGGAATCTCTACGAGGCGCAGCAGAACGGCTACGACGAAGTTCTTTTGCTCAACGAACGCGGGGAAGCCGCGGAATGCACGGCCGCGAACATCTTTTGCGTGCGCCAAGGCCGCGTGCTGACTCCGCCGCTCGACTCGGGATGTCTTGAAGGAATTACCCGCTCGGTTCTCCTCGAAATCGGCGCGGCAGCAGGTGTGCCCGTTGAGGAGCGCACGTTGCGCCCGGAAGACTTGTATTCGGCGGATGAGCTATTCATCTCATCCACGAATCGAAGCCTGCTGGGCGTCGGCGAGCTCTCAGGCCACACATTTTCCGCGCCAGGCCCGATCACTCGCAAACTCGAGCAGGTCTTCAGCGCCTACATCGCCACGTACGTCGCAGCTCATTCCACAGCAACAGCCAAGTAACAATCGCTGTTAATGAACCAAAAATGCAGCCACGGCGACTACGACACCGGCTGTGCCTATCAGCAGTCCGGAGACCCAAAAAAGCCGATTTCGAGTGAGCAGCGTTATCGAGCAAATAACCAAAGCGGCTTCGAGCAAAACCTCGCCTAAGTCGAATCGGTCCGCCTGCCGTTCTCGAACTCCTACTTCCTTCTCCGTTTTTTCCGCTTCGGCTTGAGCGTCTTTCTGTTGATCGCGATAGCGGTCGACTTCCTTCTGATATTTTTCCTTGATCACGTCCGCCTGAGGCGAGTTCTGCACGGTGAAGACGCTCATCTCATCGATAAACAACTCATAGGC
>Ga0302326_10008854_pt1 | contig 22130 bp, 19 predicted proteins | sample Palsa_T0_3_FD_202264 | JGI IMG/M metagenome (GOLD analysis project Ga0302326, IMG submission 202264) | Peat permafrost microbial communities from Stordalen Mire near Abisko, Sweden - Palsa_T0_3 | ecosystem: Environmental > Terrestrial > Soil > Palsa > Peat permafrost | place: Sweden: Abisko... | reverse complement strand
TGGCCAGGCCGGACAGGTAGGTGTAGACCGCGTCGCACTTGGCCCACTTGTCGGCCGCCGTGTCGGTCGTGCAGCCACCGCTGCCCGCCTTGGCCCCCGCCTTGCTGACGTCCCACGCCATCGGCATCGGGGTCAGCTCGGCCAGCTGGTTGTAGGTGAACCAGATGCTGGAGACGGCGCTCTTCAGGTTCAGCACCACGGTGTCCGGCCCGGTCGCCTTGTAAGACGCCAGGTTGTCCGGGATGAGGCCGGGCACGTAGCCGTAGTAGTTCGACTTCTGCGCTTCCATCATGTTGAGCCAGAAGACGAGGTCCTGGGCGTCGACGCTCTCGCCGTTGGACCACTTCCAGGCCTTCAGCGTGATCGTCACGGTCTTGTCGCCGTTGGAGTACACCGGGGCGTCCGCGGTCGACAGCGGGTAGTTCACCGCCACCGAGTTGTTCTCGCCGCCGAAGTAGTACAGCGGCCGGTACATGACCTCCTGGAAGCCCAGGGTGTTGTACTCGTTCGCGCTCGCGGGCGGGACGAAGGGGAAGATGTAGTTCAGGGTCACGCCCGCGGGGAGAGCGTAGGTCGCGGTCCCGCCAGCCACCGCCGCGGCGGTCGAGGACGGGGTTGCGGTCGACGATGCCGTCGACGAGCCGCCGCCCGAGCTGCTGCTACTGCTGCACGCGGCGATCCCGACCGCGAGCAGGGCTGCCGCTCCGGCCACCGCGATCCGCGCGATGCGCGGCCGCCGTCTGTTCCGAAACATCAATTGCGCTCCTTGGCTGTGCTGATGATGCGCCTCCGGCTTGCCCGGGTAGGGCTTGCCCCCAGGCGCTGGGTTTGCCAGGAGCGTAAGTTAGGCCTGTTAAGGACCCGAAGCCGGACGGTCACGATTTGCTATCGATACGCCTATGTTTGGACATCTCACCCTCCGCACGCCCGTGAGCGCGCAGGTGGGCACGCGCGGCGCCGGTGCCTGCGTTCCGGCCAAAATACCACAAAGCAGACGTTGTGTACCACGAGGATCCCAACGACTTTTCGGTGCTTGTCGTACTCTGCCGGAAGATTTCCTGAACATTGCCGCTTTCGAAGCAGTATGCAGTAAACGGAACCTACCATGCCCGGCGGTTACGCACGGTAAGTCTGCGAAACAGGATCACTGGCGCGGCTGGTGAGGTCTGCGCGGGTCGCACGGAAGGCCGACGGGGCCGGAGGCCGGCGCTTGTTGCTGTTATCTCAGGGGTGCGCTTCGAACAGGGCCTCGGCCCGATCGAGGGTCTCGCTGAGATTGTTCTCACCGACCAGCGCGCGGGCCTCGTCGACGGCGAGCCAGCGGAGCGGGGACTGGGCGTTCTCTGGCGCGATCGCGTCCGGGTGCCCGGTCGCGAGGAAGAAGCGCAGATCCCCGTGCTCGTGCTCGGGGTCGCCGCCAGACGGGCGCACGTAGCAGACGGCCGCGTGCCGCAGGGTCGCGTCCGGCCAGGGCACGAGGTCGGTCAGCCCGGTCTCCTCGCGCGCCTCGCGCAGCGCGATCTGAAGCGGGTCGGTCTCGCCCGGGTCGCCGTGGCCGCCGACCTGGAGCCAGCGGTCGTGCTTGATGTGCCAGCGGAGCAGCACCCGGCGGGTAGGCGGGTGCACCACCAGGGCGGACGCGGTGAAGTGGAGCGGAAGCTGCGATCGCGACCAGGGGTCGGCCGCCGCCTCCGCGAGCCGGCGCATGCGCTCGACGTCGGCGGCCTCGGCCTCGCCCGCCGCCTGGTATCCGGTTAGCAGCCCGTTCAGCACGCGACCATGGTGCCATGCGCGCCCGGCGGGCGCGAACGAGTTTCCGGCCGTTTCCGTGCCCGTTTCGGCCTGTCGCCGCCGGCCTCTGCCCGTCACCGTCTGTCCCATCAGTCACACCAGTCACGTGCGCATCGCTAGCACCTTAATTCGAACGCTCGATAACGAAGTTCGGCTCCGTCCGCAAATACTTTCCATGTGGTCGCATCTGTGTTCTAATATCGACTACAAGAAAGTCGCTCGCGACGATCGGCGGTCAGGGTGGCGTGGCGCGCTTCCCTGCGCCACGGCCCCCGACCGCGAGCCGCGATCAGCCGACGCCGCTCAGCACACGAAGATCAGCAAGAGGTGACCATGACGCGCAGTTTCGAATATATTAGCTATGATGATGCCGACCAGCTCACCATGACTGAAAACACCGCCGCCAACGATACTGCGCCTGGTCAGCCGATCGCCGGCGGCGGCGGTCCGGAGAGCCCCGGGTTCGGCCCGCACGCGCCCAACGGGCGCACCGAGGCGCTGATCAACCGGGGCCGCGCGCCCGCCGGGCGATCGCGGACCCGATGGCTCCGCTCCCATCTGCGGTCGGTCGCGATCTCGGTCGGTGCGGCCGGCATCGCGATCGTCGCCCTCGTGATCGCGCTGCCGGGCGGCGGCGCGAGCTGGCCGGGCAGCGTGGCCCAGGTTCAGGCGGAGATCACCACCGCCTGCCAGAACCCGAACGTGGCGGCCGAGCCGAGCCAGCTCAACTTCGCCTGCGCGAAGTCGACCCAGCAGATCCTCTGGGTCTTCGCCCTGCTGACGAGCGGCAACAACCCCGGCTTCGTCGATCAGACGACCGGGCGCAAGGGCCTCGAGCCGATCCAGCCCGCCCAGGGCGGCGACATCGCCTGGTCGCTCAACCTGCACCAGCCCTACAACCCGGCCAACCCGGTCGACAGCCTGCAGGTGGCGGCGCGGGCCATCAACAACATCATCAGCGGGGCGACCCTCACCAGCTCGACCGGCACCCCCGACGTCGAGCCGGGCCTGGAGAGCACGGCCGCGAACTGCCAGCGCTACACCGGCTCGGCCCTGCTCGTCACCCGTTCGGGCTTCCCGGCCCGGTGCGCGCAGCCGGTCAGCACCCCGTCGGGCCAGGCGGCGCTGGTATCCGATGTCTTCCAGCAGTGGATGGGGGGCACCCCGTCGCAGATGGCGGCCCAGGCCGGAGTGCTGTTCGAGAACTCCGATAACCCGGGCGACCAGCAGGTCCAGGCGATCCTGGCCAGCCTGCCGAACTTCGGAATGTAATCGGGTAGTTTCGCTCTGTATCGCACGAAATCGTAGGACTGTTACCGCCGAAGGGGGGAAGAGAAACCGTGCATTCCGTCAAGAGGCCATGGTGGCAGCAGGCAACGGCGCTCGTGACCGTGACCACCGGCGGCGTGATTACCGGCTTCAACTTCGTCCCAGGGGCGGCCGCGACGATGACCTCGCCGACCAGCGTGCCACTGCACCTGCTAGCCCTCGAGCAGGCGGCCCAGCCCGGCGCTGCCATGAACGCCAGGGCCGTCGGCGGCGACAGCGCCGACAGCGGCACCAGTGACGCGCTGCTCCGGTCGGCCATCGTCAACGTCGCGAAGTACTACCTGCAGATCGCCGCGACCCGCAGTCCGGCCCAGATGGAGACGCTCATCTGGGACAACACCAGCCTGAACGGCGCCGACCACGGGCCGTCGTGCGCGGCGTTCGCCAGCCTCACCCTCGAACTGGCGGCGCAGGCGGTCGGCCAGCAGAGCTGGGTCAGCGGCGGGACGAGCTACCCCTTCCCGCTGCCGGCCTGGGCCGATGTCCGGGTCGACACCAACCCGGCGTCGCCCGCCGTCACCTCGGTCATGGCGGACGCCGAGGCGCACGACCGCTGGCATCCGGTCGGCCAGGGCTACCAGCCCCAGCCGGGCGACTGGGTGCTGTTCGCACACCACGTCGAGGTCGTGACCCGCTACTCCGCCGGGGTGCTCGACACCATCGGCGCAGACTCCGACCCCGGGCTCACGGTCAACGCCCACTCCTACGGCGGGACGCTGGCGGCGGACGGCGTGGTCGGCTTCGTCGACAACGGGCACCTCGCCGCCGCCTCGTTTGACGGCGGGACGGCCGCGCCCCGGGCGGCCGCGGCGACGCCAGGCACGGCCGGCGACAAGCCGTCTACCACTCGTTCGCCTTCGGCCGCGACCCATGCGTCGGCCGCCACGACGCCGACGGCCGACCAGCACCCGGCGTCGGCGACGCCCCGGCCGGCCAGCGGGAAGGCGGGCGCAGCAGCGGCGGCGACCGGCGGGCAGGCGGTCGTCCCCGGTATCGCCGAGCAGGCCGCGGCGGGCGCGACCCAGACCTCGGGCACGGGGTCACGGGATGCTGCGATCCCCGGCATCGTCCGGCCGGCCAGCGCCAGCATCACGGTGGGCTCAGGCACCGGATCGGGGACACAGGCGGTGGACGACCGGGGACCGGCCGCGGCCATTCCCGGAGCTGCTGCCAGCGGCGGAGCCTCGAAGTCAAGCGCCTCGGCGGGTGTCGCGGCCGTCCCCGGAGCGAGTCCGGCCGCGGTCGCCCCGACCTCCCAGCCGTCGGGGACGCCGGCTAGCCAGCCGTCCGCTACGCCGCCTCGTCAGCCGGCCGCCGCCGCAGCAACCGGTGCTGCCGGTGCTGCCGGTGCTGCCGCTGTCCCGGGCTCAGCTCCCGCTCCGTCCGCCTCAGCAACCGCCACGCCCACCCCAGCGTCCACGCCGGCCGCAACCGCCACGCCGACCGCTACCGCCCCTGCGAGCGCTACGGCCGCGCCGACTAGTACTAGTACCGCCAAGCCGGAGCAGTACCGGCACTACGCGGCGGCCGCGCAGGCGACACCGGGGACGCGGACGCAGCAGGCGTTCATCAGCCTGATCGCGCCCGGGGCGGTCGCCGCCCAGCAGCGCTGGGGGGTGCCCGCGGCGGTGACCATCGCGCAGGCGATCGAGGAGTCCGCCTGGGGGAACAGCCAGCTCGCGGCGGAGTACCACAACCTTTTCGGCATCAAGGGGTCCGGCCCGGCGGGCAGCGTCGGGCTGCCGACCTCGGAGTTCTACAACGGGCAGTGGGTGACGATCGACGCGCAGTTCCGCGTCTACCACAACGTCGCCGAGTCGATCGCGGACCACGCCGAGCTGCTGGCCACCAGCGGCTACTACCAGCGCGCGATGGCGGACCGCGCGGTCCCTGACGCGTTCGCCAACGACCTCACTGGGGTCTACGCGACCGACCCGGACTACGGCGCGAACCTCATCGCGATCATGAAGCTCTACAACCTGTACCGGTTCGACGGCCCGGCCCAGTCCGTCCAGCCCCAGTCCGCGCAGGCGTCGGCGACCCCGTCGGCGACGCCGACGGGGACCCCGGCCGCATCGCCGGGAGCGGCACCGTCGCAGGCGGCCACTGCGCAGCCGACGGCCGCGCAACCGGCCGCCACGCAGCCAGCGGCCACGCCGATCGCCGCGCAGCCGGCCGGCGACCAGGCGAACGCCGGCGGCACCACCGCCGGGGGGCACCCGGTCAGCCAGCCAACGGCCGGCGGGCAGGCGACCATCCCCGGACTGGGGTCGCCCGCCCTGGCGCCCGCCGCTGCTGCCCATGCCGCCGCGGGCGCCGGGCCGACGGCCGCACACCAGGCGGCCGCGCCGATACCGGGCGTGGTCGCGCCGACCGGGGTCACGGCGACGGGGGTCACGGACGGCCCGGCTGCGGCCACCCCGCACGCGACCTCGAGCCCGACTGCGAACGCGAACGCCAGCGCGAGTCCCAGCGTCACCGACGGCGCAAGTCCTAGCGCGAGCGCCAGCGCGAGTCCCAACGCGACCGGCGGCGTGACCAGGGGCGGGGCCGCCATCCCCGGGCTCGGCGCTCAGGCCGCGGTCAACGACCAGCGGCAGCCCTTGGCCGCGGCGACCACGGCGGCCCGGTACCAGCCGCAGTTCACCACCGCGATGACGACCGCCTACTTCGCCACCGCGAAGGGACCACTCGGCCATGGCGAGCACCTGTACCGTGACGTGGCCGCGCAGACCGGCATTCGCTGGGAGCTGCTGGCGGCCTGCGACTGGATGCAGTGCAAGGCGCAGCCTCGGTACTCCCCCGTGCACGGGGAGAAGATCGGCGCGCTCAACTCCGACGGGACCAGCTACTCCACCAAGTCCGCGGCGCTGGGGCAGTGCGCGCGAGATCTGATCGAGCTCGCGTCGGCCGTCTACGGAATCGACCTGACCGCGCGGCGGCTGCTGTCGGTGCGCGCCCTCGCCGACGCCTTCGCCGCGTTCCGCTGGGGCGCGCTGCTGCTGCGGCACGGCGTCTCGGCGATGGAGTTCCCCTACTCGGTGGCGGGGCTCACCGCGCAGCATCAGAAGATGCACTGGCCCGCCATCGACGACCCGGCCGCTCCGGACCGGCCGGGCGCCCGGTTCCGCGAGCCGTTCGGCGCCGTTCCCGTCGTGCTCAGCCTCAATTACCCGGCTACCGTCTTAGCGGACAGAAAGGGCAGGTAACCCGTGTTCCGCTTCCATCGCAGGCCAGGACCGCAGTTTCCGTCCACCGAGCAGGCCCCCTCGCCCGGTCAGCAGGTGACCGTCCGGCTCGCGGACGGGCGGCTCGCGGACGGCCGCGTGGTCGATCAGCGGGCGGACGCGGATGACGCCCAGGGCGGGCTTCATCCGACGATTGTGATGGTGGGAGAGCCCGCTGGCCCGGGGCCCCGGTACCCCCGGCGACGGTGGTACCGGTTCATCCCGCGCTGGGCCCGGTGGACGATCGTGATCGCGATCGTGCTGGTGTTGTTCCGCCGCGTCGTCGCCTGGGCGGTGCTGGCCGCGTTGTCGGCGGCCCTGCACCTGTTCGGCGCCGACGTCCACCTGCCGCATGTCTCGTTCGGCTGGCCGTGGTCGTCGACCACCACCAACACCCTGGTCGGGCCCATCGTCTTGCAGAAGATCGAGGGGATCGACAAGCCGGCCCTCGGCACCGCGAGCTTCGACTTCGTCTTTACCCGCAAGGTGACCAAGAACATCGGCTTCCTGCCGTGCTGGTATTCGGCGACGTTCGCCGCGGTGGGCCGGGCGTCCGCCACGGTCGACCTGAACCCCGGCACTGCCTGGTGGAAATCATCGACCGGGCACTACCAGCTCCGCGTGCTCAGCCAGCCGACCGGATCAATTCCCGGAAAACTCGCCATCACGATGGCGCTACCGCTTCCCCAGCTGCCCCAATCGGTGCACGACGTATCGATCGACAACACACTGTCCTCGCCGATCTCGACCAACCACAGCTGGACCTACCCGGGTCTGGCCTGCGGGGCGCTGATCCAGCCGCAGTTCGCCCAGTCGGCGCTCTACGCGCAGGCCCAGACCGAGGCGTACAACCAGGCCACGACGCTGCCCAGCGTCACCAGGCCGCTGATCGCCGCGGCCGAGAAAGAAGCGACCACGATCATCCGCGACAATTTCATCGCGCCGACGGTGGGCGCGCTCAATTACGACGTGACCGCGTTCTCCATCCGCTGGGTGCCACCGGCCGGCTAGCGCCGCAATTGCCGTCGGCATCACCAGTGAAATCGTCGTCGCCCAGGGCGGGTCACTAGCTGACTACTGGCTGCGCAGGACTTATCATGTCCGGTATGCCGGGGGTTAACTCAATCGAGGTGTTTCAGCAGGCTGTCAACGAGTTTGACGTTACTGCGCTGCGCCTCACGATCGATCCGGCCGCGCTGGCGGCTGCCCGTCAGTCGCTCGATGAATCCGGGCTGCTGCTGCTCGGCGAGGTCCACGGGGTCCGCCAGAACCCGCTGCTGGCCCGGGCGCTGATGGCCGCCCTGGAGGTGACGGGGCTGGCCCTAGAATGGCCGGCCGGGCTGGCGGCGGGCGTGAGCGGCTTCTTCGCCGACGGCCGGGTGCCCGACCACCCGCAGCTGTGGGACGGGGACGGCCGGATCACGGTCGGGCACTTCGCGCTGCTCCGCGAGCGGTTCCTGGCCCAGCGACTGCAGGCGCTGACCTTGTTCGACGGGGTTGACGGGGCGGGCTGGTCGCAACGCGAGTCGGCGATGGCCGAGCGCATACTCAACGCCCAGGGACGCGCCAGCCGCACGCTCGTGATCGCGGGGAACGCGCACACCGCGCTGACGCCGACGATGCTCGGGGTCCCGCTCGGAGCGCGGCTGGCGGAGTGGCGGCCGGGCGTGCGCGAGATCCACATCAGGTACGGCAACGGCACCTACTACAGCCGCTCCCCGCAGCGGTTCAACCAGCAGTTCTCACTGCGCCGCCGGGCCAGGCTGCGGGCCGAGGGCGGATCGCTGGTGCTCGAGTTGCCCGCCCCGATGCAGGCCCGGGTGCCGCATCGGGTGTCGGCCAGCCTGCCGCCGGCTACCCCGCCCCCGGCTGAGCCGAGCCCGGCCGGGTACGCCGGGGCGTTCACGCCCTACCGCGACCGGGCCGGCCTGCCGCCGCTCGAGCCGGCCGGCCAGCCGGGATACCCGGACTTCCCGGACTATCCGCAGCAGGCGACGCCGCCGGTCCCGCCGGAAACGCCGCTGGCGCCCGCCGCCCCGCCCGGCCCGCAGGGCGCCGCCGCGCCGTCGGCCCGGCGGCGGAGGCGACCCAACCCGTACGAGACGGGACTAACCCCGAGGTAGCGTTGTATCCATGACGGCTGAAGTCTTCCCTGGTGGCGGACTGTTCCAGCGCGGCGCCTCGGCCTTCGCCGCCAGCGTGCCCGCCGACCCGGCCGACGACGGCTTCTTCGGCCCCGGCAGCGTCACCTGGCGACTGCACGCCGACCTGTCGGCCCCGGTCTCTGGCCTGCGCTCGCTGCTGCTGCAGGCGCTGCACCCGCTGGCGATGGCCGGCGTCGACCAGCACAGCCAGTGGCGAGACGACCCGGCCGCCCGGTTCGCGAGCACCGCGGCCTATGTGCTGACCGTCACCTACGGAGACCGGGCGGCCGCCCGCGCGGCCGCCGCCCGGGTGCGGAAGATCCACGAGTGGGTGCGCGGCACCGACCCGGTGACCGGGCGCCCGTACGCGGCCGGCGACCCCGACCTGCTGATCTGGGTGCACGCGGCGCAGGTGGAGTCCGGGCTGGCCGCCGCCGCGCGCTTCGGGGCCGAGTTCAGCGACGCGGACCGGGACGGGTACGTATCCGAGATGACCGCTTCGGCCGAGCTCGTCGGGGTGCCGCCCGGCCGGGCGCCCGCCTCCGTGGCCGAGCTCGACGCCTACTTCGCGGCGGTCCGGCCCGAGCTGACGCTCAGCCCCGGCGCCGCCGACACCGCCCGGTACCTGACCGAGATGCCGGCCATCGAGCCGGAGCTGGCCGACGTCTGGCAGGTGGTCGCGGCGGCCGCGGTCACGTCGCTGCCGAGCTGGGCGCGGGACCTGTACGGCTGGTCGGACGCCGTCGCGCCGGACCGCACCGAGGTCAGGCAGGTCCTCGGCGTCCTCGACGCGATCTACCTGGGTGAGCCGGGGGTGCTCGAGGGCCGCCAGCGGCTCGCCGTGCGGATGCGAGCGGCCGAGTCCGCCCGGTGAACGAGCCACTCCTGCGGGTCAGCCGGGGGCTGGCCGCGGTGCGGCTCGCCGCCCGCGGCGGGGCCCGGTACGCGGCCAACGCGCCCCGGCTGTTCGCGCGGGCCGGGGAGCAGCGCCAGCAGCTGCGCGACGACCTCGCGCTGCGCACCGCCCAGGACGTGGCCGACACGCTCGGCACGATGAAGGGCGTGCTGATGAAGATCGGCCAGCTCGCCAGCTACGTGGACGACGGGCTGGCGCCGCCGGCCCGCCGGGTGCTCGGCCGCCTGCAAGACAGCGTGCCGCCGATGTCGCCCGAACTCGCGGCCGGGGTCATCGTGGCCGAGCTCGGCGGCGCCCCGGAGACCGTGTTCAGCGAGTGGGACCCGCGGCCGATCGCCGCCGCCTCCATTGGCCAGGTGCACCGCGCCATCACCCGCGACGGCCGCGCGGTCGCGGTCAAGGTGCAGTACCCCGGGATCGCGGAGACGATCGCGGCCGACCTGGGCAACGTCGGGCTGCTCCGCTCGCTGCTGCGGATGGCGGTGCCCAGCCAGAACGTGACCGAGCTGATCGACGAGCTGCGCGAGCGGGTCGGCGAGGAGCTCGACTACCTGCGCGAGGCGGACAACCAGCGGCAGTTCGCCGCCTACTTCGACGGCCATCCGACCATCACCGTGCCCAAGATCGTCGATGAGCTGTCCACCGCCCGCGTCATCACCAGCGAGCTGGCGACCGGGGCGCGGTTCGCGGAGATGCTCGGCTGGTCCCAGCCGGAGAAGGACCTGGCGGCCGAGACGATCTACCGGTTCACCTTCCGCAGCCTGTACGAGCTGCACGCCTTCAACGGCGACCCGCACCCGGGCAACTATCTGTTCGAGCCGGGCGGTCAGGTCACGTTCCTCGACTTCGGGCTGGTCAAGCACTTCACACCGACCGAACTCGACCCGCTCATCAACATGATCAAGACGCTCTGCATCGGCGGCGACGCCGACGCGTTCCGCCGCGCGATGGAGGATGCCGGCTTCCTCGAGCCGGGCGCGCCGATCGGCACCGATCAGGTCGTCGACCACATGGCGCTGTTCTACGACTCGATCTCGGCCAACCGGCCCAAGACGATGACCAGCGGATACGCCTCGGCCGTGGCCCGCCGCTACGTGGACTTCAAGAGCCCGCTGGCGGCCTACGCCAAGATTCCCCGCTCCTACGTGATCCTGCAGCGGATCAACCTCGGGCTGTTCGCGATCCTGGGCGAGATGAACGCCACCGCGAACTGGCGGGCGATCTCGGAGGAGATCTGGCCGTTCGTGGCCGCGCCGCCGTCGACCCCGATGGGCGAGGCCGAGGCGGGCTGGCACGCGGCGGCCTGCCCGGCCCGCTGACCGGCGGAGTCAGCGGCGCCGACTGGCCGGGGTAGCGGGGCAGGGCGCGACTGCCTTACCCCTGACCCCGGCGGCGGCCTCGCGGCGGGGTGACCGCCATCATCGTGTGTCATTTGGGCGGTCCGTCCGGCACTTTGGGCGTGATCGTGTGCCGGAGAGGGCACCCCGCGACCCGAACGGCCCACGCTGACGCCCGAAGGCCCGCGAGCGACAGCCAAAGTTTCTCGAGGGACGCGTGTTGCCGACCGCGTTAACGCCGGGCGAGCCAGGCGTTCAACTCGGCCCGGTCCGGGCTGGTGGCGGGGCCGCGGCGGGTGACCGCGAGCGCGGCGGCGGCGTTGGCGCGGCGGGCGGCGTCGGCCGGGGCGAGGCCGTCCGCCAGGGCGGCGAGGAAGACTCCGGCGTGCGCGTCGCCGGCCCCGGTGGTGTCGACCGCGTGCACGGTTGGCGCGGGGATGTGCAGGGGTGAGGTCGGCGCGTCCGGGGCGGGCGCGGTGTCCCGGGCGGGCGCGGGGTTCGGGGCGGGCGCGGGATTCGGGGCGGGCGCGGGATTCGGGACTGGGACGCGGGTTGCCTGGCCGGCGGGCGGGCGGATGGCCAGCAGGCATCCGTCCGGCCCGAGCCGGACGAGGACGTTGGCGCGGGCGGTGCGGGCGAGCAGGCGGGGGGCCGCCTCGTGGGCGGTCACGCCGGTGAGCAGGGCGGCCTCGCGGGCGTTGGCGCTGAGCCAGTCGCACCGGGCGAGCACCGGGTCGAGCACCTCCGGGGGGATCTGCGCGACCAGCGGGCCCGGGTCGACGAACAGCAGCACGGCCGGCGGCAGCGCCGCCGCCCAGCGGCCGAGGTCGGCCCCCGAGCCCGGCGCGACCAGGCCGTAGCCGGACACGTAGACGGCATCACCGGAGCCGACCGGGACCGTGTCCCAGCTGCCCGGCTCGGCCGCCGACTCGGCGCCCAGGCTGGTGACGAACGTCCGCTCGGCGTCGGGCTCGACCAGCGCGACATCGAACCCGGTGTCGCGGGACGGGTCGGGCGGGCGGAGCAGGCCGATGCCTTCGGCCGCGAGAGCGGCGCGGACCAGGTCCCCCCAGGGGCCGGTGCCGTGTCCGCCCGCGTATAGCACCGGCAGGCCCTGCCGGGCGGCGGCCGCCATCACGTTGAACCCGCCCCCGACCACCACTTCGGCCGAGGTCGCCAGCAGGTCGCCGCCGCGCGGGGGCAGCCCGGACACCCGCATGAGCACGTCCACGATCGCCTCGCCCGCGAACACGAGCCGGCCGGGCCGGCCGGCCGGGAGGGCAATGGCCGGGTCGGACAGTCGCGACGGTCCGTTCGGGGAGATCATGATTTTCGCAGTTGAAGGAGGGCGTCGGCCAACGCCGCGAGGTCGAGGCCGGTCCGGTCGGCGGACTCGATCGCGGGCGACGGGAACGCGGCCAGACCGTGGCAGGCGCCGCCGATCGCGCCCGCCATCGCGGCGATCGTGTCGCAGTCGCCGCCCACCGACGCGGCCAGCAGGCAGGCGTGCCAGGGGTCGCCCGGCACCGCGCTGAGCACGGCGAACGCGGCCGGCACGGACTCCTGGGTGGCCAGGCTGGTGCCGACCAGGGTGTAGATGACCTCGGCCGCCCGCTGCGGCGGCGCGCCCGCGACGAGGTTCGCGGCCCAGTCGATGCGGGCGGCGACGTCCGCCCCGGCGGTCCAGTGACCGCGCTGCGCGGCCAGCCGGGCGGCGGCGATCGCCGCCTCGGTCGCGGCCGCGACATCGGCCCCGTCGATGCCGGCGCTGACCGCGGCGGCCACGGCGGCGGCGCCCGCCAGCGCGATGGACGTGTTGTGGGTCACCAGGCTCGCCTGCTGCACGCGGTCGACCAGCTGCAGCCGGGCGTCGGCGGCGGTGGCGATGCCGACCGGGGTAATGCGCATCGCGGCGCCGTTGGTGTCGCCGTAGCGGCCGGTCTCGGTCGGGGGGACGCCGGCTTGCACCGCTGTCAGCGCGCGTTTGGTCGAGGGGCCGAGCAGGTCGAGCGAGCCGCGGGCGGCCATCTCGCGCTCCCAGCCGAGCAGGGCGGCCGCCAGCTCGGCCGGGTCGACCCGGCCGCCGCCGTCGACCAGCAGCCGGCCGAGCAGCACCGCCTGCTCGGTGTCGTCGGTCACCGCGCCCGCGGGCATCCCGGCCGCGATCGGGTGATCGTCCGGGGCGGCCTCGAAACCGGTCAGCAGCGGTCCCCAGCGCTCGACGATCTGCGGGCGGGACAGCAGCTGCGTCGGCATGCCGAGCGCGTCGCCGATCGCGAGTCCGTACAGCGCTCCCCTGGCCCGGTCCTGTCGCCGCACTGGCCGCCTCCTCCTTGTGCCTTCTGTGTATTGATGGGTCGTGCGTGTCTTGCGTGCGCGCCGCAGCGGGAAGAGAGAGCCGTAATGCGAGGTTTACGCGGATGGCTGTATGTTCCCAGGCTAAAGCTGTTACAGCAGGGAGAAGCACCGGTGAGCACTGCGACCCAGGATCGGCCGCTCGGTTACGAGGCCAACGGGATCAACGTCATCAGCGAGGGCGAGCGGAAGGGGAGGCCGCGCGACCTGTTCTGGCCGTGGTTCGCCGCCAACATCTCGGTCCTCGGGCTCGCCTACGGCGCGTACGTGCTGGGCTTCGGGATCTCGTTCTGGCAGGCCTGCGCGGCCGGTTTCATCGGCATCGTCGTGTCGTTCCTGCTGGTCGGGTTCATCGCGGTGGCGGGCAAGCGCGGGTCGGCGCCGACGCTGGTGCTGTCACGGGCGGCCTTCGGCGTGCAGGGCAACAAGCTGCCGTCGCTGGTCTCGTGGGTACTCAACGTCGGCTGGGAGATCGTGCTGACCGTGCTGGCGACGCTGGCGACGGCGACCGTGTTCCACCGGCTCGGCTGGAGTTCGGGCGACGTTACCAAGGTCATCGCGTTTCTGGTCATCACCGTGCTGATCGTGGGCAGCGCGGCGCTCGGGTTCGACACGATCATGCGGTTGCAGACGATCATCACGGTGGTGACCGGGGTGCTCACCGTCGTCTACTTCATCCTGGTCGTGCCCAAGATCCACTGGTCGACCGTGTCGTCGTTGCACTCGGGATCGGCGCAGGCTTTCCTGGGCGCGATCGTGCTGGTGGCGACCGGGTTCGGGCTGGGCTGGGTGAACACCGGGGCGGACTACTCGCGTTACCTGCCCCGCCGGTCGTCGGGCGCGGGGGTGGTGGGGTGGACGACGTTCGGCTCGTCGATCGCGCCGGTCTTCCTGCTCGGGTTCGGGCTGCTGCTGGCGGGCTCGTCGGCGTCGCTGTCGAGCGCGATCAACACCGACCCGATCGGCGCGCTGGCCACCATCCTGCCGACCTGGTACCTGGTGCCGTTCGTCATCGTCGCGGTGCTCGGCCTGGTCGGCGGCGCGGTCCTTGACATCTACTCGTCCGGCCTGACCCTGCTGGCGGCCGGGCTGCGGGTGCCGCGCTGGTCGGCCGCGCTGATCGACGGCGTGCTGATGATCGTCGGAACGATCTACGTGGTGTTCTTCTCGTCGAGCTTCATCGGGCCGTTCGAGGGGTTCCTGATCACGCTGGGGGTGCCGATCTCGGCCTGGTGCGGCGTGATGCTGGCCGACATCCTGCTGCGGCGGCGGCCGTACTCAGAGGCGGACCTGTTCACCTCCTCCGGTCGGTACGGCGTGGTGCGGTGGGTGCCGGTCGGGCTGATGGTGGCCGGGAGCGTGCTCGGGTTCGGGCTGGTGGTCAACACCTACGCGTCGTGGCTCTCGTGGCAGGGGTATCTGCTGGGGCCGTTCGGGCTGGGCGGGAAGACAGGTACCTGGGAGTACGCCAACCTCGGCGTGATCGTCGCGCTGGTGGTGGCGTTCGCGGGGTGGCTCATCTGCGGCCGGGCCGCGGTCCGGCGGCAGGAGACTTCGGAGGCCGACTAGCGCGGGCTTCGCCTGGCTGGCTCTTCGCCTGGCTGGCTTTTAGCCGGCGGTCCGGCGGGATCGGTAGGCCGCCACGTTGACGCGGTTGGCGCAGGTCAGGCTGCAGAATCGGCGAGACCGGTTCTTCGACAGGTCGACCACGACGTCCTCGCAGTCGTCGGCCGCGCAGACCCGGAGGCGGCCGAACTCGCCGACCCGGATCACGTCGGCGACGGCCATCGCCGCGTCCACCGCCATCCGGTCGGCCAGCGGCGCGTCGGGCGAGGTCGCGTGGATGTGGTAGTCCCAGCCGTCGTGCTTGACCAGCCGCGGCAGCGCGTTCGCGTCAGCCAGCAGGGTGTTCACCAGCGCGACCGCCTCGTCCGCGGTCATCTCCCAGAGCCGGTCAAGCCGGGAGCGGAGCGCGAGCACGGCGGCGAGCTCGGCCTGCTCGTGGGTGCGGCTGCCGGACCACTGCCAGCGGGCGATGAACGCGTCGAGCGCGGCGACGTCGGGCATCTCGTCGTCGGCGGCGCGGCCGGTGTTCACCAGGGCGGCGGTCGCGCTCAGTGACAGCTCTGTGTCATGGGTAAAAGCCATTTGACTCCTTTCAGCCGGCCTCGCTAGTGTCATGGACGTAGACACGTTATGCCACTTACAGCTTACTGCGGGACGGGGAGCGGGCGGATGACCACCGTGCGGGCAGAGGGCGGGCCGATCGCGACGCCGATCCCGACGCCGGCGGTGCCGTCGGGGCCGTCGACGGGCGCCCGCCCGGCGCTGTCGCGGCGGTCCACCCGGTCGGCCGGGGTGGCGATCGGGCTGGTGTCGGCGATGTGCTTCGGCACGTCCGGGACGTTCGGGACGGCGCTGATCGGGGCGGGCTGGTCGCCCGCGGGGGCGGTGTTCGCGCGGGTGCTAGTCGCGGCGCTGGCGCTGACGGTGCCGGCCGTGGTCGCGCTGCGCGGCCGGTGGCGCGCGCTGCGCCGGTCGGCCTGGCAGGTGACGGTCTACGGGCTGGTCGGGGTGGCGGCGTGCCAGGTCTGCTACTTCAACGCGATCGCGCGGATGCCGGTCGGGATCTCGATCATGCTGGAGTACCTCGGCATCGTGCTGATCGTGGGCTGGCTGTGGGCCCGGCACGGCCAGCGGCCCCGGCCGCTGACCATCGGCGGCGGGGTGGCCGCCCTCGGCGGCCTGGCGCTGATGCTCAACCTGACCGGCAGCGGCGGCGTGAGCCTGATCGGGGTGCTGTGGGCGCTGGCGGCGGCGGTGTCGATGGCGGTGTACTTCTTCCAGTCGGCGGCCACGTCGGGCGTCAACGCGGAAGGCGTCAACGCCGAAAGCGTCGTCGCGGAACGCGGTGCTCCGGGGGCGGATGCAGACGGGTCGGGAGATCTCCCGCCGGTGGTGCTGACCTGGTGCGGGATGATCGTGGGGGCGGCGGCGATCGCTCTGGTCGGCGCGGCCGGGGTGATGCCGCTTCGGTTCGCGGGGTCGGACGTGGCGCTGTTCGGCGGGCGGACCAGCTGGATCGTGCCGGTGCTGGGGCTGGGCGTGGTGGCGGCGGCGATCGCGTACGTGACCGGCATCGCGGCGGCCCGCCGGCTGGGGCCGAAGTTCGGGTCGTTCGTGGCGATGGCCGAGATCGGCTTCGCGGTCCTGTTCGCCTGGATCCTGTTGCATCAGACGCCGACGGCCCTGCAGTTCGCCGGCGGCGGGCTGATCCTGGCAGGCGTGATCGCGGTCCGCCTCGACGAGCCGTGAGCCCGGGTTACTGACCTTCGACGGTAACCGGCCGCGTCGTCACGGACCGAAGCTGACGCCGCCCGAGCTGGTGCCGACGACGGCGTCGAGCAGCGGCCCGTAGACGATCGCGCCGGCCACGATGAAGACCACCGTCCAGGTCAGGAAGCCCGTTCTCGGTACCCGCCTGATCAGCAGGCAGAGCAGGGCGACGCCGATCAGCAGGAACAGCTCGACGGCGGGCTGGTAGTGCAGGCGGAATCCGTACGCCCCGACCGCCTCGGCGATGAACGTGCCCGGCGGGAACGCGGCCCCGTAGGCCCGGGCCCGGCCCGGCCCCCGTCGCCACGCCCAGCCCGCGAGCCCGGACACCGGGCCGCCCACCACCGCGCACGCCAGCCAGAAGACGCCCAGGTAGCGGGCGACGGGCATCTCGATCACGGCGGCGGTGACGTAGTAGGCGGCGACCATGGCGGCGCAGGCGGACAGCCCCGCGGCCACCCCCAGCCGCCGTCGAGCCGCCAGCGCGCCGGCCGCGAAGCCGCCAAGCAGCCACGGGCTGGCCGAGTTCGCGAGCGCGCTCCACGGCTCGCTGAGATGCGGCTGCACCAGCGCGGTGGCGGCGCCGATGGCGATGCCGATCGCGACGGCGGCCGCGATCGGCCGGGCGGCGTCGGGCAGCGCGCGGCCGACGTCGCGGATCCGGCTCGATGCGGTCTGTTTCGACGTTGCCTTCAGCGAGTGTGCGCGGGCACTGGGCTCACGGATAGTAAGCAGCCTATCGGAAGCTGTCGGCCGGTAGAGCCACGCTGGGTGACCGCCAGGCCCCGATGTGTCGTAGGCGTTGGCTCGCGGTTCTCGATTCGCGTCCTTAGCCGGCCGGGGCCATCGAGGTCCCGGATCCGGCGACGGCGCAGGCCCGCGTGTCCGCCTGAGCGAGGACGCTGGTGCCGGTCACCGTCAGCGGCGCCATCACGAGGTCGGGCAGCGTCACCGACCCAAGCAGGCGGCCGGTCGCGAGCCGGTCCACCGTCAGCCGGGTAGACAACCCCGCGTCCTGCGACGCCGCCGCCGCGATCGCCTGACCGCCCGCCAACGGGAGCAGGGCGAGGCTCACTTCGTTCCCCCAGCCGAAGCCGAACGGCGCCGACCACTCCACCCGGCCGGTGGCCGAGCCAGCGCCTGGCTGCCGTACAGGCCAGGCGGCAGCCGCAGGGTCCAGCCGACCGCACCGGTCGCCGGGTACAGCTCGGTCAGCCGGGCGTCCTGGGTGACCTGCCCGGTTAGCACGACCACGGCCCCCGGCGCCCCCGGCCACATCCCGTAAACGGCGCCGGCCAGCGAGCCGACGCCGGTGGAGAAGGCGTGCCGCCAGAGCTCGCGCCCGTCGTCCAGCCGGATCCCGTAGACCGCGTTCTCCTCGGCGAAGACCCCTGCCCCGGCGACGACCAGCGGCTGGACGACGACCCCCTGCTGCTGGGCGGCGGTCGGCAGGCTGACCTGCAGGCGGCGGCGGACACCAGCAGCAGGGCGGCCGCGCAGCCGCCGGCAACGGCAGATTTCGTCACGTCGATTGGACGCCGCGCCGCGACGATCGGTGGCCCCTCCCCATTGATCCGCGCGCGATTGACGCCGGGCCAACCGACTGTCGGTCCTGGCCCGTAGGATTGCCGCGTGTCCTCCTCCCCCCGTGACCCGAGCGACGCCAGCGATCCGAGCGAGGCCGGCGTCCCCGCCACCGCTCCCGCCGCCGTGCCCGATGGGTCGCGGCGGGCGGCGACCGTGCTGCACCGGGTGTTCGGCTTCGACTCCTTCCGCGGCCGCCAGGAAGAGATCATCAGCCACGTCATCGGCGGCGGCGACGCGCTGGTGCTGATGCCGACCGGCGGCGGCAAGTCGCTCTGCTACCAGATCCCGGCGCTCGTGCGGCCGGGCACCGGGGTCGTCGTCTCGCCGCTGATCGCGCTCATGCAGGACCAGGTGCAGGCGCTGCGCCAGCTTGGCATCCGGGCTGACTTCCTCAACTCGACCCAGGACCCCGGGACCAGGCACGTCGTCGAGCAGCAGTTCAAGGCGGGCGAGCTCGACCTGCTCTACCTGGCGCCGGAGCGGCTGCGGACCGAGGCGACGCTGCGGCTGCTCGACGCGGGCAAGGTCTCGGTGTTCGCCATCGACGAGGCGCACTGCGTGTCGCAGTGGGGCCATGACTTCCGGCCCGACTACCTCGAGCTGCAGGTGCTGCACGAGCGCTGGCCGGACGTGCCCAGGATCGCCCTCACCGCCACCGCCACGCAGGCGACCAGGGAAGAGATCGCGATCAGGCTCAAGCTGGCCGGGTCCAAGCTGTTCGTGTCGTCGTTCGACCGGCCCAACATCCAGTACCGGATCGTGCCCAAGAACGAGCCGAAGAAGCAGCTGCTGCACTTCCTGCGCACCGAGCACCCGGGCGACGCCGGCATCGTGTACTGCCTGTCCCGCGACTCGACGGAGAAACTGGCAGCGTTCCTGACCGATAACGACATCCCGGCCCTGCCGTACCACGCGGGGCTGGACAGCGGGGTGCGGGCCGACCACCAGGCGCGCTTCCTGCGCGAGGACGGTCTGGTGATGGTGGCGACGATCGCGTTCGGGATGGGGATCGACAAGCCGGACGTCCGGTTCGTCGCGCACCTCGACATGCCGCGCTCGGTCGAGGGCTACTACCAGGAGACCGGCCGCGCCGGCCGGGACGGCCAGCCCGCCACCGCCTGGCTCGCCTACGGGCTGGCCGACGTCGTGCAGCAGCGGCGGATGATCGACTCCTCCGAGGGCAACGTCGCGCACCGCCGGCTGATGGCGTCGCACCTCGATGCGATGCTCGCGCTGTGCGAGGCGACGGACTGCCGCCGGACGCAGCTGCTCGCCTATTTCTCCGAGCGGACCGTGGCCTGCGGTAACTGCGACACGTGCCTGTCGCCCCCGCAGACCTTCGACGGCACGGTGCCCGCGCAGAAGCTGCTGTCGACGATCGTGCGACTGAACCAGGAACTTGGCCAGCGGTACGGGGCCGGGCAGGTCATCGACATCCTGCTCGGCCGCAAGACGCAGAAGGTATCGGAGAAGGCGCACCACGAGCTGAAGACGTTCGGCATCGGGACCGAGCTGACCGAGGCCCAGTGGCGCGGCGTGGTCCGGCAGCTGCTGGCCCAAGGGCTGCTCGCCGTGCAGGGCGAATACCAGACGCTCGCGCTCACCGCGGCGAGCGCGGAGGTGCTGCGCGGGCAGCGGCAGGTCATGTTCCGGCAGGACGCGCCGACGCCGAAGGCGGCGCGATCGTCGCGGGGCGGCGCGGGCGGCGGGACCGCCGCCCGCGCCAAGCCGGCCGAGATCGATCTGTCCCCCGAGCAGGAGGCGGTCTTCGACGAGCTGCGCTCCTGGCGCGGCGCGACCGCGAAGGAGCAGGGCGTGCCCGCCTACGTGGTCTTCCATGACGCGACGCTGCGCGCGATCGCTTCGGCGGCGCCGTCCTCGCTTGGTGAGCTGGCCGGGATCAGCGGCGTGGGCGAGTCGAAGCTGGCCAAGTACGGCGACGGCATCCTCGAGGTCCTCGGCCAGTAGCTGCTGCGGCGAGCCGCGCAGGCCCCTGCAAATGCCGGAACTGCACACGATGTCGGTGGTCGTGGGGGTTTTCGAGGTGGGCTTTGGCTTTGGCGGGGTTAGTCGGCGAGGGCGGTGCGGAGCCAGGACTCGATGCCGGCGATGTGGATGATGGCGGAGGACCGTGCGAGATCGGGGTCTCGGCTCATGATCGCGTGGTAGATCGCTGTGTGCTCGGCTAGCGTGCGCTCCTGGGCGCGGGGCTCGGTCACGCCCCGCCAGAGCCGGGCCCGGCGGGTGGGAACGGACATGTTGTCGACCAGCGAGGCAAGCACCGAGTTGCCTGCGCCGAGCGCGATCTTGCGGTGGAACTCGAGGTCGGCGGCGATGAAGTCCTCGATCGGGGAGTCGACGACGGCGGCCCCGAGGATCTCCCCGAGTTCCTTCCGCCCTTCCTCTGACATCCGCAGCGCGGCCATCCCGGTGGCGGCCGGCTCGAGAATGCGGCGCACCTCGAGGAACTCGAGCACGGTGTCGTCGCGGTGGAAGTCGACGATGAAGCTCAGCGCCTCGAGCAGCAGCGATGGCGCCAGGCTGGTCGCGTAGGTGCCGTCGCCCTGACGTACGTCGAGGACGTTGATCATGCTCAGCGCCTTCACCGCCTCGCGCAGCGAGTTGCGGGACAGGCCGAGCTCGGCCGCGAGGTCGGCCTCCCGGGGGAGTTTCTCGCCTGGCCGCAGGCGCCCAGACGTGATCATCTCCTTGATCTTGTCAATTGCCTCGTCGGTTAGAGCCACGACCCGTCTCCTGACATCTGGTCCCCGTCGACGCCCGGCCGGGGCACGCCGATCCCGTACAGCCGAGCCGCGGTGGAGCTGAACACCGCGGTCCGTTCCGTGTCCGACAAGCCGGCCGTCAGCAATTGCGCTAGCTGTACCACGCCGGCGTAATCCCGCGCCAGCAGGCAGACCGGCCAATCCGAGCCGAACATGACCCGGTCTGGGCCGAACTCCTCAAGGATGACATCGGCGACCGGCGCGAACGCGGTGACCGGCGCGCCGGGCGGCGCCTCGGTCACCAGACCGGATAGCTTGCAGGCGGTGTTCGGCCGGGCGGCGAACGCCCGGATCGCCGCGCGCCACGCGTCGAGGTTCCCGCGGCCGACGGGCGGCTTGCCCGCGTGGTCGAGGATCATCGTGAGGCCGGGCACCACGGTCGCCGCGTAGGTGGCGGCCGGGATCTGGTGCGGGAGGACGACCAGGTCGTAGCCAAGCCCGGCCGCCGCGACGGCGCGCAGGCCGCGGATGACCTCGGGGCGGCGCAGCCAGTCCGGGTCGGGTTCGGACTGCACCTGGTGCCTGATCCCGACCAGGCGGCGGCCGCCCGGGGCGGCGGCGAGCCCCGCCAGCTCGTCGGGAATCGCCGGGTTGGTCAGGTCGGTCCAGCCGACCACCCCGGCCACCAGCGGGTCGGCGGCGGCGAGGGCGAGCAGCTCGGGCGTCTCGGCCGCGTCGGTCACGGTCTGCACCAGCACGGTCGCGGTCACCCCGGCCGCGTGCGCGCTCGGCCGCAGGTCGTCGACGCGGAAGCTGCGCCGGATCGGCGCCATCGACGGGCCCGCGATCCACGGCTGGTCGCGGACGGCGAGGTCCCAGACGTGGTGGTGAGCGTCGACGATGCTCACGGCCGCCATCGTCCGCTCATAGCTGCCACACCACCGGGAGCACGGCGTCGGCCCCGTCGGCCGTGTAGTCGTGCGGCGTCTCGAGCAACTCCGCCATCCGGGCCTGCCAGGCGACGTTCACCGGCTGACGGGCCAGGTAGGCGAGCGCAGCCGGGTAGTCCTCGCAGTCAATCAGGTGGAACAGGTCGGTTCCGCTGCGCCAGATCGTCCAGCCGGTCACGCCGGCCGCCCTGATCGCCTCGGTCAGCGCGGGCGGCACCTGCGTGTGCGCCCGCTCGTACTCCTCGATCCGCCCGGCGCGGATCCGCGTGTGCAGCGCGATCCTCATACGCAGTCGCCCCCTGCCGCCAGAACGTCCCGCAACTGCGCCGGGATGGCGATCTCGGCCATGTCGCCGCTCTCCTGTGTCATGTCATCTTCCCCGGCTCCCTGCGTCATGTCATCGGTGGCGGGTGCCGACGGTCAACCGCCGGCACC
>Ga0302326_10008852_pt1 | contig 22133 bp, 24 predicted proteins | sample Palsa_T0_3_FD_202264 | JGI IMG/M metagenome (GOLD analysis project Ga0302326, IMG submission 202264) | Peat permafrost microbial communities from Stordalen Mire near Abisko, Sweden - Palsa_T0_3 | ecosystem: Environmental > Terrestrial > Soil > Palsa > Peat permafrost | place: Sweden: Abisko... | reverse complement strand
CGGTTCCGCCGCAAGGGGGATTCGTTTCACGCGAGCTCTTTGTTGGATTTCCAGGGACGAGAGTAACACCTGCAAATTGGGAAGAGCAATTGAGAACTCGCCGGTACGGCTGAAAGGGAACGCCCAAAGTAATATGGCGAGTCAAGTCTGTCGACCGGCGGTGAAGCATCAACGGAAGAAGTAGACCGCGTGCCCTGTATGGCCAATGGGAGCCCACCCAGGCGGCAAGACCTTCGGCGGCAGGTCCGCGACCACTGCCTTGGCGCCGGTGCTCTTCAGGGCATTGAGCACGGCTTCCTCGATGTCCGGGCTGGAATTCCAGAAGGCGGCGCCGGAGTCGCCCGTCTCCAGGGTATGCGGCACCTCTGCGACAATCTTGACCCGATCAAGCCGAGCCCAGATCTCCTCCACCGAACCGTCGCCGATCAATGCCACCCGATTGCCCGGCTCCAATCCCATCTGGCGCAATTGTTCCGCTTCCTCGACGAGTTGCAGCCAGATTCCGCGCTGCCACCGGAAGACTCGTGCATCCTGCAGCAAGATGGCAACCAGCAGAACGCCGAGTGACAGGCTTGCGGTCCTGAAAATCCGAACGCGCTGTGCCTCCGCGGAGATGCTGGCTGAGGCAACCAGCGCGCAAAGTCCCACCAGGAAAGCCCAGAAAACATAGCGCGGCCACCAGTTGACAAGCGCGTACATCGTTACCAGGGCGATGGCGGGCGCCAGAATGGGAAGAAACCCGATCATCTGCCGCCACGCATCGCCGATTCGATCGCTGAGGAGGAAAACCGCGAGCACAGCGGCTGTAAGCATCCCGGCCGGCATTGCCAGGTAAAGCCCTAAATCTTCCATAGCCCACAAGAGGTGCGCGATCTCTCGGCCAGGGCGCATCTTGGTGTCGACCCCAGCCCACCAATAGGTTGGGTCATACCAAACCGGATAGGTTCCAGCCACCGGAGCGCCAAACTCGTACACTTCCGGCCAGTTCACGATCTTGCGAGTGGGGTGGAGCGGATGTGTTGGAAAGGCTCCGCGACCCTGCCAGTGAAGTCGCGGGGGCCACGCGCCGTTTACCTTCCATGCAATGTTCAGCTTGCCCGCGTCGCCGAAAGTGAAGCGGTGATTGTTCCAGGAGATTGCGGCGATGAATGTGATTGCAATCGCGAAAAAACAGATCAGCGCCGCGGCCGCCTTCAGCCAGCCGCGGCGCTGCACCCAGCAAACGGCAAACAGGGTCGCCAGCACCACCAGGGCAAATGGGAACATCACCGCCTTTGCCAGGTAAGCAACTCCCAGGGTTACGCCAATCAAACAAGATGAGCCCAGGTCCAGCCGTCCGGCGGAGAATCGCAGCACGAATCCAAATGCGAGAAGCGCCAGGGCAGCCACAAGAAGGTCCGGCGTCACCATGGACAGTTCATCCCCGCCTATGGATCCCATGGAGCCAAACCCGAAGATCGAGATGGCGAACAACAAGTATCCCAGGATCCATGCATAGAGCCTCGACGCTCCGGTCCAGGCCGCCCCGGTTCTTGATTCAAGCATGGTGCGCCAGAAGAATTCAAACGAAGCGAGAGCCGCCAGGAATATGAGGAAATTGAGCAGATGCACTTCGGGATATTCCCAACGCGTGGAAGGATTGGTGAGCCGAAACATCAGCCCGGTCAGCCAGCCGTAAAGTGGAGACCAGTAGGCGTTTAGGGCGGCGTGCCAGTTGCCTCTCCAATACTGATCCCCCATGTCGAGGTAGGAGACGCCGTCAGCGCCCATACTGAACCGGGTGAGCCAGCAATCGATCAGTGCGAACAATGCGAATGCACCGCGAACCACCCATTGAACTCGCAGAAGCCGGAGTTTGCTATCAACTTCTGCAGGAATCGATTGTGTTTGCATTCCCTGTGTCCTGATCTCTCCTGCGGCGTAGTTGAGGTTGTCTGGCGTGTCTGAGCCCGCCGCAAGCGGGTGACACGGGATTTACGCAAGCTGTTTGTCAGTGTGTTTTAACGATGTTACCACCTGGAAATTGGGGATGGCAATGAAGCCGGGCGCGGCAACTCAACCATGGGAGAGGCAATGGGTCGGGCCGATCTTGACATCATGATGCCTTTCTTCTTAGCATCATGATGTGCGAACCACGCTTACTCTCGACGACGATGTCGCTCGGCTTGTACAGGAAGAGGTCCGGCGCTCCGGCGGCTCTTTCAAAGGTACCGTGAACAACCTGCTGCGCCAGGGACTGACTGCCAGTCGCAGTCCCCAACCCAGAAAGCCCTTCGTGGTGACCCCGAAGGCGATGGGATTACGGCCAGGGCTGAGCTACGATTGCATGGCCGAACTTCTGGAGGAAGCGGAGGGGCCGTACCACCGGTGATTGTTCTGGATGTGAATCTTCTTCTCTATGCGCATGACAGCACTGCCGAGCGTCATTTTGCCGCGCGCACTTGGCTGGGAAGCGCCTTTGCGGGGCCCGAACTGATCGGGTTGCCATGGCAGGTCGTCTGGGCGTTTCTGCGGCTCACGACGAATCCTCGAATCTTCGTAAATATTCTTTCGATGGAGGAGGCGGTCGAGATTGTGCAGCACTGGATGGAGTTGAAGCAGGTCCGCTTGCTTGCTCCAGGAGAGCGCCACTGGAAGCTCCTGCAGGATATGTTGATCGACGGCAGGGTTCGTGGACCGCTAACAACCGACGCGGAATTGGCCGCTTTGACGATCGAACACGGCGGCGTGCTCTACACCACCGACCGCGACTTTGCGCGGTTTCCTGGCCTGCGCTGGGTCAATCCCCTGGCGTAACAGCAGACATCCCGAGCCCCGTACCCAGGACGCTCCTGAGCCAAGGCGTGTCAAGGTTCTATGAATTCCCAAAACCGATCTTTGTACACCCGCCCAAATGCGATAGACTCATGCGGGAACGTTGAATGGGAACCTCACTCTTCACACTCACGGAGGATACATAGGAATTGGGAAAAAGCATGGTCCCGAAGAAGCTTTTCTTCACCAAGGGCGTAGGCAAACACAAGGAGCGGTTGACGTCGTTTGAGCTTGCCCTGCGGGATGCGGGGATTGCCTCGCAGAATCTGGTTCGTGTTTCATCCATTTTTCCGCCGCGCTGCAAAGTCATCACGCGCAAGGAAGGACTGACGTATCTGAATCACGGAGAGGTGGTTTTTTCGGTGATCGCGGAGAACTCGACGCGCGAGCCGCATCGCCTGATCGTATCCAGCATCGGCGTGGCCATTCCGGCCGACAAAGACACATACGGCTACCTGAGCGAGCATCACAGCTTCGGCGAGACCGAAGAGCAGGCGGGCGAATACGCTGAAGAGCTGGCTGCGGAAATGCTGGCCACCACGCTGGACGTCGAATTCGATCCCGATACCAGTTGGGACGAGAAGAAGGAAATCTACCGCATTTCGAACAAAATTGTTCGCACCAGCAACGTGACGCAATCCGCTGTGGGCGACAAGCGCGGCCTGTGGACAACGACGATCGCGGCAGCGGTTTTGATTCTTGAAGAGTAGTCGCGGCATCTAAGAGGGCACCAATGAGGCCAATCTCGCGCGCCGGGGTTGGCCTTGCTGCGTCGAGTGAGAAGATTGAGCTGAGGGTTGATGACCGAATGACGATGAATGGGCGCAATTACGTTGTGGGACTGGTGCAGATGCACATGGGCGCGAACCCCGAGGCCAACTTCGCGTCCGCGGTGAAGCATGTGCAAGAGGCGGCGCGGATGGGCGCAAATGTTGTTTGTCTGCCCGAGCTTTTCCGCGCCCAGTATTTTTGCCAGCGCGAGGATATTCGCCTCTTTGACCTGGCCGAGCCCATCCCCGGTCCATCCACCACCAAACTGTCAGAGGTAGCGCGCGAATCGCGCGTGGCCATTGTCGCCTCGTTGTTTGAGCGGCGTGCGCCTGGCCTTTATCACAACACGGCGGTCACGCTGAACGCGGATGGAGCAATTGCCGGCGTGTATCGCAAGATGCACATCCCGGACGATCCGCTCTATTACGAAAAGTTCTACTTCGCGCCGGGAGATCTGGGGTTTCAGGCTGTCGACACCGCGTTTGGCCGCATAGGCACGTTGGTCTGCTGGGATCAGTGGTACCCCGAGGGAGCCCGTCTCACAGCGCTGCAAGGCGCAGAGGTACTTTTCTATCCCACGGCTATCGGATGGCACCCAGCCGAGAAGGAAGAATTTGGAGCAGCCCAGTATGAGGCATGGCAAACCATCCAGCGAGGCCATGCAATCGCTAATGGAGTGTATGTGGCCGGCGTGAACCGCGTTGGCATCGAGCACGGCGACATTTTGGGAAATCGCGCCAGGGGTGCGGGCCTCGAGTTCTGGGGCGGAAGCTTTCTCGCCGACCCGTTCGGCCGGATCATCGCGAAAGCCTCGCATAATGCGGAGGAGATTCTGCTGGGCGAGATCGACTTGAACCTGATAGAAGAGACGCGCCGCAACTGGCCTTTTCTGCGTGATCGGCGCATCGATGCCTACGGCCCAATCACCAAGCGGTATCTCGATCCGGTAAACTCATGGCCCGCGGACGGAGAATCAAAGTAAGCAAATACGCTGAGCGAAGCGTACTCCAGCGGAGTCGAAGGACCTGCGGTTGCTTTTGTAAGTCTCCCTTCTCTCGATGAATCGCCCGGAACGAGACTCAAGACCATGATTGAGACCCCCCAACAACTCGGCTACCGCATGCCCGCTGAATGGGATCGGCACGAGGCCACATGGCTGGCGTGGCCGCACAATCCCGACGACTGGCCGGGAAAATTCCAGGCCATTCCGTGGGTTTATGCAGAGATCGTGCGCATCCTTTCTGCGCAGGAGAAGGTACACATTCTTGTAAACGACGTGAAGGCGGAGGAGCGCGCCCGCAGCATCCTTGACCGTGCCGGAGCAAAGCTCAATCAGGTGAGCTTCCATCGGTGGCCCACCAACCGCGTGTGGACGCGGGACTCGGGGCCGATCTTCGTCCGCAACGGTGCAGGCCGCCTGGCGCTGACCAATTGGCACTTCAACGCCTGGGCAAAGTATCCTGACTGGCAGCTCGACGACCAGGTGCCCGAGCGCGTTGCGGATTTGCTGAAAGCGCCTGCATGGGAACCTTTGGTTGACCTCGAGAGCGGTGGCACAAAGCGCTTGGTGCTGGAAGGCGGATCGATCGACACAAATGGCGGAGGGATTCTGCTCACCACCGAAGAATGCCTCTTGAGCAAGGTGCAGGAGCGAAATCCCGGCATTGGCCGCGAAGGGCTGGAGCAGGTGTTTCACGATTTTCTCGGCATGGATCAGGTCATCTGGCTCAACCGCGGCATCGCCGGCGACGACACCCACGGGCATGTCGACGATATTTCGCGTTTCGTTGCGCCGGATACGATTGTCACCGCCCTTGAGCCCGATACACGTGATGCGAACCATGAACCGCTCGCCGAGAATCTGCAACGCCTGAGGGCGGCGCGCACTTTGAACGGCAAGCAGTTCACGCTGGTGGAACTGCCGCTGCCGCGTCCGGTTGTGTTTCGCGGGCAAAGGCTGCCTGCGAGTTATGCGAATTTTTACATCGCCAACGGTCTCGTGCTCGTTCCCACCTTCAACGATCCTCATGACCGCGTTGCGCTCAGCATTCTCTCGGAAGTTTTTCCGGACCGCGACGTAATCGGAATCCACAGCGTAGATCTCGTCTGGGGGCTAGGTACGCTGCACTGCATGACGCAGCAGCAGCCGGCAATCGACAACGCTGTTTTGAGGTAAAATGCGGATTTAGAGGATATCTCTCATGCTGAATCCACGTGAGGCGACGCAGAAAGCTCTGGGTTACATTCAGGAGATCATGCCCGATCTTGCTGAGACAGAAGACATACGCTTGGAAGAAGTCGAATCAGAGACAATTGAGACGGCTGAGCGCGCAAAGCTCCCAATTTGGAAGCTGACCTTCAGTATGGGCGACCCGGAGACCGCAAAATTTCTGGGGCAACAGGTTACGCCATTTGGCTTTAAGCGCGTAGCAAAAATTGTCACCCTGGACGCCGAAGACGGCAGGCTCATCGCGATCAAGCAGTATGCTGCATGAATCAGACGAACCATCCAGCGCTTGACGCCTTCCTGGGCTGGCCAGTTGTCCTAGATTCCAACCTGCTTCTCTTATATTGGTGCGCGAGTTTCGATCCATCTTTGATACGGACCTTTAAGCGGTTGAATGCTTTTAGCACAGCCGACTCGTTCATCCTGGGAGATGCACTTTCAGCACTCGGGGAATTGCGAACGACTCCGCACGTTCTGACCGAGGTCTCTAATCTTGCCAACGCCTTGCCATCATGGAGGAAGCCGGCGTGGAGCCTGCATATTTCAGGCGGCATTGCGTTGATCCCAGAGCTCTATGAACCAGCCTCGTTTATTGCGGCAGATGCGAGCTTCTCCGAGTTTGGTCTCACCGATGCGGCACTTCTGCGCCTGGCCTCCGACCATTTGATCCTGACGATCGACTGGCGTCTGGTAAGTATGCTTGGTTCTTGCGGGTTGGCAGGGGTGAACTTTAAACACCTTCGTCCCGGTGGAATCCTCGGATGACCGACCTCGATTTCATGCAGGCCGCGCTCGCTGAGGCGCGCCGCGCGGCGGGGGCAGGCGAAGTTCCAATCGGTGCGGTCGTGGTTTGGAACCGGGAGATCCTGGCGCGCGGACAGAACCGGGTGTTGCGCAGCGTAGACCCGACCGCCCATGCGGAGATTATTGCTCTGCGGTTAGCGGCCGAGGCAATGGGCAATTATCGCCTCAGCGGCTGCACGCTCTATGCGACTCTGGAGCCGTGCGCCATGTGCGCCGGAGCGATGATCCACGCAAGACTGGACCGGCTGGTCTTTGCCGCCGCCGATCCCAAGGCGGGCGCGGCGGGATCGGTACTCACGGTGCTCAATCATCCGCAGCTCAACCACCAGATGCAAGTCGATCAGGGAATTCTTGCTGAAGAATCGGCCGAGTTATTGAGGGGCTTCTTCCGCGAGCGGCGGTAACCTCAACTCCGTGTTAGAGCCCGGATTCGCGTTGCATCTCCCGGCCACTTAGCCACTAACTCCGCATAACTCGCGTTGCGATAATCCGCAAAATCGAAACCGGGATTTACCGTGCAGCCCAGCAGCGCCGCGTTGCCGTTGCCGACGAGCCGCGTGCCTTGCCACACTCCCGCGGGCACAACCAGCTGCACGTGCTGGCCCATCGTCAAATCCGGCCCGAGAATGAAGACTGCGGAGCTCCCATCGGGGTAAAGCTGGAGCATCTCCACAGGATCGCCGAAGTAGAAGTGAAATATCTCGTCTGAATCAAGCACGTGCATCTCGGAGAAGGTTCCCGGCTCCAGCAGGTAATAAATGGCGGTGCTCATCGCGCGCTTTCCACGTGTCAGGTCCACCGATCCGGCAGCTGTGTACGTGCGGCGATACCAGCCACCCTCAATGGGGTGTGGTTGCAGATTCAGCAGCGTCTTGATCTCTTCGGCGGTCACGTTTCCGATGATACCAGCGGGAAGACAGTAAAATGAATGCATGAAGGTCCAGGTTTACACCGCTGCCTGGTGCAGGGATTGCCGCGCAGCAAAGCAGTTTCTTGAAGCTCACGGGATCGCGTACACCGAAATCAATGTGGATACCGACCCGGCTGCTTCGGCGGAAGTGATCCGCCACGTGGGCAAGCGGGCCATTCCGCAACTGGTGATTGACGGCGAGTGGTTCCAGCCTTACAAGCCCGGTCGCGGACTGCTTTTCGATGAGTTGCACGTTCGGTTGGGGATTCCGCGCAGCTAGACACCTTCTCCCCTTACAATCGAGGGTTGCCCGAACAACATTGAATGTGTTGCGTAATGCCTTTCAGTCAGGAGTCCACCATTGATCGAACGCTACACACGCCCGGCGATGCGCCGCATCTGGACGGAAGAGAACAAGTACAGCTGCTGGCTTCAGGTCGAGTCGGCCGCGAGCACGGTGCTGGCGGAGGATGGCGTGATTCCCGCCGCTGCCGCCGAGGCCATCGCCACCAAAGCCAGCTTCTCCGTTGCGCGCATCCAGGAGATCGAAACAGAAGTGAAGCACGACGTGATCGCATTCACAACTGCTGTCGCCGAGTCTCTTAAAAGCCAGGGACTCGACGCCGAATCGCGTTGGCTGCACTATGGACTTACCTCGAACGACATTGTCGATACCGCCCAGGCTTTGCAAGTGAAAGAAGCATCCGCGCTGCTTCGCGGCGGTCTCGAAAAGCTGCTGGTAGTGCTCAAACGCCGCGCTTTGGAATTCAAGCACACGCCGACCATCGGCCGCACGCATGGCATTCACGCGGAACCGACGACCTTCGGCCTGAAGTTGCTGAACTGGTATGCGGAGATGCAGCGCAACCTGGCCCGCTTCGACGCTGCAGCCGAAGACATGCGTGTCGGAAAGTTGTCCGGAGCCGTGGGCACATTTGGCCACCTGAAACCCGAGCATGAAGAGAAAATCTGCGAGCGCCTCGGTTTGAAGCCCGCGCCCGTGGCCACACAGGTCATCCAGCGCGACCGTCATGCAGCATACATTTCCACACTGGCGATAATCGGTAGCACGCTGGATAAGATTGCAATCGAGGTGCGCCACCTGCAACGCACCGAGGTGCGCGAGGCACAGGAGTACTTCAGCGAAAAGCAGAAGGGCTCTTCAGCCATGCCGCACAAGAAGAATCCCATCACCAGCGAGCAGATCAGCGGCCTGGCGCGCGTGCTGCGCGGCAATGCGCAGGCGGCCTTTGAAAACATTGCGCTGTGGCATGAGCGCGATATTTCACATTCATCCGTAGAACGCGTGATATTTCCCGATTCAACGATTCTGGTCGATTATCTGCTGGCGAAAACTGCCGATTTGATCGACCGCTTGCTGGTCTACCCGGAGCGGATGAAGAAGAATCTCGAAAGCACCGGCGGATTAATCTTTAGCGGCCAATTGTTGCTGGACCTAGCCGAAGCCGGAATGCTGCGTGAAGACGCGTATAGATTAGTCCAGGGCCACGCCACGCGCGCGTGGAAAGAGGACCTAGTGTTTCGGGATGAGGTTGCGCGCGACGAAAAGATCACCGCGCTGCTGAGCCCTGAACAACTCGCGAAGACATTTGATTACACTCAGCAGCTGGGCAATGTTGACGCGATTTTCAAGCGTGTTCTGGGCGAGTAGACTGGTTTGGCGTCTGTCACAATCTGGGTGCTCATCCGTGGCAGGTCCTTGTTTTTCTGCAAGAGTGAGAGTTCACATAACCTCGGGCCAGTCGGTGATACGCGCCGCAGGCGCAATGTTGGTTAGCCCCGTGCTTCAGCGTGGGGTGGGTTTCGCGGTTGTAGAATGAGAGTCCCGTAGGGACAGTGGAACGTGGCGCATAACTATGCAAACAATTTCGTTCATTGTGTTTTCAGCACAAAAGATCGCCGCCCCCTCATTCCCGCATTTCGCACCGCCGAACCCTATGCCTACCTGGGCGGCATTGCCCGCGGCGAGGGATTCTCGCTCATCGCCGCCGGCGGAACAGCGAATCACATCCATTTGCTCTTCGCCTTGCCGGCAACTTACGCCCTTGCCCAGGCCGTTCAGAAGCTCAAGGGAAGCTCTTCCCGTTGGATGGGGCGTGGCTTTTCCTGGCAGAAAGGATACGGCGCGTTCAGCGTCTGCGCTTTGCAGGTTCCGGTTGTGAAAAGGTACATCCAAAACCAGGAGGAGCGTCACCGCAAACGCGACTTTGAACAGGAATTTGTCGCCCTTCTCCGCAATTGCGGAATCCAGTACGACGAGCGTTACGTGTTCGGCTAATGGGCCGGCGTCGTCTCTACGGGACTCTAACCAATTTCAATCGTTGGAAACCCCACGCTGAAGCGTGGGGCTAATCAACACTGCGCCTACGGCGTGCGCTGCAAGCCAGCCCAAAGCTGCGCGGCATCGAGCGGAGCGAACCGCAGGCGCATTAGGCGTCGTAGTATCCTTTGGCATTGGCGTCAGAAAGCTGCAAGCTAGTGGGTCGAAGCTCAATGAATCTTACGGTTGGTCTTACCGGCGCATCCGGCGCGGTCTTTGGTCGCGGACTGCTGCGCGCGCTTGAAGCCGACGATCGCGTTTCCCGCGTTCACTTCATCGCTTCGGAGAACTCGCTGCGCGTGATGGCCGAGGAACTCGGCGTGAGCGGCCGCAACGGGCTTCTCGAAAAGCTTCTAGGCGCAGCGCCGAAAAAGACCATCCAGCATGCCGACGCCGACATCGGCGCATCCATTGCCAGCGGCAGCTATCCATCCAGCGGCATGATCGTACTTCCATGCTCCATGGGCACGCTTGCCGCCATCGCCAATGGCCTTGCCAACGGCCTGATCGCCCGCGCTGCGGACGTCACGCTGAAGGAACGTCGCCCGCTGCTGCTCTGTGTACGTGAAACGCCCTTCAATCGCATTCATCTGCGCAATATGACGCTGGCCGCCGAAGCAGGAGCAGTTATCTTTCCAGTCATTCCAGCCTTCTACAACAAGCCCGTCGATTCAACCGAAATGGCGCGCCAATTTGTCTGCCGCGTCCTCGCCCACATCGGGCTTCCGCAATCTGGCGCCTACGTTTGGAAGGCGGACGAGTAGCGGACTGAGCTAAATGTTCTCCGCGATGTACTCGGCGAGCGATTCAGCCAGACCCACGAGAATTCCGATCCAGCCCTTTTCGTTGCTCGTCAGGTATGCATCGGGAACGCCGGTCTGCGTGAGTGTCAGGTCGCAGCCAGACTCCGCCGGCTCAATCTCCACTGTGACTTCGGTGATCTCCGACGAGTATTTGTGCACGCCAAACGTGAACACCAGCCGTCGCGGCCGGTCGATCTCGACATACTCGCCGCTGTGCTCCACGTCTTCGCCGTTGCGGCGGTCGACGAGAATCCACTTGCCTCCGGGACGCGCATCGATCTCCACGCGCACCATTTCCCCGGCGGGCGTAGCGAAGAGCCATTTGCCGGCTGTTTTGGGGTCGAGCCAGGCGTCGAAGACGCGTTCCGGCGAGGCGTTGAAGTGGCGGGTCACGCGAACGACATTCATCGCTTTGTTTCCTTTCCTTTCGATTTTGCACAGTCCTCCGCCTGAAACAGCGAGTCGAGGCGGTCAAGCTGCTCCGTCCACAGGCGGCGGTAGAAGTGAAGCCATTCGTCGGCCGCGGCCAGTGGCGCTGGTTGGATGCGGCACAGGTGTCTGCGTCCCTGCACTCGCCGCTGCACCAGGCCCGCGCCTTCCAGCACCTTCACGTGCTTTGAGGCGGCTGCAAACGACATCCGAAATGGCGCCGCCAGTTCACCGATATTCTGCTCGCCCGTTGCCAACGTGCGCAGCATCGCGCGGCGCGTTGGATCGGCCAGGGCGCGGAAAACGCCATCGAGTGGAGGTGAGAATTGCTCAACCATTTGGTTGAATATAAGCAAGATTTGCGAGGTTTGTCAACCGATTGGTTGAATGATTTTCAATCTCTGTCGGAAATCGCGGAACCTCGGAGAGAGGGAAGCCGTCCCGTGCGAGCTGCCCTATTTGACTTTCAACGCTGCTTCGGTCGATACTGCCCTTCATGCGGAACTCAACGAAGCCCGGAATTGCGGTCATGGTCCTGTGTATCTGTCGGCTCTGCGGCCCTGTCCGTGCTGAATTTGAGACGCGAATGCGCTAGTCGCAACCGATTCTCGAAACCAGGCGGCCCGGGTCCACTAGGATTCGGGCCGCTTTCCGTTCCGCGCGGCGTCGATCCCCAACCGGCCTTCGACGCCAGCCAGCCACCAGAGCCCTAAAGGAGCATCCCATGTCCAAAGCCCAGCAGCACTTTGCCACTCTTGCCGTCCACGCCGGCCAATCGCCCGACCCCGGCACTGGCTCGCGCGCCGTGCCCATTTACCAAACCACTTCTTACGTTTTTCAGGACGCCGACCACGCCGGCCGCCTCTTCGGCCTCAAGGAATTCGGCAACATCTACACGCGCATCATGAACCCCACGACCGATGTATTTGAAAAGCGGGTCGCCGCGCTCGAAGGCGGAGCAGCCGGTCTTGCCACAGCCTCCGGCCAGGCCGCTGAGACTTTGACCCTGACTACACTGGCCGGCGCGGGAGACGAGATCGTTTCCACCACCTCGCTGTACGGCGGCACCTACAACCTGTTCCACTACACGCTGCCGCGCCTGGGCATCACCGTGCGCTTTGTGGATGCCGACGACTTCGACGGCTTGCGCGCCGCCATCAACGCGAAAACCCGAGCAGTCTTCACCGAGACTCTCGGCAATCCCAAGCTCGACGTGGTGGACATCGAGAAACTCGCCGCCATTGCCCACGAGCATGGCCTGCCGCTGGTGATCGACAACACCACGCCGTCTCCGGCGCTGGTCCGGCCCATCGAATGGGGCGCGGACATCGTCGTAAACTCGGCCACCAAGTTCCTCGGCGGCCATGGCACAGCCATCGGCGGCGTTATTGTCGACGCCGGCAAGTTCAACTGGGCTGCGTCAGGCCGCTTCAAGGATTTCACCGAGCCTGATCCCTCGTACCACGGCCTCTCGTACGTGGACGCCTTCGGCCCGCTGGCCTTCATCCTCAAGGCCCGCGTGCAGGGATTGCGCGACACCGGCGCGGCGCTTTCGCCGTTCAATGCATTCCTGCTGCTGCAGGGGATTGAAACGCTGCACCTGCGTCTCGAGCGCCACTCGCAGAATGCGCTCGCCGTAGCGCGCCACCTTGACCAGCATCCGGGCGTCGAATGGGTCAATTATCCCGGCCTCGAATCGAGTCCGTATTACCAGCGTGCGCAGAAGTATCTGCCCAACGGCCGCGGCGCAATCGTCACCTTCGGTGTGAAAGGCGGCTACGACGCAGGCAAAAAGCTGATCGACAGCCTTGAACTCTTCTCGTTGCTGGCCAATATCGGAGACGCGAAATCGCTGGTGATTCATCCGGCCTCCACTACGCATTCGCAGCTCTCGGCAGAAGAGCAGGCCGCAACCGGAGTCACTCCGGAACTGGTGCGGCTCTCCGTGGGCATCGAGGACATTCGCGACATTCTTGCCGATCTCGACCAGGCCATCGAGACGGCCAACGGCCACACCGTCGCGGGCGCACCGTCCACCGTGGAACTTGCGGCGCAATGAGCATCATGACCGAAGCTCGATTATCGGCCGGCGACGGGCCGGACGGAGCCAAGGCTCCGGTTCTGAAAGGCCTTCAGCCGACTTACGAGGGCGACTTCGTGCTCGAAGCGCCCCTCGAGCTCGATTGCGGCCGCACGCTCGCCGAGGTCACGCTGCATTACGCAGTCTACGGCCGCCTTAACGCGGCCCGCGATAATGCAGTGCTGGTGTGCCATGCGCTCTCCGGTTCAGCCCAGGTGGGTGTGTGGTGGCCAGAGATATTCGCGCCGGGTGGTTTGCTCAATCTCGAACGCGACTGCGTCCTTTGCGTGAACCTGCTGGGTTCGTGCTACGGGTCCACGGGCCCAGGGTCAGTCGATCGCGAAACCGGGGAATTGTACGGCCCGGACTTCCCGCTCATTTCGATCGCCGACAACGTCCGCGCTCAGGCCCGACTGCTGGATTCTCTTGGCATCCAGCGCCTGCGCCTGGTGCTTGGCGGGTCGATCGGTGGCATGCAGGCTTTGGACTGGTCGATGCTTTATCCAGATCGAGTGGAGCGCGCGGCCATCATCGCCGTTGCGCCCTTGTCAGCCATGGGTTTGGCGCTCAACCACCTCCAGCGCAAAGCCATTCTGCAGGACCCCGACTGGGCCGGCGGACGCTATCTTCCCCAGCGCACCCCGCGCTGCGGGCTCGCGCTGGCGCGCCAGATCGCCATGCTCAGTTACAAGTCGGCGTCGCTTTTCGATGAGCGCTTCGGCCGCAATCCCAACCGCAGTGGCGAGGACCCGCGCGGCCTCGTAGGCCAAGGTGAAAGCGCACCCAGCGGCCTCATTGGCGGTCGCTTCGACATTGCCGGCTACCTCGACTACCAGGGCCAACGCTTCATTGACCGGTTTGACGCCAACTCCTACCTGGCCATTCTGCGCACTATGGAAACCTGGGACCCGCTGCACGGCCACGCGTCGCCCGCAGAGGCGTTCAGCGGCATCTGCGCGCGGCTCAGCTTCGTGGGAATCAGCTCCGATTGGCTGTTTCCTCCCCAATCTGTGCGCAACTTTGCCTATACGATTCGCGCGGCCGGAGTCGATGCCGATTACCGCGAGATGACCACCGACCACGGCCACGATGCCTTTCTGGCGGAGCAGGCAGAACTGGTGGCGCTGCTGCAATAAAAGTGGTAAGCCGGATTCAGTCGCAAGTGGTCAGTGTGTCTCAATAAAGGACACTTTCGTCTGCACGAGCACAAGGAACCCTTTTCCAACTTCCGGTGTCTAAGCCCTTATGCGGTGACGAAGCCGAAGTGTGGAAGCGAGCACCGGGAAGGGTTTCAGACGAGACACGGCCAGGAGATCATTGGCCGATCCTGCGGCCGATTCTGCATTTCATCGTTTCCAACGCTTGTCAGCGGCGGCGGGGCTTTCTATAATCCTGAAAACACTTGACGGCAGCCGTGGTATCGTTTACCCGTGGATCAGGTACTCTGCCGCCGAACACGACGGATGCGCTTTCCGCCAGCGGGTGCTTGAAAATTGATCTCTATTTTGGAATTTCCCAGGAGCACTGAATGAAGAAGATAGTCCTTGCGTCTGTGATGGCCTTGGCGGTTATCAGCCTTATTTCCGCGCCATCGCTTCGAGCCCAGGATACTGGCACAATCACCATAAAAGATCCAGCCGAATACAATGCCTATTCTCAGGCGACAACGCAGTCAGACCCCAAAGCCAAGGCCGCGGCGCTGGAAAATTTCCTGCAAACCTACCCGCAGAGCGTGGTCAAGCCAGATGTGCTCAAAATGCTGCTCGAGACCTATCAGGGTCTGGGCGATGCAGACCATGCGTTGAGCGCTGCCAGCCGGATCCTGCAAATAGACCCCGCCAACATGGAAGCGATCTTCCTGTCTGTTGCCATCAAGACGCAGCAATGCAAAAAGAGCCTTGATCCGAAGACCGGTGTCGCCACCGACCCGCAGCCGTGCGACGACGCTGCGGCGCTGGCGCAGAAAGGCCTTACCGCGCCCAAGCCGGCCGCTGTCTCCGCCGACGATTGGAAGAAGCAGACCGATACGGCTTATCCGGTCTTTGACTCCGCCATCGCCGGCGACGATGTGTATGCGAAAAAGGACTTCAAGGCGGCGGTTGACGAGTACCGCAAGGAATTGATGTTGTTCCCGGCTGCCGGAACCACCAGCGGAACCGGTTTGGTGGACACGCTCAATTTGGCCGAAGCCTACGTCAAGCTGGCTCCGCCTGACGCCGTGAATGCCGTATGGTTTTACGCGCGGGCCTGGAATTTTGCGCCTGCCGGCTTCAAGCCCCAGATCGAGAAGAAGCTGGACTACTGGTACAACAAGTACCATGGCGGCCTGGACGGATTGGACGCTATCAAGTCCCAGGCCGCGGCCACGGTGTTCCCGCCGGGAACCCTCATCATCAAGCCGGCCGCCACGCCTCAGGAAAAGATCCATGCCATTCTGGAAACCACTCCGGACCTGACCACCCTGGCCCTGGCTGACAAGGAACTTGTGCTGGCCTACGGCTCCAAAGAGGACGCCGACAAGCTCTGGGCGCTGATGAAAGACAAGGACACGCCGGTTCCCGGAGTCGTAATCGAAGCCACGGCCTCGATCATCAAAATCGCGGTGACCGATGACGCCAAGCAGTCCAAGACGCCCGACTTCATCGTCAACCTGAAAACCCCGCTTACCGACAAGGAAATTCCTGCGCCAGGTGCCGAATTTGGCCTCCAGTCCAAGGGCCAGGCCGAACTCGACGGAACATACGACAGCTACACGCAGATCCCAGCCACGGACACGGTGGCCCAGTCCGCACAGATCGTGCTTCGCGACGGTACGGTTGTGCCGGCAAAGAAGGCGGTGGTGCACAAGCCCGCTGCGGGACACCGCCCTGCGGCACATTGATTCAGCGCGGGTATGCATGAGGCAAACCTGAGCGCCGGATTTCGCGGAGTCCGACGCTCAGAACAAAGTGATTGGGAAAAAGAAGGGCAGCCGGAATTGGCTGCCCTTCTTCGTCAAGCGACATTGCCGCCGCTGCCGGCATTGGGTGAGTGATACTCTAGGTGCAGCATGGACCGATTGAGACCCCAGTCTTTTTTCCTGGCAGTTGCGCTGCTCGCGACTGTCTGCGCACCCGCAAACGGCCAACCGGTAAAGGATCAGCCCGCCGACGCGAGCGCCCCGCAGGAAAAAACGATCCGCGGTGCAGTGCAATTGAAGCCGCTTTTCTCCGACGACGCGAATCCACAGCGTTTGCGCGCCATCGAGTTCCGATCCGTTGACCAGATGAGCGCGGCGGATCGCCTTCAGGCAGCCAATGCCGAGAGTTCCATCGGCGAACATGCGCGCTACGCGGATCTCGACTTCAACCAGGGGCAATGGAGCTACCAGCAGGTGGTGTGCCCGGCCCTGCCCAATCACATTTTTCTCAGGTTTCTGCGCAACAACGGCTCCGGCGACGTGAGCCTGTTTACGGCGTCGATTCCGCGCAGCGATCAAGGGCGGGTGCGCATCATTCCCATTCAGCGCCGTGGCTACTCGCTCTTCTCGCCCGCGCCCATCAACGCGCTCACCATTTCCGCGTTCAACCATATTCGTGCCGAGGAGAACCCTGACCAGGATCCTGCCAAAGCGCCGGATTGGGTTGGAACCGCTCTCTGCTACGCGGCGCTCGCTGGCGGCCATCCCCAGCCCGCGCAGGTCGTAGACAATACCGCCAGCGAAAAGTATCCGGTGGCGAATGTTGCCTTGCTCGCAGTGGGGAACGATGGCGGCGCGGTGCTTTCGTTCACTGACATGTCCACCTCGCCGCGTCCCACGCGCTGGTCCATGACCTTCGACCGCAAGGGAAAGCTGATCAAAGGCGGCCACGCACCAGCGGAAATGCTCGGCATGAAGATCGAGCATCCACTCGAGGTGAATCAGGTCGGCCCGCCGCAAAAAATGACGGCTCCCAAGACGAAGACCTACAACCCGCCCCTTCCGAGCGTGGTCACGCAAAACCCTCCCCCGCCGCCGCAGACGGTTACTCCCGCCAATCCGCCGAGTTAATCAAAAATCTGTCATCCTGAGCAACCGACTCGCGTACGCGAGTTACAACTAAAATGACCGGTTTAGGCGTTGCTGATTCCATTTGGTTTACACGCCGGTCATCGGGAGTGTTCGATGGGCATTTTGCCAACCAAAGCGGATGAAAATCTGTCTCGAAACCAGGGCTCCCGGAGGGAGCGGTCGAGATTAGCCCAGGGCAAGCGAAGCGCCGCCCTGGGATCGCAGCCCATACAGACCTGATAAGCCCCGTAGGGGCGACCGATTGCCCGCAAGTGATTTTCGACGGTGCGAAGCGCGCTTCAGCGGAGTCGAAGAACCTGCTTCTTCTCTTAGGTCACCCACTTCAGGCGCCGCAATCTCCGATTGATTGGGATGAACGAAAGTGTCGTATAGCCGCACTCACTCCCCCAGCATGATCCGCTGAATCGCCGAAGCCCGTCCAGTCTCCGCATCGCACGTCACCAGCGCCGCGCACATCTTCGGATTCCCCCTGGCAGGCTCAAACTTTCCCGGCATGCCGGTAAGAAACCGGTGCAGCACCAGGTCTGTCTCCACGCCGATCACGCTGTCGTACGGCCCGCTCATGCCTACGTCCGTCTGGAACGCCGTTCCCCGCGGCAGCACGCGCTCATCCGCAGTCGGAATGTGCGTATGCGTGCCCAGCACCGCGGTCACGCGCCCGTCGAGATGCCAGCCCATGGCGACTTTCTCGCTGGTGGCCTCGGCATGAAAATCCACCACGATGACTTTGGCCTTTATGTTTTTCAGGATGTCGTTGATGGCGTGAAAGGGATCGTTGGTTGCGTTCATGAAGACCCGGCCCATCAGGTTGATGACCGCGTAAGCCACGCCGCCCTGCGTCGTTCCCTCAAACACCCCATAGCCGGGCAGGCCAGGCTGAAAGTTCGCCGGCCGGAGCACCCGGCGCGCGCGATCCTGGCTATCGGGCTTGGCGGAGTTCATATACTCGACCAGTTCGCGCTTGTCCCACACATGATTGCCAGTGGTCAGCACATCCGCGCCCAGTTCGAACAGGTCGTCGGCAATCTGCGGCGTCACGCCGAACCCGCCTGCCGCATTCTCCGAGTTAATGATAGTCAGGTCGACATCGTTCGCCTTGCGCACATGGCCAATGTGCTCGCGCACAATCTTGCGTCCCGCGCTGCCGAAAATGTCGCCGACGAAAAGAATGTTCAAAAGCAGCTCCTAGCTATTAGCTTTCAGCTTTCAGTTTCGACTGATTCCGTTGCTACAAAAAACACTGTCATCCTGAGCGAAGCGCACTTCAGCGGAGTCGAAGGACCTGCGGTTTCACGATTGGATCGGCGGTTGTTTCTCTTGTTCTTTGTTTCTCATGAGCGGGAATAAGATCACATCGCGAATCGACTTCGACCCGGTAAGCAGCATGACCAGCCGATCGACGCCCAGTCCTTCACCGCCGGTGGGTGGAAGCCCATAAGCCAGCGCCCGCACGTAGTCCTCGTCCATCTGGTGGGCCTCGTCGTCGCCGCGGTCGCGCTCGGCAAGCTGCTCGGCAAAACGCTTGTGCTGCTCCACCGGATCGTTGAGCTCGCTGAAGGCGTTGCCCAGTTCAAACCCGCCGGCAAAGAACTCGAAGCGCTCCACGTGGTCGAGATCGTCGGGCTTCTGCTTGGAAAGTGGCGAGACGACGGTTGGGTAGTCGTAGATTATGGTGGGCTGGATTAGGTTGGGTTCGGCAAGAAATTCGAAGAAACTCGCAACCGCCTTGCCGTAGGGTTGAGCCCCACGTGCTACCTGTTCGAACTCGTAAACCGCAGCTGTAACACTTTCTACAAATTTTGATGTGGGCCCACCATAATAGGGTCTATGCTTTTCTATCACCCCGGCAGTTGGCGAATATCGCGGCGTACCCGCACCAAATCCTTTTATAAGGGCCTCCATCTCTTGTGTGAATGCCGACGAACTAAATGGATATGCGTCGATTATCTCTTTGATCCATCCCAGCGTCGTAGAAACCGACTCGAAATCACTTTTTGAGGGGCGGGTATCCAGATCTGGCCAGAACTCGATGATAGCGTCGAGCATCGTCAGACGCGTCCACTTGCCCAAGTCAATTTCAACGCCATTGAAGGTCGTCTTGGTCGTTCCCTCGGGGCATTCAGGAGACTTGCTCACTTCTTTCGCGACAAACGCGATCAACTGCTCGGTCATGTCCATCAGGTCTTGGTAGTTCGCATAAGCCTGGTAGAACTCCAGCATGGTGAACTCGGGATTGTGCTGCGTGCTCACGCCCTCATTGCGGAAGTTGCGATTGATCTCGTACACGCGATCGAGGCCGCCCACCACCAGCCGCTTCAGATAAAGCTCCGGCGCGATGCGCAGAAACAGATCCTGGTCGAGCGCGTTGTGATGTGTCTTGAACGGCCGCGCCGCCGCGCCTCCGGCCACCTGCTGCATCATCGGCGTTTCCACTTCAATGTAGCCGCGCTCGTCGAAGAACTGGCGCATGGCCTTGAGCGCTTTGGCCCGCTTGACGAAAACTTCGCGGCTATCGAGGTTGACGAACAGGTCAACGTAGCGCTGGCGATAGCGCAGCTCCACATCGGCCAGGCCGTGAAATTTTTCCGGCAGCGCCAGCATGGCTTTGGACAGAAACGTCAGCCGCTCCACGTGAATCGTCAGCTCTCCGGTGCGCGTGCGGAACAAGTAGCCTGAGACGCCGATGTGATCGCCGAGATCGAGTAGCTTGTAGAGCGCAAATCCCTGTTCGCCCACGGCGTCCAGCCGCACATAAATCTGCAGCCGCTCTCCGCCCTGCTGCAGCGTCGCGAAACCGGCCTTGCCCTGCGCGCGGATGGCCATGATGCGCCCGGCCACGGTCACTGTGACGCGACTCGCGTCCAACTCTTCCGCAGCCGCCTCGCCCCAGCGCGCCCGAATCTCAGCAATGGCCGTGGCAGTAACGGCATCCGAGGCAGGGAACCGGTTGGGATAAGCCGCCTGACCCAGCTTCTCAATTTCCTCAAGCTTTGATCTGCGCAAGTCGAACAAGCTGCGCTCAAACTCCGAATCGAACACGGTGTTTCCTTCCGATGAATAGGCGAAAGCCCAAAAGGGAAGTATACCCGCTACCTGCTTGTCGCTGTGTGCTCCCTGCTTGGCACAGCATGCTTCCAGCACGGCCTTGTATGCTGGAAATTGACTCACATGCCTTTCAACCGCCCCATTCCGGACCGCAAGCCCAATCCGGGCGACCGCGGCGGAATTCAGACGCTCGTACATGCTGAAAAGCTGACCCAGATCGCCGTCCTTCTGCCTTCCGCAGCCTTCATCGGCTGGCTTTTAGGTGCCTGGCTTGACAGCAAACTGCACCAGTCCTGGATCGGCCTGGCCGGCATCGTCTTCGGCGGCATCTCCGGCCTGGTCTACGTGATCCGCCTGGTCATGGCATCAGGCGGCGAATCCAAGGGCGAGAAGCAAGGAAAGGGAAGCCCCGGAAGCCCGCCATGAGTGAAGAGACACACCCCCTGGTCGGCCTTACCGACGCGGCTCTTGAGGAGCTACTCAAACGGGCCATACGCGACACGCTGATTTTAGGGCTTATTCCGGCCATCGTGCTGCTAATCTCCTCAGGTTGGCGCAATGCCGCCATGCTGGCCGTGGGCGCGCTCATTTCGGCGGCCAGCATCCTGGAGTGGCAGCGCCTGATCCACCTCATCAATGCCAAGCTTGACAAGCAGAAGACCCCCAGAAGCGCCTTGCTGGTGGTCACTTTCTTTGTGCTTCGGCTCACGGTATTTGCCGGGGCCATTTATGGTAGCCTAAAGTGTTTCCAAGGTTCGGTTGTAGCCCTCCTTTGCGGCCTGGGACTGGCGGTTGTGGCCACGGCTTGGGAAGCACTCCGGTTGCTCAAGGAATAGGAAAGTTTTGCCGCCTCAAGCCACACGCTCGACCGGAAAATCCTGGGAAACAGAAAGATTCAAGCCCCGATGCCTGAACCATTAGCCATAACGCGCTTTTTGAACGAAATCTTTGGGGGAGCCGTCCTTGCCCTATTTCATGCGGTCGGCTTTCATCCTGCCAATCCCGCAGCTCCCATCACTGACGGATTCGCCCTGGAACTGCTGGTTGTGGTTGGCTTGATTGCCTTTTTCATCCTCGTCAGGCTCACGCTTTCCGTTGAGAAGCCCAATCCGGCGCAACAAATTGCCGAAATGGTCCACGAGTTCACCGGCTCCAATGCGGACCAGATCATCGGCCACGGTTACGAACGCTTCCAGGCATTCGTAACGTGCATTTTTCTGTTTGTGGCGCTCAACAATCTGCTCGGCCTGATCCCCGGCATTGTCACTCCAACCAGCTTGCCCATCATCCCACTCGGCATTGCGGTGCCGACATTTATTTACTACCAGTACTTCGGCTTCAAGGAGCAAGGATTCGTGGGCTACATGAAGCACTTCGCCGGGCCCGTCTGGTGGATCGCTCCGCTGTTGTTTCCTATTGAGATCATCTCGCACCTCGCCCGCATCATGTCCCTGACCATCCGTCTTTACGCAAACATGTTCGCCAGCGACCTTGTCACGCTGGTCTTCTTCTCGCTGTTCCCTCTGGCGATTCCCGCGATCTTCCTGGGCCTTCATGCGGCGGTTTCGTTGATTCAGGCCTATGTCTTTATGCTTCTGGCCATGATCTATCTCTCCCAGGCCGTGGCGCACGAACACTGAGATTCATCCCTCGTCCTTGAAGAAAAAATCAGAGACGAGAAACATTTTGGACGAGAAACATTTCGCCGGAGAACGCTTCCGCTCCGGATCAACGAAAGGCCGCAAGCGTGAGGGGGCCAGCACGGTGAGCTTCAACCACCCACTGGCGGCCAATCCCAGGGAAGCAGGAGAACTATGCGCAAGCTTCAATATGTATTCATGGCCCTGGCGGCGCTTTG
>Ga0302326_10008851_pt1 | contig 22134 bp, 19 predicted proteins | sample Palsa_T0_3_FD_202264 | JGI IMG/M metagenome (GOLD analysis project Ga0302326, IMG submission 202264) | Peat permafrost microbial communities from Stordalen Mire near Abisko, Sweden - Palsa_T0_3 | ecosystem: Environmental > Terrestrial > Soil > Palsa > Peat permafrost | place: Sweden: Abisko... | reverse complement strand
CACCGCGACTGCGGCGCTGTCTCTGGCGGTTGGCATGGCCGTCTTTGCGGACCATGTCTTGGTCTTGGGGCTATAAGCCCATACCAAGTTGCTATAACTGAGCACTCCTCCTGCGTCGCTGCCGCCGCCGATTATGTACAAGACGTTGTCCACCACCGCGGCAGCGCAGATTGGCGTTGGTAGAGGCGCGCCCGTGCTCCAGGTGTTCGTGGCAGGGTCATAGATTTGGGTGTCGCCAACGACAGCCCGCCCGCCAGGGCTACACCCGCCGACCAGATAGATTCCGCCTTCGAGCACTGCGGTGGCTGGATTATAGACGGCCGTCGGGGCAGGCGAACCGCTGCTCCAGTTGTTCTGCACAACGTCGCTCTCCGTAAATTCGATTGCCGGTCACTCGCCGCCAAAACGATAGCAGGACCCCAGGGTAAGGTTGTTCGTCTCGCCGGTAAAGCTCTCTCTCACGCACCTGGGGGTGTCTAGGCCGCTGTCGACCACGCTGGTCTTGACCACGATGGTCGATCCGCTGGAGAAGCTGGCCTGGGATCCGCAACCGTCGCCGAAGATGTTGAACTCGGCGGCGCGCCAACGCTGCGCCAGCTTGAGGAGGCTGTCCTGACCCAACGCGGTGAGATCGCCGCCTGCCGTCTGCACAATCAGCGTATCCGTGCCGCCGGAGTCGGCCGTGGCCGTCATCGTGATTTGGGACAGGTCCGCCATCGTCTGGGAAGGGATGTTGCCCACGCCGGCGGTAGTGCTGTAGCAACCTGCACTATACGGCAGCCACCCAAACGGCGGGGGGCCCCCCGCCGGGCATGCGGCCGTTCCGTAGTTTTCCAGCCAGTACTGAATGTATGCTTGCTTGGCGTTGTTGTCGAAGACGAACTGCTGCCAGCCCATGCACGACGTCGGGGTGGCTCCGTCAGCGCAGAGGGCCTCCGTGGCCTTGTTGGTGAAGGTGTTCGAGTTAAGTTGGAGCGTAAAGGCGTTGGGGACGTTCGTCCCGGTTTGGTCCAAGCAACCACTGTATGTATTCCCCGCCTCGGTAATCCCGGGGGTGACGCTGATGAACGAGCCTTCCGCCGTTACGATTAAGCTTGGCACCTGGGCAGTGAAATCGTCGCTGCCCCCGCCAACGGCATCGGAGTTGTTCGCGCCCACGCCCGTCCGTCCCAGGGGATATGACGGCGGGGTCGTGCACGGAACCTCCTGCCAATCCGTGCTCGGGTACGACGCCTTGAAGCATCCATTCTTCGGCAGAGGGGTCCGCGACATGGACGCACGCCACGCATTCCAGTCCCCTGACCGCCCAGCCGACGGCCCAGCCGCGAGGGTGAAGTGCTCCGATGGAGAGGTCTGTCCGTAAGCATGCAAACAAGAAATGGCGACTAGCAGTTGGGCCGCGAATTGCAATCCCTGCCGAGTTCGAGGCATGGCCTCGCGCTTTGTTGCGCGTCCGGGTGCTGAGTTGCTGTGCTGGATCATCTTGTTCCTTCTCCTTTACTTGGCGCCCCAGATCTGTCAGAATAGCTTCGCCGGGCGCGGGGTGCCTTGCGCTTTGAGCTTAAAAAACTTGGGTCGCTTTTCGCGCTGAAAATGCGCTGTCTAGGCGCTGAAAATACCCTGAATGGAGCTGAATCTGCCTCTGGAAGCCAATAGCGCGGACAAGCCTGTGCTTTGCTTCGGCGAATTCCAGTTGGACAGGCAACTCCGCACTCTGCGACGTGGCGCGGAACAACTCAAGCTTGCCGCGAAACCCTTTGCAACCTTGGAGTTCCTCATTGAAAATCGGAGCCGTGTGGTTCCCAAATCCGAACTGCTGCGTGAGGTATGGGGCGCCCAACAGGAGGTCAATACCGTCGAACAGGCGGTGCGTCACGTTAGAAAGGCCCTAGCCGATGGTCCCCTGAAGCCTCGCTATATTGAGACCACGCCCGGACAAGGCTATCGCTTCATCGCAGACGTACATGGCCAGGAGCCGGATGCACCAATGCTGCGCCAAGAGGGCCGGCGCCCCAGCAGACGGGATGTGTTGATCGCTGCCGGTGTCGGAGCGCCGCTTGTCTGCCTAGGCGGGTTCGCCGCGGTCCGGCTCCTCTGGCGGCCGGAGCACGTCGCGCGCGTCGCAATCAATGGGACGAGCCTGATCGCTACGAGCGCCACCGGCAGCATCCTCTGGACCTACGGGTTTAATGAGCCGTTAGCCGAAGCCCCCGCCGAGACTGCGGGCTGGCGTACACAGATGGTGGACTTGAACGCGGACGGACAGCCGGAGAGTCTCGTCACGGTAGCCTTCGCATCTGCACCGGCGCACCCTGCCGAGATCCTTTGCTTCACTTCCACAGGGAAGCTGCTTTGGCGATACCGGCCCCAGGTCGCCGGCCTTCGCTTCAACAAGCGAGATCTAAACGGACCTTGGAAGTTCACGGACGTTGTACTGGTCCCCGGCATGCCAACGGCGATCTGGGCAGCGGTAGCGCACGACGTTTGGTGGCCCTCATTAGTAATTCGGCTATCGGACACCGGCATGCACGAGTTGGCCCTTGTAAACTCGGGAGTCATATTCAAGCTCCATGCCTTCCAGAACGGAACCGGTTCGTATATCATGGCCGCAGGGGTCAATAACGAGTATCAACTCGCCGCGCTCGCGATCCTAAGGAGCAGCGGACCACCGGCCACGTCCCCCCAGAATGATGAGGGATCGGACTTTTACTGCGTCGCCGGCTGCCCGAAGGGCAAGCCTTACCGGTACATATTGATGCCGCGTTCCGAGTTCAGTAAAGCGAGCGACACTGCCTACGATATCTACGATATAGCGAACAATATCGACCTTAGGCCAAGCGGTACGACGGTTCAAGTGCAGACCCAGGAAAAGGAAACGGAAACATGCTATTACGACTTTTCCCAGGACTTCGAACCGGAGCGCGTCGCATACAGCAGCACCTATCGCGCACGGCATGAAATGTTCGAAAGAGATGGTCGCATCAGGCACTCCTACCATGACTGTCCCGAGCGAAAGGAGAAAGCGGTCCTCCGCATCTGCGACGAGGTCGGAAATTGGCGGGAGGTCGCCATCCCGCGACTACTCCCGCCCGAGTAGCGGTTATGATTCCGGTCGCGTTGCACTTCGCCTTCCGCAGACAGCCGTGCCCCGCTTCAACGTGACAACCACATCGGTATGCCGTATCCTGAATAAAATGAAAAGAATTGCCGAATGACCCTAATCCTTGATCTTCCGGACGAACTGGAAGCGGTCTTGCTGGCTGAGGCGCAGGCGCAGGGCGTTTCGGCCGACCGCTTTGCACGCCGCGTGTTGGAACAGGTTCTCACTGCGCCGGCCACACGTCCAGGGACGCCATTTGAGACAGGCCGCGGAATGTTGGCTCAGTACGGTCCGGCGCCGTCGGCGGCGGAAATCGACGCCAACCGGGCCAATATGTTCCGCGGCTTCGCGGAAGACTTCCGATGATCGCCGGAGTCGCCGATACCCACACAGCCATCTGGCATCTGTTCGACGACCCCATGCTGTCGCCGGCCGCGAGGAAATTCATTGATGACGCCGCGGAAGCACGGCAGAAGATCGCTCTTTCGCCGATCAGTCTGGCCGAAGTTGTTTACCTCATCGAAAAGAGGCGCCTTCCGATGGCAGCGTACACGGATCTGCGAAAGGCCCTCGGCAATCCAAATCACGTCCTGGAGGAAGCTCCGTTTACGATGGACGCCGTGGAGGCCATGCAACGCGTGGCCCGCAGCGAGGTTCCCGATATGCCCGATCGTATCGTGGCGGCAACCGCGGTTTATCTCGGCGTACCGGTCATCAGCCGGGATCGCCGCATCCGTAGCGCCGACCTGCGGACGGTTCGGTAGAAGCGGCAACCAATGAATACGCCCATTTCCCCGGAACACGAGTTGCCGATCCAGGGCGGCCTTCGTAAGCGCCGAAACCGGGAAATGCTGGGCCGGTTGAACGAGGTGTATGCCGCTGGTCCCAGCCCGGAGGAGCGGCGCACAGTGGTGGGAATGAAACGGCGATTCCGATCGACGATTCGGGAGAGCCGGCGATCATGACAGGCGGTGCGCGGGGCTAGCCAGTCTTGCGATCCTCGCGATCAAGCGCGTCACGCAGCAGTATCTTCATGTAGGCCTGATAACCGATCCCCTTCTTCTCCGCGAGCCGCCGAACACGCTCAATCTCACTTTCCTGCATCCGGATCGTGATATTTCGCGAGTTCGCGGATGTCTGTAACCGTTCCCGCAATCGCTCTCGCGTGAGGACCTTCAGTGCCCCGGCTTCGGCCGCTTGCTTCAGATCGCGTGAGATCATGTCGCGATTGCGATACCACCATTCAGCTTCTTCAGCCTCGCTACTGAATTTCGGAACGACCCTCTTGTTCGCTGCCATTGTTATTGTCCTCTTTCGCGCAGGTATACGGCCCGGTCGTCCGCAGGCGAGTCAAACGCCGTTACGACCCGGACGAGCCTTCGCGATCCGTCCATATGATCGTCAGAAACCGGCCGGCCCTCGTCATGCCCACGGCGACAAATCTCTCTTCGCCGTCAATGACTTGGTAGTCGATCTCGACGGGAATATTTAACATGACCTGTTCGGCCTCTTCAGGGGTAACGCCGTGGCGCGCGATGTGCCCGCTGTTCGCGTCGTCCCAGTCGAAGCCCAGCTCATCCGCCACCTGTTCCAGTATACATATATTGCATGTATAGTAGCGCCAGCGCCGGCTGGACGCGGCTTTAGATCGTCCTCTAGAAGAATACCGGTACGCATTTTGGTATAACTAAGGTGCATACCATGAAGACCGCCATTTCTCTGGAAGACGATCTCCTGCTTCAAGCCGATCGCACCGCTCGGCAAATGGGAGTCAGCCGCAGCCGCCTGTTCTCCATCGCGCTCGAAGCGTATCTTCGCAAGCGGCGAAACCGGGAAATCCTGGGCCAGTTGAACAAGGTCTACGCCGACGAGCCCAGTCCGGCGGAACGGCGCACAGTCGCGGGCATGAAACGCCGATTCCGTAAGACGATTTCCGAAAGCTGGCAAGCATGATTCGCCAGGGCGAAGTCTACTGGATCGACTTCGGGTCCGCCGTGGGATCCGCGCCGGCGGAGCGGCATCCGTGCGTCGTGGTGCAGAGCGATCTATTTAACAGGAGCCGCATCATGACGGCCGTAGTGTGTCTGGTCACGTCAAACCTGGCGCGCGCCGAAGCGCCAGGTAATGTTCCGTTGGACGAGGGCGAGGGCAACCTGCGGAGGCCCAGCGTGGTCAATGTATCTCAGGTCGTGACTGTGGACAAGTCTGAGTTATCCGAGCCGGTAGGGCGGCTATCGGTCGTCAAAGTCGATGCCATCCGGCGAGGCCTGCATCTATTGTTCGACCGCGTTTGAGGCAAAGATATTGGCAGCCGGCGCGGGGATCGACATTCGGCGTGGTAGTCGCTGGCGCCTGCGGGCAGCCTGGGGGATCTGCGCTTCCTGAACCCCGTAATCGGCGGGGTTTATCCGCTGGCGGTCCGCGGCGCATGGGCGGTTGGAGGCGAAGGAGCAGTTTGGCAAGGTGGTGGTGGTGCCGTGAGCGGCGTACGCGCGCCGAAAGAATAGTCCAGCCGCAGCCGATAGATAGGCTGTGGATGAAGCGTGTGTGGACGTTTCGGGCAACTACAGCCTGTTTCCCGGCCCGGAGCCTATTTTCGACAGAGCCGGATCGGGCGCGCGCCAAGGTATCATAGGGAACGCGGAACCCGCCAGTTTCCCGTGGCCTCCCATGGCGAAAAGCGACAACACACCTCAGCAGCCGGCACCCGAGAAAACGAGGAAGCTCGGCTATATCGAGGACTATGTCAGCGGCATCGACGTACGCGCCACCCCCGAAGAACTGGAAGCCGTTCAGGTGTTCTCCAGGCGGCTAGCCGAGGACTACGACTACGACAAAGCCCAAATTCAAACCCGCCCGCAGTTCCGCGTCCGAAAGCGTCCGTCCGACGAGGAACGATCGTTCCCCGTCGATATAGCTATATTCGAAAACGAACGCAAGCTGGAAGACGACCTATTCATGATCGTCGAATGCAAGAAGCAGACGCGTAAAGGCGGCGTCGCGCAGCTCAAACTCTACCTCGACATGAGTCCGGCCCAGGTTGGCGTTTGGTTCAACGGCGATGAGCATGTCTACTTGCGGAAGATCCACCATAAGGACGGCCGCCGCACCTACGAAGAAATCCCCAATATTCCGCGGAAAGGCCAGCGCATCGAGGACATCGGCCTCTTCAAGCGAAAAGACCTGAAGCGGCCTTCCAATTTGAAGGCGGTCTTCCGCGACATCCGGAACCATCTGGCAGGTAACGTCACCGGGATCACGCGAGACGAAGCACTTGCCCAGGAAATCATTAATGTTCTCTTCTGCAAGATCTATGACGAAATCAACACGGGGCCCGACGAAGTCGTGACATTCCGCAGCGGGATCGATGAGTCGCCAAAAGACGTGAAGAAGCGGATCGTCGACCTGTTCGACAAGCGCACTCGCGTGGAGTACTCCGATGTCTTCGACAGCAAAGATTCGATTTCACTGGATCCCGCCAGCCTTGCGTACGTGGTTGGCGAACTGCAGAACTACTCCATCCTGGAAGCGGACCGGGATGCAGTCGGCGAGGCATTCGAGGTGTTCATCGGACCTGCCCTGCGCGGTGGCGAGGGCCAGTTCTTTACTCCGCGCAACGTGGTGAAGATGATCGTCGAGATCCTCGACCCTGAACCGGGCGAGATGATCCTGGACCCGGCCTGCGGGTCGGGCGGATTCTTGATCATCGCCCTCGATCACGTGTGGAGGAAATTGGAGCAATTGGCCAAACGCAAGGCGTGGAGCGCCGTGCAACTGGACCGGAAGAAACGGGAAGTCGCCTCCAAGTGCTTTCGCGGCATCGACAAGGACTCGTTCCTGGCGAAGGTGACCAAGGCGTACATGGCTATTATCGGAGACGGCCGCGGCGGCGTGTTCTGCGATCACAGCCTCCTTCCCGAATCGGAGTGGAAATCCCAGACGGCGAGCGGCGCGGCGTTGGGCTCGTTCGATGTCGTCCTCACCAACCCGCCCTTCGGCGCCCAGATAAAGATCAAGGGGCAAGGTCTCCTGTCGCAATTCGAACTCGGCCACAAGTGGAAGCGGAACAAGGCGGCCGATATCTCCGAACTGACCGCGAGCCTGCATGAGCATCAACCTCCTCAAATCCTCTTCCTCGAACGATGCATCCAGTTCTTGAAGCCGGGCGGCCGGCTCGGCATCGTGCTGCCGGAGAGCATTCTCGGCAACCCTTCGTACGAGTACATCGTCACGTTCCTCAGAAGCCGGGCGAAGATTCTGGGGATTGTCACTCTGCCCGAGGCCCTGTTTAAGACCAGCGGGAAAGGCGGCACGCACACCAAAACGTGTGTGCTGTTTGTGGAAAACAGCAAACAAGAAAGGGCCCACCCAATCTTTATGGCCGACGTAAAGTGGTGCGGGCACGATTCGCGCGGTAACCCAACCATAAGGAAGAACAAGGACGGCGAGTACGTGCTCCTCGACGAGGTGCCCGAGGTGTCGCCGCGTTGGCGGGCGCTGAAGACCGGGCGCAAAATCGCCCGCGACCATATCGGCTTCTATCTGCCTTCCACCAATATCCGGAAGCAGATCATGGTTCCCAAGTACTACAGTCCGGAGATCGAGGCGCAATTAGACGCTCTGCAGCCGACCCATAATCTGATCTCGCTCGGATCGCTGGTCGACAAAAAGGCCGTCTCCATCGCCACGGGGACCGAGATCGGTAAGATGGCATACGGCACGGGGATCATTCCGTTCATTCGGACGTCCGATCTGACGAACTGGGAGATCAAGGCGGACTTTAAGCACGGGGTCAGCGAGGAAATCTATGAGGACGAGAAGAGCCGTTGCGACGTGGCGCCCGGCGACATCTTAATGGTGCGCGACGGAACGTACCTCATTGGCACGGCTGTATTCGTAACGGGCGGCGATGTGCCGATGCTGTTCCAGAGCCACATTTTTCGCATCCGCATTCTGAAAAGCGACGTGGTAGACCCCTACCTGCTCTTCGTTTCGCTGAACACACCGGTCGTCAAAGCGCAGGTTCGCTCGAAGCAGTTTACACAGGATATAATCGACACCCTCGGCAACCGCGTCCTGGAGTTGATCCTGCCGATTCCTCGCGATCGGAAAGCCCGCGAGAACATCGCAGACCGCGCGAAGGAAATCATCGAGCGCCGCGCCCAATACCGGGAAGAGGCGCGGCAGCTCCCCGGCCAACTTCAGGGAAACATTTTGGCCGATATCGAAAGCGATCTTGCGGATTGATCGAGCCTCCCGAACAGACAGGGTCTGAAAGCCGCTCGCTCAAAGCTACTCACCCCCCGGCTCCTTCAACGCATACTCCTTCGGCGGCTCCGCCCCCATCAAATACCGCACGAAATAATCCCACCGCCGGCGCACCATATACGGCTCATTCCCAAACCCGTGATGCCGGTTCGGCAGCAGCAGCAAGTCGAAATCCTTGTTAGCCTTGATCAGCTCGTTCACCACCAGCAGCGTGTTATACGGCGGCACGTTCGTATCCATCGTCCCGTGCGCCAGCAGCAGATGCCCTTTCAGATTCTTCGCGATGTTCTGGTTCGCCTGATCGTCGTAATTGCCCCCGCCCCCCGACTTACTGAGCAGCCCCTGATAGCGCTCGCCCCAATCGTCCTCATACTCGCGATTGTCGTGGTTGCCCGCCTCCGAAACCCCTACCTTGAAGAAGTCCGGATAACGGAACATGGCATCCGCCGCCGCGTAGCCGCCGCCCGAGTGTCCCCAAATCCCCGCCCGCTCGATGTCGATCCACGGATACCGCCGCGCCAGTTCCCGCATGCCGGCGACCTGGTCGGGCAACGTGTTGTCGCCCATGTTGCCGTAATAGGCGTCGTGGAAGCTCTTCGAGCGCTGCGGGTTCCCCATGCCATCGATCATCACCACGATGAATCCCAACTCCGCCAGTGCCTGGGCATCGCCGCGCGCCGCCGCAAACGACCGTCCGTAGACGCCCAGGCTGCCGGACTGCGGGCCGGGATAAATCTGGTTGACGATCGGATACTTCTTCGCCGGGTCGAAGTTGGCGGGCTTGAACAGCAGGCCGTAAAGATCCGTCACACCGTCGCGCGCCTTTACCGCGATCGGCTCCGGCGCCTTCCATCCCGCCGCCTGCAGCTTGGAGATGTCCGCCGTTTCGATGGTCGCCAGCAGCTTCCCCCCGGCGTCGCGCAACACGGTCACGGGAGCCGTATCGGCCTTCGAGTAGCTATCCACGAAGTAGCGGCCCGAAGGCGAGAAGCTCACTTCGTGGTTGGCGTCCTCGGGCGTCAGCAGTGTCAGTCCGCTGCCATCGAAACCCACGCGATACAGGTGATTGAAATACGGGTCGCGCCCCTTCTCCCGCCCGTCCGCGACGAAGTACAGCGTGCGCGCCTTCTCATCCACGCGCAATAACTCGGTCACCACGAAGTCGCCCGAGGTGATCTGGTTCTTCAGCTTGCCAGTGGCCAGATCATATAAATAAAGGTGTCCCCAATTGCTGCGCTCCGAATACCAGATCACTTCGTTGGAGGCAGGCAGAAACCGCCAGTTCGCCGCCCCCTGGCCGGATTCGTATTGCGTGGTGACGCGCTCTTCCATCACGTCCCGCACCGCGCCGTCCACCGTGCCGGCGACGCGCAGCGTCTCCTGCTTGTGGTCGCGGGACGTGGAAACGAACGCAAGCTGGCTTGCATCCGGGCTCCACTCCACGTCCACCCACTCGCTGCCGATCCCGCAGACCACGTGGTCGCACAGCGTGGACCGGTGCGGGTCCGGCGGCATCTGCAGCGGGGTGACCCGGCCCGTTTCCACGTCGACGATCACCCGCCGGATCGTGGCGACCGTCTCATCGCCTGGCAGCGGATACTTCCACGCATGCAACGTGGGATGGCCCACCATCGTTTCCACCAGGTACATGTCGCCTACCTTGCGCTGGTCCTGCTGGAAAGTGGCGATCTTCTTCGAATCCGGCGACCACGCTACGATCACGCGACCCGTCCTCACCCAGCCGGCGTCATCGAGGGCGTAGGAATTGTCCTTCACGCCGTCGGTGGTGAGCTGCGTCTCCTTGCCGGTGGCCACATCGCGCACCCACAGGTTGTATTCGCGGATGAAGGCGTTCTTCTTTTTGTCGGGCGACGGCGCGTCGACGCGGAAAGGGCCCGTCGCACCGCTGCTTTTCGCCTTCACGCATTGACTGCCCTGCCGGTCGCAACCGAACCGCTGCCCGCCGGCAGTGAATGAAACCAACGCTCCGTCCGCGGACAACTCGATCTCCTTGAACGGCAGCTTATTCGCCTCGTACTTCTTCCCAGCAGCCGTCGACAGCGCGGCGGCGAGGTTGAGGTGATCGAAGACCGGCTCTTTGGTGAGCTTGACGGGATCGAACAGCACGAAGCGGGTGCCGTCTGCATCGGTGTCTCGATACCAAATCCGCTCGTCGCCGGTCCATGCCGGGTGCACCGCGTGATAGACCAGCGGTTCGGTGTTGTACCCCATGAACTTCTCGGCGCGAGCGTAATCCGCGGCCGTCAGCGCGGATGGCGATTGTGCGGCGGCGTCGAACGCGGCCAGCAGAAGCAGGCAGCGAAAACAGTTGGGCATTCGCCGATTATAATCCGCGTTACAGGGGTGCCTACTGCCAACGCTTCGATCCCATCAGATCGAAGTGCCGGTCGTAAGTCCATACCGCCAGGCCCAGCCGTTCCCCCACTGCCGCCGCGACCGCGTCGAATATCGTAATCGGTTGGTCCGTGTAGGATACGATCAGACTCGAAGCTTGGATATAATCGCCAGGTTCCGGATTGATCGTCGCCGATCCATCCGCCATCTCCTGGAGCCACCCATGCGCGTACGCCATGCCGAGCCGCCTGAGGATCAACGTGTAAGTCTCGGCGAGCGTCAAATATGTGATGGCCACGAAGCGGCCGGTCGCGGTCAATCGAGCAAGCTGCTCCTGAGCCTGCCGATGATACTGATCCGATGGATCGGCTAGCGCATACAACGGGCCAGTATCTGCAAGAACCGGCTTAGGCATCGGCCGCAAAGTACCGATCATGCTCTAGGCTGATATCGGATTGGCTGCTGCCCTTGCCTGCCGGCGTGATCCGCAACGGATGCGCGGGCGCAGCCGCTCCCCTCCGGGCAAGGTATTCCCGAAGCGCGGCCTGAACCAAGGCTGTAAAGGAAGGCGCGACCTCTTGCTGGCTGGTAAACGACTGGAGCGCCTCTTCCAGATCCCCGCCAATTGTAATCGTTGCTCGCTTCATAAATCCATCATAGCACCATTTGGTGAAATCGGTGAGCCCTACGCCTTCTTCGTTGGGAGACCGGCCTTGGCCGGTGCCTCCTTCAGCAATGCATCGATCTGCTCCCGTATGTGCGCCTCCTGGTCCGCGCCGAGAAATTTGTCGTCGCCCCCCACTTGCGCCCGGATCGTCCCCTGCCGGTCGATAAACACAAGCTGCGGCACCAGCAGCCGGTATATCACCGGATGCTGCAAATACCCATCCGCGTCGTTCTGGCTGCTGAACCCACCGGAAAAGAAGGCTGAAAATTCTTGATGAAATCCGGCACGTTCATCTTCGCCATATCCTCGATGGCGCTGGCCACCACCTGCAGCCCGCGCGGACCGTACTCTTTCTGTATAGCGGATAGGTACCCGACCGTCTTCTGGCAATGCGGGCAAGTGGTCAGGATGAACGCCAGGACGCAAACCTTGCCCTTGTACGCGCTCAAACGGATCTGCGGTCCCTCGATGGTGTTGATGGCGAAGTCGGGCGAAGGGCGAGGCACGTCCGCAGCCAGCGCCACGCAAACCCCAGCCAGCGAAAAGAGCAGACCACGATTCCACATAATCTCCACAGTTTATCGCACAGCCGCAACGGGGTTTTCCGCACCTTCCAGGCTGGTCACCACGTTGCCTGCCAACTGCACCAGGAAGTGTCCATCGTCGCCCGCGCCGGCCAGCGCCGTGTCGCTCTCCGATTCGATCGCCAAGTGCTTCCACTTCTTCTCCAACACCTGGCGGTACAGCTTGAAATAGCGCGCCGCCGACGCTGCATCGTCCCACTCGACGGCATACAGCAGCACCACCCTCTCCGGCGAGCGGTTCTCCAGCAGCGCGTACGCGCCGCCCCGCCAGTGCGTCGACACCGCTTTGGATTCCTCGCGGCCGGCATACTGCTCCAGCAGGATGGCGTGATCCAGCTCCCCCACAGTGCCATCCGCGATCCGCTTATATCCGTGGGCATCCGCAAACTGCGGCAGCACCGGACGCGCAGGTTCCCGTCCCGCAAAATACATATCCGGGTGCAGGATCTGCTGCGTGGATACGGGCGGCCGGCGAAATACCTCGTCGAACGCCTTCTGCTTCAAGCGCTCATACACCGCATTCTGAAACAGCATCCCTTCGCTATACGGAAACACAAGCGTCTCCCGCAAATACAACGGCTCACTTTCGAAAACCGGAAACTCGCTGGCGCCGGATTCGATGGTGTGCGCCATGGTCTCCAGCAGCACCGGCGAAGTCGCCAGCGAATTGCCCATCTTGCGCGCCAGATACTCGGCCATCAGCCACGAGGCCTGTCCCTCCATCACGGCCAGCCGCGCCATCGATCCATCGTCGCTCTTCTGGCCCTGCTTGATGAACTTCTCCAGGTTCACGTTCTGGTCCGCCAGCGCATGCCCGAGCTCGTGTACCAGCGCGGGCTCGCGCGTGGCCGAAGGCGTCCAGTCGGTGATGAACATGCGCTTGCGGTGAAAATCGTAAAATGCCGCCGCCTGTTCCGTCAGCAAATCGACCGTGTTCTTCGCCAGATCGAAATCCTGCGGAACCAGCCCGAACTTCTTGAGCGTCAGCTCTTCCACCCGGATTTCCTCGGGCGTTGTGGCCTCTTTCATCCGTTGTTCCAGGAATTCCTTCACCTTATCGCGCGTGATGATCTCGGCCGGCACGCGACGCTTGATCTTGAATCCGGTGATATCGTGCAGATCCTGCAGGATGCCGCCGATCTCGCTGAAGATCTCGCGCGCCTGGCCAACGTCCACGCCAGACTGCGCCGCGGCGGTCGCAACCAGCACGAAAGCCAGAGCCAGAACCTTAATGCGGGTCGCCACCTAATTCACCTCCCTAAATATGTTCGATTTCATCTTGAATATGCAGGCGGCCGTCATCGCCAGTATTCCGCCGGCCAGCACCGTCAGCCTTGCGCCATAAGCGCGCGCCAGCGCCCCGCCCGCCAGACTGCCGAACGGCCCCAGCCCGACCACCGTCATGGTGTAGAAGGCCATAGTTCGACCGCGGAATTCATCCGGAATCAAAGTCTGGATCAGGGTGTTGGCCGAGGCCATCTGCCGCATCACACTAAATCCGATCAGCGGCATCACCGCCAGCGATAAATAGAAGAATTTCGACCACGCAAAGAGACAGAAACTGGCGCCCAACAGCAGCGCGCTCCGGAAGATCACCTTCGGCAACGTGGATACCCGCGCCCGCCAGGCCAGCACCAGCGTGCCGGCCACCGCTCCCGAGCCCATCGCACCCATCAGAATTCCCATGCCACGCGAGCCGCGGTGAAAGATCGCGTCCGCGAAGAACGGCATCAAGACCACGGCGGGCATGCTGGCGATGGTGATCGCGCCCATGATTCCCAGCAGCGCGCGCACCGCGCGATGGCCGTGGACATATTTAAAGCCTCCGACCAGGTGCGCCCACGGCGAGTCCTGCGCGCGCCGCGCGAACTTCGGCAAACGCATCGCTAGCAGGCAGCCGATCACAGCCAGAAAGCTGACGCCGTTGAGCAGGAAGCAGACGCCTTCACCGAAGGCCGCTACCAGCAACCCCGCGATGGCCGGCCCTACTACGCGCGCGCCGTTGAAGATCGTGGAGTTGAGCGAGATCGCGTTCAGCAGATCGTCTTTGCAGGTCATCTGGATGATCAGCGATTGCCGGCCCGGCATATCGAACGCGTTGATCGTTCCCAGAGCCGTGGCCAGCGCCAGGATGTGCCAAACTTGCACCTTGCCGCTGAGGGTGAGCGCCGCCAGCGCCAGAGCCTGACACATGGACAAAATCTGGGTCACTACCACCAACCTGTGCCGCGAGTACCGGTCCGCCGCCAGCCCGCCTAGAGCGCCGAATGCGAATACCGGAATTTGGGTGCAGAACCAGGCCGACCCCAACAGCAATTCGGAATGCGTCAGGCGGTAGACCAGCCAGGCCTGCGCCACGGTCTGCATCCATGTGCCGACCAGTGAAACGATTTGCCCCGCCGCGAACAACCGGAAATTGCGGTGGCGCAACGCGCGAAAGGCTTGCCGGACACCGTGCAACTCGGCTGCGGGCGGGAGTCCGGGTGAAAGCTCCTGGAGGACCAGCGACGGGGCTTCGCCCTCGCGCCCCGGGGTGGGAACCGGCATGGTAAGCTCCAGGATACCGCAGACCGGTAGGATAGGCCCGCCCGGCCGGTCTTCAGTTTGCCGCCGGCCTAATCTCCGCGATCAGCGCGTCGACTTGCCGGATGATTTGTCCGCTGGGCGTGATGTGGATGCCGCACTCCTTCTCCGCATCCTGCTCCCACCACCAACGGCCCGCGCGCTCGTTTTCGCAATCGAACGTCGCGCGCGTGCAGGGACCGCAGCCGATGCTCGGGAATCCTTTGGCATACAGCGGATGCACGGGGAGATCGTGGCGGCGGATATAGTCTTCCACATCCTGCCTGCTCCAATCCGCCAACGGGCTGACCTTTACGGTGCCATCCCGCTCTTCGACCTTGGCGATCTCCGCGCGCGATTCCGTCTGCGACCGGCGCAGCCCAACCACCCACGCGCTCAGAGTGGCCAGTTTGCGCTCCAGAGGGCGCACCTTGCGGATGTGGCAGCAAAGCTGCCGCAACGCCACTTCACGGTAGAACAGGTTTGGGCCGTGCGACGAGATCATGGATTCCACCTCCGCGGCCTCTGGAAACACAATCTCCACGGGGATACCGTAGCGCTGGCGCACCGTTTCCATCATCTGGTGCGTTTCCTCGGGCAAGCGTCCAGTGTCGATGGTGAAAACGCGCACCTTGGGATTGATGCGGGTGGCCAGGTCAATCACCACCATGCCCTCTTTTTGGAAGCTGGTCGAGATCGCTAACGAATCGCCAAACGTGGGCAAGGCCCAAGCGAGCACTTCTTCGGCGGTCGCAGCTTCAAGATTCGGCAAATATACCAATCTCTATCAAGATACACCAGATTGCGCGGAAAGTCAAGCGCCTGAAGTGCACATCACGCGGGAGCGCGGCGAACCGCCTAAAACTCGGTTAATTCTAAATGGGTTATGCTTTCACTCCGCGGGCAGGATGATGGAAATCGGCCAGTCTCACACCAACGGCGAGCTTCCCATCGACACGGTGGAACGAAAGAGCTGGCGCTCCGGGTTTAGGGCCCGGCCCTCCACTGGAGCTGGAAAGGAGGAAACGCCTTATGTTTCTTCTGCTGCTTGATTTCCGGCTGCCTTTATGGGGCCGGTTCAAGACGTTGGTGATCTGGCTTAGACGCCGGTAAACTAACGCGAAACCCGGGGTCAAGTCGCAAGCTGGCCCCGGCTTCCAGCATACCTCAAAAACCGCCAGATGCTAAATGGTCCACTCGGCCCAGAACTACCTTTCCTACCCTCCCGGCCAGAACGATCAAGATCGCCACATCCCCAAGCTTAACGTCCAGCACCCAGTCGTGGTCGTTCTGCTTGCTGAAAACTTGTCGCACCAACGCATCGAAGCCCGGAGTGGCACAGGGATCCGCATCGTCGCCCACGCGCACCAACACCACGAAATTCCGCTGCGGCGAGCCACGCCCTGATGGTGGCCATTCACAGGATATTGGCTGTACCGCAAAGTGCGCAAAGTGCTGGCCCCGGCCTTCAACGGTTGCCCACGCCGGTCCTGCGCCGACCCAGCGAAGGGGATGACGCCCAGCAGCGCGCATTGGGGAATGAAGAGCGTCACGGAATCGTCGGTGGATTTCGGGCCGCTCTGCGCCTTAGTGCGGAACCACACTTCGCAGTAGACCGCACCGTGCGCCCCCAGGATCTTAATTCCCTGCGGCTGGGCCAAGCTAGCGAAGTGGACATCCACAAGAGCGGGAAGAACTTCTTCGTAAAGACGGCAACACCCGTGCTATGAAGGATTTGGAGCGGGAGACCGGATTCGAACCGGCGACATCGACCTTGGCAAGGTCGCACTCTACCAACTGAGTTACTCCCGCTCAAGCGGAAGTACCATTATCGTGAACCGCGGGCGCTCCTGTCAAACGGTCTGTAACCGCAACGAAACGAAGGCTCTATTTTCTTGGTGAAAAACGGCCTGGATATGCTAGACTCAGGAGCGGTCGGTGGCCCACCCTATCGGCACTCCTCGTAGGCAAGCGCAGATATGAATCCTTGGGATCGCATCAAAAAAGAACTGGAAGCCAAACTGAGTCCCGAGAGCTACCAGAATTGGATCAGCCGGATCGAATTCACGGGGATCGACGGCGTCACCCTGGTAGTCGGCGTGCCCGACGAAGGCACCAAGCGCTGGATCGAGGCGGAATACGCCGCGGAAGTGCTTCATGTAGCGCGGCAGATCGGCCTAGCCATCGAACGTGTGGAATATGCGCTGCCTTCTTCGCGGGAGCCCGCCGATTTTGAAGCGCCGCCGGTGAGTTCGCTCAATCCCAAGTTCACCTTCGACAGTTTTGTGGTGGGCGCTTGCAACCAGTTCGCGCATGCCGCGGCGCGCTCAGTCGCCACCAACCCGTCCCGTAGCTATAATCCGTTGTTCCTCTACGGCGGCGTGGGGATGGGCAAGACGCATCTGATGCATGCCATCGGCCGCGCGCTGATGAATAATCATGCGTCGATGCGCATTATCTACACCTCCAGCGAGCGGTTCATGAACGACATGATTACGTGCATCCGGCTGGACCGCATGCCCCAATTCCACGACCGCTACCGCTCGGCGGACGTGCTGCTGGTGGACGATATCCAATTGATCGGCAACAAGGATCGCACGCAGGAGGAGTTCTTCCATACCTTCAACGAATTGCACGATCACCAGAAACAGATTGTGATTTCCAGCGACTCGCCGCCCAAAGACATACCCGGCCTGATCGACCGCCTCCGCTCCCGGTTCGAATGGGGCCTGATGGCCGACATTCAGCCCCCCGATCTGGAAACCAAGATGGCCATCCTGGACAAGAAGTCCGAGGCCGAAGGCGTGGCGCTGCCGGAAGACGTGCGCACGTTCATGGCCACCAAGACCAAGTCCAACGTCCGCGAATTGGAGGGCGCGCTGGTAAAGCTGATTGCCTATTCTTCGCTCACCGGGTCGGCGATCAATCTCCCGATGGCGCAGCAGGTCTTGCGGCACCTGGTTTACGCGCAGGATCGCAAGGTCACCATCGATTCTATCCAGAAAGGCGTGGCCGAGCGCTACGGCATCCGGCAAAGCCAGCTTAAGGAAAAGAGCAACACCAAGAAGATCGTAGTGCCACGGCAGGTCGCCATGTACCTAGTGAAGGAGTTGACCCCGGCCTCGCTGCCCGAGATAGGCAGGGCATTTGGCGGCAAGCATCACACCACCGTGCTGCATTCGGTAAAGAAAATCGACAAGCTGCGCCATACCGATCCGGAATTGAACAGGATCATCCACGCTCTAATCGATTCACTACAATGAGGTTACGTATATTTTCCACAGGCGCCCCATGAGGATCGGCTGTGAACTCTGTGCAAGAACCTGGCAGTAGCCTGTTTCTGCACCTTTCCGCGCCTGAAATCCTCAGGCAGGCGATAGCCAAAACTACTATAATTTAGTATAATTTAGGTAGCCTTCAACAATTTTCACAGGACCTATGAATTCTGCTCTTCTAGGGTATCTAAATAGACCAAGAGATTAGGAGTTGAGACCACATGGAATTCACCGTCAGCAAAGCAGACCTCGTTCGAGAACTGAGCCTTTCTCAAGGTGTGGTCGAGAAGAAGACCACCATCCCGATACTATCTAATGTGCTGTTGGAGGCCAAGAACGACCGGATTGCGCTTACCGCCACCGATCTGGAGTTGGGCATCCGCTGTTCTTGTCCGGCCAAAGTCAAGAAAGAGGGTTCCGGCACGATCCCGGCACGCAAGCTGTTGGACTACGTGCGGCTGCTGCCGGACGCCGATCTGAACATCAAGTTTCTGGAGAACCACTGGGCCAGCTTGACCTGTGGCCGGTCGCGCACACGCATTGCCGGCATGTCGCGCGAAAGTTTCCCGGAACTGCCGCAAATGCCCGAAACCATCGCGGAGATCCCCGTGAAGCTGCTGGCATCCATGATTTCGCGTACTGCGTTTGCCATCTCGCTGGAGGAATCCCGCTTTACGCTGAACGGCGCCTTACTGTTGCTGAAGGCGGATTCCACCACGATGGTGGCGACTGACGGTCACCGGCTGGCTTATGTAGAAGTTGCGTCGGCCGCCGCTAGCACCGGTAAGAGTTTTCGTGCGCTGGTGCCCAAGAAGGCCATGGCTGAGATTGTAAAGCTGGCGGACGAAAGCGGCGCCGACAGCAAGCTGGTATTTGCCGGTGACGAGAATCATCTGTTCTTCCAGTTTGGCGAGCGGCTCCTGATCACGCGCAAGTTGACCGGCAATTTCCCGGACTATGACAAGGTTCTGCCAAAGGACAACGTGCATACGGCCAAACTGAACCGCGACGAGATTCGCTCGGCCATCGAGCGCGTCTCGCAGTTCGCCGATGAGCGCTCGCGCGCCATTCGTGTGCAGTTTACGGCCGGAGAGGTGAAGATTTTCTCGTCGTCGGTCGAGACGGGAGAAAGCGAAGAGAGCGTGCCCAGCGAATACGGGGGCCCGGACATGGAGATCGGGTTCAACGCCCAGTATCTGCTCGATTTCCTGCGCGCCACCAACAAGGAACAAGTCGCCTTCGAGTTGAAGGATCAGAAGAGCGCCGGCGAATTGCGCCCGGTGACCGACAGCACTGAAGAACATTACCGCTATGTGGTAATGCCCATGCGGATCTGAAGGCTATGAACGTTTGGGATCGAATCAAGCAAGAGCTGGAAGCCAAGCTCGGTCCCGCGAATTACGAAAAATGGCTTCGCCGGACGTCGTTCGCGCGTCTCGAAGGCGGCACACTGTTCGTCGTCGTGCCTGACGAAGCAAGCAGAAAGTGGATTGAGAAGGAATACGCGGCCGCAGTGCTGGCTATCGCCAGGCAGGTGGATCCGGCAATTGAGCGCGTGGAGTACGAGTTAAACCTAATGGCATCGACGTTCAACGAAACGGCAGAAGTTTACGATTCAACTAGTATCAAGGTTCTGGAAGGCCTGGAGGCCGTGCGCCTCCGTCCGGCCATGTATATCGGCTCGACTGGGGAAATGGGTCTGCATCACCTGGTCTACGAAGTGGTGGACAACTCCGTGGATGAAGCCCTTGCCGGCTATTGTACACAAGTCGACGTTACCATCCACATCGATAATTCCGTGACGGTGGTCGACAACGGCCGCGGCATCCCGGTCGACATGCACGAGGAAGGCGTCTCGGCCGCCGAAGTCGTGATGACCAAGCTGCACGCCGGCGGAAAGTTCGATTCCAAGAGCTATAAGGTATCGGGCGGTCTGCATGGCGTGGGCGTGAGCTGCGTGAATGCGCTCTCCGAGCGGCTCGAGCTGGAAATCTGGCGCGAGGGCTACACCTGGCAGATGGAATTCGCCTGCGGCCATCCCAAGAGCCCCCTGGTGCGTGCGGGCAAAGCCGGCCGGAAGACCGGCACGCGCATCACATTCAAGGCCGATCCCACCATCATGGTGGAGACCAACTTCAACTACGATACGCTGGCGCAGCGCCTGCGCGAGTTGGCGTTTTTGAACAAGGGCCTTAAGATCACCCTGACCGATGAGCGCGAAGACCCGGTGAAGAACCACGAGTTCCTGTACAGCGGCGGCATCGCGGAGTTCATCAAGCATCTCAACCGCGGCAAATCCGTGCTGCACGATAAGCCTATCCACTTCGAAGCCGACCGGGAATTGCCCAACGACGCCGGCACCCTGTCGATGGAAGTCGCCCTGCAGTACAACGACGGCTATTCGGAAAGCCTCTTCAGCTTCGCCAACAACATCAATACCGTCGATGGCGGCACGCACTTGACCGGCTTTCGCACAGCTCTTACCCGCACCATCAACGCATCTGGGCAATCGGCCGGGCTGTTCAAGGACGTGAAAGAGAATCTGACCGGCGACGATGTGCGCGAAGGCCTGACGGCCGTGGTCAGCGTGAAGATCCCGCAGCCGCAGTTCGAAGGCCAGACCAAGGGCAAGCTGAACAGCGATATCGCCGGCTATATGACGCAGTTCGTCAACGACAAGCTGGGCGAGTATTTCGACAAGAATCCGGCGGTGATGCGCAAGATCGTGGGGAAGGCCATCGACGCGGCGCGCGCCCGCGAGGCGGCCCGCAAAGCCCGCGACCTCACCCGCCGCAAGGGCGCGCTCGATTCCGGCGGTCTGCCCGGCAAGCTGGCCGACTGCCAGGAGAAGGATCCCGAACGCTGCGAGCTGTTCCTGGTGGAGGGGGAATCCGCCGGCGGCACCGCCAAGCAGGGCCGCGACCGCCGTTTCCAGGCCATCCTGCCGCTGAAGGGCAAAATCCTGAACGTGGAGAAGGCGCGCTACGACAAGATGCTGGGCCACGAGGAAATTCGCTGCATGATCACGGCGCTCGGCACCGGTATCGGCAAAGACGATTTCGACGCGGCCAAGATCCGTTACGGCAAGATCATCATCATGACCGATGCCGACGTGGACGGCTCGCACATCCGCACCCTGCTGCTGACGTTTTTCTTCCGGCACATGAACGAGCTGATCAATCGCGGCCGCATCTTCATCGCGCAGCCGCCGCTCTATCGCATCAAGAAGGGCAAGTCCGAGAAGTATATCAAGGACGAAAAGGAATTCACGCGCGAGATTATGCGGCGCGCTACGGAGAACCTGACCGTGGAGGTCGGCTCGAATGGCGCGGGCGCTAAAGCCACGCTCGAAGGCGGCGAATTGCGTGCGTTTCTGATGAGTCTGGACGAGTACGATCAAATGTCCCACAAAGTGGAGCGGCGCCTGCGGGACGCCCGCGTGGTGGCGGTGCTGGGCAACGCCGAGCTGCGCGCGGACCACAAGGCCGACTTCCAGGACAAGGAAAACATGGAACGGCTGGCTGCGGCGGTGAGCGCCGCGCAGGTGCCCGCGGAGGTGGTCGCGGACGAAGAGCATTCGGCGTGGACGGTGATGTTCCGCGATTCCACCAAGGCTGAGCGGCACATCGGCGTGAACCTGGCCGCAGGGCCGGAGTACAAGAAATTCCGGTCGTTGGCGCGCCAGATCGCCCGGTATAACGATCCGCCGTTCGTGGTGGTGCGCGGCGAGCATCGCGATACGCAGGCCGACGCCAACGCGCTGCTGGCCTTCGTGAAGGTGGAAGGCAAGCGGGACGCCACCGTGCAGCGCTATAAAGGGCTAGGCGAAATGAACGCCGAGCAGCTCGCCGAAACCACCATGATGCCCGAGAGGCGGACGCTGTTGCAGGTGCGGTTGGAGGATGCGGTGGAGAGCGAAGAAATTTTCTCCACGCTGATGGGCGAGGATGTGGAGAGCCGGCGGAAGTTTATTGAGGATAACGCGCTGGACGTGAAGAATTTGGATGTATAACCGCGGAGAGCCCGGGCGTACTCAAATTCGACGTGGCGCCTCGCGTCTTGCGCAGCTAGGGGCGTACTGCGGTTTGTTTCCGTCGTAGTTCATCAATCTGCTGTCGTAGCGTGCCGACTTCCAATTTGTTCTCTTGACGAAGCTGCTGAATGGCAGCCTCGCGTCCCAGCCGCTCTCCTTCGAGGGTGAGCTTTCGGCAACGCTGCGTAGCGGTAGCGCACCGGACGGATGGATGGTCAGGCCCTGACGTATTTCGCCAGCAGGGACTCCATGTAGTCGGCGACGCCGTAGCCGAAGTTGTGGCTGATTGC
>Ga0302326_10008849_pt1 | contig 22135 bp, 13 predicted proteins | sample Palsa_T0_3_FD_202264 | JGI IMG/M metagenome (GOLD analysis project Ga0302326, IMG submission 202264) | Peat permafrost microbial communities from Stordalen Mire near Abisko, Sweden - Palsa_T0_3 | ecosystem: Environmental > Terrestrial > Soil > Palsa > Peat permafrost | place: Sweden: Abisko... | reverse complement strand
GCTCACAAGGACCCGCTCGTTGTCGGACACCGCTGCGTGTCTGGCCGCGCGAAATATGGCGATGACCAGCAGCAGCAGCAATGCGGCGCCCAGATGCGGCACGGCGCGGGCCCAGGGCCGTACCACTACGCCGACGAAGTCGGGAAAGCGCAGGAACTGGTAGGCGAGCATGGCGCTGCGCCGCGAAAGGTTGCTGACGTCGATCGCGCGCCAGTCGGTGATGGCGATGGCGAACGCGAGCCAGAACAGAGCGAACAGAACAACGGCTATGTGGATCGGCAGCGCACGGCGGTTGAACAACTCCTCCCAGCTGATCAGACGCGTCAACAGCAGCAGCAGGCCGATTGCCGCGACCGCAATGAATTGATGGGCCGCCGCGGCCACCAGCATCGCCAGCAGCCCCGCGGCCAGGAACCGGCGCGATCGCAGCGACCAGATCCAGCGCAGCGCCAGCAGCGTTACCGCCAGGGGAACGACGGCCGCGGCGAGCCACCAGAGGTGCTGGCGCACTGCCGATACCGGAAATCGCAGCGTCGTGACCGGGTCGGTTGCCGCAACACTGAGCGAGCGGCTATAACCCGGCGGCCAGGAATCCGCGTTGTATCCGCGAAAATCCGCGGTCACAAACCAAAGCGCCAGGCCCAGCAGCACCGTGCAGCCGACCAGGTACGGCCAGTCGGCGCGCCGCAGCCGGTCCGGCCAGCGCTGCAGAAACAATGACAGTATGTTGATCAGCGGCAGGAACACGCCTCCTTCCCATACCAGGGGTGCGAGCACCGACAGCACGATCATGGGCCATAGCGCCTTGATTTCTCGATCGACGGTGTAGCGCAGGAAAAACACCAGATACCACAGAAACACCGCTTGAAAGGGCGCGTACATGCGGCCAAACCGCGCGGTTTCGATCTCCCACACGGACAAAGCGATGATCGTCACCGCAAGCAGGCCGACGACGCGGCCGTGCGTGCGGCGACCGAGGATGAATACCGCGGGCAGTGCCAGCAGGCTGCACAGGGCGCTGATGAGTCGAGGGGCGATCTCGGCCGTGAGTCCGCCGTATTGCAAGGCCGCAGCAGAGTACTGCAGCACGATGCCGCGCATGTACAGTCCACCGCAGCGGTAGGCAGGGATGCCCGCGCGCAGCACGTTTTCGATCGAGCGCGCGAGGTAATACTCGTCGACCGCCAGCGGTGCGCTGCCCAGACCCTTGAAACGCCAGTAAATGCCGGCAAGCGTTGCGGCCAACGCCAGGTACCACAGCGGATGCCGCCAGCTATGCCACGGTTGGCGCACGTCAGTAATGGGATGCAGCCCTACACCGGCCTGTCGTTGACAGCGAATTCAATGACCCGGTCGACCTGGTAATCCTTCAGTTCGCGGGCGTGGGTGAAGATGATCAGTTCGCCCAGCAGTCCGAGTGCGAATAACTGCAATCCCAGCACGACCAGCAGCGAGGACAGCAGCAGGGCGGGGCGATTGGCGAGTCCGACGGAGAAGATCATGCGATCGCCGACCAGATACAGCACCAGCGCGGTGCCCAGGCACAGCAACCCGGCGCCGACCATGCCGAAGAAGCGCAGCGGCTTTTTGGTGAAACGGACCAGGAAGAAGACGGCAAAGATATCCAGGAAGCGATGAGCGTACTCGCGCGTGCGATATGAACCCTCAAAACGGTCCTTTGCCGATTGCTGCACGTCGATTTCGAGCACCCGGAAGCCTTGCCGGTCGGCCAGGGCCGGCAGCAGGCGGTGCTGGTCGCCGTACAGCGAAATCTCCTCCAGAACGGTTCGTTTCATGGCGCGCGCGTTGCAACCCAGGTCATGCAGCTTGAGCCCGGTCATCCAGCTCACGAGCCCATGGAAGGCTCCGCGGCGCAGTCGTTCGAGCACACCGCCCGTGCGCGGCCAGCGGTGGCCTACGACGATGTCGGCGGAAGCGAGCGCGCCGACCAGTTTGCCGATCTCGCTGACCTCGATCTGATAGTACGCCGGCAGGGTGAGGATAAACTCGCCGCGCGCCTGTTCCAGCCCGGCCATCAGCGCGGTGGATTCGCCGAACGTACGCGCCAGATAAACCGCGGTGATCCTCTCGCCGGCGCGTATCAGGCTCTCGAGTCCGGTCATGACATCCTGAAAGCTGCCATCGACGACATAGACGAATTCGTACGAACAGCCGATGGCTTCCACGCCCCGGCGATATTCCGCATGCAATGCGGTGATCTCGGCATGGCGCTCGCCGACGGGGACGATGACCGACAATTGCACTTCGGGATTGTGCTGCATGGAATAGGTGGGCTCGCTGTCAGGCGTTATGACTGCTGGCTGTGTCATGACTGATAGGTGTGAATTCGTCGCGTCAGTTTTGCGAAGTCGCTCTCGCGCACATCGCCGGTCTTGTAGACGATTTCCGCCACGGCACCACTCGACAGCAGTATCAGCGCCCCGGCAATGAAGATGAGTCCGGCGCCGGCGATCGACAGCGACATCCCCTGGTGGCTCCACAGGGCTTGGGCCACCGAGTAGCAGAACGCCAGGACCCCCACCGACAGCATCGGCAGTGACAGCAGTCCGAACCACAGCAGCGGCCGGGCAGTAAAGGAGGCCACGGTCTTGATCACCATCAGATCCAACAGCACCTTGTAAACGCGGGACAGTCCGTACTTGGACTGGCCAAATTGGCGGGCATGGTGCTGGACTTTTATCTCGGCAATACGCGGACCGGCGATCGAGGCCATTGCCGGAATGAATCGATGCATTTCCGAATACAGCGGAATGTTCTTGATGACCGAGGCGCGGTAGGCCTTGAGCGAGCAGCCATTGTCCTTGATCGGCACTCCGGTGATGTTGCCGATCAGGCGGTTGGCGATCCGGGACGGGATCTTGCGCGAGATCAATTTGTCCTGGCGATTGAATCGCCAGCCGACCACGATGTCATAGCCCTCATCCATCTTCGAGAGGAAATGTGCGATGTCTGCCGGATCGTTCTGCAGATCCCCGTCCATGGTGATCAGCACTTCCCCGCGGGCGTGCTCGATGCCGGCGGCCATCGCCGGAGTCTGGCCGAAATTGCGTCGGAATTTGACCACTCGCACGCGCGCGTCGGCCTTGGCCAGCTGCGTGGCGAGCTCCAGCGTATTGTCCTTACTGCCATCGTCGACGAACACCATTTCAAAGGAGATACCCAGTGGCTCAACCGCGCGCACGATCGCCTGGTGCATGCGAGCGATGTTTTCCGATTCGTTATAGAACGGCACGATCACCGACAGTCGCAAGGGCGCGTGGCCCACATTGAGTGACGGTGACAGGCGCGGTGGCTGTGGCATATCGGGCTGGTCGATGGGGCCTCGAAAGTGCGGATGATACATTAATCAATTTGACGGGCTGCGACTTGCGTCAAATCACTGAACATCGCGGCGGGCCGGCAATTCTCGGCCGCAATGCGCGGCGCGAGAAACGCACGGTGTGCGATTCAGCGCGCAGCAATCATCGCCTCGCGTGTGTCACGATCGGTGATGCGATCGGCTTCGCCGCCAATGCCGCGTATGGCCGCCGGCGCATCCGTGTCGACTATCGCGGCGCGCGAATTCGCCGCAGTGATGGAGTCGTGAGGCGGATATTGAGCAGCGCGGCCAGTTTCGACGCTTATATCATTTCCGTCATCTAAACGGTATATTGCAGCCAAGCCACGGCGGTCCGTCCCATGCCAGCGAGCGTCCAGGCAGCTTTCTCCTCCGGCCGAACCAGACTTCTCCTGGTCGCGGCACTGGTGCTGGCACTGATCACTTTCTGGGCGTCACTGGTCACTGGCCAGGCGCAGGAGACCGATGCCGCGGAGAATCTGCGCATGTCGCTCAATCTCGAGCGCCACGGCATGATCTCGGAAAGTCCAGCCGCGCCGTTTCGGCCCTCGATGCAGCGCGAGCCGCTGCCGACGCTGGTTGGAGCGGCGGCGATTCGCATCGTCGACGGCTTGCAGGGCGCAGCAGCGGACCCGGCGGCGTATTTTTCCGGCGAGCGGGTCAAGTTGCTGAAGTACCAGAACATGTTCTGGCTGCTGCTTCTGAGCGCAAGCGTGTACGGCGCAGCGCGATTCCTGGCGCTGAATTTCTATGCCGCCTTGCTGTGCGTCGTGCTGAGCAACCTGCTGCTGCTCGATGCGGACGCCCGCAAATACATGCTCGACAGCCTTTACACCGAAGCCCCCGCCGCCGCGCTGCTCACGCTGGCTTCGCTGCTGCTGGCGAGCGGTGTCACGCGCTCCAGGCTGGCGCTGACCGGCCTGGCCGGTCTGGTATTTGGCCTGCTGACTCTGGTCAAGGCGTCATTTCTCTACATCACGGTCGGCGTCGTGGTCTCGCTGGTCGTGCTGGCCTGGCTGCAGCGACGCTCGCTGAGGGTGACGTTGCAGCATGCGGCGGTACTGGCGGCGGCGCTGGCCCTTGTGGTGGCGCCGTGGATGGTGCGCAATGAGCGCACCTTCGGTACTCATACCATCGCCGGTCGCGGCGGTGAAAACATCTTCATCCGCGGCACGATGGACCAGATGACCCGGGATGAATACATCGGCGGCTATTATTACTGGGCGCCTTATCCGCTGAACGGCGTGCTGCGGCGAATCCTCGGCTATTCGCGCTCGGACACCGAGCAAGCGGGCGGACGCCTGCAGCGCCTCAATAGCTCAGGGGATTCGCAGTTTGCGGCCGCTGATTTTGCCGCCTTTGAGGCCGGCAAGCCGCAGGACACCTACTCTTATTTTCTGCGCGCCGAGGCCGAGTATATGCGGTTGATCCACGAGTCGAACGCCGAGGCGGCGGTGGACCCGAACGTCAGCGTCGATCGCCAGCTCATGGCTCGCGGCTCCGCGCTGGTGCTTGCGCATCCGGGGATGCACCTGGCATTGACGCCGCTGCTGCTTTGGCGCGGCGCATTCTTCACCTTCCCGGTCCTGGCCGCAGCGTTTGCCTGGTCGTTGCGGCGCAGAAACCAGCAGCTGGCACTGCTCACGCTGCCGGCGCTGGGGATGGTGGTGTTCTATGGGCTGCTGACCCTGTATGAGCCGCGTTTCAATCTGCCGGCAGAACCACTGGCGCTGTGCGCGGCGGTGGCCTTGTGCGCGGCGCTGTTCCAGCGCTGGCGGCAGCCACGCAAGCCCTAAGGATCGGCGCCAACGCCTTCGTTGGCGCCGACGCGGGTCAGCAGGCGGTAGAAATGAATGGCGGCGATCGCCGTGGCGATAACCCCTAATCCCATGACACCCAGCCTGACCCAAGGAATCATGGTGCCGGACGTCGCGTTCAGCGCTTCGCGCGCCAGCACGCCCATATAGACATACGCCACCATCGCCGGCAACGAGCCAACCGTGCCAAAGAGATAGTCGGCGAATCGCAAGCGAGTGAGGCCGAAGGCGTAACTGGTGATACCGAACGGCGCTACCGGGGACAAGCGCAGCAGAATGACGATCTTCCAGCCCTGGCGCGCAATATCCGCATCGATCCTGCGCAGGGAGATTCGACTGTTGACCCAGGGTCTGGCCATGTCCTGAAACAGGAAACGTGCGGCCAGGAATCCAACGATGCCGCCGATCGACAGTCCTGTGGCGGATAACAACGCTCCCCTGCCGAAGCCATAAATCGTTCCCGCGGCCATCGCCAGCACCGAAGCCGGGATGACCCCGGTCAGGCAGGCGACGGTCAATACGCTCAGGAATACAGCTTGGCCGTACCAACCCTCGTTCGCGACCCGATTGACCAGATAAGTGATATCCCGCGCAATCCAGCCGTGACTGCCCAGTGACACCAGGAACAGCACCACCAGGACCGCGGCCGCGGCCACGGCAAACCAGCCTCGTGCCCCGCTGCGGGCTCGTTCAGACATGCTTGGCTTGCACCTGTTGCAGCGAGCTCAGTCGCTTGTCCGGGGTGTCCCTCAGGATCGGCGCCGACATGACGCCCAATCGAGTCAGCCTGAATTCCAGGCTGGTCTTCAGCACTCCGAGACCGTAAGTCACGCTGCGCCGGAAGTTGATGGAAGACGCCTCGGCGAAATATTTCGTGGGGCAGGAGATTTCGCCGACTCGATAGCCTCGATAGATGCATTGCGCCAGCATCTGGTTGTCGAAGATGAAGTCATCGGAGTTTGCCAACAGCGGCAAGGACTCCAGAACCTCGCGGCTCCAGGCCCGATATCCGGTGTGGTACTCGGACAATTTGTGTCCGCACAGCAGATTCTGGAACAGTGTCAAAAGTCGATTGGAAATGTATTTGTACAACGGCATGCCGCCTGCGAGCGCGCCGATACCCAATATTCGCGAGGCCAGAACCACGTCGAAGTCGGCTTCGGCGATCATCGATGCCATAGCTCTGATGAGCTTGGGCGAGTACTGGTAATCGGGGTGCAGCATGATGACGATGTCGGCGCCTCTGTTCAGCGCACTCAGATAGCAGGTCTTCTGATTGGCGCCGTAGCCCCGATTCTCGCTGTGCAGCACGGTCTCTATTCCCAGCTGCCGCGAGAGTTGAACCGTATGATCCGAGCTGAAGTCGTCGCCGAGTATGATGGTGTCAACGATGTCCTTGGGAATTTCCGCGTAGGTCGCCTCGAGCGTGCGAGCTGCATTGTAAGCCGGCATGATGACCGCGATTCTTCTTCCATTGAGCATGTGGCAACCTCTGGGATCTCCGACTCAATATCAATGCAGATTCTACAATGCTGCAGCTGCGTCAGGTGGGGCATCAAGGATACCTAAATCGCCTCGCAGAACTGCGATTCGCGTCAAGGCACGGCCTCGGACGCTTGCGCGTCGGGCAGATTTTCTGATTCCAATGCGCGATCCGATGGTCATTTACAAGTCGAGAGGACACAATCCGTGAACTGTGTCGCTTAAAGCGGCGGTGGGATGCGCTGCGCAGGCTGTGGCACGCTCCCCTGTAGGGCGACGCTCATCGGCGGTCTGCCCCAAAAACGTGATGGCGATTGGTGCTCGCTACTGACCGATCAAGTTAGCATTGATCTTACGGCAGCAAGCGCCTGTAGAGATATGCTACCTTCGCGGCGGCTGACTTTCTCGCGCGAATGACCGGGTAATTCTGGCCTCAGAGGTATTGCAATGCGGCGGCTTTGTTTCGGGGTCTTCTTGGTTGCGCTGGCCACTCTCGCTCTGGAGCTCATGCTGACGCGTGTGTTCGACGTCATCCTGGCGCCGAATATTTCCTACTTCATCGTCAGTTCGGCGGTGTTCGCGATAGGTCTCGCCGGCATTTATGTCTCGCTGCGGCCGCTGCCGACAGAAACAGACATACGTCCGCTGGTGACGCGGCTGGCGATAGCCCTGGCCTGTGTCGCGGCGCTGCTGGTGCCGGTGATCAACTCGCTGCCGTTCAATCCCGACGAGGTATTCAAGACACCGACCAGGGAGCTTGCCTATTTCGTCGGCATCTACCTGGCGCTGATCATTCCATTCTTCCTGGCCGGCTTCATTCTGATAGCGGCCTTCTCGACTTACGCCGCGAAGATCCAGACGCTGTACTTCTGGGATCTGGTCGGAGCCGGGATTGGCTGCGTGGTCATCGTGCCGCTCATCCCGATGATCGGCCCCGGTGGCTTGACGTTCTGCGTCGCCGGCGTGGCCCTGCTTGCCGCGGCAATGTTCTCCACCAGCCCCAAGGCGTCGATCGGCTGCGTGCTCGCCGCCATCGCGGTGAGTGCCATTCCGTTCCTGCACATGCCCAATTACATCGACTTCGACAATCATCAGGAGCATCGGGGTATCGTCGCCGACAAGGCGGCGGGCAAACTCGAATACACCAAGTGGGATCCCATTTCGAAGATAGAGGTTCTGGACCATCCATTTACCCCAGACGAGTATGAGAAGTCGGATCATTGGTGGACCGGCGGGGACCGCAAGCACATCGCCTATGACGGTGGCCTGCAGAGCAGCTTCTTCTACAAGTTCGACGGCAACCTGCCAGGCCTGCGCGCGGCAATCGACCGGGACCGCATGATTGCGCGCGAGCAGTTCTGGCAGATCTCGGTGATTGCCGCCGACTACCTCAAGCGCGACACCGGCGCTAACGTGCTCGTGATCGGCAGCGCCGGTGGACACGATACCAAGGCGGCGCTGATGTACGGCGCCAAGCACGTTGACGCGGTCGAACTCGTCTCCGCCGTGGTCGAGCTGGGCAAGCATCAGTACGCCAACTATATAGGCAACATCTTCAATCGCCCGGAAGTGAACGTGCAGGCGGGCGAGGGCAGGAGCTTCCTGCGGGCGAGCCATAAGCGTTATGACATCATCCAGATCCACAGCAACCATACCAGCGGCAGCATGGCCCAGGGCAACGGCGCGCTGGGGCCCGTCTATCTTCAGACCGTCGAGGCCTACGAGGAGTTTTTCAGTCATCTGACCGATGATGGCATCCTGCAGATTCATCATCATATGTACCCGCGAATGGTCGCCACGGCGGCCGTGGCGTGGAAGCGGATGGGAAGAACGGACTTTCAGAAGCACGTCGTGGTGCTGACCACGCCGGTCGAGCACATGCTGCCGACGCTGCTGATAAGGATGACACCGTGGACGCAGGCGGAGATCAACGATCTCATGGCGCTGCTCAGTCCGCCGGGGCTCGCCCCATTCTATTCGTATACCCTGGTCGAGAATCCGCTGAATCCGAGCCAAAGCCTGCTGTCGGGCGATTTCTACTCGGGCGATCTGCCCAAGAGCGTATCGGATCGCACGCCGATGAGGGTGACACCGGTCACTGATGACAATCCCTACTTCAATCTGCTGCGCAAGCGCATCGGCGTGACCGAGGCGGATCCGAAGAACTTCATCACTTCGGAAATGACCGACCTGCCGAACTTCCAGTTGCGGAAGGGATTCATACCGATGGACCTGGTGCATCTGTTCGGCATATCCGTGGTCTCGATCTTCTTCATGTGCTTGTTCGTATTCGTACCGTTGAAGTTCTCGAAGATCGGGCGTCAGGAGGAGTCCAAGGCGATCCCGGTGCTGGCTTACTTCTCTTGTCTGGGATGCGCGTTCATCATCATCGAGCTGGTATTCATTCAGAAATTCATGCAGCTCATCGGCAGCCCCTTGTATACCTATTCGACCGTCATCTTCGTGCTGCTGCTGGCGTCGGGACTGGGCAGTCTTGCATCGCAGAAAGTCGCGCCGCCGGGAACCCGGATGTGGCGCCTGCCATTCGTGGCCATCATCGCGATCGGTATCCTGTTCACGCTGGTCGAGTCGTCGGTATTCCACTTCGGCCTGGCCTTCCAGCTGCCCGGCCGGATCCTGGTCTCGGCGCTGCTGATCTTCCCGGTCGGGTTTTTCCTTGGAATGCCGTTCCCCCTGGGCGTGCTTGCGATCGAGTCGCGGCCGAAGGGCGCCGTGGCCTGGGCTTGGGGCATGAACGGGGCATTCACGGTCGTGGGTGGGGTGCTCAGTGTCGTGCTCAGTGTAATGTTCGGATTTACCGTGACGCTGCTGATCGCGGTGGCCCTGTATGTGGTGGCCGCCCTGGTGTACCCAAAGCTCAGTCCGGTCAGGGAGCCCAGCCTGCAGCCGCGGGTGGCGCAACAGGCCACGGCCTGAGTGAGCCGCTTCCGCGACACGGTGATGCGGCCACTATGCCGGGTTGAGAATGTGACGTCGATCAACAATGTAACTGTAGTCCTTCGGCTACAGTGAAATATGCCTCAGGCGCATTATGTGATCTCGTGCAGGCCGATACCGTGCCGTCATCAGACCTAACAATTACTGACTGAACTATCAGGGCTACCAGCCACTATGAAAACGATTGCCGCTCGGGTCTCCTTTTATCTGCGCCGCACCGCGGCTCTGGGCATGCTGGGTTGCGCGGCCCTGGTGCTGGCGGCCTGCAGCAGCAGCGGCAGCAGCGGCAGCAGCGCGCCCACGGCGACCGCGCCCACGATCACGACGCAGCCGCAGAGCGCTACCGTCGCTGACGGCGCGACCGCTACCTTCACAGTGGTGGCGGCTGGTACGGCGCCGCTGAGCTACCAGTGGCAACTGGGTGGCGCCGCCATTTCGGGCGCAACGGCTGCCAGCTACACGACGGCGGCGCTCACCACCGCGAATAGCGGCACCAGTTACACCGTGGTCGTAAGCAATTCCGCCGGCAGTGTCACCAGCAGCCCCGCGACGCTGACTGTCACCGCCGCAGCGCCAACTATTACCACGCAGCCGGCGAACCAGATGGTGTTAGCCGGTGCTACCGCGACCTTCACGGTGGTGGCAGCCGGCACGGCGCCCCTGACCTACCAGTGGAAGAGTGGCGGCACGGCCATTTCGGGGGCGACCGCCGCCAGTTACACAACGCCGGCCCTGACCGTCGCAAACAGCGGCACCAGTTACACTGTGGTGGTGACCAATTCCGCCGGCAGCGTCACCAGTAGTGCCGCGACGGTGACGGTCACGGCGACCGCCGTGGCTCCGACAATTACGACACAGCCCCATAGTGTCACGGTCAATGATGGCTCGACAGCGACCTTCACGGTTGTTGCCAGTGGCACGGCGCCGCTGAGCTATCAGTGGAAGGCCAGTGGGACAGCCATAGCGGGTGCAACAGCCGCGAGCTACACCACACCAGCGCTGACGGTCGCAAACAGCGGCACCAGTTACACCGTGGTGGTGACCAACTCGGCCGGCAGCATCACCAGCAGTGCTGCCATCGTAACGGTCAACTCGACGGTACCGACCATCACAACGCAGCCGGCGAATCAAACTGTCACCGACGGCGCGACGGCCACCTTCACGGTGGTGGCAGCTGGCACAGCTCCGCTGAGCTATCAGTGGAAGAAGGCCGGTACGACCATTGCGGGTGCAACCGCGGCAAGCTACACCACTCCGGCGCTGACCGTCGCAAACAGCGGCACCAGCTACACCGTGGTAGTGACCAATTCCGCCGGCAGCGTCACCAGCAACCCTGCCACGGTGACCGTCAACGCCGTGGTTCCGACGATCACGACGCAGCCGGCAAATCGCACCGTCAATGACGGCGCGACGGCTACCTTCACCGTGGTCGCAAATGGCGGATCCTCGACGCTGAGTTACCAATGGAAGAAGGGTGGCGTGACGATTTCCGGCGCCACCGCCGCCAGCTATACCACGCCAGCGCTAACCGTCGCGGACAGCGGATCCAGCTACACCGTGGTCGTGTCCGATTCCGCCGGCAGCGTCACCAGCAACGCTGCGATAGTGACGGTCAACGCCTTGGCGCCGACCATCACCACGCAGCCGACCAGCCAGACTGTTATGGACGGCGCCACGGCCACCTTTACCGTGGTCGCGAACGGTGGCTCGGCCACGCTGAGCTATCAATGGAAGAAGGGTGGCGTGACGATTTCCGGTGCCACCGCCGCCAGCTACACCACGCCGGCGACGACGCCCGCCGATAACGGGTCCAGTTTTACGGTTGTCGTGACCGACTCGGGCGGTAGCGTTACAAGCGTTGCCGCTGGGCTTACGGTCACGCACACGCTGGCTCTGCTTGCCGGTCAGATCGGCGGCACAGGTAATGTCGATGGCACCGGTACCGCCGCGGAATTCTATAATCCCGCAGGCCTCGGTATGGACGCCGCGGGCAATATCTATGTTGCCGATTCGGCGGACGAGACCATCCGCGTGATCAGTCCGGGGGGCACCGTGACGACGCTGGCCGGTACGCCATATACACCAGGCTTCGTCAACGCCAGCACTGGGGCCGGCGCCCAATTCAATGATCCGCAGGGTGTCGTGGTCGACACCGCGGGCAACGTCTATGTCGCCGACGAGGGCAACAATGTCATTCGCATGATCACGCCCTTGGGTGTCGTCAGCACATTTGCGGGTACCGGAGTCGCCGGCTATAACGATGGCGCCGGCGCCACGGCGCAGTTCAACGCTCCCGCTGGCATCGCAATCGACAGTACCAACCTATTGTACGTCGCCGACGAGAACAACGATGTCATCCGCACGATCACGACCCCGGCGGGTGTGGTCAGTACCTTCGCCGGCACGGCGGGCAGCGCGGGATCCACCGATGGCCCAGCCACCGCGGGCGCGCTGTTCAACTCGCCCACCGGCGTGGCCGTCGATGCGAGCTTCAACGTGTATGTGGCCGACTGGCTCAACAGCACGATCCGGGAGATCACCGCCGGTACGGTCAGCACGCTGGCCGGCACTGCGGGCAACTACGGCGAGGCCAATGGTGTCGGTCCGGCGGCATCCTTCGACGGCCCGATCGGCCTGTCGGTCGACCCGGCCGGCGCGAATCTCTACGTTGCGGACTACACCAACAATGCCATCCGCCAGGTCGTGATAGCGAGCGCCACGGTGAGTACGCTGGCCGGCAGCGCGGTCGGCTATTACGGCTTCGCCAACGGCACCGGGACGGCGGCGCTGTTCCTGAACACTGCGGCCACGGTCGTGGACCTTGCCGGCGCGAATGTCTATGTCGCGGACTTCCAGAACAATCTGATCCGCGAGATCAGCGTTCCCGGCGCCGTGGTCAGCACCTTTGCCGGCAATATCGGCGGCCGTGGCTACATGGACGGCGCCGGCCAGCTGGCACAGTTCAGCAATCCGCACGGCATCGCCAGTGATGCGGCCGGCAACATGTATGTGACGGATACCTATAACAACGTCATCCGCAAGGTGAGTTCAACTGGCAGCGTCACCACGCTGGCGGGAACCGCCGGCGTGCCGGGCTACTTCGACAGCACCACGGGCACGCTGGCGCAGTTCAACTTTCCGCTCGATGCCGCGGCCGACTCCCTCGGCAACATCTATGTGGCCGACTATTACAATTTTGTGATCCGCAAGATTACACCGGCGGGCGCGGTGAGCACGTTTGCAGGCACGGCCGGAACCCCGGGCAGCCTCAACGGTCAGGGCACGGCCGCGAGTTTCGGCCACCCGACCGGCGTGACAACCGATGCCAATAACAATGTCTATGTGGCCGACTACGACAATGACACGATCCGCATGATCACCCCGGGTGGCCTGGTCAGCACGCTCGCGGGTCAGGTCGGCGTTGCGGGCATGAACAATGCCGCAGGAACTAACGCCACGTTCTACGGTCCGCGTGATGTCGGCTGTGACACGGCGGGCAACGTCTACGTCACCGACCGGCAAAACAACGTGATCCGCAAGATCACGATGCCGGGGGCAAATGTCACCACGCTTGCAGGCACCGGCACCGCCGGTTACCTGGACGGGGCGGGCACGACGGCCGAGTTCAATCACCCCAGCGGTCTTGGCGTCGATACGGTCGGCAACGTCTATGTGGCGGATTACCGCAATCATGTGATCCGCCAGATTACGCCGGCCGGGGTCGTGAGCACGGTGGCCGGCGTGTCGACGTCAGTGGGCGTGACGCCCGCGATCGTCAACGGGCCGGTTGCCTTGCCGGGTTCGCTGAACGGGCCGTCGAATCTTACGGTACTGCCCGGCACGCCGACGACGCTTGCGGTTGCCGAAGCCATCGAGAATTCGGTGCTGCTGGTAACGCTGCCGTAACCGGCAACGCTGCCGTAACCGCGCCTGGGATAGGGCTCATGATGGGCATACTGTGAGCGGTCTGCCCCGAATGCCCGTGGCGGTCTTGCGTGTTCTGCGCATTGCGTTCGCGCTGGGCATGCTGGCCTATCTGGTGGTCAAAATCGGCCATGCCAAGCCTCTCGAGCGACTGGCATCGGCGAACCCGCTGTTCATTCTGGCTGCCGTGGGCGTGGTGATCCTCGACGGCATGATTCGGGCATGGAATTGGACGCAATTGATTCGCGCCATGCAATTCGATTCGCGGGTCCGCTACGGCAAGGTGTTGAGCATCTACTGGGCCTGCTCCTTTCTGGGTCAGTTCGTACCTTCCACGGTCGGCACGGATGCGTTACGCGCCATGATGGCGAGCCGCAAGATCGGCGGCCATGCCAGCGCGCACGGGGCCGCCGTGGTCATGCTGAACGCCATGAATCTGGTCTCGGGCTGCGTCGCGGGCCTGGCCTGTGCATTGTGGATGGCGCTGACGAGCCGCAATCAGGGCGTGCGCCCACTGGCGATAGTGCTGTTCGCGGGCGCCATCAGTGCAGCGGCGTGCGGCTATTGGCTTTTGCGCAGCCAGCGTGGCCTGCTGCTCTGGCTGCTGCGACGCATGCACGGTCGCTGGCGCAAACTGCGGCGCGGACTGCGGCGCTTCATCCATCGGCTGCTGGTATTTGAGCGCTACGACGTGCGGGCGACACCGGTGCTGGCGGTGGCGCTGGTGACGCAGATGACGCGGGCATCGATGTACGCCCTGGTGGGCCTGGCGGTCGGGGTCATCCTGCCGTTTCCGGCGTGGCTGGCGCTGGTGCCGGCTTATAGCCTGTCCGGGCTGATTCCCTATTCCGTGAGCGGCTACGGCGGCGATCAGGCGGCTATCGTCTATATCCTCACCGGCTTTGGCGCCGCCGGGGCCGGAGCCCTGGCGTTCGCCCTGATCGTGCCGCTGATGACCGTGACCTTCAACCTGCTGGGCGGCTTCAACCTGCTTTTTGGCACGGTCGACGGCAGCACACGCATCGCTGCATACCCGGCGAAGGAAGCCGGCAAAGAATAGTGTGAATTTGTCCACGAAGTTCGGCTCGCAGCGTGTATTGCGTCCACGTGGCGAGGAAAACTTATGATTAAATACGGCTTCCGGTCCAGGGTCAGGAAATCATGGCAACGCAACCGCTGAACGTCCTCTGGTTGATCGATCACGTGTGTTTTGACGGCAGCCTGCATGCGGGCGGCCGGCTCTACATGAACGTGTTCCCGCGCGTCGATCCCAGTCGGGTCAAGATTTACCCCTATTTTCTCAATGCCTCGGATGCGGTCGTGCGCGTGTTCAACGAAGCCAGGCATCCGGTGGTGAATCTGGCCTGGAGCAAGTACGACGTCCTGTCGCCGCTCAAAGTAGGGCAGCTGGTGCGGCGCCACAACATCGATGTCATGCACCTGTTCTGTTTCGGGGCGTCGGCCTTTGGGCGGGTGGCATCGCTGTGGAATCGGGTACCGGTCGTCATTCACGAATTCGACACGCCCACTTACGGACCCTATCCGACGGCGTTCAAGGTCGCCGATCGCCTGCTGGCCGGTCGCACCAGCTTCGCGCTCGCGGCCTCCACGCACTGCCGCGACTTCGTCCACGAGCAACGCTTCGTTCCCAAAGACAAGATCGAAGTGCTCTATCATGCGGTGCCGCCGGAGAAGTTCGAGTTCGCGCGCACCTTCACGCGCGAGGGCGCACGGCAGGAATTGGGGTGGGATGCCAACCGCTTCGTGTTCCTGACAGTGACCAAGCTCGGTCCGGACCGCGGCAATGAGACGCTGCTGGAAGCGTTTGCCGAGGTGCGCAAGCAGATCCCCAATGCGCAGCTGTGCATCGTCTACCGTCCGACGCTCTATCACCGCGTGCCGGTCAAGTATCAGCACATCCCGTGGGTGACGGATCCCAAAGCCATGCGCGCGCGCATAGATGATCTCATCGTCAAGCTCGGCTTGCGCGACTGCGTGTCGCTGGTGGAAATGGAAGCCCCGGAGCGGCACGAGCCGTATTTTGCGGCCAGCGATGTGCTGGTGGCGCCGTTTGAAAGCGAACTGTTCAGTTCAGTGAATCTGGTCGAAGCGATGGTATTCGGGCTGCCGCATGTCGTGACCGACTTGGGTGAGCCGGCCGATATCGTCAATCGTTGGGGTGCCGGCGTCAAAGTGCCGCCGAAGAACCCGGCGGCGCTGGCCCAGGCCATGGTGGGCTTGGCGCGCAACAACACGCTGCGTCAGGCGCTGTCGCAGAAGGCGCGCACTGCCGCCATCGATTTTGGTGTCGATGCGGTCGCGGAGCGTCTGACCCGGCTGTACACGCAACTGGCTGAACCCGATCATGCGACTTCGCAGCGCATGCGGGCGGCCGGCTGAGGTCACTGGCTCAGCCGCGCTAACACGCGCGCTAACACGGCTGATCGCCGATCGTTTCAGAGCTGCTGGCGGCCCCCCCAGCAGATCGCGTTCAGGAATGATGTGACGCAGACGACGTTTTGGCGCACGCAGGTTCTATTCGTGTCGCCGATCGGCTCCTTTTGAGCGAGCGATGTCGACTCGATTGCGCCGACCCTCATGGCGCCTACGGCCGCTATGAGCCGCTGCCCGCCGGCCCTATCATCAATATAACATATACCGATTGATACCAATTGTGCGCCGCGTTCGGAACAGCGATCTCGGTCCTTTTCCTGCCTTCGTCTTCAGGATAGATTAGCGCGGCTGGAAGCTACGAGTGCGCCAGTATCGGTACAAACATGCAGGCCGCCAACGTAAGGGCGGCGTTCAATTTTAGTGGCCGACGCCGACGCTGTCGACGCACGGCTGCGGCGTGCCAGATCTGACGCGTTATCGGGAACTATGGACGTATCCAAAATGGCAGATTCCAGCCGCACACGAGTTCTGCTCGTGGATGCGCATGTCCATATCTATGATTGCTTTGATCTGGACGCGTTGTTCGATGCGGCCGCCAGCAATTTTAGCCGTGCGGCGCGCCGCCTTGCGCTCGCCGATGCGCCGCGGGAAGGCATGCTGCTGCTGACAGAGACGGTTCACGATCACGCCTTCGACGCACTGGCGGCCGGCCAGCTGAAGCCCAAGCGCTGGATCGTGGCCAAGACTTCAGAGCCGGCCGTGCTGCAACTGAGCCTGGACGGACAAGTTCCGCTTTGGCTGGTGGCCGGCCGCCAAATTGCGACGCGCGAGGATCTCGAGGTTCTGGCGCTTGGGACCACCGAGCGTTTTCCCGACGGAGAGCCCATCAGCGTGTCCCTGGCGGCATCGGAGCGAGCGGCGGCCATGACGGCCCTACCGTGGGGTTTTGGCAAGTGGTGGGGGCCGCGCGGAGGCATTATCGAGCGAATCATGACCGCGCCGCGTGACCGCAAGTTGTATTCCGGTGACAACGGCGGTCGCCTTGCCTGGTCGCTGCGGCCGCGGTTGCTGCGGCTCGGCGAGCGCTCGGGTCTGAAGATATTGCCCGGCACCGATCCCCTGCCGTTCCCGGGACAGGAGTCTCGTGTCGGCGGTTTTGGCATGTTGGTTCCGAGCTGGGAATCGGGCGGCCGTCCGCTCGAGCGCTTGGTGTCGCGATTGGCGCAATCGCCGGGCTCGCCACAGGAATTTGGCGGCCTGACGGGGGTCGCAGCATTCGTCAAGCTGCAGATCGCCATGCAGATGCGTAAGCGAAGGCGCCGGAGCGCACACACGTGAGGGTACTGGTGGTCGCGCCGCAGCCTTTTTTTTCGGCCCGCGGCACGCCGTTGAGTGTCTATTACCGCACCATGGTCATGGCGGAGAATGGTGCCAGCATAGACCTGCTCGCCTATGGTGAAGGCGAGGATGTGGAGATTGCCGGCGTGCGGATCATACGCATTCCGCGCATGGCATGGATCGGACCGATCCCGGTCGGCCCCTCCTGGAAGAAGCTCTATCTCGACGTCTTCATGTTTGTCTGGACGGTGGCACTGCTCACCCGCCATCGCTACGACGCCGTTCACGCGCACGAGGAATCGGTGTTCTGGTGCCGGTTCCTGAAGCCGCTGTTCCGCTTTCGATTGATTTACGATATGCATTCCAGCCTGCCGCAGCAGCTCAGCAACTTTCAGTTCACGAAATCGCGGCTGCTCATGGGCCTGTTTCGCGTGCTCGAGGACACCTGCCTGCGCAAGGCCGATGCCGTGGTCACGATCTGTCCGGACCTGAAGGACTATGCCCTGCGCACCGGCGTCGCACCCGCCAGGCATCTGTTGATCGAAAACTCGATATTCGAGGACGTCCACCTGACCAATGCCCTCGGCCCGGCCACGGATGCCGTCCCCGCCGCGCCCGCCCGAAGCCCGGTGCTGGATCCCGCCAGACCGATCATTTTGTACGCCGGGACCTTCGAGAACTACCAGGGCATTGATCAGTTGATCCGTGCCTTCGGCATAGTGCACGCCGAACGGCCGGATGCGCTGCTGCTGCTGGTTGGCGGCACGGCGCAGCAGGTTGCGGCTGCGGCCGCCACGGTCACCAGTCTTGGCATCACCGACTCGGTCATCTTGACCGGCCGCGTCAGCAAGAGCATTGCGACGCGATACACCGGCTTGGCACAGGTGTTGGTGTCGCCCAGGCTGCACGGGACCAACACGCCGCTCAAGATCTACGAGCAGCTCGCCAGCGGCAAACCACTGGTCGCGACGCGCATCTGGTCGCATACCCAGGTGCTCGATGAAACGGTATGCATCCTGGTCGACCCGGAACCCCAATCCATTGCCCGAGGTCTGTTGCGGGCGATTTCAGACCCGGAGTTCGGCCGGCAGGTGGTGGCGCACGCCCGCGCGCTGTATGAGCGCGAATACGCTCGACCAGTCTATGAGCGCAAGATTCAGCGCCTGCTCGAGATCGTTTCCTGATGTGTGGAATTGCGGGCCTGGTCTCGCTCGGCGATGAACCGGTTTCGCTCGAGCAGTTGCGCCGCATGTGCGACGCGATGGTCTACCGTGGCCCGGATGATGCCGGCTATCTGGTTGATCCGGGAGTCGCGCTCGGCATGCGGCGGCTGTCGATCATCGACCTGCAAAGCGGGCATCAGCCGATCTTCAACGAAGACGAAACCGTGGCCGTGGTCTTCAATGGCGAGATCTACAACTATCGCGAACTGCGCGAATGGCTGCTGGCACGTGGGCACCGCTTCAAGACCGCATCGGATACCGAGGTCATCGTCCACCTTTGGGAGGAAGTGGGTCCTGATTTTGCCGATCGGCTCAGCGGCATGTTCGCCATCGCTCTGTTCGACCGGCGTGCTCGCAAACTGGTACTGGCGCGCGATCATGTCGGCATCAAACCTCTCTATTACGCACGGGTCGCCAATGGCCTGGTGTTCGGGTCCGAAGTCAAGGTAGTGCTGGAGTCCGGCTGGGTGCCGCGCCGGCTGGACATGGATGCCGTGGGTCAGTACCTGGCCTGGGAATACGTTCCCGGCGCGGCCACATTGCTGCAGGATGTGCGGCGACTCGAAGCCGCTTCGCTGCTCGAGCTCGATCTGCAGACCGGCAAGCACACCATCCACCAGTTCTGGAGTCCGCTGCGCGCCATGGCAGGCACGGCAGCCTCGAGCCGCAGCGCCTACGATTGGGAGTCGGAGGTCGATGCCACGATCAGCCGCTGCGTGCGCAATCAATTGGTCAGTGATGTACCGCTGGGCGCGTTTCTCTCGGGCGGGGTGGACAGCTCGATCGTGGTCGCCGCGATGGGCGAGGCACGGACTTTCAGCATCGGCTTCGATGATCCGACATACAACGAGACCCAATGGTCGGAGCGCGTGGCGCGGCACCTGGGTGTCGACCATCACGTGGAGATCATCCGGCCGCACGTGCGGGAGCTGTTTGAGCAGCTGATGCTGCACATGGACGATCCGATCGGCGATTTTTCGATCTTCCCGACGTATCTGGTATCCAGGTTGGCGGCAACGCAGGTAAAAGTGGTGCTGTCGGGCGACGGTGGCGATGAGCTGTTTGGCGGCTACGAGACCTTTTTGGCCCAGCAGAAGGCGCGCACCTGGGATGCGATTCCCGCGTGGCTGCGCCGTGGCGTGCTGAGCCCCGCGGTCGAGGCGTTGCCACCGACCGAAGCGAAGAAAGGTCTGGTCAACAAGGTCAAGCGTTTTGTCGAGGGGGCCAACCTTGATCCTGCCCTCGGGCACGCACGCTGGCGGCTGTTTCTGACCGAACCGGGGCGCAAGCGACTGTTCACCGAGGCGGCCTACCGACAACTTTCCAGCCCGGTGGGGGCGCATATCGAGCGCTTGAATGCGGAAGCGGCGCAGTTGGATGCGCGTGACCGCGCACTGTACGTCGATTTCAAAAGCTACCTGGTGGATAACTGCCTGATCAAGGTCGATCGGATGTCCATGGCCTGCTCGATCGAGGCGCGCGTGCCGTTGCTGGACAAGGAAGTGGTCGAGCTGGCATTCCGCCTGCCCGCGGATCTGAAGTACACGGACCGTGAGACCAAGGTGCTGCTCAAGCGCGTCGCGGCGCGGCACGTGCCGCGAGACTGCGTCTACCGCCCGAAACAGGGTTTCAGCATTCCCATCAAGAGCTGGCTCAAGGACCAATTCAGGGACCTGCTGGAAACCTACCTGGGTCGGGACCGCCTCGCAGCCGGCGGCGTATTCGATGTCGATGAAGTGGCCAGGTTGAAGCAGGAGCATTTGAGCAATCGCGCCAATCACAGCCACATCCTCTGGTCATTGCTGGTGTTTCAACACTGGCTGCAGCGTTGGGGGGTGACGGCGTGATTGCCCGGCAGCCGGGCGCGGCGGCGGATGAGCGCTATGACCTGGCGGTGATCGGCGGCGGAATCCATGGGGTCAATGTAGCGCTGGAAGCAGCGCGACGCGGCCAGCGCGTACTGTTGCTCGAGAGCGCGGATTTCGGCGGCGGGGCCAGCGGCAACTCGCTGCGTATCCTGCATGGGGGACTTCGTTACCTGCAGTCGCTGGATCTGGTGCGGTTTCGCGAATCGGTCGCGGCACGACACTGGTATGCCCGGCACTTTCCCGCCCTGGTTGCGCCGCTGTCCTGTCTGATGCCGCTGTATCGCCAGGGCTTGAAGCGACGGGCTGTGATGCGCATTGCGCTGACAATGAACGACCGCCTGTCCGCCGATCGCAATGACGGCCTGGTCGAGGGCGTCAGGTTGCCCGCCAGCTGCACCTTTGGGGCGAAGCAAACTCGGGTCCGATTTGAATCGGTACGGCAGCAGGGCCTGGAAGGCGCGGCGCTGTGGTACGACTACCAGATGCGAAGCTCCGAGCGGATCCTGATCGAGATCCTGCATTGGGCCTGTCGTCTGGGCGTGCGCGCGCTGAATTACGTTCAGGCGGAGCGGGTGATAGCGCACAACGGCACCGTGGCGGGCGTCGCGGCCGTGGACCGGCTGGACGGCCGGCAGCACACATTTCATTGTCAGCGCGTGTGCAACTGTACCGGTTCCGGCGCGCGGGCATTTGCGGCCGCCAATGATCGAGAGTACGCCCGATTGTTCGTGCCCTCGCTGGCGTTCAACGTGCTGTTCGATTGCGCATCCCTGAGCCGCGATGCGCTGGCGGTCGCGGCCCCCGATCCCGGCGCGCCGGTGTACTTCCTGTGCCCGTCGCCGTTTGGTCTATGGACCGGGACCGAGCACGTTGGGCGTCCGGACGGATGCACCAATGCCAGTGTCACCGAAGCGGAGCTGAGCGATTTCATGCAGCGCATCAACCGCGCGATTCCCGGCATCAATCTCGCGCTTCGCCAGGTGCGTCGGGTATGTTCGGGTCTGTTGCCGGTTCGTACCGTGGGCAGCACCGAGCTCACTGCGCGTGAGGCGATCGTCGATCATGCCCGCGCCGGCGGACCGGCAGGCCTGTATAGCGTGACGGGCATCAAATTCACGACCGCGCACAAAGTCGGCGTGCGTGCGGTCGATCAAATGTTCGGGATTTCAAAGCGAAACGCCGCCGCGGCGCTCGGCGCCGCCGAGATGCCGGCGATTTCCCCGGCTACGGATCTGCTTCTGGACGGTGCGCGCGTCGCCGCCATGGATCCTGTCAAAGCTGTGAACATGATTCGCGAGGTGGCTGCCGCCGAAGCGGTAAGCTGCGTCGAGGATTTCTGCTTGCGGCGGACCAACTGGTCATTCTCGGCATTGGACTGTACGCGGTTGCAGCATCTGGTCGCGGATGCGCTGGCTGCGCGTTCAGGAATGTCCGCCGTCCTTTGATCTGGTACCCGTGTCCTTCGGTGGTGCGGTGAGTAATCGAGAACACTATGCGCGTATTGGTGACAGGAGCGACCGGCTTTACCGGCGGATGTCTGGCCCGCGAACTCAAGCGGCGTGGACACTCTGTCCGTGCGCTGGTGCGTGATCCACGCCGCGGTGAGGCGCTCAAAAATCTGGGGATCGAACTGGCCCCTGGCAATCTTGTTCGCGCCGAAGAGGTGCGCCAGGCGGTGGCCGGCTGCGACACGGTGTACCACATAGCGGCACTGTATCGCGAAGCCCGTCATGCCGACGAAAGCTATCGACGAGTCAACGTCGAGGGTACCGA
>Ga0302326_10008847_pt1 | contig 22139 bp, 17 predicted proteins | sample Palsa_T0_3_FD_202264 | JGI IMG/M metagenome (GOLD analysis project Ga0302326, IMG submission 202264) | Peat permafrost microbial communities from Stordalen Mire near Abisko, Sweden - Palsa_T0_3 | ecosystem: Environmental > Terrestrial > Soil > Palsa > Peat permafrost | place: Sweden: Abisko... | reverse complement strand
TAACGTATTGTTCAAACAGCGTCGTGACCCGGCTGATGAGCGCTTCCAACTGGCTGCCCGCCTCAACCTTGTAGCTCACGGTCTTAATGACTGCCCGGAAATAACCTTCTTCTTCGCTAACCGAAATAATCTTGCCGCGCTCTACGCCTTCAACCAGAACCTTGATGTTGCCATCCGGCTGCTTCAGGCTTTGCACAATGTTCGCAACCGTTCCCACCGAATAAATTTCATCCGGCCTTGGCTCGTCCACCGAAGCATCGTGTTGCGTTGCGAGAAAGATTTTCTTATCGCCCAGCAACGCCTCTTCCAGGGCGCGCACGCTCGATTCCCGCCCCACCACAAACGGCGTCATCATATAAGGAAATATGATCACGTCCCGAATGGGCATCATGGGGAGCCGGCGCGTATCCGTTTTGTCTTTAGTGGTAACCATCGTGACTTTCTGGGCAGCTTACGCCGCCCAATTGCTGAACAAAATTTTAGTGGAGCACATCGCGGCTCAAACGTGGGCGGCGTATTAGCGATAGCGACAACAATATTGGCGTATGAAAACTCGCCGGACTAGCCCGCCTTTTCCAGCACGGCCATATTGATCTTCTGCGAAAGCACCATCTCTTTAGTAACTACAAACTCGCGGATTTTTTTGAATGTCGGGAGATAGTACATCAGGTCCAACATCAGATCCTCAAGGATCATCCGCAGACCGCGTGCGCCCACTTTACGCTCCATAGCAAGCTGTGCCACAGCTTCTAAAGCGTCTTCACTAAATTTGAGCTTAACATTTTCGAACTCAAATAGTTTCTGATACTGCCGAATAATGGCGTTCTTCGGCTTGGTGAGAATCTGGACCAACGCTTCTTTCGACAAATCTTCCAGAATGGCCGTCACCGGCATGCGTCCAATAAACTCCGGAATGAAGCCATATTTGATCAGATCCACTGGCTGGCATTGGGACAACAGATCCACATCGCGCCGTACCGCGCTCGGCCGCCGCGCTTCTTTATCGTCGGGCGGCACAAATCCAATCGATTTCGTCCCCACGCGCCGCGCAATCACCTTTTCCAATCCAATAAACGCGCCCCCGCAGATGAACAGAATATTCGTCGTATCCACCGGCGTGAATTCCTGGTGCGGATGTTTCCGCCCCCCTTGCGGCGGAACGTTGGCCACCGTCCCTTCCAGAATTTTGAGCAGCGCCTGCTGCACGCCTTCGCCCGAAACATCGCGCGTGATGGACGGGTTCTCGTCCTTCCGCCCAATCTTGTCGATCTCATCGATATAAATGATGCCCGTTTGCGCGCGCTGCACATCCCAATCGGCATTTTGCAGAAGCCGCAGAATAATATTCTCCACGTCCTCTCCCACGTAACCCGCTTCGGTGAGTGTAGTGGCGTCCACTATCGCAAACGGCACGTCCAAAATGCGCGCCAGCGTTTGCGCCAGCAGCGTTTTCCCCGTCCCAGTCGGCCCGATCAATAATATGTTCGACTTAGAAAGCTCAACTTCCCCACCGCGCTGCTTATTCATCTGGATGCGCTTGTAGTGGTTATAAACCGCAACCGCCAGCTTCTTCTTGGTCGCTTCCTGGCCAATCACATACTGATCCAGGTATTCTTTCAGCTCCAACGGCCGCGGCAGTTTACCCGGCGAGCCATAACTCTTTTCGTGCCGGTCGTCTTCAATGATCGAATTGCAGACGGCTATGCACTCGTCGCAAATATACGCCCGTGGGTAATCGCTGGGGGAGGAGATGAGCTTACCGACAACATCTTGACTTTTGTGACAGAACGAACAGCGGAGAGAATCGTCTGTTGTGCGCTTCAAGCTAAGTCTCCTGGACGTTGAAAGGGCCTGACCGGAAGAAATTTCAGTTCCAGTATAACAGTACTAGGTGGGGCAGGCGCTTCCGCCTGCCAATCCGTAAGACATGTCTGCATAGCAGCCATCAAACCTGCTTCTGCGCCTGTTCAAAAAGGAATTGAAGCGTTTTCTCCGTCTGTATATGGCTGGCAATCCGCCCCAAGGTACCGTCTTTCTCAAGCCGTGCCCGCGCCACCGGAATCGGTTCCCGCTCCTGTTGCGCAATGCGTTGGATCTCGCGATCCACTTCGTCCTTAGTCGCGCGAATGCCTTCCCGATCCGAGATTTTTTCGAGCAGCAGCGACGCCTTCACGCTACGAACCGCCGGATCTCGTTGCTTTTCCTTGACCTTGTTCCAATCCAGGTTGAGCTTGCTCAAATCCACGTCCCGGCCAGTAACCTGGCGAAGTTGCATGGCGAGTTGATTCTCAATCTGTTGGTTGACATAGGTTTCGGGAATGGGAAAATCGTTTGCTTCCACCAACCGGTCCACCAGCGCTTCTTTGGCCACCTGCTGCGCGGCGTTTTGCTTTTCGTGAAAGATAGCTTTGCGCACCGCGTCGCGCAATTCATCCAGTGATTGATAGTCCCCTAAGTCGCGCGCAAACTCGTCGTCCAGCGCGGGTAATTCTTTCCTCTGAATCACTTTCGGCGTCAGCGAAAAACGCACGGTTTTCCCCGCCAGCCGCGGTTCGCCATAATTTTCCGGATACGCCACCTCGGCTTCCTTAACGTCGCCGGGATTCGCGCCCAGCAGCACCTCGCTAAAAGAAGGGAAGGTATCGCCGCCGCCCACTTCAATCGTTGAATCCTGATCGATCGGTTCCGCCAGCCCCTGCAAAGATTTCAGCCCGACCACCACGTAATCTTTGTCTTCAATCGGCCGCGGATCGAGGTTCACAAATTCGGCGCGCCGCTCACGCATCGTTTCCAGCCGCTCCGCCACATCCTCGTCGCTCACCGCCGGCTCTTGATATTTCACCGGTAAACCGTGATACTCCGCAATCTCGAACACAGGCGCCACTTCGAAATCCGCCTTGAAGCGGATCGGTTGGCCTCGTTCGTAGTGCAAGTCCGAAATGTTCGGCTTCCCCACCACCCGCAAATCTTCCTTCTCAACGCGCTGCCGAAAAGCTTGCGGCAGAAGCTGTTCCAGAACTTCATGGCGTATATCGCTCTCGTAGCGCGCTTCGATCATGCTGGCCGGTGCTTTGCCAGGCCGAAAGCCCGGCAGCCGCGCCTTCAGGCGAATCGAATTCGTAACACGCTGGCGGGCTCGTTCAACATCTTCCAGTGGGATTTCTACTTCGAGCGAGCGTTTGCAATCTGCGACTGTTGACACGTTTCTATTTTGATCCAGTATTTCTTCCAATGTCGCACGAACCGTCCAGGTTCGTGGCCTTTAAGCGTTCTGAAACCAGGTGGTCAGATATTGCTCCTGGTCCACCGTCAGGCGATCGATTTTGACGCCCATCGATTCCAGCTTAATGCGTGCCACTTGCCGGTCTATATCCAGTGGCACCGGCACCACCTCTTTTTTCAAAGCGCCGTTGCACTTAATCAAGTATTCCGCGCTTAAGGCATGGATGGCGTAAGAAACATCCATAACCGAGGCTGGTAAGCCTTCGGTGGCGTTCAAATTGATAAGCCGGCCCTCGCCCAACAGATAAAGGCGGCGGCCGTCGCGCATCGCGAACTCTTCCACAAAGTCGCGCGTTTGACGGCGCGAAAGAGCCGCCATCCCGAGATTTTCGATATCGATTTCCACATTCGAATGCCCGGCATTGCAAAGAATAGCCTCGTTCTTAAACTTGTCGAAGTGTTCGCGGCCAATCACATGTTTATTCCCGGAGACCGTAATGAAAACATCGCCCAGTGCGGCCGCATCGGCAAACGCCAGCACCCGGAAGCCATCCATAATCGCTTCCAAGGCACGCTTCGGATCAACCTCGCAGATAATCAGGTTCGCTCCTAAACCACGCGCCCGCGCCGCAATCCCCCGGCCGCACGGTCCAAAACCCACTACCACCACATTCAACCCGGCAATCAGCACCCCGGTCGTCCGGCAGATCGCGTCCAGCGTGCTTTGGCCCGTGCCGCAGCGGTTATCGAACAGTAGTTTCGTCGACGCTTCACTCACCGCCACCACCGGAAACCCCAGCAGACCTTCTTTCGCCGCCGCCCGCATGCGCGCCACGCCCGACGCGCTTTCTTCCGTCCCGCCCAGAATTTCCGGCATCGCTTCCGGATATTTTTCATGCAGCATCGCCGTCAACGCGCAGCCGTCGTCTATCACCAGTTGCGGCTGCGACCCGATCACCGTTCGCAGATGATGATCGAACACCTCGCGGCTTTCCCCGCAAATACCAAAAACCGGTATGTTGTAGTCCTTCGATATACTCGCCGCCACATCGTCATGCGTCGAGTTCGGACTGGCGGCGCACAACATCAAATTCGCGCCGCCGTCGCGCAACGTGATCATGAGGTTAGCGGCTTCGGGCGTAATGTGCAAACACGCCGCGATCCGCAGATTGGCGTAAGGCTGCGCCTTGATGATCTGTTTCCGGATTCCCTGCAGCACCGACATCGAGTGAAAAGCCCATTCGATGCGGCGCTTGCCGCGCTCCGCGAGCGCGAGGTCTCGGATGTCGCTCTGAACAGCCCCAACGGCTTGTGCGGACATAACCTCGCCTTTCTCCCGCAAGCCCAAAATCCTTTAGGCCACGGTGGTGAGTTGCGCAGCTTCACGCAACACGTTGGCTTTATCTGTAGCTTCCCACGTAAACGACTCTTCGGTGCGGCCAAAGTGCCCGAAGGCAGCCGTTATTTGGTAGATCGGCCGCCGTAGATTCAGCGATTTGATCATCCCTGCCGGGGTAAGCGAAAAATTCTCGCGCACGATTTCCGATAACCGCGAATCGTCGATCTTACCCGTCCCGAACGTGTTCACCATCACCGAAACCGGCTCCGCCACGCCAATCGCATACGCCAGCTGAACTTCTGCCCGGTCCGCCAAACCCGCCGCGACAATGTTCTTCGCCACGTAGCGCGCCATGTAACACGCGGAACGGTCCACCTTCGTCGGATCCTTGCCCGAGAAAGCGCCGCCGCCATGCCGGCCCATGCCGCCATATGTATCCACAATGATCTTGCGCCCCGTCAACCCCGTATCGCCATGCGGTCCGCCAATCACGAATCGTCCCGTCGGATTGATATGGAACTTCGTATGCGAATCCACCATGTCCGCTGGGATCACCGGATCGATAATAAATTTCTTTACGTCGGCGCGCAGTTGCTCGGTCGTCACTTCGTCGCCGTGTTGCGTCGAAACCACCACCGCGTCAATCCGTTTCGGTATTCCATCCACGTATTCCACACTCACTTGGCTCTTGCCATCCGGGCGGAGATACTTCAATTGCTGCGCGCGCCGCGATTCGCTCAGCCGCCTTACCAGCTTATGCGCCAGCAGGATAGGCAGCGGCATAAGCTCTTCCGTTTCATTGCAGGCATAGCCGAACATCAACCCCTGATCGCCCGCTCCGCCTGTGTCTACACCCATGGCGATATCGGGTGATTGCGCCTGGATCATATTCACCACCGCGCACGTCTTCGCATCAAACCCAAACGCGGCATCGTTATAGCCAATCCCATGAATCACATTGCGAACCAGTCTGGGAACGTCAACGTAGGTTTTGGTGGTAATCTCGCCTGCAACAATGCAGATGCCGGTCGTAACCAGCGTTTCGCAGGCCACGCGGCCTGTGGGATCTTCCGCTAAAACGGCATCCAGCACTGCATCGGATACCTGATCGGCAATCTTGTCTGGATGCCCTTCGGTGACAGACTCAGAAGTAAAAATGTATTTCATGAATGGACCTTAACACTCCTAGATTTTTTCGGGCGAGGTGCGGCATCGCCGCGGATGAGACCTCTTGCCTGGATTGAGGATTGACCCTCCCAGTCTACCAGGAAGAACTACCAACCGCCAGTCTCGTTCACCAGCCCTTCTGAGCAGCGCGCGCAGGCAAGCGTTCCGCAGGTGGCTCGATAGCCAAGTGGCCAGGTAGCCAAGTGGCGCAGGCGGTTTCGCCTGCGTATCCCCGCCCGACCATCTCCTCATCCGCCCCTGCAAAGCCCTCACACTCTTCTCTTCTCGACAAGACGGTACGTATAGTCTAGTCTACACTTATGCCCCCTTCTTTTCACCGCCTTCGCCTTCTCGGCATCTCCCTTCTTTGCTCTTGCTTCCTATTTCCTACGTGCGTGGCCGCCGCCGCACCGCCCGGCATCCTGCTCGTCGCCAACCAGGGGGACGCCGATCTCGGCCTCATAGACCCGCTCAGCGCCAAACAGGTGGCGCGCATTGCCGAAGGCGCCACCACTGGTCACGAAGTCGCCGTTTCCCTCGACGGCAAAACCGCGTATGTTCCCATTTACGGCGATTCCAGCGTAGGCGAATCGGGAACAGACGGCAGAGACATAGTGGTCATCGACATTGCCTCTCGCAAAGTAGTCAACCGCCTTGACTTTGGACACGGCGTGCGCCCGCATTGCGTGTTGCTGAACCCTAACGATGGCCTGCTCTACGTAACCACGGAACTCGACCGCACTGTCACCGTCATCAATCCCAAAACATTGCGCGTAGTTGGAGTCATCCCAACCGGCCAGGAACAATCCCACATGCTCGCCATTTCTCATGATGGACGCTTTGGTTACACCGCCAACGTCGGGCCGGGCACGGTATCGGTGCTGGATATTCGCGCGCGCAAATTGCTATCCGTTATACCTGTCTCAACGAAGGTGCAACGAATTTCCATATCCGCTGATGACCGCTTGGTCTTCACTGCGGATCAGGCCAAACCCCGCTTAGCCGTGATCGATACCGCCACCAACAAGTTGCAGACCTGGATCGCGCTGGCCGCCCCTGCATACGGAACAACCGCTACTCGCGACGGGCGCTGGCTGCTGGTTTGTGTTCCCGCTGCATCGCAGGTGACAGTGGTCGATATGCGCACGTTGCAAGTGGTCCGCACGATTCCTGTTCCGAAAGTACCGCACGAGATCGTGATTTCGTCCGACAACAAAACGGCCTATGTCTCCTGTATTCGGACCAAAACGGTGGCCGCCATAGATCTTTCCGCGTGGTCGGTGAAGAGCCTGATCGAAGCCGGCAATAGTGTCGACGGAATGGCCTGGGCCGAAGCCACGAAATGAACCCCGCAGCGGGCTTTGCGGTGAATGTTCTACTTGTGACATGCCCAAAAACGTCAGCCGCAAACAGCCAACTGACAGCAACAAAATACCGGCCCAAGCAAACAAAAAAGTGGCTCCCTCGCGTCCTGCCCGCCATTCCGGCAATCGTTATGGCCGCAGCGAAGCAGCGCGCCAGGCTGTGCTCGAAGCAGCCGACAACCTCCTCGCCGAAATTGGCTTCGCCGCCGTCACGATCGAGGGCATTGCCGCGCGCGCCGGCGTCGGCAAGCAAACCATCTACCGCTGGTGGCCCTCAAAAACCGATATCCTCATGGACGCCTTCCTCGACGATGCCGTCCAACATTTGATACCGCAAGACAGCGGCGATCTGAGCCGTGACTTGAAAACCCACCTGCGCAATCTGGCTGAGTTCCTGACCGCATCGGACGCCGGGGCGGTCTTTCGAGCGCTGGCCGGCAACGCGCAGCACGACGCCAAGATGGCCGACCGGTTCAGAAAAGACTATCTCGGGCAGCAACGTAAGGTCGATCGCCTGCCCCTGCAACGCGCCCTCGAGCGCGGTGACTTACCCGCCGACATCGATATCGAACTCGCTGTCGATCAACTCGTTGGCCCTATTTACTATCGTGTGCTGGTAACAGGTGAGGCCGTCGGCAGCAAATTTCGGAACGGCCTCGTAACCTCTTTTCTGAATTCCGTGTCTCGTTTCCTCCGCTAGCCTAGACTCGCAGCCGCCCGCCACTTTGTTTCCAAGCACGGCGTCTCATCCCTTCTGAGCCGCGCGCGCCAGCAAGCGTCACCCGGCCCATCGGAACCGCGCGCGTCAGCAAGCGCCGCTTCCATTGCGCGATACTACCCCTTATTAACGAAATACTCGGTACCAACCCATGCCCGACCATTTCTTCATCAGCTACTCCTCGGTCGACGCCCTCCATTTCTCCCTCAAACTCGCCGACGATCTCCTCATCGGCCCGCCTTCCTTCCCAATCTGGCTCGACAAACGCCATCTCCGCCCCTCCGACGACTGGGACGAACAAATCGTCGAAGCCATCCGCACCTGTAAAGCCCTCATCCTTCGTCATGACGCCCGATAGCGTGACTGAAGGTTCTGTTTGCAAGCAAGACTGGACCCGCGCTCTTCGCTACAAAAAACCATCATCCCCGTTCTCGCCGCTCCCGACGCCGAAATGCCCTTCCGCCTCGAACCCCGCCAGCGCATCAACTTCACCTCCGCCTACGACCCCGCCCTCGCCCAACTTCGTCAGCACCTCACTTGGATGGATTCACCCGCAGGCCAACTTCAAGCTCTCAAGCATCGCCTAACGGACGCCCAGCGCGACCTACCCCGAGCCGCACCCGAACAGCAGCCCCGGATCCAAGACGACATCGCCGAACTGCAGCGCCAAATCGCCCAACAACAATCGGTCATCGACAACCCGCAAGCCGCCGAACAACGCGTCCAACAGTCCATCGACCGCGGCTTGGAGCGAGTTCGCCAACCGGAAAAGCCAGTCAGCAAAGAAACCCAAACCAAGTTCATCAACCCTCCACCCTTAATCGCTCCCACCTGGTTCCAAGACCGGCACGTCGAAACCCAACTTATCGGCGACTTCCTCAAAGACGACGCCCTTCGCCTCATGACAGTCGTCGGCCGTGGCGGCATCGGCAAATCGGCCATCGTTTGCCGCTTGCTTCGCTCGCTGGAATCGGGCCAACTCCCTGACGATGGCGGCCCCTTGCCCATCGACGGCATCGTGTACCTTAGTGACGCCCGCTCCTTTCGTCGCGTCAACGTCCCCGATCTCTACGCCAGCCTCACCCAACTCCTGCCCGACGAGACTCGCCGCAAGCTCGATCTCGTCTACAAGAATCCCCAAGCCACCACTCGCCAGACAATGGAGGCTCTGCTCGCCGCCTTCCCTCACGGCAGAACTGTCGTGTTGCTCGACAACTTCGAGTCCGAAATTGACACCGAGACCGGACGTCTCAACAACGCCGACCTTCGCGAGGCAATCCGTGCCGTGCTGGAGTTCTCAGCTCACGGGATCAAAATCATCATCACAACACGCGTCAGTCCAGGCGAGTTGGCGCTCGTCGAGCCTAGCCGTCAGCGCCGGGTAAACCTCGGGAAGGGATTGGAGTACCCGTACGCCGAGAACATCCTGCGCGCCATGGACCCTGACGGTAAAATTGGCGTGCGCGATGCCACTGCGGCGGACCTCGCCCTGGCACGCGAGCGCACGCGCGGCAACCCGCGGGCACTCGAGAACCTGTTCGGCATTCTTTCAGCCGACCGCGAAACATCGTTACAAGACTTCCTCGACAACACAGCAAAGCTCCAGCCTGACCGGGTTGTGACAGCATTTGTCGGCGAGGCCTTCAACAGCCTGGATCTCACCGCGCAACTGGTTATGCAAGCTCTGGCCATCTACCGATTCCCCGTCCCACCGCCAGCGGTTGACTACCTTTTGCAACCCCTTATCACGGGCGTGGACAGCCAGCCCGTCCTTGGCCGCCTCGTGGACATGCATTTCGCCGTCCGCCATGGCTGGGCTTATTCCCTTGGACAAATCGGCCGCGAGTATGCAGAAGGTCTCATATCAGAGGGCGCATCGAGCCTCCAGGAGAGAGCGGAAGAGTGGTTCAAAATGGAATTCGGACAAGCGCCGACCGCCAACGACAAAGGCTCCCCGACCCAGCCGAAAGTCTTCGTCTCGTACGCCTGGGGGGACGATTCATCGGAAAGCGGGAGGCAGCGCGAATTCATAGTCGACGGCCTATGTACAAGGCTCGAGGCCGAGAAGTGGGAGGTAGGTCGAGACAAGAAACTAACGCAATATGGAGACCGGATCTCGAGGCTTATGAAGGCGATTAGTCGCGCTGAATTGGTTATCGTTGTCCTGAGCGAAAAGTATCTACGCTCACCCTACTGCGTCGCCGAACTATACGGCATTTACCAACGTGCCCTAGGCGAAGAAGATGAATTCCTGGACCACATCATCCCGCTGGCGCTTGAAGATGCAAGGATCGAGTCCTGGGAGGACCGGTTGGAAGTTGCCAGGTATTGGCAGGCGAAATATAGGAAAATGGAGAAGGAGGTGAAAAAGTCTCCTGATCTATTCGGGTCCAAGGATTTCGAACTCTACAAGTCAATGAAGGACTGGAACAATAACGTGAGCGTCATGCTCTCCTACGTAAACGACACCCTTCATCCGCGCGGGTTCGACGAGGTCGCTAAGGACGATTTCTCCGCCCTGCGGCAGATGCTGCAAAGCAAGCACACTCGCAAAGCCCGGGCCTAATGCGCCCCCGCCAGTCTCCCAAACAGCGAACCAACCGCTTGAGCCAGCCTAAAAGCATGGCCGAATCCAACACCGGCAACAGACTTGACGACCACGAACAGCGCCTAGCGCGACCGGAAGCCGCCCGCCACGAACTCGAAGACTCCTTCGTCGTCGTGACGCATCTGGAGACCAAGGCCGCCGCTCGCGTCAAAGAACACGCTGAATTCATCGCAGCCCACGAAGCCGCCGTCACCAAACAAGCCGAGAGGGACCCCAGCCCTCGACGAGCACGTCGACAAACTGGCCCTCGCCATCGGCGAACCCATCTCGCGCATCTCAAGAAGGGCGGCTCTCGCAGCGGCGCACCAGATGGCTACGCACGAATAAGTTAGCGCGGATTACGGGCTTTATGATCGGCGCGGGGATGACATTTTGCTTTACGAGGTCGAGCGGATTTTAATCTGACAACTCTCTTCGTCCAAGCGCTCACTTCTTAGCTGGCCCATCACTCTTCGTAAAATAGTACGTCACCGAAGAGCCCACAAGACCTGCCACAACGGGCAGAACTGAATTGAATGCATTTGTCAGAGCATCTACTTTCTTCGAGTTCCACTCCAGCACTGCGATAACCACATAATGAAACATAATGACCAACGATGATCAGTGCCAATAAAGCAATCAATACAAGAGTAACGATTTGACGGTGCTTCTCAGTCGACCGCAGCTATAAAAAGGATCTCCGCAATCTCGCCTTGCAGGAACGCCGCTTGCGCGGCCAGCTGGCCAAGTTCGCAGCCGAACTCACCCAATTGCAAGAAGAACGCGAAGCCATCCAGTTCCAGCGCCGCAACCGAGTCATGAATCCCGCGACACGCTCCATGGGCTTCAAACCCCCGCCCAATTTCGTCGAGCAATTTGGCTTCGAATTTACCGATGAGTTTCTCGACACCCGCTTTGAAGCGTATAACTACGGCGGAATCGAAGCGGTCAAGCAATTGGACCGCTCCTGGAAGGCGATGATGCGCAAAAAAGCCGCCTAACGGTCAGGAACTCGGTCGCAAAATGGCCCCGCTGTAGGCCTGCAATAGCCTGCTGGTGTCTTCAAGAACAGGAGCCAAGGGCGAAGTGTCCCCATACCAAGATCGCTCGCCAGAATCAGATAATATCGGCACTCTTCAATAGAACCCTCGGCGATATTCATAAACCGCGCCTTGTCCGCCTTGCCCCGCCGCCGAAAACCTTCAGCTATATTCGCCGCTATGGAAACCGCCGCCCTTCTCATCTGTGAGGTCAGTCCATACGTTTCCTGTTTCGGAAACCCAGCCGTCAACCTGTATACCGCCAGCACAAACAAATGAGCCTTCTGCCAAACGACCAAGTCACAAAAGCTCCGCGCCGGCGCTATTACACTCTGCATTCCGTCTTCTGCCTTCTGTCTCCTGTCTTCTGTATTCTATATTCTTCTGCGAACTTCCCACCCCCTAACCTCGTCCCTATCATTACGCTACGCTGGATATTTGATTAAATCGCTTTGATCTTTGGAATCAGCCGGGTAGCGAGCGAAACCCGGCCTGGAGTGAAACGTCCAGTGAATTGGGAAGGGAGTGTGCGCTTGGCGCCGCAACGTGAAAAGCTGAGCGAACCTAAACTGGGGCATGGCCGCCGGGGTGAAACCCGCCTGAGCGGCAACATTATTATCGGCGAGCTTCTGCGCAACATGGAGCTGGGTAAGTTTGAAATGACCTACTCCGTCCTGTTGCCCTGCATCTTCACCGTGTATTTGAATCCTGACGATCACGCCACCCTCAGCAGCGTCTTCAACCTAGTGATTGACGATGCCCGCCGCGCCCTGCAAGCCCGCGTGGCCGAAATGAATACCGCCCCGAAAAAGCTAGGGCTGTCGCGCCGCAGTAAGGCTGCCAAAGAACACAAAATCGCCTGCCAGGATTGGTATATCGAATTTTTGCCCGATGCCGAAGTACCTGCCGGCGACATCGAAATCCATTCCGAACTCAACGAAACCGCCCAGCCCGGTTATCGCGGTACCAAAACAACCCTGATCGGCCGTGAACCCATCGCCCGTCCCGATCGCGCCACCACCCAGCGCGTCTCGAGCACCCGCCGTGTCGATACCGTCTATGCCGAAGTGCGCTATCAGGACGATTCGGGTCCGCAAGTCTATCCGGTCACGCAAAACCGTGTGCGGGTAGGCCGTGGCGGCGAAGACCAGCCCATGGATCTGGCGCTCTATACAAATGACGAAGTCTCCCGCGAACATCTGGCCATCCGCCGCGATCCGGCCACTGGCGCCTTCTTCATCTCCGACCTGAGCACCAACGGCACCACCCTAAACGGCAAAAAGCTGCAGAAAGGAGTGGAGCAGCCGCTCCCGGAGCGTTCGCAGATCGGCCTGGGAGGCGTTCTCAACCTCGAGTTCGAGGTGCGCAAATGAAATTTCTGTACGTCGCGCACATCCCCTTCGTATTACTGTTCCTCGCCTTCACCATCGGCTTAGTATTCTGGAGCAGATTAGGGCAGGGGAGATAAATGAAGACCGCCGCCATTGGGCGCGCCGGGTCCGCCACGGACGCCGGCCTGCAGCGCACCATCAATGAAGATCGCGTCTTTGTGGATGATGCGCGCGGCATCTTCATGGTAGTCGACGGCCTGGGCGGTCATGCCGCCGGCGAAACCGCCGCCGAAACCGCCGTGAGCGTGATCGAACGCGAATTCCGCGCCCCCTCGGCCATCAATGAAGAACGCCTCACAAATGCCATCACTGCCGCTAACAACGAAATCTATGCGCTCGCCGGTTCCAATCCCGCCTGGCGCGGCATGGCGTGCGTCCTCACATTGGCCGTTGCTTCCGGTGACCAATTTCTCGTCGGTCACGTGGGTGACTCGCGGCTCTACGTCTATTGGAACGGCAAGCTGCAGAAAATCACCTCCGATCATTCGCCGGTCGGTGAACTGGAAGATGGCGGTGAACTGACGGAAGACCAAGCAATGCACCACCCGCGCCGCAACGAAGTGTTTCGCGATGTCGGCTCCGATCCCCACTCACCCGGCGATCCGCGTTTCATCGAGTTGAAGCGCTTCAAGTTTCGGCCAGACGCGGCCTTGCTCTTGTGTAGCGATGGTCTCAGCGACTTAGTCAAATCGTCCGAGATGATTCAAATCATCGAGCGCTACGATGGTGACGCGACACGCATCGCCCAACTCCTGGTGGAAGCCGCCAACGCCGCCGGCGGCCGTGACAACATCAGCGTAATCTTTGTGCCGGGTCCGGAGTTCCTTGGCACCGAGTCCGCCAGCTTAAGTGACGGCCGTTCCCGCCATGGCACCACTCGCATGCGCTCTGACGCGAAAAGCTCGCGCGGCCTCCTCCGCAATCTCTTGCTTGTATTCACCGGCATGCTCATTGGCGGCTTCGGCCTTTGGCGCTTCTCAAATTTCCTCCTCGACCAGCCAAAGCCCGCCGTTGTCGCGCCCGTTGCTCCTCACACTCCGAAAGAGATTCCGGTAGATGCCGCCGATTCCCTAGGTATCGAAAAAGCTCTCGCCTCCGCCCTCCCCGGCGACACCATCGTTGTTCCGCCGGGTGATTATCTTGGGCCATTGCTGCTGAAAGATCGCGTGAGCATTGTCGCCCAGTCGTCGCACCACGTGATCGTGCGCTCCGATCCATCTGCCGTCAGTGACACAGGCATCGCCATCGTGGCTCGCGGCGTAAAAGAGGGACGCATCAAGGGCTTGCATCTCACCGGCGACGAAACACATCCGCTGCGCATCGGCCTCTTGATCGCCGATTCATCCATCGAAGCGGAAGACATTGAGATCTCCGGCGCGCTCGATGCCGGCCTGCGTATCGACGGTGATTCCCATCCTCTTGTGCTGGACAGTAGCTTTCATGCCAACTCCGGCCCGGGCGTCGTCGTGCATGGCGGAAGTTCTGCCCGCCTGGTGGGAAATCGCATTGCTGAGAATGGTCGCGTCCCCGGCGCTCCCAAGGCTGGAATCGAGATTGATAACGACGCTCAGCCTACTCTGCTGCACAATGAGATTCTGCAAAACGGATTGCCCGCCATATTCCCGCTGGCGCTAGACGAAGAGATTCGCGCCCGGAACACAGTAGATACAACAGGCGCCAAACCTGCGGCGAAGCCGCGCCCGCCTACTCCGAAACCCGTCACCAAGCCGAACACCGCAACCCATCCACTCAGCGAAGTCTAAGCCATGGAAAGCCCTACCGCGCAAGCCGAGAAGTTTGGAAAATACGAGATCATCCGCAAGCTGAGCCGTAGCATGACGGATGTATACCTGGCGCGCGACGTTTGGACCAACCAGAAAATCGTTCTCAAACGGATCGAACAGTCGAAAGACGAATTTACCCGTCTTGCCATTGAAGCGGAAACGCGCGGCGCGCAAATCCAGAAACAGCTTCATCAGCTCGACCCGCGTATCCTAGCCATTCTCGATTGCGGCGATCTCGGCAACTACTTCTTTGTGGCCATGGAGTACTGCGAAGGCAAGAGCCTCGCCGAAATCCTGCAAGCCAGTCGCCGTCTTGATCCGCGCCGCGCCGCTCGTTATGCCGCCGAAATCTGCAGCCAGCTCCGCACTCTGCATTCTTTCGTCACTGACTATGCCGGCCGCCGAACCGCCGTCATCCACGGCGATATCAAACCTTCCAACATTCAAATCGGCTTGAAGGACGATTTGCGTCTCCTGGATTTCGGCATCTCCAAGAACATCTCCGCTACCCAAAACCTAACGCGCCATAACATGGGGAGCCCGAGCTATTGCTCGCCCGAACGTCTAAGCAAAGGCCAAGTGGATGTCAATGCCGATCTTTGGGCGCTCGGCGTGACGCTCTTTGAAATGCTGGCCGGCACTCCGCCGTATCAGGCGCAAGACACCCGCCAGCTTGAAAACATCATTCAATCCAAACGCCCGCCGCGCGCCTTGCCTGACGATTGTCCCGCTCCTTTAAAAGCGATCGTTGCTAAGGCGCTGGCCGGCGACCTGGAGTTGCGCTACCGCTCCGCTGAAGAGTTCGAAAAAGATCTGCGCGCTTATCTGGCCGATCAACCGGTGATTGCCGCGCGCGACCACATCTCATGGGAATCGAACGCCACCGTGGATAAGGCAGTCGCCACAGTCTCCAAAACCCCTCCCGCGCCCAACGGCCATCCCACCGTTCGTGTAGAGCAGAACCAGCCTAAAGCCCGCAACAATCCCACGCGTCTCACAACCTCACAATTGCACGCCGTTGCTCCCGCCGCCGTTAAGCGGCCGCATCGCTGGCGCTTCATGCAGCCCGGTTCCACCAACCTTGCCATCGCTTTGATTGCCGGCGTTTTGGCCGGCTTAATGGTATTCGTTCCGGTCATTTACTATCTGCGCGTCTATAACGAGGTCGCGCCCTTGCGCACCGTGCGCGATTATGCCCACGACGGTTCTGGGCTGATCGATTCGGATTGGAATCTCTATCAGGAATTGAAGACCCGCACGCAATTCATGGGTGTACTCTCACCGCTCAACCTGGCGGAAGGGCGTTTGCGCAGCAATCTAACCAGCGCGGCCGACACCATCATCGATGGTTATCGCACCAGTGCCAGTACTCGCCCCAGAGATTTTGATTGGGCGCTCGCTCGCAAGTCCTTGCGTCATGCCCTGCAGATTGACCCGACGGATACGAAAGTCAAAGGCAAGTTGGCCCTCACCGAAGGCTACTTCAACCTGATTCAAAATCCACGGCCTCCCAAGGTCTACTTGAGCATCGATAATTTCCGCCAGGCCGCATCCTATCTGCCGCGTTTACCCGATGCCCACCTGGGTCTCGCCTATCTTTACCTCTACGTCTCCCACAACATTGGCGAGGCCGATGCCGAATTTCAGCAGGCTCAACAATTAGGCTTCCATCTGGGTCCGCGTGAGCAGGCGCAACGGGCGGATGGTTATCTGTTCCGTTCCCAATACGAACTCGCGCACGCTCGCCGCGCGGCGTCAAAGAATAAAGATGAAGCGGAGCGCTGGCTCCAGATGTGCGACACCGATATCGAAAACGCCCGCAAACTCTATGAGCCGCTGGTCGGTTTCTCCAACGTCAGCACGAATCTCGAGCAGCTGGAACAAATTAAGCTGGAGCAAGCGTCCCTTGAATCGGGCAACAAATAAATGGCTGTCACCAAGAGCTGGGATTCCGCCGTTGCTAGCCGCCTCGATCTGGAAGGCAAAGCTGGAGCTCCCGAGCGCAAACGTGAGTTCTGGCCTTTGCTGGGCGCAACCGTACTTATCGCGTCTGGCTTTCTGCTTGTCTACACGGCTAAGACGCAGGATTTTCCGGCGCTCCAACAACACCTGGATTCAGGCGATCTGGTGAACGCCAACTCGGCAACCAGCGCGGACGAGATTTCCAAGGTTCTCTTAGTCTTCAGCGATCCGGGCGAACGCGCCTATGCAGCCGAGCGCGTTTGGACGTTTCTACAGCAGAACCGCCCGCTCCCGAATGCCGGATCGCTTTCCCGCATCCGGCTCCACAAAGCCGACACTCTGAACGATTCGCGCGCGCGTTCCATCTGGGAGAGAGAGACACAGCATTTGAAGATGCCTCCAAATGGCATCTCTCTTTTCCCTGTTTCCAAAGTCAAACCCTTTCTCGTCGTTCGCACTCCCAAGGAATTCTTGCGGACCTTTGTCATTTGGGCCTCAGCCTACATCGTGGCGTTCTGGCTCGTGCATATTCTCTGGCGCATTCGACGCTTTCGCGGAGATCCCACCATTCTGCCGGCCGTGTTCCTGCTCAGTGGCATGGGCTTCATTCTCATGGTCAGTCTGCGCGACCCTCTTCGCGACACACTCGAATTCCGCAAGTTCGCTTGGGGCTGCGTCGGCGGCTGCATTGTTCTATTGCTGCCGCTACTGCGCGCTTTTCAATATCGCGTCTTCTCTCGCTGGATTTATACCCCGCTCTTCGCCGCTGTCGCTTTGTTTGGCGCCCTGCTGGTGATGGGTTCCGGTCCCACCGGCAGCGATGCCAAAGTCAATCTGGGGCCGTTTCAACCGGTAGAACTGATCAAAATTCTGATCGTCCTTTTCCTCGCTGGCTACTTCGCCGCTAACTGGGAGCGCCTGCGCGATCTTCGGCAAAAAACTTTTGTGCCTCGTTCCATGCGCTGGCTCGAGATGCCGCGAATCGATCACGCCCTCCCGGTCATCCTAGGTGTCAGTGTCGCTTTGGCGATGTTCTTCGTCCTGAAAGATATGGGCCCGGCACTCGTCATGGGCTTTGTATTCATGACCCTCTTCGCCGTCGCGCGCGGCCGCGCTGGTCTACCTCTCATAGGTATAGCGGCACTCATCATCGGAGTCATGCTGGGCGTCCACTTCGGCGCGCCTCACACGGTGGTTGAGCGTGTCGCTATGTGGCTTTCGCCGTGGAATAACGAAGTCCACGGAGGCGATCAACTCGCTCATTCCTTGTGGGCGTTTGCCACCGGCGGCCCGATAGGTTCCGGCCCCGGTTGGGGCGACCCCAGCCTGATTCCCGCCGGCCACACAGACTTGGTGCTTGCCTCTATCGCGGAGGAGTGGGGTCTCCCAGGCGTCATTTGCATCTGTCTGCTCTTCACGATTCTTGTTTTCGGCGCGTTTCGCATCGCACTCAAAGCACCCGATGAATACGCCACATTCTTGGGAGTCGGGTTAGGCTCGCTCATCGCTTTCGAAATGCTGCTCATCTCCGGCGGAGCGCTCGGCGCCATCCCGCTCTCGGGAGTCGTCTCACCCTTTCTAAGTTCAGGCAACACCGCGATGCTATCGAACTTTCTCATTTTCGCCGTGTTGCTGGGGATCTCGAATCAGTCTGTGCAGCCCCAGGTTGCCACGACTCGCGAGCAAAGTCTCGAGCCGGCGTTCCGCGTTCCTGTGCGCATAGTGAGCTGGTCGTTTGCCGTTGCCGCGTTACTGCTCTTAGGCCGCGCCACCTATATCCAGGTCTTTCACGACCGCGAACTCCTCGCCAAAGATACCTTCGTCTATACACTCGATGGCGTCAAACGCCCGCAGCACAACCCGCGTCTCAACCTGCTGGCGGCCGAAATTCCTCGCGGCAACATTTATGACCGCAACGGAGTACTGCTCGCCACAAGCTCTTGGCCCGAGTTAGAGAAGCGCCGTGACGATTACCAAAAGCTCGGAGTGTCCATCGATTCACTCGCTCGCCTCGATAGCCGCCTCTATCCATTCGGCTCCGATACCGCTCACCTGCTCGGCGATTTGCGCACCGGTGAAAAATTTCACGCTACCAACTCTTCGCTCATCGAGCACGATTCTAACCCACGCTTGCAGGGCTACACCGATTACCAGGACCTCGCTCCGTTTGTGCGCATCCGGCATCAACGTGGCAATCCACTTTTGCAAGCTTTGCTGACTCGCGACCGCGATGTTCACTCCACGATAGACGTCCGTCTCCAACTCAAAGCCAATGAGATTCTTCGCCAGCGTCTCCAGCCTTCCGGCAAGAAGGGTGCGCTCGTTGTGATGAATGCGCAAACCGGCGATGTTCTCGCTTTAGCCAGTTATCCCGAACCTCCCGCCAATGGTCCTGCCACTGACGACGAACTCCTTGACCGCGCCCGCTATGGTGAATATCCTCCTGGTTCCACTTTCAAGCTAGTCACTGCGATTGCCGCGTTACGCCTTAGTCCGAAAGCCACTGACAACGTTTATAAGTGCACCGGTCTGGGCGATGGCCGCGTGGGTACGATCATTCCCGGCTGGCGGCGGCCCATTCGCGATGACATTGGAGATCACGCCCATGGCGCTCTCAACATGGCCAATGCCATCACCGTCTCATGCAACGCCTATTTCGCTCAGCTTGGAGTGTTCGCCGTTGGTCCACAAGCCTTGCACGACACGGCGGAGATGCTGGGTATTCAAACCGGTTCCGTCGCGAAAGTGAAAGAGGCGCTGCCCTTTGCTTCCTATGGCCAGGGGACAGTTGTTTCCAGCCCGTTCAAGATGGCTCGCGTAGCGGCAACTATCGCGGCCGGCGGCCAAATGCCCGAAGGCCGCTGGGTTACTGACCCCAGCAATTCCCGGACCTCCGTTCCTCACGAGATTCTCGAAGCCAATTCCGCGGCCTTCTTACAGCGGGCCATGCGTTCCGTTGTGACCAATGGAACGGCGCGCACTTCCATGGCAGGCATCAAATTCGAGGTAGCAGGCAAAACCGGCACAGCGCAGTTAGATGAAGGTGAGCCGCACTCATGGTTTGCCGGTTTTACTCCCTATGGCGCGCCACCGGCGCAACGTCTCGCCTTTGCCGTGGTCGTGGAACACGGCGGCTATGGCGCCAAATTCGCCGCGCCCATAGCCCGCGAGTTGGTGGAAGCGGCCGGCTCGCTCAACTTGCTCGCTCCTATCGATTCGGAGGTAAACTCAAATGCCAGTGTCAAACATAATTGAAAAACTCGGACGCGCCATTTTCGAAGCTCCCTTCGGCACCCACAAAATCGCCCAGGATGCGCCGGAATTGGCCGAAATTCGTATCGCTGTGCTCGACGCTGTCAAAGCCAAGAGTCATCACGCCAGCGGGCGCAACGTATTCCCCTATAACTTGGTGCGCATTCATTTGTTAGGCGTTCCCGATGAACAAGCCAGTGTCTTCCGAGGTGACTTTCTGGCTAAGTACCTCGGCGAAGAGCTGCATAGTGGCTTAACGCGCTCGAACTACCGCTTTCCCGACGATCTCTACGTCGAAATCACCACAACTCCCACTCTCCCTGAACCCAACCAGCAGTGGCTCACAGTAGATACTCTCGTCACCGAGAAACCGTCAGTCCAGTCTGTCGTCGAAATCCGCCCTCCCGCGCAAGTGACTGTCGAAGCCGGTACCGCCAAACCCAACGAACTCTCGATTGACAGGCCTCGCATCAACATTGGCCGGACGGTTGAGGTCTATCGCGAAGGGTCCGGCCTGGCGCGCCGCAATGATGTAGCTTTTAGCGAGGAAGACGAAATCAGCCGCAGTGTGTCGCGCGAGCACGCCCATATCCTCCGTTCGCAGGAAAACGGCGAATGCCGCTTAGTGAATGATCGCGTCTACAAGGGCGAGGCGAACTGTGGAACCTACATCATCCGCGATGGTTTTGCCATAGCCGTCCATCGCAACGCGCGTGGCACCGTTCTGGTCTCCGGAGATCAAATTCAACTCGGCCAAGCCCTCCTACGCTTCAAGGCCCCTTTGTAGGGCAGGATGATATCCTGCGCGCCGATTGGAAATCGGCGCTACTCTTTCACCCGTGTCGCCTTAAACGTCCCCGAATAATCGTTGAAGCTCCAACTCCCGGACAGAGCATCGTCCGCCAATTCGCCCTTAATCTTCATCGTTCCCGGCCCCGCTTCCTCCGAGTTCACCGGAAACTCCAGATTCAGTAGCTTGCCCTCGGCAAAAGTGCCTTTCACGTCGCCATTGCCCCATTTGCCGGTGACTTGCTCGCCGTCTTGTTGGAAAACGGGATCAAGAGTGCGGTCTCCGCCTTCCGTATCCAAGATAAAGTGCCATTTGCCGGCTACCGTAGCAGGATTATCGGCGCTCTTGGCCGTGCTAAACGGAACAAGGAGCACCGTTCCGGCCAACAAGATGAACATCGCGAGTAGATTTTTCATAAAACCTCTTTCAGTAGTAGTAGCATATCGACGCGCGCGAACGCCGCCAGATTTCATCTCCCATATTTTCGCAATACCTGTTGAAGCCGGTCGTGCGGCAGCGCGATCACTTTGTGATCTTGATAACCAGTTGTGGTCTGCGCGCCCAGCATGGCGTTGATAATCGCCTCTTCCGTTGCTTCTACAGTTGCCTCAAACGTGGCGTTCATTTGGTCGTTGGGAAGCATCGTCAGATTCACCAGGCCCTTCGCGTCGCCCGCTTGCGGGTTCGCCGTTGAGAACGCAATGAAAATATCGCCCGAACCATTGCCCGAAATGGAGCCCGTTCGTGCCAGTCCCAAAGAGGCCCGCCGCGCCAAACGCTTCAACTGTTGCGGGATCAGCGGCGCATCGGTGGCCACGACAATGATGATTGACCCCACGTCGGCATCGCGAAAAGCGCCGTTCTTCGCGTATGGAACTCCGTCCGGAATCTCTTGTCCCACCGGCACGCCGGCAATGCGCAACTGCGCGCGCCGTCCGCAATTGCACTGCACCAGCACGCCTACTGTATAAGACCCATACTCACGTGACGACGTGCCTGTTCCACCCTTGAACCCATAACACACCATGCCCGTTCCGCCGCCCACATTGCCTTCGCTCACAGGTCCGCTTTTCGCGCTTTCGAGCGCGGCTACCGTGTCCGCATCCGTTACATGAAAGCCGTTGATATCGTTCAAAAAACCATCCCAAGTTTCAGCCACGACGGGCAATGACCAGTCGTCCACTCCGGTTCCAATCTTGCGTGTGCGCGCAACTTGCCATTTGATGAACGCATCGCGCACCGTGCCCACGCTGTGTGTATTGGTAATCATCACTGGACCCGCCAGCAACCCGCTCTCTTCTAACCAGGTAGTGCCGGTCATTTCGCCGTTGCCGTTTAGTGAGAACCAGCCGCCAAACGCCGGCGCAGTCGAATCTTTGCCGCGCGGCCACACGGCTGTCACTCCGGTTCGAACAGCCGTGCTGCCGTTTCCGGATACCAGCGTTTGATAGCCAACTTCCACTCCCGCCACGTCGGTGATAGCGTTCCAAGCGCCGGGTGTTCCCTCCAGCGGTACGCCCAGA
>Ga0302326_10008845_pt1 | contig 22141 bp, 19 predicted proteins | sample Palsa_T0_3_FD_202264 | JGI IMG/M metagenome (GOLD analysis project Ga0302326, IMG submission 202264) | Peat permafrost microbial communities from Stordalen Mire near Abisko, Sweden - Palsa_T0_3 | ecosystem: Environmental > Terrestrial > Soil > Palsa > Peat permafrost | place: Sweden: Abisko... | reverse complement strand
GCCCACACTGGCGGATTCCCCTGCGACGTCTCGCAGTATGCGCCGTTCAACGTGAACGTCCCGGGCCACGAGGTGGTCGAACTCGCCTGCTCCAACCGACCCGATGGGGCTGTGGCGATCTTCCCGGCCAGCGCGTCGGAAAAGGCGGTGTTCTACGACTGCGCCCACTCGGAGATGGCGGGCTACCGTTGCAGCTTCACCAAGCCGGACGCCGCCATGCCCGCGCTGACCGCGGACCTCAACAAGCTCGGAAAGACGTCCTGCGTGGTCTCCGGCTCGCGGTTCGTCGGCAAGGCCGCCGACAATACCAGCTACCTCGAGGTCTCCTGCTCCGACGGCAATCCGGGCTTCGTCATCTCCTACAGCCCGGGCCCGCCGCTGGCGCCGAAAGAGGCCACCGGTTGCGCGTTCGCCAAGGGCATCGCCGGCGGCTGCCAGATGGCAGGGAACGAGAAGCACTGACCGCAGCTCTTCCCCCCGCGAGGGGAGGGGGAACTACGGCACGACGGCTTCGATCAGCCTGGGGCCCGGTTCGGCCATCGCGTTGGCGAAGGCGGCGTCGAACGACTCCGCCGTTTCGCAGCGGGTTCCGGGCAGGCCGAGACCCTTGGCGTAGCTGACCCAGTCGATCGCCGGATCGCCGAGGCTGAGCAAGCTGCTGGCGGCCGGACCTGGCGCACCGGCGCCGGTGCGGCCCAGCTCGATCCCCAGGATGCGGTAGGTGTGGTTGGCGAAGATCACCACGGTGACGTCGAGCTGCTCGCGCGCCAGGGTCCAAAGCCCCTGGGCGGTGTACATCGCCGCGCCGTCGCCGTTCAGCGACACCACCTTGCGCCCCGGCGCGGCCACCGCGGCGCCGACCGACACCGGGATCCCCTGCCCGATCGCCCCGCCGGTGAGGCCAAGCCAGTCGTGCGGCCGGCCTGAGCGGGTGGCGTTGATGATCGGCTGGCCCGAGGTCACCGAGTCGTCCGAGACGATCGCGCCCTCCGGCAGATGGCGCGCGATCGAGACCCCGGCCGCGGCGGGAGTCAGCGCCCCGGTCGGCGCGGCGTCGGGCAAGGCCAGCGGCTGGATGCTCGGGGCCTTCGGCGCGCCCAGCGCGTCGGCCAGGGCCTCCAGCGCCGCGGCGCCGTCCTCTTCCCGGCTCGCCAGACCGAAGGTCTCGCAGCCCTCGGGGACCAGCAGGCTGGGCTTGTCCGGATAGGCGAAGAAGGCCACCGGCGGGCGGCTCTCGACCATCACCATCAGGTCGACGCCGGCGAGGTCGGCGATCGCCTGCTCGGCGAAGTACATCATTCGGTCCGGCGCGAAACGGCCGGCGCCCCGGGGCAGGCGACCGATGAAGCCGTCGGTCAGCACCCGCACGCCGCTCGCCGCGATCCGCCCCGCAGCCGCCAATGCGGCCTCACCGCAGGCTGTCGTGCCCAGCAGGATCACCGGCTTGGCCGCCGCCTTGAGTTTGCGCGCGGCCGCATCGACCGCCGCGCCGGCCACGGCCGCCTTGGCGCGCCGCACGGCCCTGGGGCCGGTCGCGTTGGCGGGCGACCACGCGCAATCGGCCGGCAGGATCAGGCTGGCCGAGCCGCCGGGCGGCCCGTAGCTGGCCGAGATCGCCTCCGACGCCAGCGCGCCCACCTCGTCCGGCCGCGCGGCCGACTTCACCCACACCGAATTGGCCCCAGCGATGGCGGCGATGTCCGAGCCGAGCGGCGCGTCGTACTGGCGGTGATAGGTGGCGTGGTCGCCGATCACATTGACGATCGGGGTGAAGGCGCGGCGGGCATTGTGCAGATTGGCCAGGCCGTTGCCGTAGCCGGGACCCAGATGCAACAGGGTGCAGGCGGGCTTGCTGGCGATGCGGCCATAGCCGTCCGCCGCGCCGGTGGCGACGCCCTCGAACAGGCACAGCACCGGCCGCATCTTCGGCTGCCGGTCCAGGGCGCTGACGAACTGCATCTCGCTGGTGCCGGGATTGGCGAAACAGGCGGTGACGTCGTTGTCGATCAACGTCTCGATCAGGGCGTCCGCGCCGTTCATGCCATTCCTCCCAGGTTTTCCAGGAATCTCATCGGCTGCCCCTGTCCCGAGGCGACCAGTTCGCCATCGCGCATCACCAGCTGGCCGCGAATGACGGTCGCCATCGGCCAGGCCCTGGCTTCCATGCCGTCGAACGGGGTCCAGCCGACGCGGGTGGCCATGTCGGCGTGACGGATCGTGCGGCGCGCCTTCAGGTCGACGATGGTCAGGTCCGCGTCCCAGCCCACCGCCAGCCGGCCCTTGCCGGCGATGCCGAAGATGCGTTGAGCGCCGGCGCTGGTCAGGTCGACGAACCGCTCCAGCGTCAGCCGGCCCTCGGCGACGTGGGTCAGCATCACCGCCACCAGCGTCTGCACGCCCGGCATGCCGGAGGGCGAGGCGGGATAGGGCCGCGCCTTTTCCTCCAGCGTATGTGGCGCGTGGTCGGTGCCGATCACGTCGACGACGCCGTTGGCGATCCCGCGCCAGAGCCCGGCCTGATGCGATACATCCCGGATCGGCGGGTTCATCTGCGCCAAGCCCTTCAGCCGTTGGTACGTCTCCGGCGCGACCAGGGTCAGGTGCTGCGGCGTCACCTCGCAGGTGGCGATGTCCTTGTGGTGGCTAAGGAACTCGATCTCATCGGCCGTTGAGGTGTGCAGCACATGGACGCGCTTGCCGAGCCGTTCGGCGATGGCGATCAGCCGCTTGGTCGAGCGCAGGGCAGTTTCCGTATCGCGCACCTCCGGATGGCTGGACCAGTCGCCTTCCCGCGCCAGTCCCTTGCGCTCCTTCAGCCGCGCCTCGTCCTCACTGTGGAAGGCCGCCCGCCGTCGCACGGCGCGCAGCACCGCCTCCACGCCGGCGTCATCGTCCACCAACAACGACCCGGTGGATGAGCCCATGAAGGTTTTCACCCCGCAGCATCCTGGCGTCGCCTCCACCTCGGCCAGGTAGGCGGCGTTCTCGTGCGTCGCCCCGGCATAGAAGGCGTGGTCGCAGTGCATGCGCCCCTTGGCCCGACTGAGCTTCTCCTCCAGCGCGGCGCGGTTGGAGGTGGGCGGATCGGTGTTGGGCATCTCGAACACGGCGGTGACGCCGCCCATCACCGCGGCGCGAGAGCCGCTCTCGAGGTCTTCCTTCCAGTCCATGCCAGGCTCGCGGAAGTGGACCTGTGTGTCGATCACGCCCGGCAGCACCGTGAGCCCCGCCGCGTCGAACGTCTCGCCCGCCGACGCCTGCGACAGATCGCCGATTGCGGCGATGCGGCCACCGCGCACGCCGATATCGGCCAAACCGCGGCCGGCGTGGTTCACCACTTCGCCGCCGCGCACGATCAGGTCGAAGATTTCAGGCAACGGAGGTGGTCTCTTCAAGCAGGGCCTCGGCGGCGGACAGCACGCTGTCGGCCGAAAGGTCGATCATGTGCCGCACCTGGGCGCTGAGCGTGGAGTCGACGCGCCGCAGCTCCTCCAGCGTCCGCGCCCCGCGAACCACCCGCACCGTCTCGCCCCAGGGCCGCCAGATGCGGTCGTCCGAGGGCCCGAACAGCGCCAGGGTCGGCGCGCCGGCGGCGGCGGCGAGCTGGGAAAAGCCGTTGTCGTTGCCGATGAACAGCCGCACCCGCTTCAGCGCGGCGTAGACGGTCAACAGCTCGCCCTTGCCGACGAAGTCGATCACCAGGTCGCGCGGCGCGGTCGACTTGACCGGGTCGACCTCGTGCGTGTCGCCGGTGTCGCCGAGGATCATCAGCCGGCCACCGGCGAAGGCGCCGCCGGGCGCCAGCAGCCGGCGGGTCACCTCGGCGAAGCGCTCGATCGGCCAGGCCTTGCCGACCCACTCGGCGGTAGGGGCGATCGCCAGGATCGGCGCGTCGCCGGCGGTCAGTCTGGCGGCCTTGGCCTCGGTCGCCTCGCTGACGAACAAATAGGGCGCGGGCGGATCCTCCTCCAGCCGCATCAGCCGCGCCGCCTCGATCAGCTTGTGCGCCGGCTCGTCATGGCTGCGCCGCAACGCCTTGCCCTTGGGCCGCAGCCGGCCGGTAATTACGCCGGAGGGCATGTCGACCACCAGCGCCCAGCGCTGCGCCCGCACCGGCCCCATCACGCCGAACCAGCGCCGGCCCGACGCTTTGCGTTCGGTGACGATGATCCGCTCGACCTTTGGCATGTCGGCGTAGAGCGGCGCGACCTGGCGATTGGCGATGATGGTGAAGCGCGGGTTGGGCGCCTCGTCGTGCAGCTTCTTCAGCAGACCGGACGCCAGCACCGCCTCGCTGACGCTCTCCGGAGCGACGAACAGGACGGGGAAGAACTTGGCTGCCATTGCATTCCTCTATAGGCGCCCTTTCACTGGCGCTCCAGCAGGCAAGTCTCCACATTGACGCCATGTCGGAAAAGGCCCGCATTGCTCGCCAATTCAGCCGCGCCCTGATCGCCATCGGCGGCGAGGACTGGCGCGGCTTCCTGCAGGGCCTGCTGACCCAGGATGTCGAGACGATCGCGCCCGGCGAGCTGCGCTTCGGCGCCCTGCTGACGCCGCAGGGCCGGCTGCTCTACGACCTCTTCATCGTCGGCCGGGAGGATAGCTGCTGGCTCGATTGCGACGCTGAGCGCCGAGCGGCGCTGATCCAGCGCCTATCCATCTACCGCCTGCGCGCCAAGGTGACGATCGCGGCGGACGAGACACCTGTGCTCGTCGCCTGGGGCGAGGCGCCGCCCGGCCCCGGCTGGATCGCCGATCCCCGGCTGCCGGCGCTGGGCTGGCGCGGCTACGGCCTCGAAGCCGCGACGAGCGCCTCGGAGGCCGACTACGACCGCCATCGCCTCGCCCTCGGCGTTCCCGGCCCGGCCGACTGGGGCGAGGACTCGGCCTACCCGCTCGAAGCCGACTTCGACCTGCTGCACGCGATCGACTTCAAGAAGGGCTGCTTCGTCGGCCAGGAGACCACCTCGCGGATGAAGCGCCGCGGCACGATCAAGAGCCGCATGCTGCCGATCGTCTTCGATGGCCCCACGCCGTCTCCAGGCGTCGAGATCCTGGCCGGGACGCTGCGGGCGGGTGAGGTGCTTTCGGGCGCCGACGGCCGCGCCATGGCGCTGGTCCGGCTCGATCGCATCGAAGGCGCGGCGCTGACGGTGGACGGCCGGGCCTGCTCTGTCGTTCGGCCGGCTTGGACTGAGACCCCCTGAAAATGGTCATGGCCGGGCGGAAGTCCCGGCGATCCATGCACGCAGGCCGGCGGGTGGCCGCTCTGCGCGCGCCCACGGCGAATTTCGCGTTCTTAGACAGCCGGGACTGACGCCCAGCTGTGACCGAGGATTCGGAAGGGTGGAGAATGTGATCGCGTCCTGACAGCAGCGCGTTGCCCCGGCGGTGATTCTTCGGCACGACAGCCGAGAGGAGCCGCGCTTGGGTATCGCCACCTTCGACACCGACGGACGCTGCGCCTGGGCCAATCCCAAGGAGCCGATCTACGTCGCCTATCACGACGAGGAGTGGGGCGTGCCGGAGTACGATCCGCGCGTGCTGTGGGAAAAGCTGGTGCTGGATGGGTTCCAAGCCGGGCTGGCCTGGATCACCATCCTGAAGAAGCGCGAGGCGTTCCGCGCCGCGTTCGCCAATTTCGATCCCGAGGTCGTGGCCCGCTACGGCGCCGAGGACCGCGCGCGGCTGATGGCAGACGCCGGCATCGTGCGCTCCAACGCCAAGATCGACGCCGCCATCGCCGGGGCGAAGATTTATCTCGACATGCGCGAACGGGGCGAGGACTTTACCCGGTTCCTGTGGGACTTCGTCGGCGGCCAGCCGATCCAGAATCGCTGGCAGGGCATCGGCGAGGTGCCGGCCCAGACCCCCGAGGCCGTGGAGATGGCCAAGGCGCTGAAGGCCAGGGGCTTCAAGTTCACCGGGCCGGTGATCGTCTACGCCTTCATGCAGGCGGTCGGCATGGTCAACGACCACGTCGTCACCTGCCCGCGTCACGCGGCGGTGGCCAAGCTGGCCAAATACCTGGGGGGCCCGGTCTGATGCCGCACATGCGGCTGGAAAAGAACTGTCCCGCGCCGGTCTGCGGCGTCGACGAGGCTGGCCGCGGACCATGGGCGGGGCCGGTCTGCGCCGGGGCGGTGATCCTCAGGCCGCGAGCCATCCCCAGGGGCGTCGACGACTCGAAAAAGCTCTCCCATCTCAAGCGCGAGGCGCTGGAGATCGAGATCAAGCGCCGGGCGGTGGCCTGGGGCGTCGGCTTCGCCTCGGTGGAGGAGATCGCCCAGCTCAACATCCTGCACGCCACGGGCCTGGCCATGCGCCGCGCGGTGGAGGCGATGGCGATGGCGCCGCTCTACGCCCTGGTCGACGGCAACTACCGCTTCGAGCTGCCCTGCCCGGTGAAGACCGTGGTCGGCGGCGACGCCATCTCCGCCTCGATCGCCGCCGCATCGATCCTGGCCAAGACCGCCCGCGACCGGCTGATGGCGCAGATGGACGAGACCTATCCGGGCTATGGCTTCGCCGGCCACAAGGGCTACCGCGCGCCGATCCACGCCGAGGCGCTGCTGCGGCTCGGCCCCTGCCCCGAGCATCGGCTGAGCTGGGGCCCGGTGAAGCTGGCGCTGATGGGCAAGGACCCGATGCTGTCGTACGGCGACGCGATGCAGGGCGAACTGGCGCTGATCGCAGATTGACCTGATCAATCAAGCTTGACCCGCGCCGGTGGTCTGGGGCGGATCGCGCCATGACCGACGATCCTCTCGCCCGTGTGTTCCGAGGCCAGGCGCAGATATGCGCCTCGTTCGGCTCGCCGTTCTACGCCGCGCTGGCCGGCCGCGCTGCCGACGGCCTGGACGAGATGCGCGGGTTGTTCGCGCCGTGGGACGGCCAGAGCTTCGAAGAGCTGATGGGCGCGGCGGTCTCGCTGCGCTTCCTCGGCGCAATGCACGACCTGGCGCTCAGCGGCGACGGCCTGGCCCTCGCGGCGGCGTTTCCGCCGGTCAGCGACGCCGACGCCGCGTGGGAGGCCGCGCGGGCGGCGATCGCCCGCGATCCGGCGCGGTTCGCCGCGTTCATGGCGCACGAGCCGCAGACCAACGAGGTGCGCCGCTCGGCCTGCCTGCTGCCCGGCTTCCTGACCATCGCCGCCGAAACCGGCCTGCCGCTCGCCTGCCTGGAGCTCGGCGCCAGCGCCGGCCTCAATCAGCTCTGGAACCGCTACGGCTACGACTACGGCGAAGCTGGCCGCTGGGGCGATCCCGCCTCGCCACTGACGCTTGACAGCACCTGGACCGGCCCCGCGCCGCCTTGGGATGCGCCGATCCACGTCGCGCAGACCGCCGCCTGCGACCGCAAGCCAATCGACCTGAACGATCCGCTGCAGCGCCGCCGGCTGAAGGCCTACCTCTGGCCCGACCAGACCGAGCGGATCGAGCGTTTCGACGCCGCCGCCGGCCTGGCGCTGGCCGCCGGAACCAAGGTCGAGGCCGCCGACGCCGCCGCCTGGACACTAGCCCGCGCCGCGCCGCGCGAAGGCGTCGCCACCGTCGTCTACCACTCGATCTTCTGGCAGTACCTGCCGGCCGAGACCAAGGTCGCCCTGCGCGCCGCGATCGACGCCCACGCCGCCGCAGCGACGCCGTCAGCGCCGCTGGCGTGGCTGCGAATGGAGCCGGTCGAAGGCCAGCCCTTCCCGATCGAACTGCGCCTGACCCTCTGGCCCGGTGGCGAGGACCACCGGCTGGCGACGGTGCATGCGCACGGGGCGACCGTAAATTGGGAGGTGCAGGGCTAGATCAGCGGCAGCACAGCGCTCGCCGCGATCCCGACCATCACGGCCGCGAACAATCCGACGGCGAAGATGGCGATCTCCTGCAGCGTCAGCGCGTGCGTCGGATAGAGGCGCGTCTTCCCCTGCGCATGCCAGACGGACATTTCGACCTCCGTTGCACCGAACGACTGTGCTCGGCTTCGGAAATGCAACGCGCCGAGGCCGGCTTGGCTCCTCTTAAGCGCCCCTTAACCGCATTCGCGAAGGCTGCGCTTCCCGCTAGAGAGTGAAGGCATGGCCTCCAGGAAAGCCGAAGAGACCGGCCGCATCATTCTGGGCGAGTGCGTCGCCGAGATGGCGAAGCTGGCTGAGAAGTCGGTCGACCTGGTGTTCGCCGACCCGCCCTACAACCTGCAGCTCGGTGGCGACCTGCTCCGCCCCGACAATTCCAAGGTCGACGCGGTCGACGACGACTGGGACCAGTTCGCCTCGTTCGAGGCCTACGACCGGTTCACCCGCGAATGGCTCGGCGCCGCCCGGCGGGTGCTAAAGGACGACGGCGCGCTCTGGGTGATCGGCAGTTACCACAACATCTTCCGCGTCGGCGCCACGCTGCAGGACTTGGGTTTCTGGATCCTCAACGACGTGGTTTGGCGCAAGTCCAACCCGATGCCGAACTTCAAGGGCACGCGCTTCACCAACGCGCACGAGACGCTGATCTGGGCCGCCAAGTCGCGCGGCGCACGGCGCTACACCTTCAATTACCACGCCATGAAGCTGGCCAACGACGAGCTGCAGATGCGCTCGGACTGGACCTTGCCCCTGGCCACCGGCGAGGAGCGGGTGCGCGGCGAGGACGGCGCCAAGGCCCATCCGACCCAGAAGCCCGAGGCGCTGCTGCACCGGGTGATCCTGGCCACCAGCAAGGTGGACGACGTGATCCTCGACCCGTTCTTCGGCGTCGGCACCACCGGCTCGGTGGCCAAACGGCTCGGTCGCCGTTTCATCGGCATCGAGCAGAACCCCGGCTACGTCTCGCTGGCGCGGAGCCGGATCGAGAAGGTGATCCCGACCGCGCCGTCGGACCTCGAGGTGACGGGGTCGAAGAAGGACGAACCGCGGGTGCCGTTCGGCCAGATCGTCGAGGCCGGCTATCTCAATCCGGGCGACACGGTCTGGTGCCCGCGCGGCAAGCATCAGGCCAAGGTGCGCGCCGACGGCAGCCTGGTGATGGGCGACCTCACTGGCTCGATCCACAAGCTCGGCGCGATGGCCCAGGCCGCCCCCGCCTGCAACGGCTGGACCTACTGGCACATCCGCACCGACAAGGGTCTCACCCCGATCGACGTGCTCAGGGCGAAGATGCGGGCGGAGATGGCGGCCTAGCGAACCGCACGGCTTATGCCCTTGGGCCGATCGAAATGCCGCCGATCGGCGTTCCCGGCGGCAAGCCGCGCTCCTTCTCCGAGAACTGCCCCGCGAGGCCTCAATAGACTTCGAAGTCGGTAGCGCTGAGATTTGCCACCGTGTCCTTGCCCCCGAGATAGAGCGGACGGTCGTACCCTATGCAGCGTTCGTAGGTCGCCTGCTGGCTGCCGTTCGCGAGCCACTCAGCGTAGAACCCGGCGGCAATCGCGGCTTCCGAATGCTCGAACAGCGTCTGGTCGTGAAAGGCTTCGACACGAGCAGGTATTTCCAGCGCCTCACCAGTTCCCGGCTGCTCTAGTAGCAGTACCTGGTGGCAGCCGGCCGAAATCCGGCCGCTGTCGATCGCGAACTGACGACCCAGCCAATCGGAGGCAAAACACGTTATTCGGGCCGCAAAGATTGGGAACGCTTCTCTCGCCAGCTGTGTGTGGCGATCGACATCCTACGATGCGAAGACCCGGTAAACACCTTCCGAGGAAACGCGACCGTCAAGTTCCGACAAAGTTTGTCGTAAATCCTCCGGCAGGCCAGCATTAGGCAAGGTCGATGCTCGTGCCTGTTCGCCATCGGCGTACTTAGCGCGAAAAGCCCGGAACATCGCTCAGCTTCCCGACCAGGTCACCTTCCTAGGGCTTCCCGCGCCGCTTTCAAGAACACGCTCGGCATCGCTCCCAGCTCGGCGCGGGGAGTCCAGATTGCGTGCGGCCAGTCGCCCTCGGTACGGAACACCCGAAGGTCGAGCGCGAAGTGGGTGAACACGTGGCGAATGCCACCGGCGGGTTTCCAGGCGGCCGCGATGGGCGCAGCGGCGATGGCTTCGGCGTCGAGCCAGGGGGCTGCGCGCCAGTCGGAGGTCGGCAGACCCAGCATGCCGCCGAGCAGGCCCTTGACCGGGCGGCGGACCAGGGCGACGCGGTCGCCCGACGTCAGCACGTAGGCGGCGCCGTAGCGCCGCGGGCGGTCGGGTCTGGCGTCGCGGCGGGGGTAGGTCTGCGGCGCGCCCGTCGCCCGGGCCTGGCAGACGTCCGACGCAGGGCAGATCAGGCAGGCGGGCGAGGATGGGGTGCAGACCATCGCGCCGAGGTCCATCAGCGCCTGGGCCCAGTCGCCGGGACGGTCGGCCGTGACGAGGGTTTCAGCTAGGCGTTTCAGCTCCGGCTTGGCGCCCGGCAGCGGGGTCTCGACCGCGTAGAGGCGCGCCATCACCCGCTCGACATTGCCGTCGACGACGTTGGTCGGCCGGTCGAAGGCGATCGCCGCGATGGCGGCGGCGGTGTAGGCGCCGACGCCCGGCAGGGCGCGCAGGCCCTCTTCGGTGTCCGGAAAGACGCCGCCGAACTCGCGGGCCACGAACCGGGCGCAGGCTATCAAATTGCGGGCCCGGGCGTAGTAGCCAAGCCCGGCCCAGGCGGCCATGACGTCGCCGTCGTCGGCCGCGGCCAATGCGGTCACCGTCGGCCAGCGCCGGGCAAAGCTGAGGAAATAGCGCGTCGCGTGCGGCACCGTGGTCTGCTGCAGCATGATCTCGGACAGCCACACCCGGTAGGGATCGGCCTTCAGCCCCTTGGCGCGCTCGGCGGGGCGGACGCGCCACGGCAGGTCGCGGGCGTGGGCCTCGTACCAGGCCAAAAGCGGCATTCTGATCTGCAGATCGGGGCGAGATGGCGTCGCGACGGGCGGCATGAGCTGGTCTATAGAGCCTCGATGCGCCGCTCGCTGCCCTCGTCGCAGGAAGCCCTCGCCATTCTCGCCGCGCGCCGGCCACGGCCCGCGCCCCGGCCGCCGCGCCACGCCGCGCGCGGGCTGAACCTGGCGATGAAGAAGCTGGAGGAGAAGTTCGGCCGCGGGCCGGACGACTTGAAGACCCGTTGGAAGGAAATCGTCGGCGAAGCGCTGGCCGGCCGTTCCGAGCCGGTGAAGCTGATCAAGTCGCGCACCGGCGGGGCGACGCTGGAGCTGCGGGTGGCCGGCCCTGTCGCCGCCCTGGTGCAGCACCAGGCGCCGCTGATCCTTGACCGGCTGAACCTCTACCTCGGACCTGGCGCAGTGGCGAAGCTGCGCATCGTCCAAGGCCCGCTGAGCAAGCCGCCCACGGCCGCGACGTCGGCGCCGACGCGCCGGACCCGCGCGCCGCTCGACGCGGCCGCCGAGCGCGACCTCGCGGTCAGCCTCGCCGAAGCCCCGGACGGTCCGCTCAAGGACGCCCTGTTGCGGCTGGGCCGCGAGGTGCTGCGGTCGAAACATCGGTGAAGCTGGCGCCGCATATCAGCCCTCTTCATACGCCCTACGGAATCGCGCTCTACTCGATCGCTAAACGGCCAGGAGTCTTCTGCATGCGTGCTGTCGTCGCCCTCTTGATCTGCCTCGGACTGGGTCTCGCCGCCTGCAAGCCGGCGCCCGCCGCCGGCGCGGGTCAGGACGACATGAGCCTTGGCAATCCCGGGGCCAAGGTGACGGTGCTGGAGTTCGCCTCGCTGGGCTGCCCGATCTGCGCCAAGTGGAACAACGAGATCTTCCCGGCCTTCAAGGCCAAGTATGTCGACACCGGCAAGGTGCACTATGTGCTGAAGGAGTTCTCCACCGGCGACGCGCCGGTGGCCGCCGCCGGCTTTCTGCTCGCCCGCTGCGCCGGCAAGGACAAGTATTTCCAGATCGTCGATGCGGTGTTCCGCCAGGAAGCCGAACTGCTGGAGAGCGACCGCAACGCCGAGAAGCGCGACCGGTTGGTGAAGATCGCCCAGTCCGCCGGCATTCCCGAAACCCAGTTCGACGCCTGCACCAGCAATGATGACTCGTTGAAGGCGTTCAACGACCGCGTCGAGGCGGCGGGTAAGCAGTACAATATCGACTCGACGCCCACCTTCATCATCAACGGCAAGTCCACGGTCGGCTACCAGGACATGACCATGATCGACAAGTCGATCGCCGACGCCCAGGCCGCCGCGAAGTGATGGGCAGCCGCCAAGTGACCTCTTTCAGCCGCCGCAACGCCATCGCCGCGGCCTGCGCCTTCGCCGCCGGCCTGTTCGCGGCTTCGAGCACAGTAGCCGGCGTGATGGACCCCGAGCCGGGCGACATGGCGCTGGGCCGCGCCAGCGCCCGCGTGACGGTGATCGAGTACGCTTCGGTCGGCTGCCCGCACTGCGCGGAGTGGCGCCACGACGTCTTTCCGGCCCTGAAGGCGAAGTACATCGACACCGGGCGCATGCGCTTCGTGGTGCGCGAGATGATCACCGGCGACGCCACCATCGCCACGGCCGGATTCATGCTAGCGCGGTGCGCGGGGCCCGCGAAATACTTCCAGGTGGTCGATGCGGTCTACGCCCGCCAACCGGAGATGTGGGGCAAGACCGCCAACGCCGGCGCGGTGCTCGGCGAGATCGCGAAGTCCGCCGGCATGACCGAGGACGCCTACGAGGCCTGCATCGACGACCAGAAGGGCCTCGACGCGCTCAACGCCCGCGTCGCCCTGCACAACAAGGACAAGGTCGATTCGACCCCCACCTTCTTCGTCAACGGCATGCGCTACGACGAACCGCTGACGCTGGCGCAGGTCGCCGCCGCGTTCCGTCCCGGCCACAGGTCCTAGAGACCGGAGGGGGCGGGCGGTGCAGTTCCAGCGACTTCGGCTCTCCGGCTTCAAGTCCTTCGTCGATGCGACCGATTTCCGCATCGAGCCGGGGCTGACCGGCGTCGTCGGTCCGAACGGCTGCGGCAAGTCGAACCTGCTCGAAGGCTTGCGCTGGGTGATGGGCGCCAACTCGGCCAAGGCCATGCGCGGCTCGGGCATGGACGACGTGATCTTCTCCGGCTCAGGCGGGCGGCCGGGGCGCAACCACGCCGAGGTGACGCTGACCATCGACAACGCCGACGGCACGGCGCCGGTCGGGCTTGGCGGCCATCCGGTGCTGGAGGTGGTGCGCCGGATCGACCGGGGCGCCGGCTCGACCTACCGCGTCAACGGCAAGGAGGTGCGGGCGCGCGACGTGCAGCTGCTGTTCGCCGACGCCTCGACCGGGGCCAACTCGCCGGCGCTGGTGCGGCAGGGCCAGATCTCCGAGCTGATCGCCGCCAAGCCGCAGAATCGCCGCCTGATCCTGGAGGAGGCCGCTGGCGTCTCTGGCCTGCACAGCCGACGCCACGAGGCGGAGCTGAAGGTGCGTGCGGCCGAGGCCAACCTGGAGCGGCTGGACGACCTGGCCAAGGAGCTCGACGCCTCGCTCGGGCGGCTGAAGCGCGAGGCGCGGCAGGCTGAGCGCTACAAGAAGCTCGCCAACCAGATCCGCGCGCTGCAGGGCGCGGTGCTGTACGCGCGCTGGGCCGAGGCGCGCGGTGCGCTGGCCCGTATCGACGCGGAGGCGATGACCGTCGGCGCCGGGGCCGAACGCGCCACCCGCGCCGCCGCCGCCGCCAGCGCCGCCGCGATCGAATCCGAGGCCGCGATCCGGCCACTGCGGGACGAAGAGACCACCGCCGCGGCCATACTGCACCGGCTGGAGATCGAGAAGGACCGGCTCGACCGCGAGTTCGAGGGCGCCGCCGCCGAGGTGGCGCGGCTGCAGGCCGAGATTGCCCGCCTGACCGCCGACGCCGGCCGCGAAGGGCAGATCGTCGAGGATGCCGGCCGCGCGCTCGCCCGGCTTGAGGCCGAGGCGCGGCAGCTGGAAGTCGAGATCGAAACCGCGCCGGAACGCCTGCCGCAGCTGGCGGCGAAGGCCGAAGCGACCGATGCCGTGCGCCGCGCCGCCGACGCCGAGGTCGAGCGCCTCGCCACCGAGATCGCCGCCGCCGAGGCCGACCGCCGTAGCGCCGAGACGCGGGTCGAGGAGGCGCGCGCCAGGCTGGCGCGGACCACCCGCGCGTTGGATCAGACCAAACTCGATCGCGCCGCCCTCGGCCCCGCCGAAGATCCGCGCCTAGTCGCCGCCGAAACCGGGCTGGCCGCCGCCGAAACCGCGCTGGCCGAGGCCCGAGCCGCGCTGGAATCGGCCGAAGGCGATCGGTCGGCGGCGCAGACCGCCGAATCGCAGGCCCGTAGCGCGGCGCGCAAGGCGGCCGACGAGCTGGCGGCGCTGAAGGCCGAGGCGCAAGGCCTGGCCGCCATCACCGCCCGCGCCGAGAAAGGCGCGTTCAAGCCCGCGCTGGACCAGGTGACGCCCGCCAACGGCCTGGAAGCGGCGCTGGCGGCCGCGCTTGGCGACGATCTCGCCGCCGCGCTCGACCCGAAGGCGCCGACCTACTGGGCGGGGGCCGAGACGGCAGACTGCGCGTGGCCAGCCGGCGCGACACCGCTGGGACCGCTGGTCCGGGCGCCGCCGGAACTGACTGCCCGCCTCGCCCACGTCGCGCTGGTCGACGCCGTCGATGGCCCCCGGCTGATGGCCGAATTGAAGCCCGGCCAGCGGCTGGTCTCCCGCGCCGGCGATCTGTGGCGCTGGGACGGCTTCACCGCCCGGGCCGGCGCGCCCAAGGCCGCGGAGGCGCGGCTGAAGCAGCGCGCCCGTCTCGCCGCGCTCGAGACGCTGATCGCGAGGCTGACGCCGGCGGCTGAGGAAACGCGCCGGACTGCGGCCGCCGCCGCCAAGCGGGTCACCGAAGCCGAGCAGGCCGTCCGCATCGCCCGGCCACGACCCAGGGAGGCCGAGATCGCCAGCCAGCGGGCGCGCGAGCAGCTGGAGACCTTGGCCCGCGAAGGCGCCCGCCGCGACGCCCGCGCCCAGTCACTGGACGAGACCACCGCCCGGTTCGACGCCGAGCGCGCCGAGCTGGCCGGCCAGCTGACCGAAGCCGAATCGGCGCTCGCGGCTTTCGCGCCGGGGGTTGGCGATCACGAGGCGCTGGAAGCCGCGCGCGCCGTCGCCGGCGAAGCGCGCACGAGCGAAGCAGCGGCGCGGGCGGCGTTCGATGTCGAACGGCGCGAGCGCGACGGCCGCCAGCGCCGGCTCGAGGCCGTGACCGGCGACCGCGACGGCTGGAAGCGCCGCGCCGACCTAGCCAGCCGCCGGCAGACGGAACTCGGCCGCGAACGCGAGCAGGCCGAGGCCGCCGTCGCCAAGGCCAAGGACCTGCCCGGCGTGTTCGAGGCCCGCCGGCGGGGACTGCTGGACGAACTCGGCGTCGCTCAAGCCCGCAAGGCGGCGTCTGCCGATGCGCTCGCCATGGCCGAGGCCGTGCGCGGCGACGCCGACCGGGCCTGGCGCAGCGCCGAGACCGCCGCCGGCGAGGCGCGCGAGCGCCGCGCCACCCTGACCGCCCGGCTCGACGGCGCCCGCGACCGCTTCGCCGAGACCGCCGGCGCGGTCCGCGAGCAGATGCGCGTCGAACCCGAAGCTCTGGGTCGGCGCCTGGCCGAAGAGGCCCACGCCCTGCCGCCGGACGCTGCCGGCATGGAGACCCAGCTCGCCGCGCTGGAGCGCGAGCGCGAGCTGATGGGTCCGGTGAACCTGCGCGCCGAGGAGGATGCGCGCGAGCTGTCAGACCGGCTGCAGACGCTGAAGTCGGAGCGCGCCGACCTGTCCTCGGCGCTGGGCAAGCTGCGCCAGGGCATCGCTGAGCTGAACGCCGAGGGCCGCGAGCGGCTGACTGCCGCCTTCACGGTCATCGACGGACACTTCCGCGCCCTCTTCACCACCCTGTTCGAAGGCGGCCAGGCCGAGCTGCGGCTGGTCGAGTCGGACGATCCGCTGGAGGCGGGGCTGGAGATCTTCGCCTGCCCGCCCGGCAAGCGGCTGGCGGTTATGAGCCTGCTTAGCGGCGGAGAACAGGCGCTCACCGCCGCGGCGCTGATCTTCGCGGTGTTCCTGGCCAATCCGGCGCCGATCTGCGTGCTGGACGAGGTCGACGCGCCGCTCGACGACGCCAATGTCGAGCGCTTCTGCAATCTGCTGGACGAGATGCGCCGCCGCGCCTCGACCCGCTTCATCGCGATCACCCACAACCCGCTGACCATGTCGCGGATGGACCGGCTCTACGGCGTGACCATGCGCGAGCGCGGCGTATCCCAGCTGGTCAGCGTCGACCTGCGCCAGGCCGAGACCCTCGCCGCGCAATGAGCGCGGCGCTGACGCCCTGGCTGGAACGCTGGGGCCTCGCGTTCGAAGGCGCACCGCCTCTGCCCGGTGGCCGCGAGGCGTATCCGGGCGCCGGCGAAGTGGCGTTCGTGCGTCGCGACGGACGATCGCTGGTGCTGAAGCTGTTGCCGCCGAGCAGTGACGAATGGCGCTCGGGCGAGGTGTTGGCGCACTGGGACGGGCGCGGTGCGGTTCGGCTGCTCGAACAGGCGCCGGGCGCGGTGCTGATCGAGCGCGCCTTGCCCGGCGACGACCTCTCGGCGATGGTCCAGGCTGGCGATGACGCGACCGCGACGCTGATCCTGTGCGAGGTGATGGCGCAGCTGAACCGCCCGGCGCCGGCCGGCGCGCGTTTCCGCACCATCGTCGACTGGGGCCAGGGCTTCGAGCGCAACCGCGCCGCCGCCGTGCGGCTCGGCATGGACGCCGGCCTGATCGACCGGGCGCAGGCGCTGTTCCACCGCCTGTGCGAGACGCAGAGCGAGCCGATCGTGCTGCATGGCGATCTGCAGCACTTCAACGTGGCGTGCGATGCGGCGCGTGGCTGGCTAGCGATCGACCCCAAGGGGATACTGGGCGAGCCGGCCTATGAGACCGGCGCCATGTTGCGCAACCCTGTCGCCAACCTCTGCGCCAACGGCGCGATCATCGACCGCCGCGCCCGGCAGGTCTGCGCTCAGCTGGGCTATCCCTACGAGCGGGTGATCGGCTGGTGTTTCAGCCAGTGGATGCTGTCGGTGATGTGGGCGATCGAGGATGGCCTGAGCTACGAGCGGTCCTGGCTGGACGGACCGTTGGCGTCGCAAGCGCTGCTTTAGGTAGCGGCCGTCGCATTTCAAGGGCGCGAGGACCGCAAAAAGCCTGGCGGAACATTTAGAATTATTCACGAAATCGCGCTTGCAGCATAAATCTGAACACTGCTAAGTAAGCACTGTTAGGTTCGCTCTTGCGCTGGCGTGGGGATACGCCGGCGATATCCTCGGGTGCGCGCCTGATGCCGAAAGTATCAGTCGATCCAAGCGCTTACCCATCACCATCCTTGTCGGAGGGCTCTCCCATGAAGCTCATCATCGCACTCGCCTGCCTTGCCACCAGCCTGTCTCTCGCCACCCACGCTCTGGCGGACGGTCGCACCATCGCCACACTGCAACAACCGGTCGCGGCCAAGACCACCTTCATCGCCAACGGGGCGATCTGGGACTGCGAAGGTTCCACCTGCGTCGCCAGCAACACGCCGGACCAGACCTTCGGCCCCTCACAGTGCCGCGACGTCGCCAAGCGCGTCGGTGAGGTGGCGGAATTCAAGAACGACTACAAGACCCTGCAACCCACCTCGCTCGACCGCTGCAACACCGGTCTCGCCCCCAAGACCACGACCGCGTCTCGCTGACCTGCCAGCGAGGCGTGGCGGGCGCGCGCCCGGGATCTAGAGCACCGCCCCCGCTCTCCTGGACGCGCGCCGACTTTCGCCCCCCTAAGGGCGGTCCCTTCGGGGGCCGTCCTCTTTGTTTTCGGCGACCCCCCCTTGGTTTTCGGCGACCTTTGTCATGGCTTCCCGCTTGGTTGCGAGCCTGAAAATCGCGTGCTACTAGGCGCGCGGCTTCGGGCGAGGGGGTCCTCGAGCGACCCCGTCGGCCGCGTGCTTTTCCAAGCGCTGTCAAGCCCTTAAGTCGGATTCAGGCGAGCGTCTGCATCCGACGCTGTCAGGCGACGGACGGTCAATCTAGTGGCGGACGATTCAAAGGCGACGGACGTGGGCGCGCGATACGCCCAGGCCCTCTTCGAACTGGCCAAGGACCAGGGCGATGTAGGCGTCGTCGAGGCTGACCTGCAATCGCTCAAGGCCATGCGCGCCGAGAGCGCCGACCTGCGCACCCTGATCGGTTCGGCGGTGTTCGACGCCGAGACCAAGGGCCGCTGCCTGGCCGCGATCGCCGAGGCCGCGGAATTCTCGCCGACCACCCGCAAGTTCCTGGGTCTGGTGGCGGCCAATCGTCGCGCCAGCGCCATCCCAGCCATGATCTTCTCGTTCGAGAAGCTCGCCGCCGACGACCGCGGCGCGATCTCGGCCCAGGTGACCACCGCCCTGCCGCTCACCGCCGCCCAGACCAAGGCGCTCGCCGCCTCGCTGCGCACGGCGCTCGGCAAGGACCCCGAGATCGAGACCAAGGTCGATCCCGCCATCCTTGGCGGGCTGAAGGTTCGCGTGGGCTCGCGCCTTTATGACGCCTCGCTGAAGTCGAGGCTCGATTCGCTGAAATTCGCCCTGAAGAGAGCGTAAGAGACTCCCATGGACATCCGCGCCGCCGAGATCTCGGCCATCCTGAAATCCCAGATCGCCAACTTCGGCGAGGAAGCCGACGTTTCCGACATCGGCCAGGTGCTATCGGTGGGCGACGGCATCGCCCGCGTGTTCGGTCTCGACAAGGTGCAGTCGGGCGAGCTGGTCGAGTTCCCCGAGGCCGGGGTCAAGGGCATGGCCCTGAACCTGGAGCGCGACAACGTCGGGATCGTGATCTTCGGCGAGGACAGCGCGATCAAGGAAGGCGACGAAGTGCGCCGCCTCAGCGAGATCGTCGACACCCCGGTCGGCAAGGGCCTGCTGGGCCGGGTGGTCGATCCGCTGGGTAACCCGATTGACGGCAAGGGCCCGCTGACCGACATCGCCGAGCGCCGCCGCGTCGACGTCAAGGCGCCCGGCATCATCCCGCGCAAGAGCGTGCATGAGCCGGTGCAGACCGGCCTGAAGATCGTCGACAGTCTGGTGCCGATCGGCCGCGGCCAGCGCGAGCTGATCATCGGCGACCGTCAGACTGGTAAGACCGCGCTGGCGATCGACACCATCCTGAACCAGCGCCAGATCAACGCCTCGGGCGACGAGAGCGCTAAGCTCTACTGCATCTACGTCGCCATCGGGCAGAAGCGCTCGACCGTGGCGCGGGTGGTCAAGACGCTCGAGGAGCGTGGCGCGCTCGACTACACCATCATCGTCTCCGCTACCGCGTCGGACCCGGCGCCGCTGCAGTTCCTGGCCCCGTTCTCCGGCTGCGCGATGGGCGAGTGGTTCCGCGACAACGGCATGCACGCCGTGATCATCTACGACGACCTTTCCAAGCAGGCCGTGGCCTATCGCCAGATGTCGCTGCTGCTGCGCCGCCCGCCAGGCCGCGAAGCCTATCCGGGCGACGTGTTCTACCTGCACTCGCGCCTGCTGGAGCGCGCGGCGAAGATGAACGACGACTTCGGCGCCGGCTCGCTCACCGCCCTGCCGGTGATCGAGACCCAGGCCAACGACGTCGCCGCCTACATCCCCTCCAACGTGATCTCGATCACCGATGGCCAGATCTTCCTGGAGACCGACCTGTTCTATCAGGGCATCCGCCCGGCGATGAACGTCGGCATCTCGGTCAGCCGGGTGGGCTCGTCGGCGCAGATCCGCGCCATGCGGACCGCAACCGGCTCGCTGAAGAGCGACCTGGCGCAGTTCCGCGAGATGGCGGCCTTCGCCAAGTTCGGCTCCGACCTCGATGCGGCCACCCAGAAGCTGCTGGCGCGAGGCTCGCGCCTGACCGAACTTTTGAAACAGGCACAATATGCGCCGCAGCAGGCCGAGGAGCAGGTCTGCGTGATCTACGCCGGCACCCGCGGCTACCTCGACGGGATTCCGGTGGCCGATGTCGGTCGGTTTGAGTCCGAGTTCCTGGGCCAGTTGCACAGCCGTCACGCCGATCTGCTCGAAGCGATCCGCACGCAGAAGTCGCTCACCGAAGAGCTCGAGGGCCGGCTGAAAGCGGCGCTCGAGGCCTTCATCGCCTCCTTCGCCTAGGGACTGCGCCGGCCGTGGCCACCCTGAAGGAGATGCGAACCCGGATCGGAAGCGTGAAAGCCACGCAGAAGATCACCAAGGCCATGCAGATGGTCGCGGCCGCCAAGCTGCGCCGCGCGCAGGACGCCGCCCAGAACGCCCGGCCCTACGCCGCGCGGATGGCCGCGGTGATCGCTAACCTGGCCGCCTCGGTCTCCGGCCCCGGCGCGCCGCCGCTGCTGGTCGGCACCGGCTCGCAGACCAAGGAACTGGTGGTGGTGGCGACCGCCGACCGTGGCCTCGCCGGCGGGTTCAATTCCTCGATCGTGCGGGCCGCGCGCGAGCATATCGGCAATTCTATCCGCGAAGGCCGCCAGGTCTCGATCCTGACCATCGGCCGCAAGTCGCGCGACCAGTTGCGACGACTCTACGGCGACCGCTACGTCGCCAGCCTGGAGGCCGGCAACAATCCGACCCTGGCGCGGGCCCAGGAGGTCGCCGACCTGATCACCGCGCGGTTCGAGGCCGGGCAGGCTGACGTCGTCACGCTCTACTTCAGCCGGTTCCGCTCCGTGGTCAGCCAGACCCCGACCGCCCAGCAGCTGATCCCGGCCCAGGTGTCCGGCGCCCCGCTGATCGACCTGAAGGGCGCGGTCTACGAATACGAGCCCGACGAGGAGACGATCCTCGCCACGCTGCTGCCGCGCAACCTGACGGTCCAGCTGTTCGTGGCCATGCTCGAGAACCAGGCCGGCTTCTTCGCCTCCCAGATGGCGGCGATGGACAACGCCACCCGCAACGCCGGCGACATGATCGCCCGCTTTACCCTGCAGTATAACCGAGCCCGCCAGGCCCAGGTCACCAAGGAGCTGATCGAGATCATCTCCGGGGCCGAGGCGCTCTAGAAAGACGAGTTGAGAACCATGGCCGACACAGCCGAAGCCCCCGCCATCCTGTCCGAGGCCGTCGCCAAGGGATGGATCACCCAGATCATCGGCGCCGTGGTCGACGTGGAGTTCGACGGCCACCTGCCGGCGATCCTGTCGGCGCTGGAAACCGTCAACACCGACCAGAAGACCGGCGAGCCGTTCCGGCTGGTGCTGGAGGTGGCCCAGCACCTGGGCGAGAACACCGTACGCACCATCGCCATGGACACCTCCGAAGGCCTTACGCGCGGCCAGGACGTGATCGACACCGGCGGCCCGATCATGGTGCCGGTGGGGCCCGGCACGCTCGGCCGGATCATGAACGTGATCGGCGAGCCGGTGGATGAAGCCGGTCCGATTCCGCACACCAAGAAGGCCTCGATCCACCGCCCCGCGCCGTCGTTCGAGGAGCAGACCACCTCGGCGGAGATCCTGGTCACCGGCATCAAGGTGATCGACCTGCTGTGCCCCTACACCAAAGGCGGCAAGATCGGCCTGTTCGGCGGCGCCGGCGTCGGCAAGACCGTGACGATGCAGGAGCTGATCAACAACATCGCCAAGGTCTACGGCGGCTATTCGGTGCTCGCCGGCGTCGGTGAGCGCACCCGCGAAGGCAACGACCTCTATCACGAGATGATCGAGAGCAAGGTCAACGTCGACCCGCGCGAGCATGGCGGCTCGACCGAGGGCTCGCGCTGCACCCTGGTCTACGGCCAGATGAACGAGCCCCCCGGCGCGCGGGCCCGCGTCGCCCTGACCGGCCTGGCCCAGGCCGAGTACTTCCGTGACGAAGAGGGCAAGGACGTGCTGCTCTTTATCGACAACATCTTCCGCTTCACCCAGGCCGGCTCGGAGATGTCGGCGCTGCTGGGACGCATCCCATCGGCGGTGGGCTATCAGCCGACCCTGGCCACCGACATGGGCCAGCTGCAGGAGCGGATCACCTCGACCAACAAAGGCTCGATCACCTCGGTGCAGGCGATCTTCGTGCCGGCCGACGACTTCACCGACCCGGCGCCGGCGACGGCCATGGCCCACCTTGACGCCACCACCGTGCTGTCTCGCGACATCGCCGCGCTCGGCATCTTCCCGGCGGTGGACCCGCTCGAATCCACCTCGCGGATCATGGACC
>Ga0302326_10008844_pt1 | contig 22142 bp, 13 predicted proteins | sample Palsa_T0_3_FD_202264 | JGI IMG/M metagenome (GOLD analysis project Ga0302326, IMG submission 202264) | Peat permafrost microbial communities from Stordalen Mire near Abisko, Sweden - Palsa_T0_3 | ecosystem: Environmental > Terrestrial > Soil > Palsa > Peat permafrost | place: Sweden: Abisko... | reverse complement strand
GAGGATGGCGCTCAGCGGCGTGCGCAGCTCGTGGCTCATCGACGCGAGGAACGCCGTCTTGACCATGTTGGCGCGGGTCAGCCGCTCGCCCTGCTCGGTCAGCGCGATGCTCTTCTCGCGCAGGCGGTCGTGCGTCCACGCGTTGTGGAGCGCGACGGCGAGCTGGCGGGTGGCGTCACGCACGGCTTCCGCCGCGGCGTCGGAGGGGACGTGGATCCCGGCGATCACGATCGCGCCGGCGCCTTCGCTGCCGAGGGCCACGGGGTAAGCGAGGACCCAGCGAAGCGGCGCGATGCCGATGCCGAGGTCGAGCGACGGCAACGGCTCGCCGAGGTTGTCGCCCACGAGAAAGACCGGCTCGCGATTTTCCATCACGTTCCTGGGCAGGCCTTCGGCGCTGAACGTGCTGTGGTCGATGGCCCGGCCGTCGGAGGCAGTGGCCTGCACCGGCACGAGGCGGTTCGCGTCGTCGAGCAGGTACACGGTGCCGACCTGCGCGTCGGCCAGGCGCACCAGCGTGTGCAGCCCTCCCGTCACCAGCGCGCTCACGTCGAGCGCCTTGAGCTCGCGCACGAACTCGGCGTATGCGCGGGCCCTCGCGTCGCGCATGGCGAGGGCCTGGTTGGCGCGCATCAGCTCTTCGAGCGCGCGCTCGCGATCGGCTAGCGTGGCCCGAAGGCTCGCGTCCTTGTCGAGCAGCAGGCCGTTCATCTGGGCCAGGCTGCGCGCGACCGCCCCGAGCTCGTCCTGCCGGGTGGCCATCGGGAGGCGCATGGGGTCGAGCCGCTCGAGGCGCCCGGTTGCGCTCATCGCGAGCTCGAGCTGCGCCGTGGTGCCGGCGATGTCGCGCGCGATCCAGGCGCCGCTGCCGAGGGCGATGATGATGGCGAGGAGCAACACCGTGCGCGTCGCACGCTGCGAGTCGGCGGCCGACTCGAACGCGGCGTGCTCGCGGGCGTCGGCCTGGTCGAGCGCGTGGCGGCGCAGGTCCATGAGGATCGCGCGCATCTCGTCGGTGCGCGACTTGCCCTCGTCGGCGGCCGCGGCTTCGGGGACGTGCCCCTTCTCGCGCTCGGCGATCTGCGGCTCGCTGACGTCGGTGATCCAGTCGTGGACCATGCGCCCGAACGCCGCGACCCGCTCGTCTTCCATGCCGTTTTCGGCGACGGCCTGCGCCTCGGTCAAGAGGCCCTCGAGCTCGCGCCGCGCGTGCTCGTACGGCTCGAGGAACGTGCGTCCTCCCGTGAGCAAGAACCCGCGCTTGCCCGTCTCGAGGTCGGCCATCAGGCGCAGGAGCTGCTCGGCGTCGTCAGCCAGCTTGAGGTCGTGCTGGACCAGGCGCTCGAACTGCTGCTCCAGCTCTTCGTGCGCCCGGTTGGCGCGCGAGAGGCCCACGCCGAGCACCAGCACGACGAACAAGGAGCTCAGCAGGATCCGCCAGAAAAGGGCGCTCTTCAGGATGTGCACGACCTTGGCCCCCCTGGGTGGGGCTCAGTGTACCTCAGCGCCCGACCCAGGCCCCCGCGCATGAGAGGATCCAGGCGATCGGCGCCAGGGCCAGCGCGAACACCAGCGTGACGGGCGCCGCGAACCCCAGCGCGACCAGCGTGATCGCCAGCGCGAGCCCGCACGCGAGGGCCGGCTCGAGCAGCGTTTGCACGCCGGCGGCGCGCGCGATGAGCCACCCGCTCGTCGGAAAGGACCCGAGCAGCCCTGCACCCAGCAAGAGGGCCGGCGCCGCCGAGCGGATCTCTTTCTCGTCGACGCTGGCCAGGTCGACGTTCATCAGGTGGGCGACGAGGACGCCCCCCGCGATGCCCACGATCATCGCGCCCAGCGTGACCAGCGCCCCGAGCGCGATCCACCGGAGCTTCACCGGTTGGTCGGCGCGCGACAGCGCCGACCGCACGGCCGATAGACTCGGCGTCGGCGGCATGAGCGACCGGCGGCTCGCCGAGACCGAGGGCAGCGCGCGCTTGGTCACCTTGCGGCGCGAGAGCAGGTCGCGCCAGAGCATCGCGGCGATGAAGCCCATGCCCGCGAGCAGCGGCGTCACGACGAGCAGGGCCCCCGGACCGCGTCCGTAGATGAAGTGCAGGTACAGGCCGTGCGCCGCGATGGCCGCCACGAAGGCGACGGGGAACACCGGCCAACGCTGCCTTTTCATCTGCTTGGCGCGGCCGAGCGCGTAGCCCCAGAGGCACGCGAAGAACACGTGCGCCGGCAGGGCGAGCAGCGCGCGCGCCGCCCACACGAGGCCGGCCGGGTGCGCGCGCATGACCGCCCCGCTCTCGATCGCGGCGAACCCGAGCGCCGACGCGGCCGCGTAGACGACGCCGTCGTACTCCTCGTCGATGTGCTTCGAGAGGAAGGCGGGCCACGCGGCGGCGACCTTCGCGGCTTCTTGCAGCGGCGCCACGACGAGAAACAGGAACACCAGGGCGCCGCTCTCGCCCGCGTCGGCCACCTGCATGTCGAGGCCCGTGAGCGCCGTCGCGCGGCTCGTGACGAAGAGCGCCGCCAGAGCCGCCACGGCCCCCAGCGCGAACGTGGTCGCCACCAGCCAGTGCGGCTCGCGCCTGGGGTCGGTCCTCCGCACGAGCGCCACGAAGAACGCGGCCGGCACCGCGGCCAGCAACATCCAGCGCAGCGTCGCGATCACGGGGTCAGTCTCAGAAGTGGATGCCGAGGTGGGCGCTGCCGATGACGCCGACGCCCACGCTGGACCCGGACTGGTTGTAGAGGGCCTGCTGGGACGGGGTGAGCGACATGCCGGACGCCTGCTGCGCGGCCTGGACCGACGCGGGGATGGGCACAGGCGGTCGCTCGAGGATCAGGAACTCGGCGTTCACCTCGGCGCCGACCGAGAAGAGGCTGGAGAAGTAGATGTCGAGGCCGAACATCGGACCCACGTTGAAGCCGTGGACGTTCTCGTTGGAGCTCGCGGTGGTGCTCGTGGCCGAGGTGGAGCTAGCGTTGCTCTCGGCCGCGTTCAGGCCCCCGACGGTCACGTAGCCGCCGCGCGCGCCCAGGTACGGGTCGATGTGCCAGACGCGCATGTGCAGCGCCGCTTCGGCGTCGAGCTCCCAGAGGTTGAACGCCGAGAGCTGCAGATCGCGTGCGCGCAGGCCCGCCGAGAAGAACAGGAGGCGCACGCCGGCGCCCACGTCGAACTCGCCGCCGCTGCTCGTCGATTGCTGCACCTGCAGGTTGCTGGCGCTGAACGACGCCATGTTCGTGTAGGCCCCGCCGCCGCCCGCCGTGATGTACACCCACTCGAGCCCCAGGCCGCTGTCGGCCGACTCTTCGACGGGCTGGATCGGTGGCAGGGGCGCCTGTTCCGTGCCGCCGTTCTCGGGCGCCCCTTCGGGCGGCGGGGGCTGCAGGTCCTGGGCAAAAGCCGTCGACGCCGTGAGCAGAATCGACATCGCGGGCACGGCCAGCAGGGGCACGCGCTTCATGAATTGTCCTCGCGGGATGGGGTGAGCAGCGACTCGTCGTAGCTGTCCGGGTCGAGCGGAGCGGAGACCCGGTAGTCCTCGCTCAGCCACTTGCCGAGGTCGATCTGCTTGCAACGCGCGGAGCAGAACGGCACGTACGACTGGACTGGCTTGTTCTCCGTTCGCGCCGCCCCTGGTGCAGGGCATACTCGAGCGCAGATCGGACAAAGGGCCATCGTCCAAGCATAGCGTGAAGTTCGGCCCCCCGGCGCGCACCGCGGATTTCCGCGGTCTTCTTGCGCAACCGGTGCCGTGACCCGCGCGAATGGCGGACCACCCACCCTAACGGGCGAGCCGTCGACACGGCGGGCCCCGCCGACGCTGCCGCCGACGGACCCGCCGAGTAAGCTCACTGTTCGCTGGCGTCAGTCGTTCGCAGCAGCGTCGCTGGCGTCGGTCGTCGCAGCAGCGTCGCTGGCGTCGGTCGTCGCAGCAGCGTCGCTGGCGTCGGTCGTCGCAGCGGCGTCGCTGGCGTCGGTCGTCGCAGCGGCGTCGCTGGCGTCGGTCGTCGCAGCGGCGTCCGACTCGGCGTCGGTCGAGGTTGCGGCGTCGCTCGCGTCAGTCTTCGCGGCGTCCGACGTCGTGCCCGCATCGCTCGCGGCGTCGCTGCCGGTGGAGGCTTCGGGCGTCGGCGAGGTCGCGTCGCTGCCCGGCGTGACTTCGACGTCTTCGCCGCCGTCGAGGCCGCTCGTCACCCCGGGCGCGCCCGACGACGACGAACCGCAACCGACCCCGGTCATTGACGCGCAGGCCACGACCAGCGCGACCGATACGCCACCCACCCAAAGACCTGCGACGCGACGAGTTTTCATAAGAGCCTCCGTGACGTCACTCGCGTGACGCGATAGCCCTTATCTCCGGTTTGTCCTCCGGGGACAAGCTGTTTCTGTTGCCACTGCCCATGTTCCGCACAGGTTTAATGTGCTGAAACATTGATGAAACCGTAGGCCAGGTGTCGAGGGCTTGGCCCCGTGGCCGTCGTCACGCAGCGCGTCAGCCGGTCACTCTTCGGCGGTGGCGCCGTCGGCAACGGTCTCCGCGAAGGCAAGGGGGGACCCCGAAGAGACCATCCCGGCCGCCACCGAGTCGTCACACGAGCGCTCGAGCAGCTCGACCACGTCCATCTGCTTCACGGTGTCTTCCAGGCTCTTGCTCTTGATGCCGTCGGTCAGCATCGTCATGCAGAACGGGCAGGCGCTCGCGATGGTCTTGGCGCCCGTGTCGAGCAGCTGGAGCGTGCGCTTCACGTTCACGCGGTCCGTGTTCTGCTCCTCCATGAACATCTGCGCGCCGCCGGCGCCGCAGCAGAGGCCGCGCTGCTTGGTCCAGTACTCGGGCTCGACGAGCTCGACGCCGGGGATGCGCCGCAAGATCTCGCGCGGCGGGTCGTACACGCCGTTGTAGCGGCCGAGGTAGCAGGAGTCGTGGTAGACGACCCGCCCCTCGACGGGCTTGGTGGGCACGAGCTTGCCCTCGGCGACGAGGCCGAGCAGGTAGTCGGTGTGGTGCACCACTTCGACCTTGAGGCCGAAGTCGGGGTACTCGTTCTTCAGCGTGTTGAAGCAGTGCGGGCACGTGGTGACGACGGTGAGCACGCCGCCCTGCTCCTTGTAGCCGTTGATCGTGGCCGCGTTGCCCTCGGCCAGCATCGCGAAGAGAAACTCGTTGCCGGCGCGCCGAGCCGGGTCGCCCGTGCAGTTCTCTTCTTGCCCGAGGATGGCGAAGTCGGTGCCCGACTGCTTGAGGAGCTTGGCCGTGGCGCGCGCGATCTTCTTGGCGCGCTCGTCGTAGCTCGCGGCGCAGCCGACCCAGAAGAGGACGGGCGCCTTGGGGTTGTCGCTCATCGTCGGGATCCCCAGGCCCTCGGCCCAGCCCGCGCGGTCCATGCGCGAGAGGTTCCACGGGTTGCCGTTCGTCTCCATGCCCTGGAACGGCTTGGACAGCGTGTGCGGGAACTCGCCCTTCACGAGGACGAGGTTTCGTCGCATGTCGATGATCTTGTCGACGTACGAGATGAGGACCGGGCACTGCTCCTCGCAGGCCCGGCAGCTGGTGCACGCCCAGAGCACGTCGGGGTGGATGACGTCGGGGACGAGGTTCATCGTCGCGACGTCGATCGCGTCGGAGGCGGCCGCCGCGCCGGCTTCTGCTGTGGCGCCGGCGGCGGCGTCGCCCTCGGCGGGAGCGTGGGCCGCGCCGTTCGCGCCATTGGGCTTGCGCGTGACCCATTGCTCTTCGTGGCTGTAGAGATGGTCACGCAGCGCGAGCGTCAGGTGCTTCGGGCTCAGGATCTTGCCCGTGCGGTGCGCGGGGCAGTTGTCCGAGCAGCGGCCGCACTCGGTACACGTGTAAAAGTCGAGGATCGCCTTCCAGCTGAATTGCTGGATGCGCGCCACGCCCACGGGTAGCGATAGCGGATCGGGCGATTCGCCGGCCGCGCCGACCTTCTCCATCAGCTTCTCGGCGTTCTCGGCCATCGGCATCAGGCGGCCCGCGGGGCTCAAGCTCCGCAAGAACACGTTCGGGATCGCCGTGATGACGTGAAAATGCTTCGAGTGCGGGAGGAGGTTCAGGAAGATGAGCGGCAGCGTGGCGTGGGTCCAGAACCCGACGCGCGCGACCCAGAGCAGCACGGGCGCGGAGAGGCCCTGAAAGAGCATGGCGAAGAACGACCCGGCGGGACCTGGCCACGCCGACCACGCGCCCGTCCACTTCTCGGTCCCATAGGGGGCGAGGATGGTGTGCGCCGTCGCGCACTGCCCCGCGGTGCCCGGGTGCGACAGGCCCTCGCAGAACGGGCCGAGCCGCGCGCCGAGGTCGAGTGCCGCGCCGTCGTAGACCATGTCGGCGACCATCATCGTGAAGATGATGCCGAGGATGACGATCCCCTCGATCGAGAGGGCCATGCGCTTCGGTTTGACGACGAGCCGGTAGTAGAAAAATACGAGCGTGCCGAAGACGACCAGCACGGCCATGACTTCTTTGATGAACTCGTACGTCTCGCCGAGCGGCGTCGTCGTGCCGAGGACGAACAGATTGAACGGCGCGTAGAGGCCGCGGCCCCAGAGGATGATGGTCCGGAGCTGCAGGACCAAAAAGCCGAAGAAGATGAACTTGTGGGCGATCCCGGCCGGGTTGTAATAGTCCATTTTCTCCTGGCGGAACGCGTACCTCCAGGTGCCCTTGGCGCGCGTGTCCAGGTGATCCAGGCGGCTGGCGGGGCCGCCGATCTGCAGCAGCTTCCATCGGCGCAGAGCGGACCAGCCGAAGAGGCCATTCGCAGCCACCAGCAACAACAGCATCGCCATCACGCCCATCGCCGTCTCCCGTCTCCAGACCGTCGCGAAATCTCGACCGAACCAGGGGCTTCTATAGGGTTGGCCCCGATCACGTCAAACGTGGCCGGCCCCGCTGGCCCTTCGGGTAGGATGGCCTTTGTCCCGTGCGGCCCAAGAAAGTCGACTTCTATGGCCTGCCCAGGCCAGTGCAGGAGCGCTTCGCGGCCGCGACGCGGCGTTCGGCGCCGCCCGCGCCGCTCCTGTACGCACGCGCACCCCGGACGGCGGCCTGGGCATCGCTGGCGGCCAGCGCGGGCGCGACGGCCCTTGCCGTCCTCGTGCTGCGCATCGGCTGGGGCAACCCCGAGAGTCCGCTGGCACTGCACGGCGTGAAGATGCTCACGGTCGACGTGCTGCTCTTCACCGCGGCTGCGTACGGCGTGATGCACGCGCTCGGGATCCTCCGCGCGCTCGATGCCTTGCCCTGGCGCGCGGGCACGTACCTGTTTCCGGGCTGCGTCGTCGAGGCCGAAGGGCCGGTGCTGAGCGTGTGGGCCGTGGGCGAGGCCGAGTCGGTCGAGTCGGTCGCCGAGCCGTCGGGGTTGGCCCTGCGCATGCCCGACGGGACGCGCGTCGTCATCCCGGCGGCGAACGTGGAGCAGCGCGACCGGGCCAACGCGGCTCTCGGGTCGCTGCGGTCCGAGCTGACGCGCGCCATCGCCGAAGAAGACATGCACGTGCTGGCGGAGCTCGACCCGCTCCACGACAGCGCCTTCTCGAGCCCCATCGGACCGACCGAGAAGATGAAGCGCAGGCTGCTCGTGTCCGCGCAGTTCGACTGGGCGATCGCGCTCGCGGTGGGCGTCGTCGCGGGGCTGGCGCTCGGCGAGTCGCGCAACGTGATGAGCGACAACACGATGTTCGCCGCGATCGGCACGGCGGCCAGCCCGGCCAGCTACCGGATGTATCTCGAGCACGGCCGCCGCTATGCGGATCAAGTGCGCGACACCCTCTTGCCCCGCGCCGAGCTGCGCGAGGCCCAGGCGCAGGGGACGATCGAGGCGGTGCAGGCGTTCGCCGCAGGCCATCCGGAGTCGAAGATCCAGCCCGAAATCGACGCGGCGATGAAGCAGGCGCTCCTCGCCCAGCTCAAGAAGGCGATCGCCGTGGGCACGGTCACCGCGCTCGCCGACTTCGCGTCCAGGTACCCGGACCGCGCCGTCGACGCCGAGGTCAAGGTCGCGCGCCACGCGCTCTACGTGCAGGCGTTCGAGAGCTGGAAGAAGGTGGCCAAGGTCGACCCGCCGACGGTGGCCTTCATGGGGCGCCTCATCGCGTGGGTCGAGGCCAACGGCCCGATCACCGAGGTGCGCTTTCGCCTCAAGCCGTCGCAGACGATCGACGACGCCGACAAGTCCGTGAAGCGCAGCCCGCACTATCCCGGTGCCGACGACTTGCCCTCCAAGTACATGACGGCCGAAGCCTTCCGCCCGCGCGAGGAGCGCACGGCGCAGGCCCTGTCGCAAAAGTTCGGCGCGGCGTTCGCGCCGGACGTGCTCGCCGTTCGTGCCGGCGCCCCGCTCGACGCCGACGCGCCCGTCCCCGCAACGCCGCCCACCCTCGTCGTCGACTACACGACCGACTGGTCACGCGGCGCGACCGCCAGCACCCAGCCCAATACCGTCTTCGCCGGCATCATCTTCGTGTTCGACGCGGCCTTCGCGTTGCCTTCGGGCGCGCCGCTCAAAGCATCGCTCCGCTCGTGGCGCGGCCCGGAGATGTGGAAGATCAAGGGCGCCGCCGACATGGAGCGCACGGACTTTCAACAGAAGGTCTACGACGGGATGATCGACGGCGCGTTCGACCAACTGGGCAAGAAGCTCGGCGACGTCTTCTTCTGATCGGGACTCGGTCCCCACCGAGCCGCCGGCCCCGCGCATGTCCCTCGCCTTCGCCCTTGCCTGGGTCGCGACGGTGCTCGCCTCGCCCCAAGCCCACGGCGCGTGGGGAGTCGCCTATCCGCCGGCGGACCCGACGACCCCGCGTCCGGCCATCGTCTTTCTCCATGGCATGTGGGCCGGCCCCGAGGACGCGTGCCCTCCGCTGCGCGACGCCGCGACCCGCTTCGGTTTCCTCGTCTGTCCTCGCGGCAACACCCCGTTCGATGCGGGCACCATGTGGACGGGCACCGCCGCCGAGGCCGCCGGTCCCCTGCGCACGGCCCTTGACGAAGCCGCGCGCCTGACGCCGGGCAAGCTCGATCGCGCCGCCGAAGGCACGCTCGTCGGCTACTCCAACGGGGCCTACTTCGCCGCCGAGCTCGCGCGCGCACAGCCGGGACGCTGGCCGGGCCTCGTCCTCCTCGGCATGAATCTCGACCTCGACCCGGCGCGGCTGCTCGCCGCGGGCGTGCGCCGCGTGGTGCTCGCCGCGGGCGAACAGGACGACACTCGGGCGCCGATGCAAGCGCTCGCACAAAAGCTCGACGCCGCCGGCCTGTCTGCGCGCTTCGTCAGCCTGGGCCCGGGAGGCCACGCATTTCCCCCTGACATGGCCTCGCGCACGTGCGCGATGATCGCGTGGGTGAGGGATGCGGACCCGCGAGTGTGCGTGGGTCTCTGAACCACCGAGCGATCCTCCCTGCCAGTGCCCCGAGTCCCGTGACGCATCGAAGAATTTCAACAGGAAGGCGGGAAGACGGGAAGGATCGTTTTGCCGGAAAACCTTCCCGTCTTCCCGTCTTCCTGTGATCTCAAAATATCAGAGATCGAACGCGAATTGCTTTCTCGCGTCGTCTCCTGGCGCGAGGCTCACCTCGAAGCCGACGGTGCGTGTGCCGAGGCGCGCGCCGAAGTGGGCGACGACCGGGGCCGCCGTATCGTGCAGGTCGCCCAGGTGGATCTCGACGACGTAGTGGCCCCGCGGCGGCTCCGGGCCGTCGAAGTGGATGTTCTCGAGGTTCTGCCCGCCGCACCCGTCCTGCGGGCAATCGCGATCGAGCTGAAATCCGGTCGTCGTCGACCGCGTGTGCCCATCGGGCACCCGCTCCTTGGCCGGCGTCACGAGTACCAGATCCACCTCGGCGCTCCCCGCCCACGCCAGCGTGAACTGCAGCACCCCCGTGGGCACCCCGCACCCCTCGTCGATGACGCCATTGCAGTTGTCGTCGATCGCATTGAAACAAAGCTCCGGCCCCGTCGGCGTACACGCCATCGCGAGACCGCCCCCACCCGGCCCCTCGACATTCGACGCCACGAGCGACGCCCCCGGAGCTGGCGCCTTCGCCCCCGCCGAGGGCCCACAGGCGGACGCCGCCAGCGCGAGGCAAAAGCTAGTCGCCTTCATCCGCAAGCGAGAGAAGAGCACAGGGAGGGGAGGAGGAAAGGAGTTTGAGAATGTCGGGAAATTCCCAAGAATCCTCCTCTCCTCCTCCCCTCCCTGTTCCTCACTCTCCGGTGGAGAAGCTGGTGCCCCGGCCCGGAGCTGGCCGCCGGACACGGGCGCCTTCGCGTATCTAGTGCCCCGGCCCCGGCGGCTGGCCCCCGGAGACGGGTGCCTTCGCGTACTCGGGCACCCCTTGCCCCGACGCCTTGGGGTTCATCACTTCGAAGAAGGCGCGGCGGGCCATGTCGCCCGTGGCGCCCGGCTCGTTTCGCAGCGCCATGAGCACGCCCTTCTCTTTGATGAACTTCAGGATCGCGATCGCCTCGACGCGCTTCACGTCGTTGGCGCCCTTGGCGTCCGCGAGCAGGCGCGCCCGCAGCTGCACGCGCGTCATCGAATGGGGCCCGTTGTCGACCTCGATCGACTCGACCAGGTTGCGGCCCAGGATCGCCCGCGGCCAGTCCTGCAGCTGGTCGTGCACCTTCACGTGGGCGAGCGCCGACGCGTTGGTCACCCAGCGCGCGATGTCGCCGTTCTCGTAGTTCTTGTCGCTCCAGTAGCCGAAGGTCTTGTTGTAGATGTCCTTCAGCTCCTCCATCGCCTCGGCGGGGATGCTCGGATCGTTGTACGTTGCCATCGCGCGCGCGGCGGTGTCGGCGTCGGCCCCGAGGATGAGCGCGAGCACCGCGTCGGCCTTGAGGCTCACGTCGCCGAGCTTGGCGAAGAGCGGCTGCACCATCGACGGCGTCACGCCGCCCATCCCGATCGCGCGCGCCACCTGGTTGCGCACCTCGAGGTCGCTCGAGGCCGGCGTGAGCATGTCCATCAACGTGGCCCCCGCCTCGGGCACGGGGCGGTGCACGAGCGTCTCCAGGTAGCAGGTGCGGAGCAGGTTGGCCTTCACGTCGGTCTTGGTGATGTCGTGGATCTTCTTCGCGACGGCGGTCATCTCGTCGTTCGTGGCGACCCACGAGAGGGCGAAGCACGCGCCCATGCGTGACTGCTCGTTCTCCATCGGCTCTTCGATGTAAGAGACGAGATCGGGATACGCCTTCGCGTCGCCCCACTGCGCGAAGCCGTCGGCCGCGCCGACGCCGAGCGCGCGCAGCGTCATCCCGAGGATCGTGAGGCCGCCCTGCATGAGCGAGTCCCACGAGACGTCGAGCTTCTTCATCCGGCGGTGGAGCTGTTTCTCGAGGATGGCCCAGCCCTTGGGATCGCGCGTCCAGCCCACGTAGCGCAGCGCGCTCTGCGCGGTGGCCCACGTCTCGGGGAAGGGCGGCTGTGCGCCCTCGGCCGGCAGCTTCTCTTTCGGGTCGGCCCAGCGCTCGAGCATCGGGATCGCCTTGGGCGACGCGATGACGGCGAGAAAGCGCATGCCGTTGGCGTGCGGCTGCGGCTTGTTGGACGGGTCGATCCAGTCGAGCACGCCCGGCTCGGCGACCTTGATGAAGTAGTCGCGCTTCTCGGGGTGCAGGATGGCGAGGTCCGACAGCATGCGGGCGGCGTACACGCGCTCGTTGTCGTCGCGGCGGAGCTCCGGCCAGTCGACGTCGTTGTAGAGCTTGAGCGGGTCCTGCATCATCCGCCAGCCGAGCACCTCGGCCGCGCGCACGTCGCCGATCTCGGCCAAGCGCATCGCCGCCTCGAGCTTCCAGTGCGGCTTGGGGTTGCTCTGGATGTACGCGTAAAGCGCGTCGCCGCCGCGGGGATCTTCGAGGTCCTTGAGCATGTCGAAGATCTGCTTCGTCTGGAACTTCTCGCTGTCGGCCTTCTCGCGGTTGACCGTCTTGAGGGCGAGAACGAGGCCGGGGGCGCCGACGCCGTCGCGCAGCGCCTCGAGGAACTTGGCGCGCGACTCCTTGTCGGCCTTGCTGAGCGCGTCGACGAGCGGCTGCATCGCCTTGTCGCTGCCGATCTTGCCGAGGCCCACCGCCGCCTCGCGCGCGACTTCGATGCTCTTGTCCTGAACGAGCTTGATGAGGGTGTCGGCCCACTCGGCCTTGCCCGTCTGCGAGAGCGTCGTCGCGACGAGCTGGCGCACGCTCTCGCTCTCGTCGCCGGAGAGCGCCGCGATCTTGTCGATCTGCACGAGGTTCGCGAGCGCGACGGCGTCGAACGCGGGAAAGCCGTCGAGCCGCTGCACGGCCGCCAGGTGCCCGAGCCGATACTCCGCCATGATCGCGTCGAAGGCGGACGACTCTTTGAGCGCGACGAGCGCCCAGCAGATCTGCGGCTTGTCGCTCGCATCCGCTTCTTGCAGCGCCTTGAGGAGCACCGGCTTGGCGGCGTCGGCGTCGGGCGAGCCAAAGTCGACGAGCGCCATCGCGGCGACGCCGCGCACGGCGTGATCCGGCGACGCGAGCGCCTTGATCATGTCAGGAATGCTCTGCTTGTCCTTGGCCCACGCCAGGTTCACGAACGCCTCTTGCTCGAGGCGCGACTCGTTGTCGACGGCGGCCCACTTGCGCCAGCGGGGGATCTGCTCGGCCCTCGGCAACAGCTCGATCTCGCGGATCTCCTTGTTGACCTCGTCCTTCGAGAGCGAAGCGGCCTCTTGATGGGCGCCGAGCAGGATGAACGCTGCAGCGCCGCCGGCGAGCAGCAGCCCGATCACGATGGCGACGGGCTTGAACGCCCCTCGCTTGAAGTTTCCGTCTTCGGCGGGGAAGGCCGCGTTGTTCATGGGCAGGGTCCTTTCGGCGACGCCGGGCCTGACCCGCGTCGTGACGCTACTCCCTCGGGGCGGTGACGATACCGCAAGGGCGGGGAACACAAGCGCGAAACGCCCGATGAGACGCCGGAGGGTCGTATTGCCTGGTCTGGCGCTCGTGTGACAAGGTCGGACGATTGCAGAGAGGGTACACTTGGTACACTGGCCCGGCCCATGAGGACGGTGCTCGTCGCGGCGGCGGTGGTGATCGAGGGCGGCCGTGTGCTGCTCAGCCAGCGCAAGGCGGGAGGTCACCTCGCCGGAGCCTGGGAGTTCCCCGGCGGCAAGGTGGACGAGGGCGAAGACCCGCGCGAGGCGGTGCGCCGCGAGCTGCGCGAAGAGCTCGGGATCGAGGCGACGGCGAATGAGATCCTCGACGTGACCTTCCACCGCTACGACGACGTCGGCAAGACGGTGCTCCTGATGTTCTTCGAGGCGACGCGCACCCCCGGGTCGGCCGAGCCACGCGCGATCGACGTCGCTGCCGTGAAGTGGGCGGGCGCCGACGACCTCGACGCGCGACGCTTCCCACCGGCCGACGCCGAGGTCCTGCGCAAGGTCCGCGCGCGACTGGCACGCCTGCAGCCCACCGACGCCCCGCCGTCGTCGTAGGATACGAGGCTCCCACGAATGAACCTCGCCCTCGGCCGGGAGCAGGTCTCCCTCGGCAGCGCGCCCGACAACGACATCGTGCTGCAGGCTCCGGGCGTCGCGGCGCACCACGCGCGCGTCGTTCGACAGGGCGGAGGCCTCTCGTTCATCGATCTGGGCGCCGCGCCGTCGACCGCGAACGGGGCCCCGGTGTCGCCGCACCAGCCCGTGCCCTTCGACTTTCGCACCGTCTTTGCCCTCGGCGGGGTGCACGTCCCGCTCGCGCATCCAGCGCTCGCCGCGATGCTCATGTCGGTGGGCCACGTGAAGCCCCCGCGGGGCCAGATCGTCGTTGGCCGCGACGCCGCGCGCGCGTCGCTCGTCATCGCCCACGCCGCGGTCAGCGGCATGCACGCCACCGTCCACTTCGACCGCATGACGGTGATCGATCACGGCTCGACGAGCGGCACCTGGGTCGCCGGCCAGAAGGCCACCCCCAACCAGCCGACCCCGTTCGACCCCAGCGGCATCATCGCCTTCGGCCCCGTCCCCATCCCGCTCGGCGCCCTCGCCGAGCTCACCCACACGCCGATGCAAGCGCCAGCGTACGCGCCCGCGCCCGGACACGCGCCCGCGCCCGGACACGCGCCCGCGCCTGCCGACGCCGCTCCCCGCCGCCACCGCACCGTCATCGGCGAGCTTCACCTCGACCAGCTCCAATCCAGCACCATCTCCGTCGGTCGCACCTCCGACAACGCGATCGTCGTCAACCACCCGCAGGTCTCGTCGAAGCACGCGCAGATCGTCAAAGAGGGCGACGCGCTTTTTCTCGAGGACCGCGGCAGCGCGAACGGGACGTTCGTGCGGGGTCAGCGGCTCGCCGCGGGCCAGCGCGTGCCGGTGGCGAACGGCGAGAAGGTCTTCATCGGGCCGATGCCGCTGCTCATCCAGCTGGCCGACAGCCGGATCAACGTCGTCGTCGAGGATCAGGCCGACTGGGCGGGCAAGCCGACCTACGAGATCGAGGGCTGGGACCTGTTTCTCGAAGTGCCGGACCGCGACGACAAGGCGCGGATGAAGGTCCTGCTCGACCACGTGTCGTTCAAGGCGCTGCCGGGCGACATGATCGCGCTGATGGGCCCCTCGGGCGCGGGCAAGACCACGTTGCTGCTCGCCCTCAACGGCTACCTGCCGCCGACGAGCGGCCAGGTCCGCATCAACGGCGAGGACCTCTACACCATCTACGACGCCCTCCGGGGCAGCATCGGCTACGTGCCGCAGGACGACATCGTGCACCCCGAGCTCACCGTCTTCGAGGCGGTGAAGTACTCGGCGCGCTTCCGGCTGCCGCCCGACTATTCCGACGACGAGATCGATCGCCGCGTCGACGAGACCTTGCGCGACCTGGGCCTCGAAGGCGTGCGCAACCTGCAGATCGGCAAGCCCGAGAAAAAGGTGCTCTCGGGCGGGCAGCGCAAGCGCGTGAACATCGCGCTCGAGCTCGTGACCGATCCGGTGATCCTGTTTCTCGACGAGCCGACGAGCGGCCTCGCCGCCGACGACACGACGGCGCTCGTCAACCTGCTCTCGGACCTGACGAAGAAGACCGGCAAGACGATCATCATGACGATCCACCAGCCGGCCAAAGACGAGTTCGAGAAGTTCAACCTGTGCTTCATCATGGGCTACGGCGGGATTCCGACGTACTTCGGGCCGACGGGCGAGCCCGCGTATTCGTTCTTCGGCTCGATCGCGCAGCGCGCATCGCAGCCGAACCGCCGCATCGACAATCCGCGCGACATGTTCGACATGCTGAGCGTGCGCGAGCGCCTCGTGCTCGAAGAGATGCGCCGCGGCGATCCGAACGTAGAGCGCATGGTCGCGCGGATGGACGCGGCCCGCGGCTGGCGCGCGGAGTTCTTCCAGAACGAGAGCCCTCTCTTCCAGCGCATGTACTCGGGTCGGCGCGCGATCGGCACGCAGCCGACTTCGCGCGGCGTCCCGCATCACGCCGACGTGGCCGTCGTGCGGCAGCTGGGCCTTCTCATCTCGCGCTACTGGCGGGTCAAGAGTCGCGACCGCATCGGCGCGGCGATCATGTTCTTGCAGGCGCCCGTCATCGGGATCCTGCTGTCCATCGTGTTCGGCGCGCAGAAGCCCGCGGTGCCCTACTGGTGCCTGGGCGCCCTGCAGGAGCTCTCGACCCGGAACAACATGGACCAGAGCGCGACGACGAACCTGCTGGGCTCGATGTTGCCGACGACCGACCACACGGGGGCCATGTTCTTCGTCGTCGTCAGCTGCATCTGGTTCGGCACGAGCAACGCCGCGCGCGAGATCGTGACCGAGCGGGCCATCTATCTGCGCGAGCGGATGGTGAACCTCAAGCTCCTCAACTACTTGATGTCCAAGTACCTGTTGCTCAGCCTCTTCTCGGTCGCGCAGTGCGCGATGCTCCTCTCCATCGTGTTCTTCACGCTCGGCTTCGAGGGCGGGCCGGTCGGGTTCTTCGTCGAGCTGGGCAACCTGGTCGCGCTGGCGATGAACGCGACGGCGCTCGGTTTGCTCGTCTCGGCGCTCGTCGCGTCGGCCGAGGCGGCGATGGCGCTGACGCCGATCGCGCTCATCCCCCAGGTGGTCCTCGGTGGGCTGATGGTCCCGATGACGACCAACCCCAACCTCAAGCCGATGATGTACCTGATGCCGTCGCGCTGGGGGTTCGAGGGCGCGATCGCCGTCGAGCGGGCAGCGCTGGCGAGTCAGCCGGCGTGGAACATCGACCTTCACAAGCCGGACTTGACCAGCGTTCCGGACTTTCTCACGGGCGGCAAGTTCCAGTGCGCCATCGCGCAGATGGCGAGCGACTCGATCGCGGGCGCGTGGGGCTTTGCCGAGTGGAGCGTGCCGTGGATGCCCGCCACCGTGCTCTTCGCCACCACGGTCGCGATGTTCGTGGTCCTGCTCGTGGCCTTGAAACGCCGCGATCCCGTGTAATTTTTCAACAAACGAGCGAAAAGCGACAATGGCGTCACGAGGCGCCTCGTCGACGCCATAGGTGGGTCGTATACCTCCTTGCGCACCCTATGAGGCTCGCCCTCGTCGTCGCCCCTTACGACCCGCGCCTCGGCGACGCCGCGTCGCGGCGCGACACGCTGGCCTGGCTGCGCGCCAGCCTCGCGCGCTTCGGGTTCCACGTCGTCATCGTCGGCGGCGGCACCGATCCTGAAGGCGACCTGGCACGCGCGGTCGACAAGGTGTCCGCGGGCGACACCGTCCTCGTTCACGCGAGCGGGCGCCTGGCGTCGCGCGATTCGCTGGCGTGTGGCGAGTCGTTGACGATCCCGCTCGGGGCGCTCAGCGCCGCTCTCGCGTCGCGCGCGCCGGCGCACGTGTCATTCGTGGTCGAGCTCGCGCACGAAGAAGACGCGAGCGATCCGCTGCTGGCGACGGAGATCCTGGGCCAGGCCGTGCACTCGCTCGGCGCCAAGGAGCGCGGCTTTCCCGTGCTGGCCGCGGTGCGGCCGATCGGCGCGGGGGGCGACCGCGCTGCCCTCACGCGCCTCGCGCTGCCGAGCGCCAGCGAGCACGCGGGGCCCCCGCCGACCGAGACGCTCGTCGCGAGCATGTACGAGCGCGCGCTCGCCACGCAAGAGAGCCACCAGGCCGCGCAGAGCTTCACGTTCGTGCGCGGCGCGGCGCCCGAGCCGCCGCCGGACGAGGGCCCCTCGAGCGAGTACCAGAGCCTGCCGCCGCCTCCGCTCGCCGCCGCCCCGGGCGAAGACGGCGAGACGCGCCCGACGGAGCACTCGATCCATTTCCAGATCGCCGAGGCGACCGACGCGCGGGATTGGACGCGCGCCTTGCTCCTTCGTCGCGATCGCCTCGGTACGCTGGGCTCGCCGTCGCAGAAGGCGCGCGAGCTCGTCGCCATCGCCAGGATCTTGCAGGTGGAGCTGGGCGACGCCGAAGGAGCCATCCAGGCGCTCGAGATGGCGCGAGCCATGGCGCCCAAGCGGGCGACCGTGCTCCTGGCGCTGCGGCGCGGGTACGAGAAGCTCGGACGCTGGAACAGCGCGCTCGAGGTGCTCAACGCGCTCGCGCCGCTGGCGCCCACGACGGCCGAGCGCATCACGTTGCGGGTCGCGCAAGCGCGCATCTTGGTCGAGCGTGTGGGCGATCGCTCCCGCGCCGTCGAGATCCTGCAGGCGGCTGTGGCCGAAGACCCGACGCACGAAGAGGCGCTCGCCTTGCTCCGCCAGCTCTTGCCGGCCGACGTGGTCGATGTCGACGCGCTCGAGCGGCGGGCCGAAAAGATGCTCGAAGCGGGTTCGGAGCATGACGCACTCGGTGTCCTCGAGGCGATGGCGCTCCGTTCTCCGATGCGCACGTCGCCCTACGAGAAAGCATTCGCCCTGCACTGGAAGGGCGGGCGGACCGACGCGGCCTTCCTCGCGGCTCTCGCGCTCGAGGAGCTCGACGCGGCCGACGTCGATCAGCAGATGCTGGTCGATCAGTTCCGATCGGTCAGCCCGATGCGCGCTCGCGGCTCGCTCGACGACGCGGCGTGGGCGTCGATGCGCGCGCCCGGCGCGGACGCGTTGCTCGAGCGCGTATTCGCCGCGCTCGGCCCCGCGGCGATCGCCGCGCGTGTCGACGAGCTACGCGAGCGGCGCGCGCTTCTCACGCTGGACCGGGCGCAGCGCCTCGAGGAGACGAGCACCGTCACCATCGGCCGCACGTTCCACTGGGCGGCGCGCGTGTTGTCGGTGGCAGCCCCGCACCTTTACGTGACCGACGCCGCGGGCAAAGGGATCTCGGCGGTCCCGGCGCGCGAGCCGTCGGTGGCGCTGGGATCGGGTGCCGTCTCGGGGCGGTCGGCCAAGGACCTGGCCTTTCTCGCGGGCCGGCAGCTCGCGTATTACCGTCCGGAGTACCAGGTGCTCCTCTACTACCGGAAGGTCGAGGAGATGACGTCGCTGCTTCTCGCCGCGGCGCAGATCGCGATCCCGGACGCGGCCGTCCCGCCCAACGACGATCCCGTCGCCAAGGCGCTTCGCACCGGCCTGGCGCGCTACTTCGATCAGCGCGCTCACCGCGACGGGCGCGCCGCCCTGCAGCTGGCGATGCGCGAGCTCAGCCTGCGCGGAGGCGCGGCGGCCCTCGGCGCCTGGATGTGCAGCGCCGAGCTCACCGCAGCGCGCGCCGGGCTTCTTCTTGCTGGCGACCTCGCGACCGCCGTGGCGCTGGTCCGGACGGAACCGGGCGAGGTTTCCATCGTGCCTGCCGAGGGTCGTCGGGGAGACCTGGTCGCGTTTTGCGCGTCGCGCGCCCATGCGGCCATCCGGCAGCAGGTGACGGTCACGGCGCCCGAGAGCTTGCGGCCCCGCACGACGCCAACGTCGGCGCACGCCCTGCCCTGAGGGCGACGCCGGTAGTTGGCCCGTCACAGGGGGCAACCCGAGAGATCCGAGAGGCGTGCTGGCTGGGTGTGGGAGGAGTTCGAGCCGGAGGTGCCTTCGTCCGGGAGGGGCCCTCCTGTCTGGCCGGCGCCAGGAGGCGCCGTCACAGGCAACCTCCCTCCCGGCCGAAGGCACCTCCGGCTCGAACTCCGGACAGGCTGCTTCGACGTCCAGGACCTTTCGGTGGGCGCTGGTTCGGCGCATCCTCTTATCCCAGGTCTGTCTCGTGACGAACCCCGTGTGACAAGATCGCGGTCTAATTGAGTAGCGCCGGACCGCGACAGCGCGGCGATCTGCGGGGTGGCTACTGGACCGTGACAGGCGTCGAACCGCCGTCGGTTTTGCCGTCGCCAAGCTCGCCGACGCTATTGTCCCCCCCCAGCATTGCACGGTGCCCCCCGACAGCAGCGCGCAGGCGGAGGTGCTGCCGACGGAGACGGCCGTGGCGCCTGTGAGACCGGCGACCGCGACGGGCGTCGACGAGCATTGCCCGTTGGAGCAGGTGTCCGGCCCGGTCGTCGTCCCGTTGCCCAGTTCGCCGTATTTGTTGTCTCCCCAGCATTGCACGGTCCCTCCCGAAAGCAGCGCGCAGGCGGAGTAATAGCCGACAGAGACGGCCGTCACGCCACTCAGGCCCGAGACCACCACGGGGGTCGTTGAGCAGGGAATGGTCTCGCCACAGCCACCGTCTTCCGCCCCCTGGCAACCAAGCTCGCCGTAGTAGTTCTGCCCCCAGCACCGCACGGTGCCCCCCGAGAGCACTGCGCAGGCGGAATCTCCAGCGGCGGAGACGGCCGTGGCACCCGTCACGCCGCTGAGTGCGACGGGCGTTGACGAATTGATCGTTGTGCCGTTGCCAAGCTCGCCGTCGAGGTTCGGCTCACTTCTCGTCGATGTGGCGGAGGGCCTCGAGCTTCGCCTTCTGCACCCAGGGCTTCGTGTCGCCTGCGGGATCAATCTCCGCGGCGCGATCGAAGGTACGGACGCACTCGACCCAGTCCCCCACGTCGCACGCATGGAGGGCCATGCGGCGGAAGGCGTCGGCCGTCTCCTGAGGGGTGAGCTCGGGGGCCGCGACGGGGTGGTCGAGCTTCGGCTCCGGGACGTCCGTGTCCGCGAGCGCCGGGCGGTGGCGGTCGCGAAGCAAGCCAGCGAGCAACCCGACGAGGGCGGCGAGGCCCACCGCGGCGTAGGCGGTCCACGAGTCGCGAAGCGTGCGGCGGGCGGTGGTGAGCTCGTTGCGCGCGGTCTGGAACGCGATGCGCAGGCGCTGCGCGACGTCGCTCTGCGGGATGTCGTCGATCTCGGCCCGGAGGATGGCGACCTGGCGGCGGCTCAGGGTGGGTCCGTCGAACGCGCGGCGGACGAAGTCGATCTGGCGTCGCCGGTCGATGGAATCGACGACGTCGTCGGCCGAGGCGCCCAACTCCGCACGCTCGTCGGGGTTTTCGTCGGGCCCCACGTCAAAGAGGCGGACCCTGCGGCGCCTCCGGATGCAATCGATGGCAACGAAAGTAGCCATCTTGCGCACGAGCGCGATGCACGCTGGCAGCGTCGCCGGGGGGTCGTCGATGGTCAGCGCTCTCGCGAGCACCTCCTGGGTCAAGTCCTCGACCTCTTCGGACGGCACGCGGTGCTTCCAAAGCACTGCGGCAATCGCGGAGCGCACTTCAGGACGCGCGAGGATCATCTCCGACGGCGACGCCGCCGGCACCTTGGGGGACACGAGAGATTCGCCTTGCATGTCTTGGTAGTCGTTTGACGACGCCCTTTGTACTGGAGAAATTTTCGGCTACCCGCGAAGTGGGCGAAATCTCGAGACAATTTGGTCGCATTTTTCCGGTTCCCCCGAGCCTTCTTCGCGCTTCGAAGCACCCGGCAAATCTCACTAGAGGCCGCCTTCACGGATTGACGGGCGCTCCGCGCGGAACGAGGGCTCTCCTTGCCGAGACGACGGGCGTCTCGCTTGGAACGAGGGGTCTTCTGCGCGGGATGGCGGGCGTTCGGCCTGGAGTGAGGGCCCTTCTTCGCGGGAGGATGCCCCTCCTTCGCGCGATGCGAGACCCCGTGCACCACACGACGGCTCTCGTCCTCGGGATGCCGGGCGTTCTGCGCCTGATGAAGAGCTTCCTCCGGGAGATGACGACCTTCCTTCCGGGGACGACGGCGTTCATTCCATTGATGGGGCGCCTTCTCCGCCTCGTGAGAAGGTCCCTTCGGGAGAGAACGGCCTTCATTCGCGGTTTCGTGGGCCTCACAAGGAAAATGGAGGCCGTGAGACCGCGAATGGAGCCCTTGATACCGCGAATGGAGGCCGTCCTCCCCGGTTTGATCGGCTTCCTACCGCCTTCGAGCAAGCTGCTCCTCGGTGTGAAGCACGTTGTCCGTCACTCGCGGCGCTCGGTCCGGCCGGCGAACGGCGTCGCGCCGCGAGGAAGACGGCCCATGACGGCCTTTCGAGAAATCGTAAGTACAACGTGCCTCCTCGAACGACTTAGTCATTGAAGGAACGGGACCGCGGAGCGCGCCGCCCCGCGCGTCATCGTTCTTGACCAGTCGTATCCAACGGAGAAAAGTCATGAAGACGAACAGCACCACTTTGAAGACGCGCGACACCGCAGTGATGGCGGGCATCGACAAACACATCACCACGCCCATCACGATCAACGGCACGTCCTACACCCCGGCCGCTCTCAAGGCCGTCTTTCAGTCTCAGATCACCGCTCTGGACAACAACGACGCGCTCCACAAATCGTTGGCGGACGCGGTGGCGAACGCGAAGGCGCTCGCGAAGACGGTGGGCAACATGTACTCCCTCCTCCGCTCCGCGATCATTTCGCAGTACGGCAAGAACGCGAACTCCGTCCTCAACGACTTCGGCATGACCACGCCCAAGGTGGCCGGGGCGAAGACGGTGGAGGCCAAGGCCACGGCTGCGGCCAAGCGCACCGCGACACGCGCGGCGCGTCACACCATGGGGGCCGTTCAGAAGAAGGCGGTGACGGGCAACGTGGTCGGCATCACCGTGACCCCGGTCGTCTCTGGGCCCGCGGCGCCTCCGCCCGCCACGACCCCGACCACGCCTGCGTCACCCGTCGCCGCCCCGGTTGCGGCGGGCTCCACCGCCGGTGCGACGACCCCCGTCGCTTCGGGCGGGACAACGACGCACTCGTAAGGGGCGCGCGACGCCGGCGCACGTGACGTGGCGTGCGCCGGC
>Ga0302326_10008843_pt1 | contig 22143 bp, 15 predicted proteins | sample Palsa_T0_3_FD_202264 | JGI IMG/M metagenome (GOLD analysis project Ga0302326, IMG submission 202264) | Peat permafrost microbial communities from Stordalen Mire near Abisko, Sweden - Palsa_T0_3 | ecosystem: Environmental > Terrestrial > Soil > Palsa > Peat permafrost | place: Sweden: Abisko... | reverse complement strand
TCTGACCCGGACGCTCAAGGCCGGCGCGAACATCGGCGGCAAACTGGGCCACAGACGGATTGGTTGCTTCTAAGTGTTCGAGTAGCATTCAGTTTGAAATCCCTTGCGATGAAATCACCGAGCGACGCAGCGGAAACCGGCGTAAACATATTGATAGTGGGCCTGGAACCAATTCCGGAAACTCATTCGCAGCATGCAAGCGGCGGTGCGGGTGCTGCCCCCTTTCATGACAAAGTGTTTGCCGTCGAAAAAATTGGCGGAATAGCCCGGATAGGCGGCGACAATTTGGAAGCCCGGGAAGGGCGCGAATTCGCTGGAGGTCCACTCCCAGCCGGTGCCGATTAGATCTTCCACTCCCCAAACGCTGCTTAACTGCGGCGAAGCACCTATAGGTGGCGGATCCCATAGCACGCGAGTGGATGTCGGAGGTTGGGCGCCCTCGGCCGCGCGCTGCCACTCAGCTTCCGTTGGGAGTGCCTTGCCGACCCAGCGAGCATAGGCGCAGGCCTCGGCGTGACTGACATAAACGGGGCTATCTGTGGGAAGAGGGATTTCCTCAAACATAGTGCGGTAACGGAAACTGCCGTTTGCCGGTGCCCAGAAAACCGGGTGTGATATGGCTGTTTTGCTTTTCCACTCCCAATCGGATTGGGACCAGAGTGACGGACGAGTGTATCCGCCGTCTTCGATAAACTTGGCAAACTGCCCGTTAGTGACCTTGAATTTGTCAATCGAAAAGGGAGGAACTTCGACGGTGTGAGACTCAAACTCGTTATCCCAGCCAAATTGACCGGAGCCGCGTTTAAGGCCTAGAATTGCTGTGCCCGCGGGTACTTCGATCATTTCCTCTGCTGCTTTCGCTGGCGACAGCGACAAAGCCAGGTTGGGGCGAATTTTCGCTTCATAGGGAAGCTGGTGGAACATGTATTCGAGAGTCTCCGCGTGCATGAGCCGATGCTCGATCGCAATATTCATCAGTTCCAAAAGTTCCGGGCTCTCCACCGCGCTGGCGAAGGCGGTATCTAGCTCGCGACGAATTCGACTGCGATAATGCTCGATCTCAGCGATGGCCGGCCAGTCGCGAGGTTGATCGGTAGGAAGACCGCCATCGACAGGATCGATGCCAAAAGCAAACAGTCGATCTAACTCCGCGTGGAAAGGATCTAGCCCGAGATGGTTGCGGAGGAGATTCCAATCAAAGGCCTCGAGATGGCCGATGTAGAAAACGATGCGGTGCCGCTCGGGAATAGGACGTTCGTACACTGCGGAGGAGCTCAGGATGGAAAAGAGGCGGTCCGTTTCCTCGCGACTCTGGGAAAAGCGGGTAAGGAGTTCCAGACTTAGAGCTGGTGCGGTATCGGTCAACATAGCGGTTGCAGGTCTCCTAGCATGGTCGGAATGAGTTCCGAGACTGTGGGGTGTATGTTTACGGCTCTTTGCAAAACTGTATACGGCACTTTGGCATACATGGTATCGAGAATACAGTGAATGGCTTCATCTCCACCGGTGCCGAGAATGGCCGCTCCTAAAATTTCGTGAGAGTTTGAATCCACCAGGATTTTCATGAAGCCCTGGGTCTCACCTTTTTCGACGGCGCGCCCGACTCTGGTCATCGCTCGCTTGCCGATGAGCGCCTTTCGCCCGGAACTGCGGACTTCCGATTCCGTCATTCCCGCGCGACCGAGAGGCGGGTCAATGTACACGGCGTAGGCAACGATTCGGTCGGTGACGCGCCGCTTCTCTTTATCGAGCAAGTTGGCGGCAACAATTTCGTAATCGTTGTAAGACGTGTGGGTGAAGGCGCCGCGCCCATTGCAATCGCCAATGGCCCAGATGCCCGGAACGCTGGTGCGCAACTCGTCATCCACTTCAATAAAGCCGCGTTTATCGCGTTTGATTGCGGTGTTTTCGAGGCCAAGGTCGGCGGTATTGGGCTGACGGCCGGCGGCGAGGAGTAGGTGAGTGCCATGAACGACGGCTACGTCCGGGGAGCTGGTTCGAGCGCCGATTGCGCCCGCCGCACCGAAAAGCTCTATACACTCGGCGTTCAACGCTACTTCGATGCCTTCCTTGATAAGAATGTCGCGCACTGCATTCGAAATGTCTTCGTCTTCGCGGCCGAGGAGGCGTGGACCCCGTTGCAGGATGGTGACTTCGCTTCCGAAACGGCGAAACATTTGGCCGAATTCGAGCCCCACATAGCTTCCACCAACAACGATGAGACTCTTTGGCAGAAAATCGATTTCCAGAAACGAAGAATTGGTGAAATAAGGAAGATTACTGAGCCCCTGGATGGCGGGTATGACCGCTCGAGCGCCCACGTTAATGAATATCTGTGGCGCGGTGAGGATCTCCTCTCCGACCTGAACCTCGCTATTCGAAAGGAAGCGGGCTTGGCTGCGGTAGACGGTGCAGTTCGAGGCGTCGTTCAACATTTTCTCGACACCGGCGCGCGATTCACCGGAAGTCTGATCCTTGCGAGCTTTGACCCGCTGCATATCGATGCGGACTTTACCGTCCAGTTCAACGCCGAAATCGGCGCCGCGCCTCGCGACATAAGCGGCGCGGGCGCTCGCGACCATGGTTTTGGTCGGAATGCAACCCGTGTTAACGCAAGTTCCCCCGAAACGGGCCCTTTCAATGATGGCGACCTTCTCCCCCGACTTTGCCAGCCGGACAGCAAGAGGAGGGCCGGATTGACCGGTGCCAATTACGACGGCATCGAAGGATTTTGGCATTCTCTTTGGTCGCAATCCAATAGATGTTCACCAATTGTATCCATTTCTTGCAATCCCGTGCGTTCGCGTAAGAATACGTGTTACCGCTCCTTCGCAGTCGCGGCTCAGTAATTGCTGCCCGGCCGCGACGAGGTCCCACTTCTATGTCGCACACCCGGGGCGCAAACGAAAATCGGCCCGCTGCTTCCGATTGCAGCGGGCCTACCTCCGAGAAAATCTAAGATCGGACGGAATTCTGAACGATTAGCGAACGGGGATCTTGACGGATACCAGCGCCGCCATGCCCAGCTTGTGGGACAGACTCTTCTCAACAGCGGTCGGGCTCAAAGAATACGCGGTTTCGCTCGCGGGTGGGGTGATCTTGGCCAATACACACTCTTTGCCGTAGCAGGAGAAGGTAAGGCTGGGATTGGCCGGTTTGCCGGTTTCGTTGTCCGAAAAGCTAGCCATGACGGACGAACCGCGGCCATCGCGCAGAGCGAATACCGGTGAAATCGGGCTGATCCGTTCCACGGTATATTTCCCCGCGGGCATGGTTTGATGCGACACGATGAAAGCGAACGGGATGTCGGCGACCGCCGTTCCACTTTGGGCTACGAGGTGAGCCACGAATGGTCCAGTGATTCCCACTGCCACCAAGAAAGTTGTGATGATGCGTTTCATATCAATTCTCCTTTGCGTTCCTTTTCGGAGAGCCGTTAGCATTCTCCGCGTCATTCACGTTTCCGTGCGACCTATGCCAGACTCTTTGCGCGTTGGTGGCCAAGGCGAATTTGGCCCCAATTTGTGATGTATTTTGACTATTTTATGGGCGAAAACACGGTTTTCATGGAAGGGAAAGTATAAGCGCGGTTAACAGTAAGGATAACGATAGCCTGTGGGCGTATTCTAGATAGCATTATGCTTCGATCGCCGATTGGTTTGTTGCTTGCCGGAGTCTGTTTCATCGCGGCCACCGGTAGGTCACAGGCGCAAGCAACACAACCGGCGCGCATCAACTCGCCCGAATACGGACGCCTGCAGCAGCGCCTCGCTCGCGGATGGAACACCTGGGATGTCCAGAGCGTGACCACTCACGTGTTGCTTCCGGAAGGACTGGCAGTCCGGGTTGGTTTTCTAGATAAAGATCGGCTGACCGGTGAAAGTTTTCTCTCCAGTGCCTTGATCGGCCGGCTGGATGCCAAGGCTGAAAAGGTCTTTCCGGGTCCACATGCCTTCGACGGCAGTTATACCGATCTGACGCTGAGCTGGAAAGGCAGAAGTTTCCGTTTGCAATCAGCGACTCAAGCGGGCCAGCTTGTTTTACTGCTCGCGCCTATCGCCGGCAAAACAACAGGAAACCCGCTCCCCATGACCGCCGTATTTTCTATTGGTTTTCTCTGGAACCGACCCGGATCGGTAAGAAAGTGGACAGACCGAATCGAAGCCGATGCCGCCAACCACAAGACTTCATTCTTTCTTGCCGGGGCGCAAACGACAGCCTTCAACGCACCCGTCACAGGGCCTTATTTCGCAGCCGATCTCGACAAGCCCGTGGCGCTCTCTTCCGGCCAGCCGCGCAGTGTCCCGCAAATACAGGCGATCCTTGCAGGGCAACGCGCCGCTTACGAAAGAGCCAATCAGAAGGCGGGTGAGGCAGCGAAGGTCGCCGATGCCATCCAGACCGTACTCGGTTGGGATACCATCTACGACCCGGAGCACAAGCGCGTCATCTCGCCGGTCAGCCGCCTCTGGAGTGTGAATTGGGGCGGTTACGTTCTGTTCGACTGGGACACTTTCTTCGCCGCCTCTATGGCGGCCATTGGCGACCATGATCTAGCGTATGCGGACGCGATTGAAACGTTGAACGAGTCCACACCGGCTGGCTTCGTGCCGAATTATGCACGTGCCGGCGAGTGGAAGAGTGGAGACCGGTCCGAACCTCCTGTGGGTGCCATCACGGTGCTCGGGCTCTACCAAAAATTTCACGAGAAGTGGCTGCTGCGCGATACGTTCCCGCACTTGCTCGCCTGGAACCGTTGGTGGGCGGAGCATCGCGACGTCGAGGGTTACCTGGTTTGGGGCACGGATGCGCACGGCCGTCCGGAAGATCTCGACGACAATTCACGGGGCACTTTGCAGGGTGCGCGATTTGAATCCGGGTTGGATAATTCTCCCATGTACGACGATGTACCTTTTGACCAAAAGAGCGGTCACATGATGCTGGCCGACGTCGGCCTGATGGGCTTATATGTCGCGGACTGCGACGCGCTCGCGACGATCGCGACTGAACTGGGTAAAACGTCCGAAGCCCAGGAACTCACCGAGCGCGCCGCTCGTTACCGCGCCAAGCTGGCCAGTTTGTGGGACGAAAAAATGGGGATCTTCCTCAACAAAGATTTGGTTACGGGCCAGTTGAGCACGCGCCTTTCACCCACAAACTTTTACCCTTTGCTCGCGAAAGCCGCGACGCAACAGCAGGCTAACCGGATGGTGCGGGAACATCTTGAGAATCCGGCCGAGTTCGGCGGCGAATTCGTATTGCCGTCCATCGCCCGCAACGACCCCGCGTTTAAGGACCAGGAATACTGGCGTGGCCGCATATGGGGCCCCATGAACTACCTCGTCTATTTAGGACTCAGTCACTATAACGAACCAGAGGCCCGGCGGCAACTGGCGGAGAAGTCACTGAACCTCTTCTTGAAGGAATGGACGAAAAACGGTCATGTGCATGAGAATTACAACGCAATTTCGGGCGAGGGCGATGACGTAAGCAGTAGCGACCGCTTCTATCACTGGGGTGCGCTGCTGGGGTTTATGACGTACCTCGAAAAGATGGAAAACGGTTCAGGGATGGCGGCCGGGAAAAGCCGTTAACGTACGACCTATGAGGCGCGGCGCGGAGGCAACCATGCATCTGGTTAGACTGGTGACTTCGTTATGCGGCTTGTCCAGTGCCTTCGGCGTACTCAACGCCGCGTCAATCGCTTCCGGCTCTTCTCCTGTTGAGATTCGTTGCGCCGGGTGTCATCCGAAAGAAGTTCAGGCCTATTCGCGATCGGCCATGGCGCGGGCTCTCAGAACGCCTGGGGGCCAGCCAAACGGCTCGTTTCAGCATCTCTATTCGAAGACCACCTTCACCATCTCTGAGGATTCAACGGGCGTTCTGCAACGTTTCGTTCGTCCGGGTGAGACAGCCGAACAGCACGTCGCTTTCGCGATCGGCTCGGGGAATCACGCGGTTGGTTATTTAGTGCGCATTGGCGATCACCTTTTTCAATCTCCGCTTTGTTACTACACGCAAAGCGGATCTTGGGGCATGGCGCCGGGTTATGAGTTCGACCCGCATCCGGATTTTTCGCGGCCAGTCCCTCTTACCTGCCTGCTCTGCCATTCGGGAAGACCGGAAGCTTTAGAAGGAACTCTCAACAGCTATCGGCGCCGGGCTTTTTCATCCGAGGGCATTACCTGTGAGCGTTGCCATGGTCCGACAGAAGAGCATCTGCGACGACCGGTTCCCGGCTCGATTGTCAATCCAGCCGGGTTGACCGGTCCTGAAAGAGATAGCGTCTGTGAGCAATGTCATTTGGCCGGAGAGGTTCGCATTGTGAACCCGGGCAAGAAACTCACGGATTATGTGCCCGGAGAACGGCTGGAAGATACGCTAACCATCTATGTTCGCGCCCAACCGCCAAGCGGGCAGATCAAGGTTGTCAGTCATGTGGAGCAATTGGCCTTGAGCGCCTGTGCCCGAATGAGCGGTGGCAAATTGTGGTGCGGAACCTGCCACAACCCTCACCAGACGATCAGTCGCCCCGCTGAATATTTCAGAGATCGCTGCCTTGGTTGTCACGCCGCCAAACTCGACCACCGGCATGCTGCTGCGGACCGCGACTGCGTGGGCTGTCATATGCCTCGCAAGCCGACGAGCGATGGAGGGCACACGATCTTCACCGACCACAGAATCGCCAGCCGTCCTGAAGTCCCAAGTGTGAGTAGCGACGTTGTCGATCTTACAGCTTGGCGCGAACCGGAAGCGCAGTTTCGTGATCGAAACCTGGGTTTGGCGCTGGCGGACTTTTCGATGCAGAAAAAATCGGCCCCTCAAATGGTGCAGGCATTTCGACTACTTTACCGCGCTGAGAAAACATCCCCCGCCGATCCTGAGGTTCTCACCGCGTTGGGCTCGCTTTTATTCATCGCCCAGGACACGGAGGAGGCCGAGAAACGGTACCGGCAGGCCGTTGCCCTCAAACCGGACTCTGCGCCGTTTCAGGTCAACCTCGCCGCGGCCCTCTTAAAAGAAGGCCGCAACAAAGAGGCTCAACTCTGCCTGGAGAGAGCGCTCCGTCTCGATCCTTTCATTGAATCGGGAGTGCAACTCCTCGGCCGTATATACCGCGCATCGGGTGAGAAGGAAAAAGCGGAAACACTCGAAGCCGGATATCTCGCCGCCATGGGTTATAAGCGTTGACTAGCGTTGTACCGGCTCAGAGAGGGCCGGCAGGGTACCTTTGCTCTTTAACTCCTTAAAGCGGACGAGCTCCTTTTCCGCCTCGGCATCCCGCCCCAGTTTGCGCAGAATTTGATAGCGCAGATAGTGTGCTGGCACAAGCCCGCGATCGATGTCGAGGCTGCGCTCGATTTCGGGCAGCGCATCGGTGGGTTGTCCCTGCTGTAGCAGGGCTTTGGCCAAGCCGAAATGCGCGTCCGCCAAACCTGGCTGCACCGCCAAAGCCTCGCGAAACTCCGCGGTAGCGTCAGCCGGACGGTTCTGTTCCAGCAAAATCATTCCCAATTTGTAGCGCGCCATGTAGTGCTGGGGACTGATCCGAACGGCCTCACGGAACTCAACGGCAGCTTGGTCTGAGTTGAAGGCCGACCAGTATGCGCTGCCCAACGAGTAATGCGTCGAGGATAGCTCCGGCCGTTGGCGCGCCGCCAGCTTAAATTGTTCAATCGCCTGTTCCGAGCGATTTTGCGATTCGAAGTATTCACCTTCGACTTGGTGGATGCGGTACGAGTCCGGCGCCACTTCATGCAGTCTCTCCAGTAACGCCGAAGACAATTTGGAATAACCACGCGACAGGAGGTAAATCTCGTCCTCATCGGGCGGCGTGAGCGCAGCCATTCGCTTAAACGCGTTGCGCGCCTCTTCTTCCCGGTCCAAAGCGAGAAAGCTGACACCAAGATAGAAATACGCCGAACTGTTACCGGGTGAAAGCCGGCTGGCGATTCGCAAGGGCTCTAAAGCGGCGGCGGCCTGACCGCAGCGAAAGCGTTTGGCTCCGAGCATGAGCTGGGCTTCGACGCTATCCGGTTTGGCACGAGCTGTTTGCTCGAGCGCGCCCATTTCAGCAGCGCAAGCGGCCGCGTCGTTGGCAAATCCTATTTGGGGAATGAGCGCTCCCGCAAGCAACCAGATAGCGAAACTCCGACACCGCTTCCTAATCCTTTCCAATTCGATACTCCAGCTTTTTCATAACCGTGTCGCGTCCCTCAGCCGCTTGCGCCTTTTTGAATGCGGACATGGCAAGCTCGGCCCGCTTGGCGTCGCCCTGCTTCTTGTAAAGGAGCGCCAGCCTGTATTGGCTCCCGGCCAGGGCGGGGTCCCGCAGCGTGCTCTCTTTGTACTCCGCTATCGCGCCCGCTGCATCGCCGGTTTGTTCCAGCGCACGGCCCAACTCGTAATGAGCCTCCGCAAACTCGGGCCTCAGTTGAATTGACTTGCGTAGCGCTGTCACAGCCTCGGTGGGTTTGCTTTCGTTCATTTTCAAAATGATTTTGCCGTAGTAGAAGTAGCCGATATAAAGGTCCGGTCTCCTCTCAATCGCACTTTTGAAGATTTCTAACGCATCCGGCAGCTTGTTCGCGCTCTCCAGAATATCGCCCAATACGACGTATGCATCGGTCAAGCCGGGATCCAGTCCCAGCGCTTTCTTGAGGGACGACTCCGCTTGATCCGTTCGTTCCGCCAGGTGCTGGCTGAGCCCCAGTCCCACCCAGAGTAGCGGAGAATTAGGCAACTCCTTCAAACCGTGCTCGAACACCAGCGTGGCCAACTCCGGAGTGCGGTACTTCAGATAAAGCATTCCCAAATTGAAATAGGTCTGCTCATTGTCCGGATCGAGCCGGAGCGCAGCCTGGAATTCATCCGAAGCTTGTTTCGGTTCGTCGAGTTCGTAGTAGCAGTTTCCCAGCAGTCTGTGGACCTCAGCCCCGGGCGCTCCCATCTTTTTCGCCACCTCGAGGTTTCCGGCAGCGGTCCGGTAATTGCTATGTAAGAAATCCTCGCGGGCTTGCTTGACTGCCGCATCGCGGAATTCTCCAACAAGTGGCGGATCGTCTCCAGCGAGCGCCGCCCCTTTTTCTGGATGTCCGCAATTCAGCCACACAAGCGCGAGTACTCGCCGCGTCTCTTCTGTGAGCCGCCCAGCGCTTTCTAGTTGGGAAATGAGTCCATCGGCTTCGGTCGTTTGGCCGGCGCGAATGCGTGCTTCCGCCAGCCCGAGGGCCAGCGCTGTGTTGCCCTGATCCAGCTCATAAGCTCGCCCCAGATAGCGAATCGACCTAACATAATCTGCGCGCCTTGCATAGATCAATCCGGCATTGCCTAGGGCAGACGGCTCATTTGGATCAAGGGCGAGAATCGCTTCAAACTGTTTGAGTGCGCCGCCCTCGTGTCTCTCGGCAAGCAGAAGTTTGCCCAGCGCCAAACGTGCTGGGGTAAAGTTCGGCTTCAGGCGAACCGAAGACTGGAAACGTTCTACGGCGAGCTTCACCTCCCCAAGCTGCGCGAAATGGAGGCCCAGCAGGTAGTTCATGGTGAACGCCTGGGGATCTGTAGCGAGGATGTTGGGCTGAAGCGCGACAGCATGATTGATTGCTTCTACTGCTTCTTCTTGCTGGCCTGTCTTGAGCAGTGCGCTGGCCAAATTCAGATAAGCCCCCGCATAACCAGGCTTTAGTTCGATGGCTTTTCGGAATGACGAGGCGGCTGCCTGTGGGTTGCCCAGTTCGGCTGCGCAAACACCCAGCAAATTGTGGGCTTCGGCAAAATTAGGTTGCTGCGAAAGTAACCGGGTTAAAATCACCCGCGCGCCGCTAAAATCGCGCAGGCTTATCTTTGCGGATGCGCCGGCCAGCAGCGCTTGGCCGCTATCGGCCGCGCTTCCGGACAAGCCCCACAAGAAAACGCCCAATGCGAAAAGAGCTCGTTTTGCGCCTCTGATCGGATGCGTCAAAAATATAGTTTAAGCCCAAATTGAATCCGGCGTGGCGCAGTGCCGGAGGCAACGCCGGTGATGGTGCCCGCACCGGCCACGTCCACCTGCGCGTTTGGAAGGCCGAACGACGTTTGGTTGAACGCGTTCAGAAACTCCGTGCGGAATTGCAGCTTTCTGGTTTCGCTGAAATGCCAGGTCTTGCCTACAGTGAGGTCCCAACTCTTCAACGCGGGTCCGCGCAAGACATTGAAGCCGCTATTGCCAATTTGGTTGATGCCTGGCGCTGTAAAGCAACTCGTATCGAACCAGTCGTTGATGGTGGGATTCGAAAGTCCCCCGCCGCAAACACGATTGGGCTGAGTGCCTTGTCCGTTATCCAGCGTGCTCGTGATACTCGGGGTAAATGGGAAGCCGGCCTGATAGTTCACAATACCGGCGACCTCCCAGCCACCTAGCGCCGCATTCACGCCGCTATTCCAGGTATTTCCCAACGGCTTGCCTTTCCCAACGGGCAATTCGTAGACGAAGCTTGTCACCAGTCGTTGAGGCACGTCGTCTGACGATAAGCTCTTCACCATATAGTTGAACGGATCGACAAAGTTCGTTCCAGACTGAATCGACTTGCTCACTGTGTAGGAGGCCAGTAGTTGAAAGCCCGCAGCGAAGCGGCGTTCAAGCTTAAGCTGCAGGGAGTGATAATGGCCGTTTCCGCCATTGAAGCGTTCCGTAAACCCGGCCAAGTCTGGAGAAACCGAGTAATAGGGGCGGCGCTCCTGTAAAGTGAGCGTTCCCGTAGGATCGCTTCCCGGTCTAGGTACGTTGCCGGGAACGTTTAGGAAGATATAGTTCTGGGCGTTCCCCACATATCCCACATCCAACAAGAAGTGATAAAAGACCTCCCGTTGGATATCAAAACTCCACTGATAGACGCGGGTCATTTTCAAGTTGGCAGGCATCCAGAAGACCGAACTGAATCCGCCTCCCGAAGCTCCGCCTTGCGGAATGAGGTGCCCCGGCGGTGCGCCCGGCCGCTGTAATACCGGCTCGGGAGAGGGCAACCCATCGCTGAGTGTCGGCCCGGGAGTAAACAGGTTCGGCGGTGTGTAACCTTGACCCACCACCCACGGATAGTTGTCGTTTAACGTGCCGAGTTGGCCGCCGAAACCTGGTGAGAAATAGGTCATGCCGCTGCCGGCGCGAAACGTCGTTTTCTTCGTAGTGTAAGCCACGCCTAAGCGCGGCGCCAGGTTCAGATACTGTGTTTTCACGCCGCCCGCGCAGTTCACCGCTACGCACCCCAGCAGAATGTCACCCGTGGCCAAGTCAAAATTGGAAACCCGGTTGTGCTGATCTGTGGGCGCCGAATAGATCTCATAGCGCAGGCCCAGGTTCAAGGTCAGATTTGGGCTGACTCGATAATCGTCTTGCGCGAAGAAAAACGCTTGATTGGAACGGGCTGAGGGTGTGATCTGCATGGAAGCCCGTCCCGCGAACTCATAAGTGCCCAACAGGAAACTAGCGAGGCCTAAGCCGCCTGTTCCCTGGTTGCTGGAAAGGTTTTTATCGAAATCGAATTCACCTACCGAATTCGCCGTCTGGTATAGGTCGGCTTTGATTAACTGGATGTCCGCGCCCACCTTGATGTTGTGCTTGTTGCGGATCAGAGTGACGTTATCCACAAACTCGAAGACTGTATCGTGTCGCCGGGTAGGTGCGAAAGCGGTATGGCCGAAGCCCGTAATTCCGGAGACGTTAATCGTCGGCAGGCCGCCACAGATGCCGCAGAAATCGTTAATGCCCGGTATGCCCACTTGAGCGGAAGTTTCGAGATCATCGCCATAGCCGTCCCAGTCGGTCCTCACCCGGTTTATACCAAGACGCACCTCATTGATGGTGGTAGGAGAGAAGGTGTGGATCTCACTTACCACGCCGTTCTGGTTGCGCGTATAAGCGGTATTCGCAAAGGGAGCGCCATTCAAGGCGTTCCCCAGATAGGGAGGTGTATCGAGCGTGGTCGACAGGTAGCTGTACCGTGAAAAAAATTGATCTTTCTCGCTGAAGTTCTGGTCCACCCTCACATCGAACGTCTGCCGGTCGTGAGCCACATCGCTGACGCCATTGAAATTATTGGCCAGCCCAGCCCCCGCTATGTTGGGCGAAGGGAACAAGGCCATGATCTGGGCTGCCGCCGGATTCTGTTGGCTGAGCGGAATCGTGTTGTTCAGGAAAGGTTGCCCTGTTACTGGATTGTAGATAGTCGGTTGCCCAGCTTCAGTAAAAATGCCCTGGCGCTCCAATGGAGTCGGAATGGTGATGATACCGGTGTCGGATTCCCGCGTCCTCAGTAATTCGGTGTCGACGAAAAAGAAGGTCTTATTCTTTATGATCGGACCGCCCAGAAAACCGCCGAATTGGTTCTGCTTATAGGGCGTCCGCGGAGTTCCGCTCAGGTTGTTGAAGAAACCGTTAGCGTCCAGTTTATCGTTCCGCAGAAATTCGAACAAGCCGCCATGGAATTCGTTAGTGCCGGATTTAATTTGGGCCTGGACGTTGGCGCCTCCGGCCCGTCCGAACTCGGCTGAGTAGTTATTGGTGGTGACTTTGAACTCCTGGATCGCGTCCAGCGATGGGTTCACCGAAATAATGCTGAAGAATGACTCGTTATTGCTGACTCCATCCAGTTGCCAATTGTTGGCATCCTGGCCTAGCCCGTTCACATGCACGGCCCCGCCCGTGGCCTGCGGATTGTCGCCGCCATAGCTGTTGCCCAGCCCACCGGTCCCGATAACGCTGCCGGCCTGCAAAGACGCCAGCTGGCCGTAGTCGCGGATATCGAGAGGCAGCTCTTGCATTACCTTCTGGGTAATGACTTGCGACTGCTCCACCGATTGGCTCTGCACAAGGGGAGCCTCCGCTTTCACTTCGACGCTCTCATTCACCGTGCCCACTTCAAGCGCGAAGTTCACGACTGCCTTCTGGTCTACTTCCACAGTGACGCCGGAACGGACAGCCCGTTTGAAACTGGGGACTTCGGCGGTGACGTCATAGCTCCCCGGAATTAGGTAACTCACGATATAATCCCCAGACGAACTCGTCGTGTACTCCTTAATGGTGCCCGTTTGTTCGTTTCTTGCCGTAATCTTGGCTCCAGGAACGACCGCTCCTGAAGGATCTGTAACACGGCCGAGAATGGTTCCGGTGTTCGCCTGCCCCAATAACAGTGAGCAGGTGCTAAGAAAAAGCGAAACAGGCCAAACAAGTCGTAACATCCCATCCCCCACTAACGTGCCCAACTAATTCCGCGTGGTAAACCTAGCAGCGATTTACGGGTCGAACATATCACGGTTCATTTCAATGGTCAAGGCTGATTTTATGTTTTGTCGCTAATATGTGAGTTATTGAAGGAGTTCTGTGGCCTTCATGGCGCCATGGGACAATCGCCACAAGCATGGCTCCCGCCCGCTCCCTACAGATCGTCATCCCCGGAGGCAGTGGCCATTTGGGAACTATTCTGGCTCGGCATTTCCATGAACAGAATCATGTGGTCACTACGATCTCGCGCTATCCGAAACCGCGGGAGTGGCAGACGGTTCATTGGGAACCCAATGAGATGGGCCCTGGGGGTGAGTACATTTGGGCCGAATGCATGCAGTCAGCCGACGTGGTGATCAACCTCGCCGGCCGCAGTGTGAACTGCCGCTACAATACTTCGCACCGCCGTGAGATTCGAAACTCACGCATCTTTGCCACTGAGCTTATTGGCAAGGCGATTGCCCAGAGTAGCCGTCCGCCCCGATTGTGGCTGAACGCCAGCACGGCCACGATTTATCGACAGAGCGAGGATCGTCCCATGGATGAAAGCACGGGCGAAATCGGCGGCAGCGAGGCGGACCTGCCATCCGCTTGGCGATTCAGTGTCGAGGTAGCAACCCGTTGGGAGCAAACATTCTTTTCCGCCGATACGCCGCATACGCGCAAAGTCGCTTTGCGTGCCGCGATGGTCATGAGTCCCGAGGCGGGCGGCGCGTTCGATGCATTTCTCCGCCTGGTCCGTTACGGAATGGGAGGCCGTGCCGGCTCGGGGCGTCAGTTTGTTTCTTGGATCCACGAGATGGATTTCATCCGGTCGATTGAATTCCTCATCGCTCGCGAAGATATGGCTGGCCCCGTAAACATCTGCTCGCCCCATCCTGTGACAAACGAGGAATTCATGTGCAACCTGCGGCGCGCGTGGTGTACCAGCTACATCGGCATTCCATCGCCCCGGCCATTGCTCGAAGTCGGCGCATTCCTGCTGCGCAGCGAAACTGAGCTTGTTCTCAAGAGCCGCCGGGTTGTGCCCGGCCACCTGCTGAAGGCGGGGTTTGAATTTCACTTTCCTCAATGGCGTGGCGCCTGTCGCGATTTGGTGGAACGCTGGCGGGATCTGAACGCGGATTAGCTGAGTACACGAGTTCAGAAGTTCGCTCACGTATTTCGGAACCGCTTGCTCGCGCGTGCGGCTCGGGACGGAGTCACGACCGCCCTGCCACATCCGCCGCCAAAACAAACCGTCAGATTTGAAGCGGCCGGCCCACATCCCCCGCTTTGGAAAACACCCACCCGCAGATCGGAAGGGATCACAACCGCGATATCTTATGGAGACGATGTTTATCTCTGCCGTTCAAACCACGGGCCGCGTTGGACTCCCCGCGCCAATAAAAGAACTGGCCGCTCAGCGCTGGGACGCCGCCATCGTCGGCGCTGGACACAATGGGCTCACTTGCGCGGCGTATCTGGCGCGCGGCGGCAAGCGCGTGCTGGTTCTCGAAAGCCGCGAACGCATCGGCGGGGCCTGCACGATTGAAGAACCTTGGCCGGGCGTGCGCATGTCGCCGTGCGCCTATTTGGCTGGACTCCTGCATCCGCTGGTTGTGGAGGAACTGGACCTTCCTGCCCTGGGTTTTAGCTGGACACCCGCCGTCAATGGGCTCTTCATCCCCTTTGAAGACGGCAGCAGCGTGCAGCTTTACGAAAACGAAGAGCAGTGTCAAGCGGAGATCCGGCGACTGTGTCCGGCCGACGTCGCCGGATGGGACGCCATGTGCGCCTTGATCCGTCGCACGCGCGACAAGCTGCGGCCGGCGAATCAACACGACGTCTGGATTGGCGAACCGCCCACGCGCGAGCAGATTGAAACCCGTCTCGGCAAAGACGAAGATGCGAAACGGCTGTTGTTTGAATGGTCCATGGCTGAGATGGTGGAACACTTTCTCACCGATGAACGCTTGCAAGCGGGCTATCTGGGCCAAGGCGTGATTGGCACCAATGCCAGCCCGTTCGATCGCGGAACGGCTTCTATTCGCTTTCATCATTCGTCCGGGCGGCTCGGCGGGATGCCGGGGATGTGGGGTTATGTCAAGGGCGGCATGGGCATGGTGTCGTTCTATATTGCCGATGCGGCCGCCAAAGCCGGAGCGGTGATTGCGAGCGGCGTGCCGGTGGCGCACATCATTCCGGGCGAGGGCGTGGAACTGGAAAGCGGCGAGACGATCCACGCGCCGTTGGTGATCAGCAATGCCGATCCGCGCACAGCGTTGCGGCTTTTGGGAGACCACGCCGACCCAGCTTGGCGAGGGAAAGTGGCGGGTGTACCGATGCGCGGTTGCACGTTGAAGGTGAATGTGTGGCTCAAGGAATTGCCGAACTTCCGCGCTCGTCCGGGCACGCTGGAACCGCATCACTATGGGCAGATCAACACGCCGCTTAGCAAGCAGGAATGGAAAGATGGCTATGCGGCCGCGCGTAAGGGAACGTTGCCGCAACGCCTGTGGACTGAACTTTATTTCCAGAGCGTGCACGACCCTAGCATCGTGCCGGCTGGCACGCATACCATGAGCGTCTTTGCGCAATACGTGCCCTATCAATTCGTCGACGGCGATTGGAACCAGCATCGCGAGGCGGCGAAACGAATCGCGCTCGACGCGCTTGCCCGCTACTGCAGTAACATGCCGGAGGCCGTGATTGATTGCGAAGCGCTGGGACCGGCGGATATTGAAGAGCGGGTTGGCCTCACGGGCGGCCATATCTTTCAGGGTGAGTGCTTGCCGGATTACATGTGGAGCAATCGCCTCAGTTGCCGCACGCCGATGCCGGGATTCTATTTATGCGGCGCAGCAACGCACCCCGGCGGAAGCGTGATTGCCATCAATGGGCGTAATGCGGCGATGGCCGTTATGGCCGATTCACGCCGCGCCGGCGCCGTTTCAGCCGCTGATTGAGTACAAACAGGAAAGCCACCACAGGCAGAGCTACGAAATAGGGCCAATGCGCCAACAAAGGCGGCTCGGGCGGCAGCACGTCCAAATCGCCGGTGACCAACGCACTGTCGCGCGCAGTTTGGACAGAGACTTCGGCCCGCCAGTTTCCCGTGCTATTCAAATCCACCTGTGCGGCATAAAGAAGTTTATTGGTGGCCTTTTCGTGGCGGGCTGGAGCACTCACCTCGGCGATCGAGTTCACTCCGCGTTGCACGAAATGGAAGCGAACGTCCGCATCAAGGATTGGATTAGAGCTGGCTGTGTTTTGCACCATGACGCTGAAATCGGTGCGGCCCACGCGCAGAGGCGAGGGCGAACTGAACAGCGTGATGTTGAACGCGCCCGCTTTGCGCTGGAATTGAATTTTGCCGCCATCGCCGAGAGCGAAAGCGGCGGCGAGCATCAGCAGCGCAACGATTCGCAAACTCAATGCATCATCCCCCGCATTTGCATGGGTTGAAAGATAACCCAAACACCGCTGGCAAATAGCAGGCAGGCCACTCCGGCCCACGGGGCGAAAAGTTTCAAATGGCTCTGTGCGATGCGCCACGCCAGGTAGAGCGTGAACAGCAAGCCCGCTTCGAGGAACAGGATTTGCAGGCAGGCCACGGAGGCTGTGGTCCAAACTGAGGCGGCGTGAAACAGCAGATGAGCCGCCCACATCGCCACACCGAGCGGTACCAGCGAGAAGGCGAGACGCCGGGCTTCGCTGGCCGATCCATTCGCCGCAGAGCAGAGCCAGAACGTGGCAAGTGGCAAAAGCACCGCGCCTGCTAGAACAAAGGCGCCCACAATAAACGGCATGGCATGAACACCCAGCCGCGCGTGCCAACGATGCTCGAACGTCATCACGGGCGCAACCATCCCCGCCGCGTTGACAAACGCGCCAAACACGAGGAGCAGAACCAGCGCGACCAGATCGGCGCGTTTCGACAAACGCCCTATGGAAGAGCGATAGGCGTCGGACAACAGCGTTTTGCCAGGTATCACAGAAAGCAAGCCCACGTTATCGTGCGGGCACGCTTTGACGCAATCGAGGCAAAAGGTGCAATCCAGGTTGCTCGCTTTCTTGGGCTGAAAGAGGTAGAGTTCGCAACCGCGCGATTCTTGGTTGCCGCGAATGCAATCGTACGTTTGACAACGCTGGCAGGTGGCTTTATCTCTCACAGCGATCTCGCGAGGTGAAACGAGCGAGACAACGAAATGATATTGGCCGACCGGACAAACATACTTGCAGAAACTCGCGCCGCGAAACAGCGAATCCACCAAGACAGCGGCTGCGAAGTAGGCGGTAATCAGCCAAGCGGTCAACCAAGGGCTGTCCCACAGAGAGAATGCTTCGTAAGCCCAAAGATACAGCGCGATGAGACTAACGCCCAGCCATTTGTTGCGCAAGGCCCGCGGCCAACGCAGCCAACCGAGCCGCGAAAGCAAGGGAGCGGTCAACCCACGCGCGCCATCGCGCACCAGCATAAACGGACACGCCGAACAAAACAAATTTCCCACCAGTAAGAGCGCCAGCATCGATAAAGCTCGCCAGTGAATCCAAGGCAAGACGCCCGCGAGATTGAGCGCGGCTACCTGCGTCCCACGAAAGCCGTCAGCGATCACCGCGATAGCTACCAGGAGCATGGCCATTTGCGCAACGCGGCGTATGAGAGGCGCGTGCTTCCACCAAGCGGGATTCTTTCGTAAAGCCGGCAAACGCACGCGTTGCGGCGCGCTAGCCGCTTGCATACGCGATGTGGTGAATAAGCCCATCACCAGGACGAAGGCGGGCACTAAATAAACAATGGAACCCGGCACCCACATAATCAGACCGGCGACACTCTGATCTTCCAGAGCTCCCAGTGTGCCGGCGCGCACCACGCCATAGCTCGGATAAAGTAAGTGCCCAGAGAACACAAAGACGACGGAGAGAAGCGTGTTCAAAATATCGGCAAAGAGCAAATACGGGATGGCCACCCATTTCGGCCAACGCGGTTTACCCGGTCCGGGCTGAATGACAGGCCACCAGAACAGCACACCCGACCAGAAGAAGCAGGCATGCTGCACGCTGTGCCAGGCTGGTGAAGATAGAGCCAGCTCATAGAGCTTGGGAACGTGCCAGAGCACCATGCTCGCCGCGAAGATAATCCACGCTGGCAAAGGTGACGTGAGCCAGGCAAAGAACTGTTTCAACGGCCTCCACGACAAAAACGGACCGAGACCTTCCTTGACAAAAGCTTTCGGCAAGCCGCGCAGCACGGGTAGCAGCGGATTCGAAAGCAACAGTAATGGCGGCGCAATCATCATGAGCAGCAGATGCTGCGTCATGTGCGCGGCCAGGAAAAGACTGTCGAAAGCGTCGAGCGGCGAATCGTTGGCAAGAAACAGCACCAGCAGGCTAGCCAAAAAAGCAACCAATCGTAACGGATCATGCTGATCGCGCAGCAAGCGGCGGCCGCGCAGCCAACCGCGTATGTAAACGATGGCGCTAAGCAGCAGGAGCGTAACGAGGCGTCCATCGACCGCCCAAGACTCAAATGCGGCTGAGGCGGCCGATTCCACGTTAGCGCCCATGCAAAGCGGGCGGGCGCACAGCCGCTACATCGCGCGGCAAATTATTTTCCGGCTTGCTGGAGGGCCGCACCGGGGCGGTGGTGTGCAACGTTGCCATGAATGAGACCAGCGCGTCCACTTCCGCGGGACTCAATTTCTTCCCATACGCCGGCATGTTACCGCCGCCTTGAATGACTTGCCGCACCAGTTCCTCTTTGGTGAGGCGCGTTGCTACTTCATCGAGCGCCGGGCCACGTTCGCCGCCTTGGCCGCCGAGCGCATGGCAGTTACGGCACTGCTTGTTCTGGAATACCACCGCTCCGCGCAGCTCGAGCGGCGTTCGGCCTTTCACAAACTTCTCAGGAATCGCGTCTCCGCTCCAGGCATTCATTTTTGGCGACCAGGGCGACGTCTGGCCCATGTACGTTAACACTCCAACAATCAGCATGACGAAGATAACGGACAGCACAGCTACCGGGCGTCGGATATAGCTCTTCTCGCCGGTCGGCGAGATAAAAGGCAGTGCCAAGAGAAGCGCGATGCAAACGGTAGGAGCGACAAACAGGATGAGCACTTCCATCCAATCGGGCAGCAGCGCGAGAGCGGCAAAAATTGAAAGGAAATAGAAATCGGGGCGCGGGTTGGTATCGACGATAGTCGGATTGGGACGGCCGCCGGGACCTTCGGGCCCAAAAATGAACGCCGCGCCCAGGATGCCGATAATGACCAAGGCCGCGAAAATCAGATCCTTGTCGATGGCGTGCGGCACGAAAGGCACGCCCTCTTTGCGGAGAATCTCGGCATACTCAGCGTCGTAGGTCGCCTTGCGGACCGGCTTTCCTGGCTTCGGATATTCGTTGATACCCTTCGTCAAAACCAGGCGCAAATGCATGCTGATGAGAGCGATAATCAGCCCCGGAATCATAAACACATGCAGGGTAAAAAAGCGCGAGAGGGTTTCACCCGCGATGATAGGCCCGGCCAGCAAAAGATGCACGAGCTGTTCCCCAATCAGGGGCACTCTACCCGTGATAGAAGCGCCAATCGTGAGTCCCCAATAGGCATCCTGATCGAACCGCATCACTTGACCGGTGAATGCCATGCCAAGAGTGAGCAGCAACAGAAAGATGCCGCTGACCCAAGTCAATTCGCGCGGATATTTGTAAGCACCGAACAGGAAGACTTGAATCATGTGCAGCGTCATGATCGCCACCATGAAATTCGATCCCCAATTGTGCACCGCTCGCAAATACCAGCCCCAGAATTGAACATGGTTGAGGTATTGCAAGCTGGTCCAAGCTTCGTTTGTTGAGGGAATATAGACGAACGCCAGGCACGCGCCGGTGATCACCTGAATAACGAAGCAAAGCAAAGTGGCGCTACCGAAAACGTAGAACCAGCTGCCGGCGCTTTTGGGAACTTCGTGACCGGCGGTGGAGGCATAGATCGCTGTAATGTGCAGACGGTCATCCAGCCAAACCGCCACGTTTCGCAGTATATTCAGCATCGGAACCTAGACCGGATTGGAGAGAGTGGGCATTTGGCCACCCTTCACCCATAAGATGTTCTTCTCCACTTTGTAGGAGTATTCAAAAAGCCCGCGCGGCGGTGGACCAGCGGCGCGCGATCCGTCTTCGAGATAGGCGCCGCCATGACACGGGCACAAGAACAAACCCGATTCCTGGAACCAACGCACCGGGCAACCCAAGTGAGTGCAGTTGATGGCAAACACCTGAAACTGATCGCCGCTGATGTGCCGCACCCAGCAAGGAATCTCGGCCGTCTCGCCGTCCCAGGGTCGGGTGTACGGGTTGCGGTAGGTGGCAATCCGCGTGGTCTTCTCGGGGAAATGTTCGAGGGGTCCAAGAGAGATCCAGTCGCGCGGGTCTTTCTTTTCGGCGAAACTCGAAAAGACGAAACCGACTAAGGGTATGGCGAGGGCTGCGCCCGCAATCACATTCAGCGCCACGCCGATTTTCAAAAGCCAATCGCGCCGGGACGAATTTCCGTGCGCCGCTGCTGGTTTGTCTGCGTCTTTTGATTCACTCATTGTGTATTCCCTGATGTATTCCCCGTGACCGGCTCCGCGGGACGCAGCGACACAAGGTATGCGACTAAATCGCTCACGTCCTGATCGTTCAACGGATGGCCGGCATTTAACGCCCGATAGTTCGGCATGCCCAAATCCAAGCGCCCCACGATGATCGAGGTGCGCAAATTTTGATTGCTTGAAAGTGCCAAATACGAGGGATCGGTCACCGGCCCCACAAAAGCTCCAGGGCCATGACAGGCGTAACAACCGCGGACAAACAAGCGCTTGCCGTTGACCGGATCGCCCGGCTTAGTCTCCGCATAAGACGGCAGTTCGGCACCGGGCAGTGCACTCACCGGTTTCTTCCAGCCTTCAATGCCATCCACCAGCGCGTCTACTTGCTTGGATGTAAGCGGACCTCCCTCACTCTCCGCCCACGCGGGCATAGCCGTGCCGGAACGGCCATTCACGATCACATCTTTCAGAGCCTCGCGCGGAATGACCGCTAGATAAACCGCATCGTTCAAGATTCGCCCCGGACCTTTCTTTCCATCAACACCATGACAACCGGAACAGTTCTGGCTGAAGAGAGTTTTGAAATCGGTTATGTCCGCAGCAGCCAGTTCTTCCTTCTTTGGCTTGCCAGGCGGTTCACAGGCCATCAAGCCCAGCAGGAACACTACACCCAGGAAAGCGTGGCATGCCAGGCGCATCACTCGTGGCCCTCATCTGGCGGCGATTCTAGAAAAGCGCGCTCAGCCAAGGTCCAAGTTTGCATTGTTCTGATTTGTGTACTGCGGGCGATCAAGTATCCGCCCACCAAACTAAAACCTAGCTGGCAAACCACGAACCAAGGCCAACTAATGCGCGAGTTCAAGGCCGGATTGATGAAATTCAGAGTGGTGGCCACAAGTCCGCTCCAAATCAGGGGCATCAGTATGCCTGCCCAAAACGGCGCATATTTCGGAAACATCGGCAGCATGACAGCGTAGAGAACGCCCACTAGAATCGAAATGACTCCGTGGCCCACGAAAGCGGCGGCGAAAGCCCAGCCATTAAATTTCCGGAGTGTCTCTATCGACTCGCTGCCTAAATCGGGAATCACTACGCCTGAGAGCAAATTAATGGGATACCAGATACTGTGTTGGGCAACCACACCATATAAGCAAGCCAAACCCGCCATGACGGCGCCACCGGCCAGACCGCCCCACAGACCCGCCGAATAAGGATGAATCTCCTCCGGCACTCGCACGCGATGCCCGCCTTGACCCAGTTTCAACCGCACCACGGAACGCTCGCCCACCTTAATAGCAGCGGGCCGTTTATCT
>Ga0302326_10008839_pt1 | contig 22149 bp, 12 predicted proteins | sample Palsa_T0_3_FD_202264 | JGI IMG/M metagenome (GOLD analysis project Ga0302326, IMG submission 202264) | Peat permafrost microbial communities from Stordalen Mire near Abisko, Sweden - Palsa_T0_3 | ecosystem: Environmental > Terrestrial > Soil > Palsa > Peat permafrost | place: Sweden: Abisko... | reverse complement strand
TAGTCGCCGAGGCGCAGGCCGCGGGGCGGGAGCTTACGCAAGCGGTAGAGCGGCTGCTCGACGCGCAATTGCGCGTCGGCCGGCTCGAAGTGCTGATCGAAAAGGCTCGCGTGCAGACGCTCGATGAGGCTGAAAAGCTGGAACTTCAGACGCTCGCCGCCGGTCCGAGCAAGACGGAAAGCGCGGCCCGCGGCAGTTGAATAGTCCGGCTCCAGCCCGCTACGGTTAAATTGCCGGTGCCATGACTTGAAATCTGGAGGCATCGCAACAAAATCAGGTATAATGCCGAATTCCCATGAGCGCGCCTAACACCCCCATCCTCTCGTCAGCATGCGACGGGATGTGGTCTTGTCGTTAAGTTCCGCCCCCGAACAGCCCCCCGCGAAGACGCCATGACACGTAAGCCAAAACCAGCCTCCTTGACCCGCAAAACCCAGGCCCGTCAGGCAGCCAGTGCACGGCGCAAGAGCGCCCCGGCGCCCGCCGCGCGCGCAAGCGCTGCAGCGGCGAAGTCTGCCGACGCCCACGGCGCGCATAAGAAGGCGGCCATTGCCGCCCGGCCGGCGGTGGCTGTGAAGCCCACGGCTGGGCTCAAACCGGCCGCTGCGCTCAAGGCCGCCCCCAGTGACAAGCCGACGGACAAGGCGCACGACAAGTCCGCCCATGCCGGGCATAAGCATGCTGCCGCGAGCCCAGCTGCCGCTGCGGCGGAGCCGCGGCGTGGGCAGCGTCTACCCGAGGACCGACAGTCGCAGCTCAAGCTGCTGATTGCCCGCGGCAAGGAGCAGGGCTACCTGACCTACGCTCAGGTCAACGATCACCTGCCGGCCGAGATCGTCGATCCCGAGCAGATCGAAGGCATCGTCAACACGATCAACGATATGGGCATTCCGGTGTATGAAAAAGCACCGGATACCGAATCATTGCTCGCGAGCGAGCCGCCCTCTGCCGCGGACGATGAGGCGATCGAGGAAGCTGCGGCCGCGCTGGCGGCGCTGGATGCCGAGCTGGGTCGCACGACCGATCCGGTGCGCATGTACATGCGCGAAATGGGTACGGTCGAACTGCTCACGCGTGAGGGCGAGATCCGCATCGCCAAGCGCATCGAGGAAGGTCTGGACGCCGTGCGCGTTGCGCTCGGCAAATACCCGGCCACCTTCGAGCACCTGCTGCGCACCTACGAGTTGGTCAAAGTCGGCCAGGCGCGATTGATCGACCTCGTAGTGGGCTTCATCGATCCGAACGCGCCCGACGTCATCGCACAGCCGCAGAATCCGACCAAGATCGAGCTCGAGACCGATGCGGCGGACAAAGAGGAGGACGCCGAGGACGGCGACGAGGGTGAGGAGGAGGCGATCGATACCGGGCCGGATCCCGAGGAAGTCGCGCGCCGCATGGCCTCGATCGGCAAACTGCTGCAGCAGGCGCTGGCCTCGATCGCCAAGCACGGCGCCGACGATCCCAAGACGCAGAAACTGCGCAAGCGCCTCGCCGGTGAATTCTTGGAGCTCAAGCTCTCACCGCGCATGTTCGACGCGCTGACCGATCAGTTGCGCTCGCATATCAGCGAGGTCCGGCAGATCGAGAAGGAAATCATGGTCATCGCCGTGCGCGACGCCGGCATGCCGCGCAAGGACTTCATTGCCACGTTTCCGAAGAACGAGACCAGCGCGCGCTGGCTGTCCAGGCACGTGAAGGCCGGCAAGAAGTATTCCGCGCCGCTGGCGCGGCTCAAGGAAGAGATCGAGCGCCGGCAGCGCAAGCTCATGCAGCTCGAGGAGCTCTATCACCTGTCGGTCAACGACATCAAGGAGATCAACCGCGAGGTCTCGATCGGCGAGGCCAAGGCGCGTCGCGCCAAGAAGGAGATGGTCGAGGCCAACCTGCGGCTCGTGATCTCCATTGCGAAGAAGTACACCAACCGCGGACTGCAATTCCTCGACCTGATCCAGGAAGGCAACATTGGTCTGATGAAGGCCGTGGATAAGTTCGAGTATCGTCGCGGCTACAAATTCTCAACCTATGCGACCTGGTGGATCCGTCAGGCCATTACGCGCTCCATCGCCGATCAGGCGCGCACGATCCGCATCCCGGTCCACATGATCGAGACGATCAACAAGCTCAACCGTATCTCACGGCAGATGCTGCAGGAAATGGGTCGTGAGCCGACGCCCGAAGAGCTCGCGGTGCGCATGGAGATGCCCGAAGACAAGGTGCGCAAGGTTCTCAAGATTGCGAAAGAACCGATTTCCATGGAGACCCCGATCGGTGATGACGAGGATTCGCATCTGGGGGATTTCATCGAGGATCAGTCGGTAGCCTCGCCCATTGATCAGGCGACCATGGAGTCGCTGCGCGAGACCACGCATGCGGTGCTGGCGCAGCTTACGCCGCGTGAAGCCAAGGTATTGCGCATGCGCTTCGGCATCGACCTGAATACCGATCACACGCTCGAGGAAGTCGGTAAGCAATTCGACGTGACGCGCGAGCGTATCCGGCAGATCGAGGCCAAGGCGCTGCGCAAATTGCGCCATCCGAGCCGCAGCGAGCAGTTGCGCAGCTTCCTGATGGACGATTGACGGCGCGGGAATATCCCGCGCTGTTCGCCTAAGGCGACCAGTACACCGATACCGGCACGTTCTGTTGCTGCAGCAACGCTCGCACCGGCATTTCAGTCGCCGCTCCGTGCACGCGTGCGCGCTGCAGCGTGTCCCATTTCGCCTTGCCCTCGATCAGCAGCACTATCTGGCGCGAGTCGAGCAGCGCGCGCAGATTCAGACTGATGCGCGCATGCGGCGCGACCGGCGCGTGCATCGCCACACATCCGGGAGGCTGCGACAGATCCAGCGCCGCCGGCAATCCGGGCGAGTCCGGGAACAGCGAGGCGACATGGCCGTCATCGCCCATGCCGAGCAGCATCAGGTCGAACGGTCGCGGAATCTCGGCCACGTTCGACCAGCTCGCGCTCGCCGCCGTCTGCACATCCGTACCCGCACTCTTCAAGCCGACGAACTGAGCGCTCGCGGCCGCCTGGCGCAGTAGATGTGTCCGTACCAGCGCCTCGTTGCTCGAGGCACTGGTGACATCGACCCAGCGCTCATCGGTCAAAGTGATCCAGACACTATCCCAATCGAGCGTCGCACTCGAGAGCCGCTCGAACAGCGCAATGGGGGTGTGACCGCCCGGCACCGCGAGGCTCGCCCCGCGGCCGGCCGCAAGCCCGCTCTGCAGCGCCTCTGCAATCCGCGCCGCCAGCGCCTGCGTCAGCGTCGCGGCCTGCGCGAAGCGATGCTCGTGAATATCGTAGTGCACCTTTGACATGGCCGGATTCTATGCCAGCAGGCGCAGTCCCAGCGACAGCGCGCCGATGACGCCGCTGCGCTCGCCGAGCTCCGGCGCCACGATGTACTGCTGCAGATCGCCACGCAGCAGCGCCAGTGGCAGATAGCCATTGAGCCAGGCCCGAGCGCTGGCGCGCACATGGGGCAACAATGCGCCGCCGGTCATGACGCCGCCGCCGAGCACGATTCGTTCGCACGAGAGCATCAGCGCCAGGTTGGACATGAGCTGGCCGAGATAGTGAGCGATGATGCTCCAGGCCTCATGCTCGGCACTGAGGGCATTGAGCTGCACGCCCCAGCGCTCGAGTATGGCGGGCCCACAGACCATGCCCTCGAGGCAGTCGCCGTGAAACGGGCACACGCCGGGGAACTGCTGATCGCGCTGGTCCCGACGCACACTGATGTGTCCCATCTCGGGATGCATGAGGCCGCGCAATGGGCGCCCTGCGATCACGGCACCGGCGCCCACGCCGGTGCCGACCGTAACGTAGACCAATGAGCGCAGGCCGCGGCCGGCACCGCGCTCGATCTCACCGACGGCCGCTGCATTGACATCCGTATCGATCGCGACCGGCTTGCCGAATCGGCGCTGCAACGGGCCAATCAAATCAGCATGGTTCCAGCCTGGCTTCGGGGTCGAGAGGATATGGCCGTAGCTCGCGGAATTCGGGTCAAGGTCAAGCGGGCCGAAGGCGCCAATGCCGAACGCATCGATGGCGCCGTGAGTGAGCTGGCTGTGCTCAAAGAACGCGAGCACGTCGCGCAGCGTGGAGGCGGGCTCACGCGTTTCGATGCGCTGCGAGACCAGGATCTGCTCGCAGCCGCGAGCCAACGCACATTGAAACTTGGTGCCACCCGCGTCGATAGCGCCCAGCAGCGGAGCGTTCATCGGCTCAGTATATAGAGTGCCAGCAGCACGTTGGCCGCGCGCCGCGCGCCGGCACTGGCACGCGCTCGCACGCTGGCTGGCATTGCACTTCTCTCTAATTAATAGTGAGATTAAATGTTGTTAACTAATGATTGGACGGCGCCGGAAGCCGGTTAACTATGGAACAAGACACACGCGAGAACCCGAGCGGCCGGTAGAATTTACCGACCCAGCGCCGCAGGGTATTGCCCGCAGGGTATTAAATGGGTACAGCATGAACGCCCCGATTCCTGAGTACGAGCTTGAGACTGCCCGTCCCGCCGCAAGGCCGCGCTCACCATTAAAGAAGCTGTTGTGGGTGCTCGGGGCGATTGTGCTCGTCGTGCTGCTGGTGCTTGGGCTGCGTTATCGCGCGAGCACGACGGCCACCCCCGGCGGCCGCTTCGGTGCCGCGGGCGGTCCGCTGACGGTTGGCGTTGCCAAGGTGACGGTCGGCGATATACCGATCACCGTCAACGCGCTGGGCACCGTGACGCCGCTCGCGACCGTGACGGTGCATCCGCAGATCAACGGACCGCTGGTCAAGATCGCGTTCACCGAGGGGCAGATCGTCAAGGCCGGTGACCTGCTCGCACTGATCGATCCGCGCCCGTTTCAGGCCGCACTCGATCAGGCACAGGGACAGCTCAAGCACGACCAGGCATTGCTCGCCAATGCCAAGATCGATCTGCAGCGCTACAAAACGCTGCTGGCACAAGAGTCGGTCTCCGATCAGACCTATGCGACGCAGGTGTCACTCGTCGAGCAGGATGAGGCCACGGTTGCCTACGATCAGGCCGCGGTCGAGACCGCACGGCTCAATCTGAGCTATACGCGCATCACCTCGCCGGTGACCGGCCGCGTCGGCCTGCGCCAGGTCGATATCGGCAATTTGCTGCAAGCCATCAGCAGTACCGTGGTCATCGTGACGCAGATGCAGCCGATGTCGGTGCTGTTCACGGTGCCGGAGGACAACGTCAACGATGTACTGGATCATTTGCATCGCGGTGAGAAGCTGACCGTAGAGGCCTACGATCGCAGTCTCACCAACAAGATCGCAACCGGTACGCTGACGAATTCAGATAACGAGATCGACACCACTACCGGCACGCTCAAGTTGCGTGCGCTGTTCGATAATTCGAAGCTCGAGCTGTTTCCGAACCAGTTCGTCAACGCGCATCTGATTCTCGAGACCCTGCACGATCAGACCGTGGTGTCGGGCGCCGGGGTACAGACCGGTGCTCAGGGTAGCTATGTCTACGTCGTCAACGCCGATAGCACCGTGAGCATGCGCTCCGTGGTGACGGGGCCGACCGCCGGCGATCTGATCTCGATCACCAAGGGCCTGACAGCCGGCCAGACCGTCGTGATCGATGGGGCCGATCAACTGCGCGATGGCGCCAAGGTCGTCGTGCCGCAGGGCGGTGCCGTCGCCGGCGCGAACGGCGGCGCTGCGCGGCCGCATCGCGATGGCAGCGGCGGCGCTTACTCGGGCCAACATCGTCAGCGTTCCTCGGGCAGCAGCAGCGGCAGTGATTCGGGCGCAACCCCGGGGGCGAGCGGCCGACCCGGCGCTGCACCGAGCGCCGGCAATCCGGCTCCCTGAGCGCGAGCGCGGCTAGCCCGCAACGAGCCAGTCATGAATCCGTCGCGCCCATACATACTGCGTCCCGTAGCCACGTCGCTGCTGATGGCCGCGATCCTGATCGTGGGAGCCATCGGCTATCTGTTCCTGCCGCTCTCGGCTTTGCCAGAAGTCGATTACCCGACCATCCAGATCCAGACCTTCCTGCCAGGGGCCAGTCCCGAGGTCATGACCTCGACCGTGACCGCACCGCTCGAGCGTCAGTTGGGTCAGATGCCGGGACTCAAGGAAATGTCCTCGCGCAGCTCGGCTGGTGCCTCGGTGCTGACCTTGCAGTTCGACCTGAGCCTGAACATCGATATCGCCGAGCAGGAAGTGCAGGCGGCCATCAATGCCGCCAGTAATCTGCTGCCTAGCTCGCTGCCCGCGCCGCCCATCTACGCCAAGGTCAACCCGGCTGACGCGCCGATCATGACGCTGGCGGTGACTTCGACCTCGATGCCGCTCACCGCGGTCGAGGACCTCTCCGATACGCGCATCGCGCAGAAGATCTCGCAGCTGGGCGGCGTCGGCCTGGTCAGCATCAACGGCGCGCAGCGCCCCGCGGTGCGCATCCAGGCGAATCTGCAGGCGCTCGCGGCCTATGGCATGAACATCGATGATCTGCGCACGACCATCAGCAACGCCAACACGGATGCACCCAAGGGCAGTTTCGACGGCGCGGCGCGCGCCTATTCGATCGACGCCAACGATCAGATTGCCGATGCGCAGCAGTACCGCGACATCATCGTCGCCTACAACGCCACCACCGGCGCGCCGGTGAAGCTGTCAGACGTTGCGACCGTGGCGCAGAGCGCCGAGAACAACAAGCTCGGCAGCTGGATGAACACGACGCCGGCCATTCTGCTCAACGTGCAGCGCCAGCCCGGCGCCAACGTGATTGCCGTGGTCGATCAGATCCGCAAGTTATTGCCGACCATCCGCTCCTCGCTGCCGAGCAATGTCGACGTGACGGTGCTGACCGATCGGACCAATACGATCCGCGCTTCCGTGAATGACGTGCAATTCGAATTGTCGCTGGCGGTCGCGCTGGTGGTACTGGTGATATTCCTGTTCCTGCGCAGCGTGCCGGCGACGATCATCCCGAGCCTGTCGGTGCCACTGTCGCTGATCGGTACGTTCGCCGCGATGTATCTGTGCGGCTTCAGCCTCAACAATCTGTCGCTGATGGCGCTCACGATCGCCTCGGGGTTCGTGGTCGATGACGCCATCGTGATGATCGAGAACATATCCCGCTATATAGAGAAGGGCGAAAAGCCGCTGGCGGCGGCGCTCAAGGGCTCGGAAGAGATCGGCTTCACGATCGTATCGCTGACCGTATCCCTGATCGCGGTGCTGATTCCGCTATTGTTCATGCGCGAAGTGGTCGGGCGCCTGTTCCGCGAATTTGCGATCACGCTTGCGATCTCCATTCTGATTTCGGCGGTGGTATCGCTGACGCTGGTGCCGATGCTGTGCGCGAAGATGCTGCGGGCGCACAGCCCCGGAACGGTGCGCCGCCAAAGCGCGATCGCGCTCAAGGCCGAGCAATGGTTCAACCGGCTCATCGCACGGTACGATCGCGTGCTCACGCGCGTGCTCGACCACCAGACCCTGGTGCTGTGGGTCGCCACGGGCACCGTTGTGCTCACGGTTGCCCTCTACATGATGATCCCGAAGGGATTCTTTCCGGAACAGGACACCGGAATTCTGCAAGGCATGACCGCGGCGGACCCGAAAATCTCATTTGATGCGATGGTGCAGCGCCAGCAGGGCCTGGCGGACATCATCCGCCGCGACGTGGACGTCGAGAGCCTGTCATCGTTCGTTGGCGTAGATGGCACCAACACTACGCTCAACACCGGGCGCTTCCTGATCAATCTGAGACCCAAGGATCAGCGCAACGATGGCATCGAGCAGACCATGGCGCGGCTGCGCAACGCGGCGCGGCAGGTCAGCGGCATCTCGCTCGCGCTGCAGCCGGTGCAGGACCTCACGATCGACTCGACCGTCGGGCGCGCGCAATACCAGTTCATACTGCAGGCCGCCGGCAGCTCGATCCTGCGGCCCTGGATACCGCGTTTGGTCGATCGGCTGCAGCGCGCGCCGCAGCTCGCCAATGTGTCGACCAATTTCAACGACTACGGCCTGACCGCGCAGATCGATATCGATCGCGACACCGCCGCGCGATTCGGCGTGACTGCGGCCACGATCGACAACGCGCTGTACGACGCCTTCGGCCAGCGCATCATCTCCACGATCTACGCCCAGTCGAACGAATACCGCGTGATCATGGAGGCCGATCCGAGACTGCAAGCCACGATCGACTCGCTCAACGACATCTACGTGCCTTCGGCCGGCGGCGGTCAGGTGCCCTTGGGCTCGATCGCACATGTTAGCGTACAGAGCGCGCCGCTGGAGATCGATCACCTGGGTCAATTTCCCGCAGCGCTATTCTCATTCGACGTCGCCCCGAACGCCTCGCTCGAGACCGCCGTGGATGCGATCCGAGCCGCGGAGCGGCAGATCAATCTGCCGATCAGCATTTCCACGACCTTCGAAGGCGCCGCGCTGGCGTTTCAGTCATCGCTGCGCAATGAGGTATTTTTGATCCTGGCCGCCATCGTGACGGTCTACATCGTGCTCGGCGTGCTGTATGAGAGCTACATCCACCCGCTCACGATTCTCTCGACACTGCCCTCAGCCGGAATCGGTGCACTCCTGGCGCTCATGATCGCCGGCCTGGATCTGAACATCATCTCGATCATCGGCATCATTCTGTTGATCGGCATCGTCAAGAAGAATGCAATCATGATGATTGATTTCGCGCTCAGCGCCGAGCGCTTCGAGGGCAAGACGCCGCGGGCGGCGATTCACGAGGCCGCGCTATTGCGCTTTCGCCCCATCCTGATGACGACGGTGGCGGCATTATTCGCCGCGCTGCCTTTGATGCTGGGGTCCGGGACCGGCTCGGAGCTGCGCGCGCCGCTCGGTATCTCCATCGTCGGTGGCCTGCTGGTCAGCCAGCTGCTGACCTTGTTCACCACACCCGTGATCTACCTGTTCTTCGATCGACTCGCAGCGCGCGCGCGCCAGCGCTTTCCACGCCGCATCGAGTCGGCGGCGACGGCTTCAGGCCCCGGGGAGATCGGCGCCTGAGGCGCGCAGACGCAGCAGCATGAGCATCTCTGAGCCTTTCATTCACCGCCCGGTCGCCACGACATTGCTGACGATCGGTCTGGCGCTCGCCGGGACCCTGGCTTTTTTCCTGTTGCCGGTCTCGCCGATGCCCAGTGTGGACTTTCCGGTTATCGTGGTGTCGGCGGCATTGCCCGGCGCCAGCCCCGAGACCGTCGCCACCAGCGTCACGACGCCATTGGAACGGCACCTGGGCACGATTGCCGGGGTCTCGGAGATGACCTCGCAGAGCGCGGTAGGCAATTCGCGCATCGCGCTGCAGTTCGAGTTGAGCCGAGACATCAATGGCGCGGCGCGTGACGTCGAAGCGGCGATCCAGGGTGCGCGGGTCGATCTGCCTACCTCGCTGCGCAGTAATCCGACCTATCGCAAGATCAATCCGGCCGATGCACCGGTGCTGATCCTGGCCCTGACCTCCGACACGCTGACCGGCGGACAGATCTACGATTCGGCCTCGACCATCATGCAGCAGAAATTACTGCAGGTGGATGGCATCGGCGATGTCACGATCGGCGGCGGATCGTTGCCGGCCGTGCGCGTCGAGCTCAATCCGCGGGCGTTGTTCCAGTACGGCATTGGTCTGGAGGATGTGCGTGCCGCCTTGTCGGCGGCCAATGCCAATAGTCCGAAAGGCGCGATGCAGCAGGCCGATCAGCGCTACCAGGTCTACGTCAATGACACGGCCACGCACGCGCAGGATTACCGCCCGCTCATCGTCGCCTATCGCAACAATGCGCCCGTGCGATTGCAGGACGTCGCTACCGTCAGCGCCGGCGTCGAGGACGTACGCAACCTCGGCCTGGCTGACGGCAAGCCGGCGATACTGCTCGTCTTGCATCGCCAACCCGGGGCCAATGTCATCGACGTCGTTAATCGCGTGCGCGCGCTGCTGCCTGAGCTGCAGGCCTCTATTCCGGCCAGCATTCGCATCATCCCGACCAACGATCGCACCGAGACCATTCGCGCCTCGCTGCGCGATGTCGAGCGCACGCTGCTGATCTCGATCTCGCTGGTGGTGCTGGTGGTGTTCCTGATGCTGCGCGACCCGCGCGCCGCGCTGGTGCCCAGCGTGGCCGTGCCGCTGTCTCTGATCGGCACTTTCGGCGCGATGTATCTGCTCGGCTTCAGCCTCGATAATCTTTCGCTGATGGCGCTCACGGTGGCCACCGGTTTCGTCGTGGATGACGCCATCGTCATGCTCGAGAACATCAAGCGCCACATCGAGGAAGGCATGCCGCGACTGCAAGCGGCGCTGCTCGGGGCGCGCGAGGTCGGTTTCACCGTGCTGGCGATGACGCTGTCGCTGATCTCGGTGTTCCTGCCGATTCTGCTGATGGGCGGTCTGGTCGGCCGCACGTTCCGTGAATTTGCGCTGACGCTATCGGTCGCCATTCTGATTTCGCTGGTGGTATCTCTGACCACGACACCCATGATGTGCGCCTATGTGCTGAGCCGCGCGCAGACGCAGCAAGGGCGACTGCTCGCGGGCGTGGAACGCGGATTCAACGCCATGCGCGACTTTTATGGCCGCACCCTACGTGTCGCTCTGGATAACCCGCGCATGGTAATGCTGGTGCTCGCCGCTACCGTCGCGCTGAACTTCTATCTGTTTGCGATCGTCCCCAAGGGCTTCTTCCCACAGCAGGACACCGGCACGTTGATGGGCAACCTGCGCGCCGACCAGAGCATCTCGTTCCAGGCCATGATCACTAAGCTGCGCAGCGTAATGAGCATCGTGCAGAGCGACCCGGCGGTGCAGGACGTGGTTGGCTTCACGGGCGGCGGCAGCGGCGGCGGTGGCGGCGGCAATGCAACCAACACCGCCTCCATCTTTGTCGGCCTCAAACCGCTCTCGCAGCGCCACGTCAAGAGTGACCGCGTGATTGCTCGGCTGCGCGCCAAGCTCGCCGGCGTGACCGGTGCGCGCCTGTTCCTGCAGGCGATCCAGGATATCCGCTCCGGTGCGCGTCAGAGCAACTCGCAATACCAGTACACGATCCTCGCCGACAGCCTCGAGGATCTCAACTTCTGGATGCCCAAGATCACCGAGGCGATGAAGAGCGTGCCGCAGCTCGAGGACGTCAACTCCGATCAGCAGGACAAAGGCCTGACGGTCGCCTTGAAGATCGACCGCGCGACTGCGGCGCGGCTGGGAATCAACCTGTCCAATATCGACAATACGCTCTACGACGCTTTCGGACAGCGTCAGGTCTCCACCATCTATAACGACATGAATCAGTATCACGTCGTCATGGAGGTGGATCCAAGCTTTTGGCAGAACCCCGAGACGCTACGCGAGGTATGGGTCAGTACTTCCGGCGGAGCCTTGAGCGGTACCCAGTCGAGCGCCGCTGGCGTCGGCGCCTATACGAGCAGCGCGAGTACCTCGGGCGCCACGAGCACCTCGAACACATCGAGTACATTGAGCACCTCGACGCTCATCAGCAGCACGCCCACGAGCACGACCAACACGAGCAGCGCGACGAACTCGAGCGCCGCGACCACGACGAGCAACACTCCGGTCAGCACCGCCGCGAGTACCTCGAGCTCGAACGCGCCTTCACTGGCGGCGCAAAATTCGGCGCTGAACCAGCTGACCAATAGCGCGCGCGGTAGCGCCTCGACCGGCGCCTCAGTCAGTACCAGTTCCGAAACCATGGTGCCGCTGGCGGCTTTTGCGCAATACGGGCCCGGCAATACCCCGCTCGCGATCAATCACCAGGGTCCATTCGTCGCGACCACGTTCTCCTTCAACCTGCCCGAAGGGGTCGCGCTGGGCACGGCCATTGCCGCGATCGGCCGCACGATGGCGCAATTGCACGTGCCGATCTCGGTACATGGCGCCTTCGCCGGCACGGCTCAGGTCTTCCAGCAGTCGCTCAAGAGCGAGCCGTGGCTGATCGCCGCGGCCATCGTGGCCGTCTACATCGTGCTCGGCGTGCTCTACGAGAGCTATATCCACCCGATCACGATTCTGTCCACATTGCCCTCCGCCGGTGTAGGTGCCGTGGTCGCATTGCTGTTGTTCGGCACCGAGTTCAGCCTGATTGCGCTGATTGGCGTGATATTGCTGATAGGAATCGTCAAGAAGAATGCGATCATGATGATCGATGTGGCGCTGGAAGCGGAGCGCACGCGCAAGATCAGCGCACAGGAGGCGATCTATTACGCCTGCCTGCTGCGTTTCCGGCCGATCATGATGACGACGATGGCAGCGCTGCTCGGCGCCCTGCCGTTGGCGATCACGAGCGGCAGCGGCGCCGAGATGCGCCAGCCCCTCGGTATCTCGATCGTCGGCGGCCTGCTCTTCAGCCAGGTACTGACGCTCTATACGACGCCGGTTGTCTACATGTATTTGGACCGCTTCCGGCTCTGGATGAGGCGGATGCGGCCGAGCGGCCGGCGTGCGAGCGCCCCCGGTGGCGTGCAGCAACTGTACACATGATGCCGGGCAAACTGCGCTTCACGCCGTTGGCGGCGATGCTGTTGTTGAGCGCCTGCGCCGTGGGTCCGAACTATCGTCGCCCCGACGCGCCGGTCGCGGGCGACTACAAAGAGAACAAGGACTGGAAGCCGGCGGTGCCCGCACAGGTGCCCAGCGATCAGCCGTGGTGGTCGATCTATAACGATCCGGTGCTCGACGCCCTGGAGCGCAAGGTCGATGTCTCCAACCAGACGCTCAAAGCCTCGGAAGCAGCCTATCGTGCCGCACAGGCCGCCATTGGCATTGATCAGGGCGCTCTGTTGCCGACCATCACGGCGACGGGCGCGAATACCCGCAGCGGCGGTGGCAGCAAACTGAACCAGGCCGTCTCGACCGGCGCCGGCACCAGCGTGACGACCAACGGCACGACGCGTGACAACATCTACAGTGCCGGTGTACAGGGCAGCTGGCAGATCGATGTCTGGGGTCGAATTCGGCGCACGGTCGAATCCGACGTGGACAAGGCGCAGGCCAGCGCGGCCGACGTCGCCGCCGCGCGCCTGTCGGCTCAGACCACGCTGGCCGAGGACTACTTTCAACTGCGCGCGGCCGACCAGCAGCGCATCCTCTATGAGGACTCGATCAAGGCCTTTCAGACCTCCCTCACGATCACGCAGAATCAGGTCAAGGCTGGCGTCACTACGCTCGCAGACGTCTACGCGGCCGAGACCGAGTTGGCCAGCACACAGGCGTCCGACACCAGCGTATTGCTGACGCGAGCCAAATTTGAGCATGCGATCGCCGTACTGACGGGGCAGGATCCCGAGGCGCTGTCAATCGATCCGGCTACATTGAGCACGACCGTGCCCGTGGTTCCTGCAGGCATTCCCTCAGAGCTGCTGCAGCGCCGGCCCGACATTGCCGCGGCGGAGCGCAACATGGCGAGCGCCAATGCGCTGATCGGCGTGGCTGAATCGGCCTGGTTTCCGAGCCTGACGCTGTCGGGCACCTATCTGTTCAGCGGCGTGGCGTTGCCCGGCTTGCTCAGCGCCGGCAATTCGCTCTGGTCGTTCGGCCCGTCGCTGGCCGAAACCCTTTTCAATGGCGGCACACGTCTGGCGCAGAATCGACAGGCCCGGGCCAACTACGATAACGCCGTGGCCACTTACCGTGGCACCGTGCTGTCCGCTTTTCAGCTGGTCGAGGATGATCTGGTGAGCCTGCGCGTGCTCGAGCAGCAATTGCAATTGCAACAGACCGCCGTCAAGGACGCCAGGCTATCAGAAGCCCTGACGCTGAATCAGTACAAATCCGGCATCGTCGCCTATTCGGTCCTGCTGGTCGCGCAGACCACGCGGCTGTCCGCGGAGATCAGTCTGTTGAGCATCCAGAGCCAACAGCTGGTCTCGAGCGTGGATCTGGTCTCGCAGCTCGGCGGCGGCTGGGATGCCGCCACGCTCAACCGCAAGGATCGTGGGGTGGCCTCGCGCTAGGCGAGGCCCAATCTAGACCAGCACGCGCTCGATGCCGCCCGCATTGGCGCGCGCGACATACTCGGCCATCCAGTTCACGCCGAGAATATGGCGCGCGATTTCCACGACGATGTAATCGGCATCCAGATCGGCATCCTCCTGGAAGCGCTTCAGGCCCTGCAGGCACGAGGGACAGGAGGTCAGCACTTTCACCGGCACCGCACCCGCAGCGTTCGGCGCAGTGGCGCGCAATTTTTCCGCACCTGCACGCACCTCCTGCTCCTTGCGGAAGCGCACCTGCGTGGAGATGTCCGGGCGCGTGAGTGCGAGCGTGCCGGATTCGCCGCAGCAGCGCTCATTCTTTTCAATGTGCCCGTTCTGCGCGTCGTTCATGAGCGAATTGACGACCGCGAGCGCATCGTAGGTCTTCATCGGCGAGTGGCAGGGGTCATGGTACATGTAGCGCGTACCGGTCACGCTCTGCAGCCGCACGTTCTTCTCCATGAGGTACTCGTGAATGTCGATGATGCGGCAGCCAGGGAAAATCTCCTCGAACCGGTAACCCTGCAACTGGTCATAGCAGGTACCGCAGCTGACCACGATGGTGCGGATATCCAGGTAGTTGAGCGTATTGGCGACGCGGTGAAATAGCACGCGGTTGTCGGTCATGATTTTCTCGGCCTTGTCGAACTGGCCGGCGCCGCGCTGTGGGTAACCGCAGCACAGATACCCGGGCGGCAATACCGTCTGCACGCCGACGTGCCAGAGCATGGCCTGCGTCGCGAGTCCAACCTGGGAGAACAGGCGCTCGGAGCCGCAGCCCGGAAAATAAAACACCGCCTCGGAGTGACTGCTCGTGAGCGTCGGATCGCGGATAATCGGCACATAGTCCGCATTCTCGATATCGAGCAGCGCCCGCGCCGTCTTCTTGGGCAGGCCGCCGGGCATTTTCTTATTGACGAAATGAATGACCTGCTCGCGCAATGGCGCTTTACCCGTCGTGGCCGGCGGATGTTGCACCTGCCTGCGCGCGACCGACTTGAGTAGCCCGCTCAGCAAGCGCTGCGCGCCGTAGCCCCACTCGATCATCAGCTTGCGCGCGAGGCGGATGGTGTGCGGATCGGTCGCATTCAAAAAGAACATCGAGGCGGCGGTGCCGGGGTTGAACCGCTTCTTGCCCATGCGGCGCAGCAGATCGCGCATCGCCATCGATACATCGCCGAAGTCGATATCCACCGGACAGGGTGGTTCGCACTTGTGACACACCGTGCAGTGATCGCCGACATCGGCAAATTCGTCCCAATGCCGGATGCTCACGCCGCGGCGTGTCTGCTCCTCGTACAGAAAGGCCTCGATCAGCAGCGAGGTCGCGAGGATCTTGTTGCGCGGGCTGTAGAGCAGATTGGCGCGCGGCACATGGGTTGCGCACACCGGCTTGCACTTTCCGCAGCGCAGGCAGTCCTTGATGGCGTCTGAGATCGAGCCGATGTCGGACTGCTGCATGATCAGCGATTCGTGACCCAGCAGGTTGAAGCTCGGCGTATAGGCGCGTGACAGATCGCCACCGGGCAGCAGCTTGCCGCTGTTGAAGTGTCCCTGCGGGTCGATGCGCTGCTTGTAATCGCGAAACTGGCGCCACTCCGGCTCCTCGAGGTAGGCAAGCTTCGTGATGCCAATACCGTGCTCGCCGGATATGACCCCGTCGAGGCGACGCGCGATCGCCATGATGCGCGTGACGGTTGCGCTCGCGGCGCGCAGCATCTCGTAGTCGTCCGAATTGACCGGAATATTCGTATGCACGTTGCCATCGCCGGCGTGCATGTGCAGCGCGATAAACAGTCGTCCGCGCAGCACCCGCGCGTGCGTTTCATTGCAGGCGGCAAGGATCGGCGCGAACACGTGACCGCTGAATATCTGCTGCAGCGGCGCTCGCAGCTCACGCTTCCACGACACACGCAGGCTGCGATCCTGCAGCAGATCGCACAGCCGCAGCTCGGGGCTGCGCCTGAGCCGAGCGCGCACCTCGGCTAACAGTTCGCCGAGCCCGAGCCGTTCCAGCTCGTGCACAGCCTCGCCCATGCTCGTGTCCAAATTGACCAGCAGCCAACCCCAGCGCGCTTGCACCTCGGTGAGCAATTGACGGGTCTGTGCGAGGCGCTCGCCGATGATCTCTTCGCTCGCCAGCGTGCCGAGCTCGTTGTCCTCGGCCCGTGCGAGTGGCAGCGGCGCGGCGAACAATTGCTCGAGCTGCTCGATGAGCCTAAGCTTGTTGCTGATGGAGAACTCGATATTGATGCGCTCGATCGCGTCGGTGTATTCGCCCAGACGCGCGAGCGGGATCACGACATCCTCGTTGATCTTGAACGCGTTGGTATGACGAGCTATCGCCGCGGTACGCGAGCGATCGAGCCAGAATTTGCGCCGCGCCTCGGCGCTGACCGCGATGAAGCCCTCACCGCTGCGCGCGTTGGCGATGCGCACGACTTCGGAGGCCGCGCCCGCGACCGCCAGATCCTCGTCGCCGACGATGTCGCCGAACAGCGCCATCTTCGGCAGCGCGCCGCGCCTGGACTTGGTGGTGTAGCCCACGGCGCGCAGGTAACGCTCGTCCATGTGCTCGAGTCCGGCCAGGCGCACGCCCGCGGCGGCCAGGCCATCGAGGTAATTCTTGATCTCGACGATGGCCGGGATTGCCTCGCGCGCCTGGCCGAAGAATTCAAGACACACCGTGCGCGTGTGGCGCGGCATGCGGTGCAATATCCAGCGCGCCGCCGTGATCAGACCATCGCAACCCTCCTTCTGCACGCCGGGCAGGCCGCCCAGAAACTTGTCAGTCACGTCCTTGCCGAGTCCGAGCTTGCGAAAACTGCGGCCCGCCAGGCACAGCTGTTCGCTGCGCAGGACACGCGCGTGCTGCGGCGGCTGCGTGCCGTCCTTCCAGACGAGCTCGAATTGCACCGTCTCGGCATCGTGAATCTTGCCGAGATTGTGGCCAATGCGCGTAGTCTCGAGCCAGTTGCCTTCGCAGTCGACCATGCGCCACCAGGCCAGGTTGTCGACCGCGGTGCCCCACAGCACCGCCTTCTTGCCGCCCGCATTCATCGCGATGTTGCCGCCGATGCAGGACGCATCGGCAGAAGTCGGATCCACCGCGAACACCAGGCCGCTGTGCTCGGCGATCTGACTGACGCGGCGGGTCACGACGCCCGCGCCGGTCAGCACGGTGGGCGTTTCATGCTCGAGCCCCGGCAGTCGCACCGGCTCGATGCCGCTGAGGGACTCGAGTTTCTCGGTGTTGATGACGGCCGACAGTGGCGTCAGCGGGATCGCGCCGCCCGTATAACCGGTACCGCCGCCGCGCGGAATAATGCTCAAGCCCAGCTCGATACAGCTGCGCACGAGCCCGGGGATTTCGGCCTCGTTATCGGGCATGAGCACGAGGAACGGGTATTCGACGCGCCAATCGGTGGCGTCCGTCACATGCGAGGCGCGCGCATAGGCATCGAAGCGGATGTTGTCGGCACGCGTGTGACGGGCCAGCGCACGTCGAGCGCGCCGGCGCAGCTGCAGCGTGGAGCCGAAGAACGACTCGAAGCTGCGCACCGCTTCACGGGCGGCCGCCAGCAGTTCCCCGACCCGGCCGAAGCGCTCGCTGTCCTGCTCATCGCGACGGCGGTCGATTTCAGCCAGACGATGGTGCATGGCCGCCACGAGCAACCGGCGCCGACGCGCACTCTCGATCAGATCGTCCTGCAGATAGGGATTGCGCCGTACCACCCAGATATCGCCCAGCACTTCAAAGAGCATGCGGGCAGAGCGGCCGGTGCGCCGTTCATGCCGCAGCTCATCGAGCAGGGCACACATGGGCTCGCCGAGCAATCGCAGCACGATTTCCCGGTCGGAAAACGAGGTGTAGTTGTAAGGAATCTCGCGCAGCCGCGGTTTGTCCGCAGCGTCGCGAGCTGCAGCCGCGCGCGACAGATCAAGTGAGAGCTGGGCATTCATCTGAAGTTCGTAATACCAATCGTTTCAAACACGCTCATTCTACCCCGGGAGAACCTGCGGTCGCGCCGGTGGGCTCACCGTGCCTGCGGACCTCCAGGCTTACCCTGCGGCGCCGTGTCACCGATTGGCGTCAAAGCGCTCGATGAGGGCCCGCAACGCGCCGCGGCGCCGGCCGCAGACATTAAGACAGTGAGTGAGGTCTCGGAATTGCACCGCCGATTCTGTCAATCTGCGGACTGGGAAGGCCTGTGAATCCGCAAAAACGACAGCGAATAACCCGCGCCAGCCGACCTGTTGCCGCCTGTATTGTATTGTTTTTTGGCGGCGTGGGGCCGGCACTGGCTCATTTGGGCGCTGGCGCGAGCTCAGTCGGCGATGATCGCGTCGTGCTCGAAGGCGCGCTACGCACGACGTTGCTGCAACAGTATGCCGTGCACGAGATTACCGCCGCTACCGGTACGATCGTGCGCGAATACGCCTCACCGGACGACAAGGTGTTCGCCATCACCTGGCGGGGTCCTACCCCACCTGACCTGCGGACCTTGCTCGGTGAGTATTTCACGCCATATCTGAACGCCTCGGCGAGCACGGTGCAAACGCGCGCCGGTGCGCACCGCCAGCTGTCTGTGTCGCAACCGGATCTGGTCGTTCAGGCAGCGGGGCATGCGCGCTCATTTCGCGGTCGCGCCTTTGTCCCGAGCCTCATCCCGGCCGGCGTGCTCATCGATGCTCTGCCCTGACGGCGGCCGCATGCCGCGAGGCGGCCGCTGCACGATCTGGCTGGCCGCACTGATGCTCGCCGCCTGCGGCGGTGGCAGCGGTAGCTCAGGCAGCGATAGCAGCAGCGACGTCGGGGGTTCGGGGGGCAGCCTCTATGCCGCGGGCGGTGCCAACGTCGTCGCGATCACCGTCGGCCCCGGGCCGAGCGGAGTCTCGACTTTCAATATTCCCTACACCAGCGTGACAGTCTGCACCAACGGCACCAGCAGCTGCGTCACCATCAATCATGTGCTGGTCGATACCGGCTCGACGGGCTTGCGCGTGATGGCTTCCGTGCTCGCAGGCTTAGCGCTCACGCAGCAGGTGGATCCGAACAACAGCGCTCATGTCATCGCCGAGTGCTTGCCGTTTGCCGACGGCTACGCCTGGGGTGTCGTCGCCAACGCTGCCATCAGCATCGGCGGGGAGAGTGCCAGCAATGTCCCGATCCATGTGATCGATGACAACGGCAGCTTCGCCCCCGCAGTGCCCGCCAGCTGCAGCGCATACGGCGCTTCGTTGAATTCAGTGGCGGCCTTCGGCGCCAACGGCGTGCTCGGCATCGGTCTGTTCAGCCAGGACTGCGGCACTTATTGTGCGCAATCGAGCGGCAATTATGACTGGTACTACAGCTGCACGAGCACGCAGTGTACGTCGACCATCGAGCCGCTTGACAGTCAGGTTACCAATCCGGTGGCACTCCTGCCCAACGATAACAATGGCGTGATCATACAATTGCCCTCGATACCCGCCAGCGGCGCGGCCACCGCGAGCGGCTATCTGGTGTTCGGCATCGGCACACAGAGCAACAACAGCCTCGGCACCGCAACGGTGCTCACGGTCGATCCTGAAACGGGAGACTTCGCGACCAGCTACGGCGGCCACACATTGAATGGTGGCTTCATCGATTCAGGCTCGAACGGCCTGTTCTTCACCGATTCGACGATCGCCGACTGCCCGAACAGCGTGGGCGCCGAGTTTTACTGCCCGACTTCGACCTTGGATCTGGCCGCCACCGATCAGGGTCAGGACGGTAACACCAGCATGGTATCGTTTCAGGTCGAGAACCTCAGCACGCGGGACACTGCCAACTTCGCCCTCGACGACGTGGGCGGCACGGCCAGCACGATTGCCTGGTTGGGCACCGACTATTTCGATTGGGGTCTGCCGTTCTTCTATGGCCGGACCGTCTACACGGCAATCGAAGGCCACCCAGCCGGCAGCGCTACGGGACCGTATTTCGCTTTCTAAAGCCGCCCGCTCGATACGTGGGCGGCGCGTTACTCGAGCTCGGCCAGCGCGGTGCGAGCGCGCTTGGCGCCGCGCTTGCGTGGCGAGTGCCGCACGCTCATTCAAGACCGCCAGGTGGCCCAGGAATTGGCGCGTACAGCGCTCCCAGGTATGCAACTGTGCGAACGCGCGGCACGGCGCGGAATCGATCTGGAGCGCGCCGCGTATCGCCATCAGCAATTGTTCGTGCAGCACACCGGTCGCGCCATCGCGCACGACATCGAGCGGTCCCTGCACCGGGTAAGCCGCTACCGGCACGCCGCAGGCCATGGCCTCGAGCATCACGATACCAAAGGTATCCGTGCGGCTGGGAAACACCAGCACATCGGCGCCTGCCAGGTGCTGCGCGAGTTGCGCGCCGAGGCGATAACCCAGAAATACCGCATCCGGGTAGCGCCGCTTCAGGTCAACGAGCGCCGGACCGTCGCCCACGATGACTTTGGTGCCCGGCGTGCGCAGCTCGAGGAACGCGTCGACGTTCTTCTCGACCGCGACGCGTCCGGCGTACAACATGATCGGACGCGGCCAGCGCGCCGCGGCTGCCTGCCGCGCCCTCGCATCGGGTCGAAACATCGCGGTATCCACACCGCGCGACCAGGGCACCAGGTGCTCGAAACCGCGTGCCTGCAGGCTTGCGCGCACGCTTTCCGTACCGACCAGGGTGCGCACCGCCGGTCGATGAAACCAACGCAGATAAGCGTAGCCGAGGCCGGCCGGAACGCCCCAGCGCTGGTGCGCGTAGTCGGGAAACTGCGTGTGATAGGAGCTCGTGAACGCCAGGCGGTGGCGCAGGCAATAGGCGCGTGCGGCCAGTCCCAGCGGGCCCTCGGTCGCAATGTGGATCGCCTCGGGTGCGAAGTGTTGCAATTGCGAGCGCACTGCGCGTCCGGGACAGAACGCCAGGCGGATCTCGGGATAGCTGGGACAGGGCACGGATGCGAGGCCGGCGGCACTGATAAGCAGCACCTCGTGCCCGAGGCCCCGTGCGGCCTCGGTGGTCTGCTCGAGCGTCGTGACCACCCCATTGATCTGCGGACGCCAGGCGTCCGACACAATGGCGATTCTCATTAACCTCCTCGTTGCCGCCTGCAGAGCGCCGCATGGCGCGCTTTATTGGCAACGAGAATTAGACCATCCGTTTATGACATCGGTGAGACGCCGAACAGCACAGCGTGCAGCTTGAAGAGGAACAGCGCATAGAGTGCAAGCCCGAGCACCACCGCGAGCAGATCGTAATAGCCCGATGGCGGCGTGTTTCTGATCGGCACGGAGGCGCGGCGCTTGAGTGAGATACGGTCGATGATCGCCCAGACCAGGAAAGAGCCAAACAGCAGCACATCGGCCAGCATGCCGTTCGCGAGCAAGTGCGCGGTGGCCCAGAGCTTCACGGCAACGAGCATCGGATGCTTGCTCTTGGCGCGGATGGTGCCGGGCAGATAGGCTGCGAGCAGCAACGGGAACACCGGCAGCATCAGCAGGAAAGTGACATGGCGCAGCCACGCCGGCGGCACGTAGAGCAGCACGGGTGCTTGCCGTGAGTGGACAAAGCCCACCACGATCAGAATGAAACCGAGCAGATTCAGCACGCCCAGCGTGCCCTTCCACGTGCCCTCGCCGACGAACAGCACCATGCGATTGCGCCAATGGGGCGCGACGATCGCTATCGAATGCGTGCCCAGGAAGACTATCAGTCCTGCGATCAGCATCAGCATCGTATAATCCTCGCATTCAGGCGGTCGCGGCCTATATTGCGCCATGCCGCGATCAATATCGAAGTAGAGGAGAGCATCAACATGCGAGCTCGTATCCGTCTGCAATCCGCGATCGCAGCTGCGCTGCTGGCAACGTGCACACTGTCCGGCGCGATGAGCGCCGCGTTCAGCATCGAAAGCCCATCCATCAAGCCCGGCGGAGCGTTGTTAAGCGCGCAGGTGTTCAACGGCATGGGCTGCAGCGGCAAGAACATATCCCCGGCGTTGCAATGGAAGGATGCTCCCAGCGGGACCAGGAGTTTTGCGGTGACCCTGTACGACCCTGATGCGCCGACCGGCTCGGGCTGGTGGCACTGGGTCGTATACAACATTCCGGCCGCCGTCACTGCACTGCCCGAACATGCCGGCGATGCCACC
>Ga0302326_10008838_pt1 | contig 22150 bp, 16 predicted proteins | sample Palsa_T0_3_FD_202264 | JGI IMG/M metagenome (GOLD analysis project Ga0302326, IMG submission 202264) | Peat permafrost microbial communities from Stordalen Mire near Abisko, Sweden - Palsa_T0_3 | ecosystem: Environmental > Terrestrial > Soil > Palsa > Peat permafrost | place: Sweden: Abisko... | reverse complement strand
CGTTCAATGACGGATCGATTCCGATTGCGACCGGCTGCGTGCCCGTCGTATAGGTGCCCAATGAACTGAGCACTCCGCCGGATGACGAATAGACGGTCAGGTTTGAGTCCAGGGAGTTGGCCACGAAAACATAACTTCCCGTCCCATTCACAACCACTGCGGCAGGCGCGTTGCCGGCCGGGAACGGGCTCCCGCCGACGGGGGTCAGAACTCCCGCATTCGCCGAATAGGCGAGAACATCGTTGCTTGCAGAATCCGTCACGTAAATCACGCCGCCGCCAGGGGAACTTGCAATCGCCGAGGGATGCGCTCCGGCCGCGAATGGCACACCGCCGTTCAACGCCGTAAGCGTGCCATCGGAGTTCACCGTGAAGCCAAACACATAGCCCCCTCCCTTGGTTGCGTCAAAGGCAGTCACATACACATAGGTGGATGTCGCGGCAATCGCTGTGGGCGTCATTACATCTGTGGGGCTCGACGGCAGGGTAAGCGGCCAATAGCTGGCGCTGATGCTGGCATTCGCCGCTGCGGATCCCAATGCATCGTTGGTGCCAATTGGAAAAACTGCGAGGGAGCCTGAGCATGGTGCCGCGGTCGAACAAGTAGGAAGCGGCTGGTAGGTATCCGCCACAAACAGGAATTTACCGGCAGTTGCAACCGCCAAAGGAAAAACCCCAGGTGTGTTTACCGTATTCTGCGGATAGATTTTGCCATCGTTGCCAATGGTAAACTGCACAATCGTGTTATCGTCCTCATTCACGACGTAGAGGGTCGTATTGTCGGGAGAAGTCGTTTCGGCTACAGGATTGCGGCCCCCCGATGGAAAGGGCGAAGTGGGGATGTGGCGCATGTACCCGGATTCCGAGTTGACTTCATAGACATCCACCTCGCCGTAGTTATTGGTGCCCGCGGCTTTCGCGCTGGTCACGTAGACGAAATCAACCGTAAGTGTGCCGCAGGCAGTTAGAAGTCCGGCTGCCAGCAGGCTCGCTGCGGAGGCCAGCACCAGCTGGCTCGACCTGTTCAACATCATGCGCATCTTTCGTTCGTGGAGCGGAATCTCGCTCCCAAAGTCCTGGTTGAAGAATTGAAACAGTTTCGGCCACTCAAAAAAGCCGTATTGGCATTTCAGCTAAAGATTTCAGGGATCCTGGGTTTCCGGAACCTGGGGCAGGAATCGATGCGATTTGCGAACTCCTGCCCAAGTGATCTCCGATTCATCAACTCGTGCGTCCAGTGACAATGCACCACGCCGCGGGACCGCTCAACGGGTAGGCCTTGTTGGCGGAGCCCGGCAGGTTATCGAGCACGCCGGTGTTCTGGTCGATTACGCGGCCAGTCACCGTTGAGTCGTTGAAGTTCGCCGTGTAAAGAAACTGGTTCGAGGGGTCCTCGAGCATGCATTGCGGTCCGGCTCCGGTACCCCATGGGCTGCCGGAGATTTCGCTCAACTGATTTGTGGTCGAGGCGATCACATAGCCGGTGATGCCGCTCTGCGAGTTCGTGTTATTGGTGTTGTTGCCTTGATTTGCCAGATACACCCATTTGCCCTTGCTCTCCAGCACCAGAAAGACCGGGTTGGACTCGGTGACGTCATCGGGGACGGCGCCACCGGTCTGCTGCTGCAAGGCGCCGTTGGCCCCGACGGTGAAAGGCAGAATCTGGCCGGTCGCCCCCGGCGCGGTGGCCTGCACCAGTGTTCCCTCATTGTCGAGCAGGTACACAAAACCGCCCGCGCTCACAATGGCAGTAGCCTGCGCAATGCCCAGGGGTTGCGCACTGTTCTGATTAATGGTCAGCTGGCCTGTTGATGCGCTGTACGTGTAGGGAAAGACCGCATCTCCGGCGCTTGGCGTTCCGCTCACCGTCAGAACGTAGCTCGAAGCCAGCACAAAGTCGATGGGATTCGCGGGAACCGGGAAATAAGGCAACGCCGCTCCGCTGGCCGAGGTCACCTGGGCGTTGACGACCAGCGTGAGCCGTCCTGTATTCGGTGCGATCCGGAACGCCGTGATATCGGCGCAGGAAGTGACTCCGGAACCGAGCGCAAGAGAGCAGGACGTACTGTCGGGAGCAATTTGATCCAGGACGTAAAGGAAGTTGCCGGACGTATCGGCAATAAGGCGAATGGGATTGATGCCCTGAGTGAAGAACGTTTCTTGCGTCGAGAGCACCCCATTTCCGCCAATCGCAAATTGCGTGATGTTGGCTCCGGTGCACGGATCGGCCGCGGTGCAATCGGCGGTACCGGCCGAGTTCTTGCCGCGATTCAAAACGTAGATAAATTGGCCGCCGGTGAGTAAAACGGCCCGGCCAGGATTGGCTCCTCCCGATCCGATGGGCAGTCCGTTGATCGGAACCAGGGTTCCTTTGTTGTGATCGATCTTGAAGCCGCTGATGATCCCGCTGTTGCTTGAGGCGGCGTTGTTTGTTCCCGTGACGTACAGATAACCGACTGTATAACTTTGCACGCAAGACGTAATTCCCAGGATGATGCCGGCAGAGATGGCAATCATCAGAAGGGTCTTGCCGAATTTCGTAAACTTCATGCGATTCCTTCATCCTGGTTCGGCTAGGCCGCCAAGTTGTCTGGTTCCTCAGCAGAGCTGGGTTGGGATGGGTCCCTGCTGCATTGTAAAAGGCCGAGCCACATTGTGCCTAGTTTGGCCATCGATTCGACTCCGTGCCGCTATCAAGTTCTTCGTCCCGAGCCTCGTGTTCGGTGCGCACCTTGCGGCGTTCAACGTGCAGAGGGCAGGGCGTTTCTCTTCCGGCGCAGTTGTCTCTTTGACGGCCTGCATGCGGTAAACGTCAACGCGACCCGGGCTCGGAATCAACTGAATTCCGGTTGTTTGGGTTGGGTTCGAGAGTCGGGCGCGATAGGCGGACCCTGGAGACGCACGCTCTCGCTGCGCGGCTCCGGGTCAGCCGGCTTGCTTACCAAACGCGGCAGGATTTCTCCGGATACATCGGCTGTCCTTTAGTACAACCAAAGGCCTTGCCGAACTGGTCGAAGTTCTGCACCGATCCATTGACACGCCACTTGCCGGGTGAATGGGGATCGACGAGCGCCGATTGCCGCGCCGATTGCTCGGTCTGATTCTGGCACCACACCTGAGCAAAACCGATGAAGTAGCGTTGCTCCTCCGTGTAGCCGTCGATTTTTTCGTTGATGGATTTTCCCTCCGGTGCCAGTGTGTCGAGCAGCGCCAGGTAGGCGATGCGCAGACCTCCATTGTCGGCTGTATTCTCGCCGAGTGTAAGTTTGCCGTTCAGGTTCTGCGCGGCCACTTCGCCATGTGCCGGAGCCGTTTCAAAGCCACTGTACTCGTCGGCGACGCAGTCGGTCCGTTCCGTGAACTCCTTGCGATCTTCCGCTGTTTGCCACTCGCGCAGATTGCCCTTGCCATCGTACTTCGAACCCTGATCGTCGAAGCCATGCGTCATCTCGTGGCCAATCACCACGCCGATGCCGCCGAAGTTCACCGCAGGATCGATTTTGAAATCAAAGAACGGCGGTTGAAGAATTCCGGCGGGGAAGTTGATGTCGTTCATCGACGGGTCGTAGTACGCATTGACCGTCGGCGGCGTCATACCCCATTCCTTCTCGTCCACCGGCTTGCCCAGATGGTCGAGATTCCACTGCATTTCGAAGGCGCCACTACGTTCTACGTTGCCGATCAGGTCATTGCGTTCAACCTTCAGACCCGCATAACTGCGCCACTTTTCCGGATAGCCGATCTTGTTGCGAAACATCTCCAGCTTCTCTTGGGCGGCTTTCTTCGTGTCCTCGCTCATCCACGGCAGCGTCTTGATGTCGTCGCCCAAGGACTTTTCGAGCGCCGCCACCAGCTTGTCCATGTTGGCCTTGGCCGCAGGCGGGAAATTCTGCTTCACCCAATCCTGACCCACTGCTTCGCCTAACGAACGATCGGTCAAGGCCGTGCATTGTTTCCAGCGCGGTTGCGGCTCCTTTTGCCCGGCCAGGGTTTTGCCGAAGAATGCGAAGTTCTCGTCGAAGAAGGCCTTCGGCAAGTTCGTCGCCGTTCCGTGAATCACATGCCAGCGGAAATAGGCCTTCCACGCCTCGACCGGTTCGCTCGCGGTGAGTTCGTTGACCGCTTTGAAAAAGTTAGGCGTGGCGACGTTCAGCGTATCGAAGGGTCGGATCTTCACATCGGAGAAGTAAATACTGAAATCGAAATCGGGCGCCAGCTTTTGAAAATCTGCCACCGTGTAAATGTGGTAGTGATTCTCCGGTTGCCGCAAGTCGGTCCGGCTGGTGGAGGCCTTAGCAAGCGCGGTCTCAATCTCCATCACGGCGGCGGCTTCTTTGGCGGCCTTTTCTGGGCTGTCGCCGGCCAATGTGAGCATCTTGGTCACGTGCTCGATATATTGTTTGCGGATCTGCTGGAAGCGCGGATTATCCACGATGTAGTAGTCGCGATCAGGCAGCGAGAGGCCGCCCTGCGCGATCTCGGCGATCTGCTTGGACGAATCTTTTTCGTCTTGGTTCACGCCAAAGCGAAACAGCGGCGCCGGCGCTCCCGCCGCCTCAAGGTCGCCCATGACGGTTGCAATCTTGTGCGGATCTTCGAGCGCCGCAATCTGGGCGAAAGCCGGCTCGAGCGGCGTCAGTCCTTTCTGCTCGACAAGATCGGTGTTCATGCACGCGCCATAGAAGTCGCCATACTGTTTTTCCAGAGGCGTTTTCGGATCCTTTGCGGCAGAATCGAGTTCCTTCCACAGCAGGTAACGGTTGCGTTCCTGAAGAAGCGAAAAGGAGCGCGCCCAGCGCACCTGATCGGATGGAATCGGATTGTTCTTTACCCAATTGCCGCAGGCGTACTGATAAAAGTCTTTGCAAGGGTCGGCGGATGTGTCCATTGCCGAAAGATCGAAACTCTTGATGGTCGCGGGGGGAACAGGTTTCTCGTTTGTCCCCGAGGTTACTGAAGGCGCCTGCGCCATGGCGCTTCCTGCTGCAAAAAGCAGGACCGAAACAAACCGCAAATATTTCATTGAGTGTCCTCAAGGAGGTCCACAAGCCAAGCCATCGGAGGCGGGGAGGCCGGAGACGGGGCCCGTATGGGTACCTGACGCAGCTTATTTGGCATAAGCTGCATTGCTTAGCAGGCTATCACGAGGGGGCTGGCCCCTCCGCAGGCTTGCCGGACGGTGTATTGGGCCAAGGAAAAAGGGTAGTCGGCCGCATAAGTGCTGGCGGAATTATGCGGAACTGGCTGAAGTTCAGGATTCTGTTCGAGTGTCTGCTCGCTGTCCAGAGGCGCGAGAACCGTAGTTGAGTAGGGATCTAGCGGGCGCTGCGCATGCGTGCTCGCGGGCTTCGGGCAGCGGCTTTAGCCAGCATGGGAAGTCCATCGGCATCGCGGTCGCACGTGAAAACCCATTCCGTCGGCTTTTTTCCCATGGAAGCGGCTTTTGCCATCAGTAGGATCTTGATGGCGAGCAGACTCAGCACCGGCGCGAAAACAACCAGCAATCCGTAGTGCGGAAGATTTGCCATCGCGCCTGACCAGTTGTTGTTGAGAATTGTCTCAATCATTGAGTTTGTCCCCACGCGTCCCCTGAAGTTCCGGTTCCATCCCGTAGTCAAAGGTTAGATTTCATCGGGACAGCGATCAATGCGGCTTTTGTGGAGATTGCATGGTTCCTCAGTTCCAACGCATTCCACTTTTTGGGGATGCGGCAGGGACGGCTTGAGAAATACGTCAACCCCAGGTTTGAGCTGGATCGGCCCGGAATTGCGGAAGGAAATCCAGATTCTAGACCCCCGATGTCATCGATTGGGCCCATCCCATTGCGCTCGAAAAGGCCTCGGCGACAGACTCTTCGCGCAACCCAAGTTGATCGCAAGCCCGAACCACCGCACCCCACGCGCCGCGCTCAAGAGCCCATACGAGACGGTACAAGGGGAGCAAGGGTCCGGCGTTGTCTACGAGCATAACTGTAGAATCGGCATCCAATGACAGGCCATCAATCACCAGGCTCATTGGGATTTGCAGAATGGCGTCCATCATAGAGAGCAGCCCGAGCAAAAAGAGGTCGGCCGCTCCATGTTCCACGTGGTCCTGCACCAGTTCTCCAAAACGGGCACGGACCAGCGCAGCGAGAACCAGGTCGGACGGCCGTTCGCCTGACAACTCGAAGGCACCAGCGAGGCGGCACCAACGGCGCAATTCGTTTTCGCCCAGAATCGTGAGCGCCTGGTTGACGGAACGAACCTCACCGCGAATGCCGAAGGCGGCGGAATTCAAATAACGAAGCAGCCGATAATAAAGAGCTGCGTCCTTCTTGATAAGGTCTTCAATTTCGTCCCACTGCATTTCGGGCCTTGAAACGGCCTGCAGCAGCCGCAGATAGGTCACTCGATTGGACGGAATTCCACGCGTGCGCATCATCTCCGGCTTACGAAAGAAGAAGCCCTGAAAGTAGTGAAAGCCGGCTTTCAGTGCATGTTCAAATTCGTGCCAGGTCTCGACGTTTTCCGCCAGCAGCCCCAGGCTTTGGTTCCCGTAACTTCTGGTCAGGCACAGGATGTCTTCCCAGGATGTCTGCTGAATGTCGACGGTGAGAAAGTCGGAGAGATCGAGAAGAGGCACGCGCGAGTCATCGATTACGAATCCGTCCAGAGCGATCTTGTAGCCCCTTCTTTTCAATTCGAGAATGGCCTGCCGGATTGCCGCATCCGGCCCCACTGCGCGCCCAATCTCCGCCACAACCTTTGTCGCAGGAAGAAACGAAAGAAAGTCTTCGAGCAGAATGTCGCGCGTGCAACGGATGAACGCAAGCCGGTTATCGCACAAGACGTTCAGCCCCAGCAGGCTTGAGATTTCAATCGCCGTCCGGCTTGTTCCCTCTGAGTTATTCCAGGCGAAATGGCTCACCACGTCGGTTCTAAAGAGCAATTTGTACCCGATGACGGTCTCGTCGGCCGCCAGAATCGGTTGGCGTGCCGCATAACGTACAGGTCTCTCACCGTCCACGCCGGAGTAATCGTCCATATTTGCTCTCTCGCAAACATCATCGGCAGTTTCCAAAATCGCCTTAGTCGAGAAGGGCTCAAGGCCTCATTTGGACGAACGCGGATCGTTCTTTACAGCCCCACCGCCGTCCTGCCACACTAGGGAGTGGACACCCAGACAATCGTTATCCTCGATTTCGGCTCGCAGTATACGCAGCTGATCGCACGGCGCATTCGTGAACAGAACGTCTTCTCCGTGGTACTGCCGTGCACCGTTCCCCTCGCCGAAATTCGGTCCTACAAGCCCATCGGCATCATCCTCTCCGGCGGTCCATCCTCGGTCTACGACGCCGACGCGCCGGCCGCTGACCCAGAACTGCTCAATATCGACGCGCCCATGCTGGGCATCTGCTACGGTCTGCATTTCATCGTCCACCACATGGGCGGCAAAGTTCGCACCGCGCCCAAGCGCGAATACGGCCACGCCGATGTAGCGATCGAAGACAAGAGCTCGCAGTTGTTTGCAGGCTTGCCCGACTCCATGCATGTGTGGATGAGCCATGGAGACGAAGCTCTCGAACTGCCCGCCGGCTTTCACCGCACAGCTGCGACTTCGAACGCGCTGGCAGGAATCGAGAATGCGGAACGTCGCATCTGGGCCGTGCAGTTTCACCCTGAAGTCCACCACACACCCCTGGGGAAAGACCTTCTCAAGAATTTTATATTTGCCATCTGTGGCGCACGCGGCGACTGGACTCCGGCGCATTTTATCGAGTCCACCGTCGGATCGATTCGACAGAAGGTCGGCACAGGCCACGTGATCTGCGCACTCTCTGGCGGCGTCGACTCGTCGGTGGCTGCGGTTCTCGTGCACAAGGCCATCGGTAGCCAGCTCACGTGCGTCTTCGTCAACAACGGAGTTCTGCGCAAAAACGAATTCGTTAATGTCCAAAAGAATCTGCGCGACAAGTTGGGACTCAACTTAGTCGCCGTCGATGCGACGCAGCGGTTCCTCGCAAAACTCGCCGCGGTGACCGACCCGGAGACAAAAAGAAAAATCATTGGCGCGGAATTCATCGCCGTATTTGACGATGAGGCAACCCGCATCGCGCAGGAAACGGGCGGGGTGGATTGGCTGGTACAGGGCACGCTCTATCCCGATGTCATCGAGTCGAGCAGTGTGAAAGGGCCAAGCCAGACCATCAAGAGCCACCACAATGTCGGCGGCCTGCCCGAACTCATGAAGCTCAAACTCATCGAGCCCCTCCGCGATCTCTTCAAAGACGAGGTGCGTCGCATAGGCCGCGACCTTGGCATGCCGGAAGATATTCTCGGCCGCCAGCCGTTTCCAGGGCCAGGTCTGGCCGTGCGCATTCTCGGCGAAGTCACGCCGGAGCGCATCGCTCTCTTGCAGGAGGCCGACGATATTGTTGTGACCGAGATCAAAGCTGCCGGACTTTACAACAAAATCTGGCAGAGCTTTGCCGTGTTGTTGCCGGTGATGAGCGTGGGCGTGATGGGCGATCAGCGCACTTACGCCTATACGGCTGCGGTGCGCGCCGTGCACTCTGAAGATGGGATGACCGCCGACTGGGCTCCGCTGCCGCACGACGTGCTCAAACGCATCTCAAGCCGCATCGTGAACGAGGTGCGCGGCATCAATCGCGTCGTCTACGACATCACCTCAAAGCCCCCCGGCACCATCGAGTGGGAGTAGCCACCTGCGGTGGGGCCAACTGCGCCTGCGGCGTCATTCGTGCGGCTTTGGACTGAATCAACTTCATTCGGTTGCCGGCTGCGCACGCAGGCCTGCCACCTCGCGGCTGAGCGCGTCGAGCCGAGCAATCAACTCTGCATGATGCTTGTCCTCGATGGAGGGTTCGATCGCCTCGACGTAGAAACTGCCGTTCGGTTCCAGTTCGCAGCGGCGCACCTCATGAATGTGTTCAAAGCCCTGCTTGTGAATTACGGCAAGCAGTTCTTCACGGCTTAACGACTCGCGTTCCATCGCCTTAAGATCGATTTGTCCATTCCGAATCAGGATGGCTGCGCGGCCCTCCAGCATGCGCGTGAGCCGCGGCGAGCGGAAGAGCACACGCACCACGAGCCAGTTGATCGCCAGCAGGCTGAACGCGCCAATGATGCCGCCAGTTACGGAGTTGTCATCGCCGATGATGGCGTTCTGCACCGTATTCGAGAGCGACAGCAAAACAACGAGATCGAATGGATTCAGCTGTGCCAGTTCGCGTTTGCCAAAGAGGCGCAGCAGCAGAACCAATACGAGGTAGACGACGACAGGGCGAAGCAGCTTCTCCAGAATTGGAAGCGGCAACTGAAACATGTGGTCGAAGACTTGCGGAAGAGCCATGATCCAGAGCATAGCTGGAATCAGCGTTTTTGCTCTAGGGCCAATGTCAGATCGACGACATGCGTGTTGTCATTCGGGTGCAGGAAGTACCTGCAATTGACGCCGGAAAACACCTGCTCCAGAGCGGGATTGACGCCGTGCGTGGCAAAGAATGCGAGAATCGAGCCTTCATTAAAGACCGATCCGGCCGGAATCTTCCACGCAGCCAGCATGGCTGTGCGCAGATCGTCAGTGACGTTTTCGATCGTGAGGACGCCCATCGTGTAGACAGGTCCAGGGTCCACCGAAACGACATAGCTGACCGTTTTCCCACCGTGGTCGATTGTCGGAGTCGGTTCCACCTTCGCTTTGATGTAGCCCCGGTTGTGGTATTGGCGCTCGATGAATTTCCAATTTTCACGAAGGAACGACTCGTCAGCAAAATCGCCGGCGTGCACGGATGACTGATGATCGAATTCCACCTGCGTGATTAGGAACCCAGGAGCCAGCTGAATGCCGGTCAGTTTGAATTGCGCTCCCGGAAGTATCGACACACGCAAGGGAACGCGAATTGCATTTGATTCGGCGGCCTTCACGCCGGCATTCGCATGGATTGCGGGCTCCAGATAGCCTTGATCTTTGTAGTAGGCACTAAGGTCGGTTTCAATCTGGTTGATGCTTCCTTCGGCGTCATACGGAGTTCCGGGAAACTTTGCGAGGATCGCAGAGGCCTTGGGATCGAGCATCACAATCGTTCCTTCGGTCTTGATTTCGCCCACGAGAACGGGTGGCGCAGTAACGGAGAAATTCACGGCCACAGTCTTGTTCGTCGCTCCACCGCTGAATGGCTTTGCCGCGACCGTAGCTTCGATGCCCTGCGATGCAAGGATCTGCTCCAAAGCACTGCGTACACTTTCGGTAAGTCCGCCCTGCTCGGGGACCAGTCCGTGATAGAGAGGGAACTGCCGATGCAGTTTGTTATCCAATTCTTTGCCACTAGCAATTGGCAGGTTCTGGAGCCGGATCGGAACTAGCCCTGTTCCCGGCGTAAGTTGAAAAATCAAGTCCTGCCCATCAAACTTGAAAGCCACCGCCGAGAAGACGCCCGAGTCAAGAAGCTTCTGCGCCCGATTGTTCATCTCCGCGTAAGTGAGCTCGGCACCGGCCTTCAAATCTGTTGCGCTTAGAAGTTCCGCATCGGAGTATTCCGATGTTCCAGTGAACCGGATCGATTTGGGCTGAAAGCTCTGGCCTGCAGCCGGCAAAGCCGCGCAGACGAGCGCGAGGACAGCCGCAGACAAGGCAACGGTGCGTTGCATCGTGGGGTCAGATTAGCAAAGCGAAGATGCACACCAACGAAATTCGTGGCCGTCCTTCAGACCAAAGTAAGCTTGCCGCGACCAATGTGATTCTTGAATTGGCGCCTGCTTGCGCAATTGATAGTTCGCATAAGTCACATTGAACAGCGTGCGGCGTACAGAGTAGGCGATTGAATTGCTCCCGCCGCCCGGAACAACTTCGTTCACCGTGAAGCTATCCAGGGGCAGGACATATTCCTTGCCGTCGACGACGATAGGGCTGTAGTCGGTCCGCACTGCTTCCTGATGGGCGTAGTCCGTAGGCTTCAACTCCGCATAAAGGTCGGCGCGATGTTCGGCCTCGCCTGTGGTCACAGCTTCCTCAAGCTGTGCCACGGTCACCCGCCGCGCTCCAGCAGCGGACAACGCCAGGGACGCGATCAGACAGGCCGCGAACGAACGAGCCGCAATCGAGTAAGCCGGGATCGAATAAGCAGGAATCAGCCTTCGCATCTTGATCAATCCGATCTGTTTCCGGATGCACTGCATGGAATGACGTAGGCCGCAGCCCGAATGACGACGAAATTCTCGAAAAATGCCCGCTCACACGTTTGACCTCGCGAACCGCCGCAAGGGCACGGGACTTGCACAGGAAACTTTACACAGGGCATGCAACACTCGACAATCCGCTTGTAGTAACGCTTGCTTCGCCTTCTCGCCCACTCACCGCTCAACATCGCGGCTTGCGCTTCTCTCGAAAGAGCCAGCACTCTGGTAAAGTGGGACTTGCTGGCCAGGTCTGCGACCGATCGAAGACCGCCTGCAATGCGTGCACGAAATGGCGAAATTTGGACTTTTTCGGAAAGCAGCAGCAAGCCCCCAGCTCCCCTCAGCGGATTCCGTGTTCGCCGCGCTTTCTCCTTTTCGCGTTGAACCGCACTTTGACCCCCGCGTTTGGGGCTCCCGCGACCTGCGCCCCTGGTTCGACTGCATCGTCGACGAGGGACAGGAGTCCCATGCGACCGGTTCGGGTTTCATCAGTAAAGTGCCAATCGGTGAAGTTTGGCTCACGGGCGATATGTGTCTGGTCGCCTCGGGTCCGCACGCAGGCAAAACGCTTGCTAAACTTTTCGAGGAACAGCCGGAATCGTTGCTCGGCAAAGGGGTCCCGTCGCCAGCCTCCCCGCTGCTGATTAAAGTGATTTTTGCCCGCGAGAAGCTCAGTGTTCAGGTGCATCCAGACGACCAGCTGGCGCAGAAGTACGGCGAGCCTCGGGGCAAGACGGAGTGCTGGTATGTGCTGGCTGCCGAGCCGGGAGCCAAGGTTGCTGCCGGGCTCAAACCCGGCGTGACCCTGGACCAGGTGCGATCGGGCATTCACGATGGAACGCTGGAAGACAGCCTCCAGCTCTTGTCTACCGAGCCTGGCGAAATGATTTTCGTCGATGCCGGAACCGTCCACTCGATCTGGCCGGGAGCCGTACTGCTCGAGACCCAACAGAACTGCGACCTGACCTACCGCATGTACGACTATGGCCGCCCGCGTGAATTGCATATCGAGAAGTCGCTCGAAGCCACACGTCTCGTTACGCGCGCCGGCAAGGTCCTGCCCCGAGTCCTTGCGGATCGAACCGTCCTTATCGATGAGTCCTACTTCTGCGTGGAACGAATTCCGTTCACGGGCAGCAGGGCGAGCACCACGCTGCCTGGCATAGACGAGCCAACGCCGGGTCTCTCCTACCTTTTCGCCGCGGCGGGTTCAGGTTGCCTCACCAGCCCGAGCTTCAGCCCTATCGATTTGCCTCCGCGTGGAATCATCGCTGTGCCCGCATGGTCGCCCATCTTCGCGGTGCTCGACCTCGGGGGACTCGATCTGATCCGTATCTCGCCGCGCTGGCCGAAAGGCTCGCCGAAAAGCTGATAAGTGTTGGTGCCCGCGTCCTTCCAACAATGCTCGGGCAAGCACCCCATTACAACGAGCCCCGCGACATGATGCAAATGAAGAAACTCGACATCGCGGAACTCGAGCGCGCAGCACATTAGTGAACAGTTCTCTCCACGCCTCCGGTGGTAGCATCGAACATGACAGATGCAAACTAAAAAACTGAAGATTATCCCCCTCGGCGGGCTGGGCGAGTTCGGCATGAATTGCCTCGCGCTTCGCTGGGAAGACGACATCATCGTAATCGACGCAGGCCTGATGTTTCCGGAATCGGAGCTGCTGGGCGTGGATATTGTCGTGCCCGATATCTCCTATCTGATCGAGAACAAGGCGCACGTCCGCGCCATTATCCTCACCCACGGGCACGAGGATCACATTGGCGGACTGCCATGGATTCTGAGCGAGCTCAAGGTTCCGGTCTACGCGACCGAGTTCACTCTGGCCTACGTCGAGGGCAAGCTCGAAGAGCATCAACTGCTCGACGAAACCGAGCTGATCGAAATTATTCCTAAAGAGAAATTTACGATCGGACCCTTTACCATCGAGCCCATTCGTGTCACGCATTCGTTGGTCGATTGCGTAGCTCTTGCGGTCGAGACGCCAGTTGGAATCGTCATCCACACGGGCGACTTCAAGATCGATCTTTCGCCGCTGGACGGGAAGCCGTTCGACCTCCACACATTTGCCGAATACGGCAAGCGCGGCGTCCTGGCGCTTTTGCAGGATTCGACCAATGTGGAGCGATCCGGCTATACGCCCAGTGAAGCGGCTGTGCGTCCTCGTCTCGACGAAATTTTTTCGCGCACCAAAAAGAAGCTTTTCTTCAGTTGTTTTTCGTCATCCATCTATCGCATCCGGATCGCAATGGAACTGGCGCGCGCCCATGGACGCAAGGTCGCGGTGATCGGCCGCTCGATGATGGAGAGCACCGAAGTCGCACAGGATCTGGGCTATCTCGATCTCCCGCCCGGCTTGATCAACCCCGGGCAGATGCGCGACTATCCACCCGACCAGTTGATGGTGCTTATTAGCGGCACGCAAGGTGAGCCCATGAGCGCGCTGAGCCGCGCGGCTGTCGACAACCACAAGCACGCCCGCATCGATCCCGGAGACACAGTGGTGCTCAGCTCGCGCATCATCCCTGGGAATGAGAAGGGCATCTTCCGCGTCATCGACCATCTCTTTCGCCGTGATGCAAACGTCATCTACGACGATGGGGAGCATGGCCTGATCCACGTGAGCGGGCACGGCAGCCAGGAAGAGATGCGCCTGCTCATCAATCTCGTGCGGCCCAAGTTCTTCGTGCCTGTGCACGGCGACTACCGCTTTCTGGTCCGCCATGCGCAGATCGCGATAGAAACCGGCGCCGTCGAGCACGCCATCGTGATGGAAGACGGCGACGTGCTGGAGTTGGACAAGAGCGATGCCCGCAAAAAGGATAAAGTCACAGCCGGCCGCGTTCTTATTGATTCCGGCTCGTCGATCGATGTGGTGGAGGATCTGGTCATCCGCGATCGCCGCATTCTGAGCGAAGACGGCATCGTGCTGGCCGTGGTGGCCATCAACAAGCGCACCGGCAAGGTGGAGCGCGCGCCGGAGTTGATTGTCCGTGGCTTTGGCGGCGCGGATATCAGCGAAGACGCCAGCGCCGTGGTGGTCAAAACACTCGAAGGTCTTACCACCGAGGAGAAATCCGACTACGGCATGGTCAAGGAAAAGGTGCGCGTGGAATTGAAGCGGTTGATCCAAAAGACCACGGGACGCAGACCGCTGATCATGCCGGTGATTTTGGAGATTTGACCCTATTGGCGCGCTCGGAGAACTCTCCATAGAGTTCTCTTCGTACCGGCTCGGAGGATCGATCATGCATCGCTCTCTTTGCATCCTGACCCTGATCGTCCTATTTGCACCGGCTATTCTGGCACAGCCGGAGGGGTCCAAACTTAAAGAAGCAGCTCCGGTCTGTCTCTCCACGGCAACACTAGACGAACTGACCAAGGCGCTCGATGATGCGGTCAGTGGTCCACAGAACAAAGACCGCACCTGCCTGCGTCAGGTCCTGCTGCCACAGGCGAGACTTACCCCAATCTCTAAGACTCCAGACGGCAACTTTGCGCCGCGCATTCTCACGGTCGATGATTGGATCGACGCCGTCGCGAAGCGCGGCAGCGCGCCGATGTATGAGGTACAAGTGAAGGTGAAGTCGGAGACCTACGGCCACTTCGCGCATCTGTGGAGCACCTACGAGATTCGTCCTACGCCCGACGGCAAGGCCACTGTGGTTGGTATCAATAGCGTGCAGGTGGTGTTTGACGGAAACCGCTGGCGCGTCCTCTCGGTGCTATGGGAGCCAAACACAACTGCCGGTCCGGTTCCGGAGAAGTATCTGCCATGACCACAGCCACTGATTCTCTCGTTTCTCTCGATACCATTCGCGAAGCCGCGGTACGCATCGCCAGTATCGCCGTCAGAACGCCGCTGGTGCGAGCGCCATTTCCCGGCGCAACAGGCGAAGTTTGGCTCAAGGCCGAGAGTCTCCAGCCCATCGGCGCATTCAAAATTCGCGGCGCTGCCAACAAGATTTTGCAACTCACTCCGGAAGAAATCGCACGCGGTGTCATCACGTATTCGAGTGGCAACCACGCGCAAGGGGTCGCCTATGCAGCGCGCGCAGTTGGAGCAAAGGCCGTAATCGTGATGCCATCGAATGCCCCCGCGATCAAGCGCACAGCCACGATGGCTCTCGGCGCAGAAGTCGTCGACGTGGGCAACGCTTCGAGCGAACGGCTGGCTGTTGCCGAACAACTCGTCCGCGAACACGGCTACATAGTCATCCCGCCGTATGACGATGAGCAAATCATCGCCGGACAGGCAACCTGCGGATTGGAAATCGTCGAGCAGTTACCCGATGTGGATCTGGTGTTGTCGCCCGTCTCGGGAGGCGGCTTGCTGAGCGGAGTCGCCGCAGCCGTGAAGCAATTGCGCCCCCACGTGAAAGTATTTGGCGTCGAGCCAGAACTCGCCGGTGATACCGCGGAGAGTTTTGGCGCCGGCAAAATTGTCGAATGGCCTGCCGAACTAACCAGCCGTACCATCGCCGACGGCCTGCGCACCCAGAGTGTAGGCGTGCGCAACTTCGCGCACATCCAGGCCTTTGTCGACGGGATTATCACCGTCTCCGAAGCCGAGATCCGCGCCGCCATGCGGGCGATCATCGCCACGGCGCGGCTCGTTCCCGAGCCCAGCGGCGCTGTCGCTACGGCGGCCCTGCTGTTTCACGCCGATCAGCTGCCCCCGTATCGCAAAGCAGTGGCCATCATCAGTGGCGGCAACGTCGCTCCAGAGCTGCTGGCCCAGGTGCTTACTGAATCTGCCTCGTAACGTCGTTGAACTATGATCTTTTCAGCGATGAAGTTTCGGAACCTCACCTTCAAAACAGTTGTGGCCACCGCTGTTGTGCTCTGCGCGGCTGTGAGCGTTTACGCCGATAAAAAGAAGGACCAGCTCGTAAAACCGATGGCCGGACCGCGAGCCACGGCTCTGCGCGTCACCTGGCTCTACATCACGCCCGACAAACAAGCCCAAAAAGTAGATCGCGTGCAGGTCGGCCGCGAGATGGTCGTGGCCGAAAAGAGCGGCCCGTGGATCAGGGCCTACGCAAATACCGATATCGAGGAAGAACACACCAGCGATCAGCCGGTCTTCGGCGCCAGCGAGACGCCTCCGCCGATCTCCGGCTGGATGGAAGCCAAAGGAGTGGTGATCGAGGACACTCCCAACGGCGATCTCGTGTTGATGGGCGCAGCAGCCAACCAGGAGGCCGAAGCCAATGATCCTCGCGGCCCCGCCAATGCGGCCAGAAGCGCTCACCTGCTCTATCGGCGCTTGGCGGAGATGTTTCCCAATTCGCCTTTGGCTCCCGAGGCCGCGTGGCGCGCGGCGGATATTCTCTGGCAGATTCAGAAAAGTGACTTCAGTGCTCTGCCATCGGCCAAGGAACGCGATCCGTATATGCGCAACCAGATGGACGAAGATAGTCTAAAGAAAGTCATCAAGCTTTATCCCCATACGCGGCAGGCCGACCTGGCCGATTATGATCTGATCGACAACAAACTCTGCGGTGACTGGCAGGGTTCGACAAAGTGCCCTGAAAAGGAAGCGGAAATCTTCGAGAAATACGCGTCAGAACATCCCGAAAGCCCGCGTGCGGCGAAGGCGCTCTACGAAGCGGCCTATCGCCAGGCAGTCCTCTCGGACATGTACGGTGCCGATGGCAGCGACAAGAAGCAGGAAGAGGCGCATACTCATGCGCGCGACCTGACGGCAAAGTTGAAGGACAAATTTCCGCAATCGGATTACACGTGGCGGGCAGCGGCTCTCGTCTACAAACTGGACCAGGGCGTACCCGTTTACGGAATCGACCGCGACTAAGCGCAGCGAAGTAAGAGCCTCGATGGAGGCAATCGAAAGCTGTGCACGGAGGCTTTTTGAACGTCTACATTCAGTCTGTTTTGCTTGGCATTGTCGAAGGCTTGACCGAATTCTTGCCGGTCAGTTCCACGGCGCACCTCCGCATCACGGAGGCGCTGATGCACATCCCGCTCGACGATGCGTATTGGAAGATGTACACCATCGTGATTCAGGCGGGCGCCATTTTTGCGTTGCTGCTGCTCTATCTGGAACGCATCGTGGAGTTCCTTCACTCCTTTCCGAAAGGCGAGACCGGCGACAAGACCTGGTTCACGCATCCCATTTCGCTGACCTTTTTCGCTTTCGTCTGCACTTCGATTCCGGCCCTCCTGTTTAAAAAGTGGAGCGACAAGAACCTCGGTAGCCTGACCGTGATTGCCATCGCCATGCTTGCCGGAGGCATCGTGATGTGGGTGATCGATGTGTGGGCAAGCCGCTTCGAGCCCACGACAAACCACGTGGAAGAGATGGGTCTTGGGCAAGCAATCTGGATAGGACTCTGCCAGGCGCTGTCGGCAATTTTTCCAGGCGTTTCCCGCTCGATGTCCACGATTGCTTCGGGCCAGATGGCAGGGCTGAGCCGGCCGACCGCGCTCGAATTCAGCTTCCTGCTCTCGATCCCGACGATGCTCGCTGCCACGGGATATGACTTGATCAAGGAATTGCACGCAAGCAAAGTGGCAGGGGCTGTTGGGGACGCCACCGCGCACGTGACCATGACCGGCGAGCATTGGATTGTACTGGCAATCGGCTTTGTCATTTCGTTCATTGTCGCTCTCGGTGTGGTCGAGTGGTTCCTGGCGTGGGTGCGCAAGCATGGTTTCGCTGTCTTTGCCATCTACCGCATTATCGTGGGGACGATTCTGCTGATTTGGGGCAGCAGGCTCCTCGGAGTTTAGCGACCGGTACAGCAATGAGCCAGGCGGGGGTGGACTTCGTGGTTCCCCCCGCATTGTTTTGCCAGGAATCGCCCTTCACGACCCAGATAATGAAAACTGCTCTGGGATTCATCCATCCGGGCTGATGGAACGTGTGCGATGCAAGCAGCGGCCGGCAGACCGGAGACCATCCCTTCATGAAGGCCATACCGATTTCCCTTTCGCCGACGCGTAGCCGCGCCCTGAATATGTTTTTGGGGCTGGTGTTGACGCTGGCGTCGATCCTCCTTCTCCTCTCTCTGGTGACCTACCATCCTGCCGACCCGTCTTTGAATACGTCTGCGGATGCGGCCCTGGCGCCCGGCGTGCAGAACTGGATCGGACTGTTCGGCGCGGGGCTCAGTGACCTCTCGCTCCAATTCCTCGGACTCACCGCGTTCCTGGTGCCTTTATGGATGGGAAGCCTTGGATGGGGCTGGATGCGCTCGCGCTCCGGCGGCGCAGTGTGGCTGCGCTGCCTGGGAAGCGTCCTGGCCGTCCTATTTACCCCCGCAGTTTTTGGATTACTGCCGTGGCATTGGCACTGGATGCATGCGTTGCCCGTCGAAGGCGTGATCGGACGCTTGATCGCCGGCTCCCTCGTGGTTTACCTCAACATCCAGGGAGCGTGGCTAGTAGCTTCGGCACTCGCGGGCGCCGGCATCTACTTCGCCTTTGCGGTCAGCTTCTGGGCGATGAAGCAGATCATGGAGGACAATTGGGTCCGCCTGATGTCCTGGAATGACCGGTGGAGAAACTGGCGCGAGGCACGCGCCGACGCGAAGGCTGAACGGGAAGCAGCGCTTGCGGAACAGCAGTCGCCGGGTCCGAACCAGAGGCTTTTCTCCGGGTCGATCCCGGACCCCGCGAGCGACACTGAACCCCGGCCCGCAAAGAAGCCCTTCCGTCTTGGCTTCCTCTTCGGACGGCGAGACAAAACTGAAACTCCAGATCCAATAGACGACATCCCGACCTTCCAAAGAGCCGCAGCACAACCGATCGAGCCGCCCAACGTGACCCCCATGCGCAAGGGGAGCATCTGGGAGCGGACTGTATCGGAGAGGCCTGCGACCGAATCGGCGGCTGCTGCAGCGCGTCCCATCCCCATTCCAACCCCGGCACCTGCGGTTGCCCCAAAGCCAGTCGAGGCAAAACCCGCCGCCCGCACAGTTGCGGAGCCGCAACCTCACTCCGTCGCGGGGGAAGCTGCAGGTGTCATTGCCATCCACGAGCGCGCCGACGCCGACGTGCGTACGGTAACTGTAGCGCCGAAGTGCGTGAGCGGCTTTAAACTGCCCGCGAGCACTCTCTTGAATGCCGGCGCAGGCCCCCAGGTGGTGCGTGAAGACGAGCTCCGCGAAGAAGCGCGTGTCCTTGTCGAGAAATGCGCCGAATTCGATGTCCGGGGCCAAGTGGTGCAGATCAATCCCGGTCCCATGGTCACGACCTACGAGTTCAAGCCCGAGGCGGGCGTGAAATATAGCCGCGTCACTGGCCTGGCTGAAGATCTCTGCCTCGCGATGCGCGCCGAGAGCATCCTCATCGAACGCATGGCAGGCAAGAGCACGGTCGGCATTCAGGTGCCAAACCACGAGCGCGAAACCATCCACCTGCGCGATGTGCTGGAGTCGGAGACATTTTCGAAGGCACGCTCGCGCCTTACGCTGGCCATGGGCAAAGACATCAACGGGCGCATCGTCACTGCGGATTTGGCCTCGATGCCGCACGTACTCATCGCGGGTTCCACGGGATCGGGCAAATCCGTGGCCATTAATGCCATGATCATGAGCCTGCTCTTCCGCACCACGCCGAATCACGTTCGGCTCATCCTGGTCGACCCCAAGCGCGTAGAGCTAGGCATGTATGAGGGCATCCCGCACCTCTTCACGCCCATCATCACAGAGCCCAAGCTGGCGGCAAACGCTCTGCGCAACGCCGTACGTGAGATGGAGCGGCGCCTGAAGCTGCTGGCCAGCCGCAGCGTGCGCAATATCGACCAATACAACAAGCTCTTTGAGGGCTCGATGCCCTCGCTTTTCGACGAGGCCGAAGACGAAGAGCCTCTACCCTTCATTGTCATCATCATCGACGAATTAGCGGACCTGATGATGCTCGACCGCGCCAACGTTGAGGAATCGATCACACGGCTGGCCCAGATGGCGCGCGCCGTCGGCATCCATCTGATCCTAGCGACCCAGCGGCCCAGCGTCGACGTCATCACCGGCCTCATCAAGGCCAACGTTCCCACGCGCATTAGTTTCAGGCTGGCCACCAAAGTGGATTCCCGCACGATCCTGGACACCAACGGCGCAGAGGCGCTTCTAGGGCGCGGCGACATGCTCTTTTTGCCGCCCGGCACCAGCCGGTTGATGCGGCTTCACGCTCCTTACGTAAGTGAAAAAGAGACAGCAGCGGTGGTTGGTTTCTGGAAGGAACAAGGCGCTGCCCAATACGCCGAAGGGTTCCTCGAGTCTCCCAAAGATGACCGCCCAACCGTCGAGGGATCGAACAGCGACCCCGACGAGAACGACCCCATGTTTGACGACGCTGTGCGGCTGGTCTTCGAGTTCGGCAAGGCGTCAACTTCGCTGTTACAGCGTCGCCTGCGGATCGGCTACGGGCGCGCAGCCCACTTGATCGATTTGATGGAGCGCGATGGGCTGGTTGGCCCCGCGGATGGTTCACGGCCGCGCGAATTGCTCAAGGCGCCAGGATGGCTGCACGAGGTTTCGATGTCCGATGAATAACTCGGCAATGAGTCACGATCGGGAAGGAAAAATGCGATGCTCGGTATAGGGAAGGATCGCAATTATCCGACAGTGTTGCTGATCGACGACGACATGATCAGCCGCGAGGTAATCGCGACCATTCTCACTCTGAATGGTTATTCGCTCCACACGGCCGAAGACGGCGCCACTTCCTTGAAGATGCTGGACAGTGCGAAATTCGTGCCACAGGTCATTCTCGTCGACGTGCAAATGCAAGGGCTCAATGGGGTGCAGTTGATCGATGAGTTGCGCGCCCGCAGCGATGCCGATATCTACGCCATCAGCGGAAGCGGTCTCCCCAAAGAGCTGGAAACTGTGGTCGACGGCTTTCTGTTGAAGCCCTTCGGTCCGGAGGCGTTGCAGAAACTCCTTGACGAGCACCATCTCAAGCCGTCACCGCAGGAACTCACCTCGGGCGAGCCGGTTGTTAGTGCGAAAATCCTGAGCCAATTCCGGCAGATGATGCCTGAGCCAACGGTGCGCGAAGTATACGTCGCCGTGGTAGCCGACCTGAAGAAGCGAAACGCAGCTTTGGGCGCAGCGATTGCCGAGGGAAATGCCGTCGAAGTTCGACGAATCGGACACACCATCAAGGGCGGATGTGGAATGGCGGGGGCGCGGCAAGCTGCCCGGCTAGGCGCTCTGCTTGAGGCGGAGAGTGACGAATTGAGTAACTCCGCGGCGATCCAGGTTGAATTGAAGTTAGCTCAAGAAAACCTGGAGCGTATGCTGGAAGTAGAATTTCCGACATAAGTAACAGGATTGCACTGTAGTAACGGAACGAACATGGGCCTTATTCGTGTAGATTGGTTCCTGCACGACTGGGCCAACGATAAAATCCCTGGGAGGGTTCCGCTAGAGTGGACGCATTAACACGAATCATATTGGCGGACGACCATCCAGTGGTCAGGATCGGTGTGCGCAACATGCTCACTGCGGAAGAAGGATTCGACGTTGTCGGCGAGGCCGATGACGGCGATGAAGCCATCACGCAGACCCTTGAACTGCAGCCGGACATTCTTCTTCTGGACGTGGCGATGCCGAGGCTGCCGGGTCTCGAAGCCATGCGCGCCATCATGAAGGGCTCGCCTTCGGTTAAGATTCTGCTCCTGACATCCACGATCACAACGCAACAGATCATCGAGGCGCTCCACATTGGCGCCCGTGGCATTGTGTTGAAGGATGCCCTGGCAGGTCACCTCAAGACCGCCATCCGCACGGTATGCTCAGGCGACTATTGGATTGGCGGCAAGCGCGTCGTAAATCTCGTTTCTGCTCTCCACGACCTGATGCAGCAGGCGACGCCGCCCCAGCAAAAGACCTACGGACTGACTCCGCGCGAACTCGAAGTGGTTGGTTGCATCGTCGAAGGCTGCAGCAATCGCGATATCGCCAAGCAGTTCACTCTAAGCGAAGAGACGGT
>Ga0302326_10008837_pt1 | contig 22150 bp, 18 predicted proteins | sample Palsa_T0_3_FD_202264 | JGI IMG/M metagenome (GOLD analysis project Ga0302326, IMG submission 202264) | Peat permafrost microbial communities from Stordalen Mire near Abisko, Sweden - Palsa_T0_3 | ecosystem: Environmental > Terrestrial > Soil > Palsa > Peat permafrost | place: Sweden: Abisko... | reverse complement strand
CGGAAGGACACGAAGCAGACGAAGACGCGCCGGGTGCGCACCGTCGACATCGAGCCGCACCTCTCCCCGCTGGTCGAGGCCCTCGTCGTCCACCCGCAAGGCAAGCGCGGGCGCCTGCTCCACATGCCGCCGCCCGAGGACCGCGCCGAGCTGCTCCGGAAGGACCTGCACACCGTCGGCGTCACGCGCGCCGCCCTGCACGTCGAGCACGACCCCTTGCAGCGCGGCATCACATTCCACGACCTTCGCGACACCGGGCTCACGCACATGGCCGTCCGCGGCGACCCGCCGACGGTCATCCAGTGGACTGGCGGACACTCGGACTTCAAGACCACCCAGGGCTACATCGCCAGGGGGCAGACCGAGCGCCAGCGCATCGGAAACCCCCTGCCACCCCTGCCTTCGGGAATCGCCCCGATATCGCCCGGGACGATTTCTCACACACGAAAGGCCGTAAAAACAAGTGCCGCGTGGCGACCCCAACGGGAATTGAACCCGTGTTACCGACGTGAGAGGCCGGTGTCCTAACCGCTAGACGATGGGGCCCTTGCAGAGGCAGAAGCGTTGCGTAACGGGCACGGGGAATCGAAGAGGCGTCCGCGCACCCGGCTGGGGGACAAGGATTCGAACCTTGATAAGCGGAGCCAGAATCCGCTGTCCTGCCGTTAGACGATCCCCCAAGATGGCGAAGTGGTTGAAGAAGTGGCCTCCCGGCCGCGTGCCGCGAGGAGGGCGCGGAGACTATTCGTACTCGTCCGCTTGTCAAGCGGCCGCGCTTCCTTGGCGCGGACTTGGCGCGGATGCTTCGAGCGGACCTTCTGAGTCCGCCAAAGGCCTCCGCCAAAGTCGGGCGACTTGACCGCTGTAGCCCCTTGACCTCGCCGAGCGAAGGCTTACCTTCGGCGCGGCTGGCAGTCGCCCTGGGCGAGTGCCAACCCATGCACCACACGCCCCGTGCCCTGCGCATCCCGCAGGCCCGCGCGGCTCCTTCGGAGGTCGAGTTTCCATGAAGATCCGTCCCCTTGCCGACCGTCTCGTCGTCAAACGCATCGCGCAGGAAGAGAAGTCCAAGGGCGGGATCATCATCCCCGACACGGCCAAGGAGAAGCCCATCGAGGGCGAGGTCATCGCCGTCGGCAGCGGCAAGGTGCAAAAGAACGGCAAGGTGCGCCCGCTCGACGTCAAGGCGGGCGACCGGGTGCTGTTCGGCAAGTACTCCGGCAACGAGATCAAGCTCGACGGGGTCGAGCACGTGATTTTGACCGAGGACGACGTCCTCGCCGTCTTGGCCTGAGCCAAGCCGCCGACACACCTTCCTCAACTACGACGACGGAGAGATCAACAAAGCCATGTCCGCCAAGCAAATCGCCTACAGCCGCGCCGCCCGCACCGCCATCCTGCACGGGGTCAACGCCCTCGCGAACGCCGTCAAGGTCACCCTCGGCCCCAAGGGCCGCAACGTGGTCATCGAGAAGAGCTACGGCTCGCCCGTCATCACGAAGGACGGGGTGACGGTGGCGAAGGAGATCGAGCTTTACGGCAAGCTCGAGAACATGGGCGCCCAGATGGTGCGCGAGGTCGCGTCCAAGACGAGCGACAGGGCAGGGGACGGCACGACGACGGCGACGGTGCTGGCGCAGGCGATCTTCGCCGAGGGCCTGAAGCTCGTCGAGGCCGGCGCCAACCCGATGGATCTCAAGCGCGGCATCGACGCGGCGGTCCTCGCCGTGGTGGCCGAGATCAAGAAGCTCGCGACGCCCACGAAGGACAAGGCGACGATCGCGCAGGTCGGCACCATCAGCGCCAACGGCGACGCGGCGATCGGCACGATGCTCGCCGAGGCGATGGAAAAGGTCGGCAAAGAAGGCGTCATCACGGTCGAAGAGGCCAAGGGGATGGAGTCGCAGCTCGAGGTCGTCGAAGGGATGCAGTTCGACCGCGGCTACCTCTCGCCGTACTTCGTGACGGCCCCCGACAAGATGCTCGTCGAGCTCGACGACCCGTTCATCCTCATCAGCGAGAAGAAGATCTCGAGCCTGCAAGACCTCTTGCCGGTGCTCGAGCAGGTGGCCAAAGACGGCCGACCGCTGCTCATCCTGGCCGAGGACGTCGACGGCGAGGCGCTCGCGACGCTGGTCGTGAACAAGCTCCGCGGTCTGCTCAAGGTGGCCGCGGTGAAGGCGCCCGGCTACGGCGACCGCCGCAAGGACATGCTCAAGGACATCGCCATCCTGACGGGCGGCCAGGTGGTCACCGAAGACCTCGGCATCAAGCTCGACAGCCTGACGCTGCGCGACCTCGGCCACGCCAAGCGCGTGAAGATCGACAAGGACAACACGACGATCATCGACGGCGCCGGCGACAGCAAGCAGATCAAGGGCCGCGTCGAGAGCCTCCGCAAAGAGGTGGAGAAGTCGACGAGCGATTACGACAAGGAGAAGCTCCAGGAGCGCCTCGCGAAGCTCGCGGGCGGCGTCGCGGTCCTCAAGGTGGGCGCGCACACCGAGACCGAGATGAAGGAGAAAAAGGCCCGCGTCGAGGATGCTCTGCACGCAACGCGCGCCGCGGTCGAAGAGGGCATCGTCCCGGGCGGGGGCGTGGCCTTGCTGCGTACGGCCGCGGTCCTCGACGCGCTCAAGCTCGAGGGCGACCAGGCTTCGGGCGTGCGCCTCGTGCGGCGAGCCATCGAAGAGCCGCTGCGTCAGATCGCCCGCAACGCGGGGGCCGAAGGGTCCGTCGTCGTCGAGAAGGTGCGCACCGGCAAGGGCGCATTCGGCTTCAACGCCGCCACCGACACGTTCGAGGACTTGCTCAAGGCGGGCGTCATCGACCCGGCCAAGGTCGTGCGCATGGCGCTCGAGCACGCGGCCAGCGTGTCCGGCATGATGCTGACGACGGAAGCCACCATCGCGGACAAGCCCAAGAAGGAGAAGCCGGCCGCCGGGGGCGGGGGCGGGGGCGGCATGGGTGGGATGGGCGGCATGGGTGGGATGGGCGGCATGGGTGGGATGGGCGGCATGGGCGGCATGGGCGGCGACGACTTCGACATGGACTGACGTCGCGCCGCGGCCACGGCACCCCGCGCGGCCAATTTTGACTTGGCCGATCCCGTGGACCTACAATCGCTTTACCTGTCCTCCGACCAGTTTTCTCAGCGCGGCCGTGAATTTGCGGTCGGGGAAGCGTTTTTGCCCGGCGAAGGTAAAGGGTAAGAGCGCCCCGTGGAGCTCCGGGTCATTGGTTGCCACGGCGGCGAGACGCCCAAGCATCGGACGAGCGCGTTCGTCGTCGACGACCGCATTGCGATCGACGCGGGCGCCCTGACGAGCGGCATGGAGCTGCGCGCTCAGGCCGCCCTCGAGGCGGTACTCGTCAGTCACGCCCACCTCGACCATGTGCGCGATCTCTCGACGATCGCCGATAACCGATGCCAGATGGGCTGCGCCCCACTCATCATCGCGGGGACGCGGGCCACGCTCGGGGTGCTGAAGAAGCACTTCTTCAACAACCTACTCTGGCCCGACTTCTCGACCATTCCTTCGGCGCGAAAGCCGGCCATCCGGTACCTCGAGCTCAAGTCCGGCAAGCCGACGACGATCGCGGGCTACGAAGTGTGCGCGATCCCCGTGAGCCACACGATCGACTGCTCCGCATTCACGATCCGCGGGCCCCACGGGACGCTCGCGTACAGCGGCGATACGGGCCCGACCGATCGCCTCTGGGAGGTGCTGAACGAGACCGCCGATCTCAAGGCGCTGCTCATGGAAGTCAGCTTCCCGAACGAGCAGGCGCGCCTCGCGCGAGACAGCGGCCACCACACGCCCGAGAGCCTCGGCCGCGACATGCAGAAGCTCATTCGACGGAGCGAGCTGCCGACGCTCCTCTATCACATAAAGCCGAGCTTCCAGCGCACGGTCGAGCGCGAATGCGCGCGCCTCAAGCGCCTCAACCTGACGATCTGCGCGCTCGGCGACCAGTTCATTCTCTAAGGCGCTTTGCCCTTGCATCTGGGCGTGCGTCGCCTCAAAACCTTGGTTTCCCGCCGGTGACCCAGACGCCCTCGCCGATGCAAAGCTCCAGCGCACTCGACGCCCCCGTTGCCGGCCTCGAGGACGACGCCGAGGGCGCGCGCATCGTGGGCGAAGAGCTGCGCCTTCTCGCGACGGTGCGGCGGGCCATCGATACGGTGGGGCAGGGCGAAGAGGCCGCGGCGCGCGCGCGCGCGGGCGACGACGAGCTTCTGCTTCAGCTGAGAGACGACGTGGCCGTCGCCAAGCCCGAGGACTTGCCGGCGCTCTTCGAGCAGATGCACAACCTCGGCGCCTTGCGGGCGCAGCGCGGCCGCAGCGTCGCAGGGTCGGTCGACCGGGCGAGTCCGTACTTCGGACACATGCGCCTCGAGGAAGAGGTGCCCGAGGGCGTCGGAGCTTCTTCAGGGGGCCGGGCGCTCAAGCGATCCACCCGCCGCCGTGATGTCCTCGTGGGCGGTCGCTCGTACGTCGAGTCGACGGGGGGCATCCGCATCGTCGACTGGCGTCACGCGCCGGTGAGCCGCATCTACTACCGCTACGGCGAGGGCGACGACTACGAAGAGCAGCTCGGCGACCGCGTGGTCGAAGGGGTGGTCATCGCGCGGCGCGGCGTCACCATCGTTCGCGGCGAACTCGTTCGGGTGACCGCGCCGCAGGGCACCTTCACGCGCGGGGGCGACGGGCGCTGGACGCGCGCGCGTGTCCAGCGGTCGCACCTCGAGACGGAAGCCAAGTGGTCGGCGCGGATGGGGGTCGCGGCGGGAGCACGTCTTGGCGTGGGGGCCGATGGTGGCCTGCGGCAAGACAAGCATCTGCCCTCGATCGCCGCGCTGCTCGACGAGCGTCAGTTCGATCTCGTCGCCCGGGACGGCACGGGCCTCGTCGCCATCCAGGGCAGCGCCGGCAGCGGCAAGACGACCGTCGGCTTGCATCGGGTCGCGTACCTCGCGTTCCGGGAGCCGCAGCGCTTTCGGCCCGAGCGCATGTTCGTCGTCGTGCCGAACGATGCCCTCGTGCACTACGTGGGTCGCGTGCTGCCGTCGCTGGGGATCCAGGGGGTGTCGGTCACGACGTTCGCGCGGTTCGCGGTGCGGCTCATCACGCAGCTCTTCCCCCGGCTGCCGACGCGGATGTCCGACGAGACGCCCTCGGTCGTCGCGCGCGCGAAGTCGCATCCCGCGATGCTCCGGGGGATCGAGCGCATCGTTTCGCGCCTCCGCCGCGAGACCGACGACCGGATGCGCTCCGCGCTCGCCAAGTGGCCCGGGACGGAGCCCGCGACCCGCGCTTGGGAGGCCACGAACGCCGACGCAGCGACGCCCTCGGACACCCGCGTCTCGCTCTTTGCGCAGTGGCTCTCGGGCAAGCGCACGCTCTCGGGTGTCGAGGGGCCTTCGGCGCTGTCGCCCGCGACGCGCGCCGCTCTCGAGCAGACGGTGTCCGATCTGCGCCCGCTGACGCGATCGGTGGGCGCCGTCTGGGACGAGCTCCTGACGTCGCGCGAGGGATTGGCCGAGGCCTTCGCGGACGCACCCGTCTTCAGCCCGTCGCGGCTCGATCAGGTCCACGCCTGGTGTGTTCGTCAGGCGCGAGTCCGCGAAGAAGGCGAGCGTGACGGCGAGCAGCCGACGCTCGACACCGAGGACGTGGCCCTTCTGCTGCGGTGCTGGCAGGAGCTCCGGGGGCCCATTCCCGACAGCGAGGGCAAGCCGATCCGCTTCGCGCACGTCTTCGTCGACGAGGTGCAGGACGCGAGCCCCATCGAGCTTCGCATCTTGCTCGAGCTGGCGGGCAAGGAGCGCTGCATCACGCTCGCGGGAGACGTGGCGCAGCGCATGCTCGACGAGGCCGACGACCGCGGCGAGTTCGACTGGAACTCGCTGCTCGACACGCTCGGCGTCGCGCACACGACGCTCGAGCCGTTGAAGGTGAGCTACCGGTCGACGGCGGAGATCACGCGATTTGCCCGCGCGGTGCTCGGGCCGCTCGCCCACGACGATGTGCCCGAGACGACGCGCGGCGGCCCGCCCGTCGAGCTCTTCACGTTCGCGTCGGCGGGCGAAGCCGCGGCCTGGCTCGCCGATGTGCTCAAGCAGCTCGCTCGCGACGAGCCGTCCGCCAACGTCGCCCTCATCGCGCGGTTTCCCCAGCAGGCCGACCTGTACTTCGACGGCCTGTCGCGGGCCGAAGTCCCCAACGTGCGCCGCGTCGCCAAGCAAGACTTCTCCTGGGAGCCTGGCGTCGACATCACCGACGTCCGCCAGACCAAGGGCCTCGAGTTCGACGAAGTCATCCTGCTCGAGACGACGGCGACCAGCTATCCAGCCACGCCGGCGGCACGGCACGCGATGTACGTCGCGGCGACGCGCGCGTCCCACCAGCTCTGGTGCGTCGCAAGCGAGGCGCCGTCGCCGCTGGTGACGGCCGCCGTGGGCGACGTCGTGGCCGGATAGCCCCCCCCCGCGCGGCTACCGAGTTCACATAATGCCTCTTAGCGGCCTTTCGCTCCCGGGTCCTTCAAGCATCGTCGAGGACCGTCGAAAGACGCCCACCCCACACGATAGACAGCGGCGCCTAGTAGTACGTTCCCGCGTACTCGTCGGACCCCGACCGCGCCGACGGCGGGTCGACCTGGACGGAGATCAGCGTGCCCGCGTTGCTGAGAACGTACGCACGGTTGCCGAAGGTCGCCGGGGCCTGCGAGAAGCCGCTGCCGAGATCGAAGCCGTCGATTGGACGGCCATCGCGCACCGACAACAAGAACGCGCCGTAGTTGGTGGTGCCCACCATGAGCGCGCCCGCGATGGGCGCAGGGGCCGTGACGCCGCCCTCCGGGATGGGGACCCGCCAAAGCGTCCTGCCGGTCGCGGGCTCGATGGCCCATAGGCCCGTGGCGCCGCTCGACGCCAACAAGATCTCCTGGGCCGGAACGTCCGGCCCCCCCACGGCAAACTCCGGGCTGCCCGCGTGCGGTTTGTGCGCCGGCTGGCGCCAGAGCAAGAGATCGGTCACGCCCGTGACCTTGTCGTCCTTCCACACCGTGGCCCCGCGGTCCTGGTCGAGGGCGAAGAGGCCCCCCGAGTAGCTGGCGACGAAGATGACGCGGCCCTGGGCTCCGAGGTCGTCCGGGATGGGCGTCGTGTCCACGTCGAGATAGCGCAGGGACTCGGCTCCGTGCGACTGCTCGGCCTCCGCGGAGAGGTCGACCGGGGACCATCGCTCGTTGCCGTCGGCGAGCTCGTAGGCACCGACGTGGCCATCGGAGAACGCGAAGAAGACGACGCCGTGATCGACCGCGGGGCCCGCGTAGCCGCTGATCTCCATCCCGAGCGCCGGGGTGCGGTGCACGCGCCACAGGCTCTTGCCGGTGCGACGCTCGATCGCGAAGAGGTTGTCGGCGGCGTTCGCGAAGTAAATCGTCTCGCCGACCAAGACGACGCGCCGGCCGACCTCCGCCCCGCTGTCGTAACGCCAGACGAGGCTTCCGTCGCTGGCGCGCACGGCATAGAGGGCACCGTCGTTCGATCCGAAGTACACGATGTCGAGCGGCGCGTCGTAGACGGGCTCGCTCTGCACGGCGCCCATCGTCTCGAACCGCCAGATGGTGCTCCCATTCGGGGCGCGCAGCGCATAAAGCCCGTGGTCGCGTGTCCCGACGAAGATGCGGCCGTGGGCGGCGTCGATCTCGGGCCGTCCGCGCTCGAACGGCTCGCCCACCGTCTGCGACTGCGCCGTCAGGTTTCGCCAGAAGAGCAAGTGCATCGCCCCGCTGGGCCGATGCAGCCATGTCGGTCGATCGGGATTGACCCGGTCATCCCCGGTTTCGAGCGTGCCGCACCCGATGAGCGTCGTGCCGAGACCAATCGCGGCCGCGCAAGCGGCGAACCGTAACCTCACGGCGTGGGCCCGCTGCTGGCGGGCGCACCGCTCTTTTGCCTGAGCTGCTCGAGGATCTTCTTGATCTGCGGGTCGTTCATGTCGACCTGGTTGCCACCGGCCGCCTTGGCGCCGCCCTTGCCGCTCGCATCCGTCCGGGGCTTGGGAGGGAGCGCCGTCGGGTCGAGCTCGCGCAATCGGTCCTCGACCACGAACTTAAGGTACGAGAACGGCTGATCCTCGCCGGGCTCGGAGACGCGCTTCTGCACTTCTTTGAGCACTTCGATGGCCTTGGCCTTGTCGCCCTGGGATTGCAGCACGCGGGCTTGGTGGTACTGACCTAGCTCCTTGAAGCCGCCCGTGTCGATGTCGGCGAGCTTCTTGTAGGCCCCGAGGGCGTCGTCCAGGTGTTTCGCCTTGTCGGCCGAGTCACTCTGGGCAAGGGCCTCGTCGGCGACCCCGAGCCCTTCGAGGGCGCGACCGCGAACCTCGACGTCGACCTTGCCGAGGGCCGAAGCGCCCACCTCTTCGTACGCCGCCGCGGCGGCCTTGGCGTCGCCCGCGTCGAGCATCAGCGAGGCCGCGGAAAGCTTGGCGAGGATCGCCGCGCCGGTGCCGGCGTACTTCGACTCGACGGCGTTGTACTTCGCGAGCGCCGCGTCGCGCCGCTCGGCCGCGGACTTGAACGTCGGATAGAGGGGCTTGGCGCGCGTGTCGTCGTCGTCGCTGTCGGCGGGCTTGTCGCTGATGTGGCCATGCTCGTCGGTGAGGGCCTGCCCCAAGACGGCCGAGGCGTCCGTGTTGCGCTTGTCCTGCCAGTACGAATACCCGGCAAAGCCCCCGAAGCCGAGCACCCCCACGACGACCATCGCGATGAACGTCTCGCGGTGATCTTGCACCCAGCTGCTGGCTTTGGCCGCCCGTCGCAGCAACGGATCCGCTTCGGGCGAGAAGCCCTCCTTGCTCGCCGACGGCCGCTTGACCTTCTCTTCGCCGATCCGGGCGAGGCGCTTGGACGCGGCGCTCTCGAGCCCCGTCTTTTCCTTTTTCTTGCGCTCGTGGAGCTTGGCTTCTTCGTCGCGGGCGATGCGTTCGAGGTCGGTCTCGGCGCCCAGGCTGTCGACGCGCGCCGCGATGGCCTCGGGATGGAATGCCTCCGGCCCCTCGACGGGATGGGACTCGACCGCCTTGCCTTCCGGCTTGGGGTCTTCTTCGTGCTTCGGCTCGTCGTCGGGCAAGGGGCGCTCCTCGGGCGGTCCAGGCGGACCGGGCGGGAGACTATTTGCGCGATCCGGGGCGGTCAATCAAGTCGGGGGCTCGGCAGCCGCCAGATGGCGACGAGTCCGCCCGTCGAGGCGCGCGCCTCCAGGCGAAGTCGTCCGCCGGGCGAGGCCACGAAGTCGAGAAGGCGTACTTCCCCTTCCCCGGCGCTCACAGCGCCCCCCAGTGCCGCGGCTCGGCCAGGACCGCGCGCCCCGGCATCGGCCGCGATTCCGACGGTCGCGGTGGGGGGAGCGCCGTTGGCCGTCACGTCGAGCTGGGCGGCGGCGTCCGAGAGCAGCACGGCGATTCGCGTCGGCCCGGGCGGTCCCACCACCGTCGTCGAGACCTCCGAGGCCGGCGTGGCCGCGGACCAGTCGCGGACGCCGAGCGCCAGGAGAGCGCGAGCCTCGTGGGGCCGCGTGGTCACGTACGGCTCGGTCGCAAGAAGCCGGAGCAGCGGAGCCCGCGCACGGTCGTCGTCGAGTACGGCGAGCGCGTCGGCCGCGTACGGCCGCACGCGGACGTCGCCAAGCGCTCGCACGATGGCCGGCACGGCAGCACGGCATCGCGCGGTCGCCGCCGCGTCGAGGAGCTCTCGGGCGGCTCGCAGGTCGATCGTGAGCCTCGGCGGCTCGCCGTCCGCGCCCCCGTCTTGCGCGGAGGCCGTGACTTCGGTCCACCAAGACGCCAGCTCCTCGCAGGACCTCGAGTCGCCTCGGTCGCCGAGCGCCAGCGCCGCGCGGCGCCTCCAGTCGAGCTCCGGCGACCGGAGCAAGCCGAGGACCCGCGGCGGCACCGGCTCGCCTTCCCGCGCGAGGGCGAGCGCCGCGAAGTCGCGCACGACCTCGTCTTCGTCGGCGAGCGCGCGCTTGACCTCGGGGATCGCTGCCGGCGCGCGCAGCTGGAAGGACACCTCGGCCGCCCTCCGCCGGATGGCGACGTCCGCGTCCTGCAGGAGCGAGGCGACGTCCCCGGCGGCCTCGACGTCCCCCTGGATGCCCCGCCGCAGCGCCTCTGGCAACCGCGCGTCGCCCGAGAGTTCGTAGCGGCCGTGGTCGCGCATCGCCGCGCGAAGCTGCGACCGCAACGCCTGGAAGCGCGAAGGATCGTCGGGGGCGAAGTCGCGTCGCTCGGCCGGATCTGCGCCGGGGCGATAGAGCGCGCAGGCCCCTGCCCGTCGCGCGCAGACGAGGCGGTCGGCGCCCGTGGCGAGGAGCTCGTAGTCGTCCGTCTCTGCGAGGGCGAAGCCGTCGTCCCCTGCCCTCGCGGGGTCGCCTGCCGGGGCTTTGCGCGACAGGACGGGCCCGAGGTCTCTGCCGCGAAGACGCGCGGGCCGCGGAATCCCGAGGGCCGAGAGCGTCGTCGGCAAGAGATCGATCGTCTGCACGACCGAGGGCGACGCCTTGCCCTCCTGCACGCCCGGTCCGACGACGACGAGGGGCACTCGAACCTGCTCCTCGTACACCGTCGTGCCGTGGTAGCGCCCCCCGTGCTCGCCGAACTCCTCGCCGTGGTCGGCCGTGACGAGGACGACCGGGTCGGGGCGCCGCTGCCGTACGAGCTGCACGATGCGGCCGATCCCGTCATCGGCCTCGGCGACCTCGCTGTCGTAGGCGTCGACGTCCGGCGAGGGCCCGCCCGAGAACACGTGCCCGGGATGAACGACGTACGGCTCGTGCGGCTCGAAGAAGTGCACCCACAGGAACAGCGGGCGGTCCGTCGGCGCGCCCTCGAGGTAGGCGCGAACCTGCTTCTCGCGAAGCTCGGGGTCCGCGAACTCGACCTTCGCGTACTCGAACCCCATGCGAATGTCTTCGAACGTCGAGAACCGCTCCTCGTCGATGAAGAACACGGCCGGCGGGTAGAACGCCGCCGTCCGCCACCCGTAGCGGCGCAGATCCTGGGCCCAGGTCTCCGAGTCCTGGCCCTGCCCGAGCGCGAGCAGCGGGCGAAGGTACTTGCCGGTCATCATCGACGTCAGCGAGTACGACGTGTGGGGCGTCGGGCAATACGCGGAGTCGAACCGCGTCCCCTGGCGGGCCAGGGCGTCGATGTTCGGCGTGGTGGCGCGCGCATACCCGTACGCAGAGACGTGGTCCGCGCGCAGCGCGTCGACGGTCAGCAGGACGACGTCGTGCCCTTCCCAGTCGAGCGCGCGAGCGACCTCGGACGGAGCGGGCGCGAGGGCCGCCGCCGGTCCCTCGTCGGCCGACGATCGAAGGGCCATGGCGATCGCCACGGCGCGGCCTGCGATGGGCGCGTGCTCGACCAGGACGATGCGCAGATTGGCGTTCCGGTCGAGGGCGTGCGCCGCGGCGGCGACCTCGGCGGCGCAGACGAGCGGCAAGACGAGCACCCCGCACGCCACGGCGATCATCGCCTTGCCGAGCGCCTTCGATCCGGCGCGCCAGGCCAGCGCGGCGAGCGCGGCGCCCACGAGCCCCACGACCAGCATGGCCACGTGAAACGCCGGGTAAAGTCGGGGCAGGACGTAGCTGTCGGCGAGCCATCCCCCGGCCGCCAGCGCGAGACCCGCCACCGCTACGACCACGGGGGACGACTCGGAGAAGCGCGCGACGCGCGGCAAGAGCCACCCGCCCGCCAGAGCCCCGCCGAGCGCCAGCACCCCGACGAACGGCGCGCGCAGCGCCCAGCTCGCGAAGTGACGCCCCTGGGAAATGCCGAGGGCCAGCGACCCCGCGGCGAGCACGCCGAGCGCGGCCAGGATGCGAACGTGCGTACGGTCTCCGCGGGAGGCGCCGAGGGCCGAGCGCCAGACGCCCGCGACCGCGAGCGCGGCAGGACCGAGGCCCGCGAGGGCGAGCGGCGCGGCCGCGTGGCGCGCCAGCGAGATCTCCCACGGCCCGAGGAACTGGGCGCGCCAGAGAAACGCGATCGCCACGTTCTCCGCGAGCAGGGCCCCAATCCACGCGGCGACCACCGCCGCCCAGTCGACGAGCGCCGATGCGGTCGCGACCCTCGGGTTCACCCGAAGGAGATGTCCAGGACTTCGTACGTGCGATCGCCGCCCGGCATGCGCACTTTGACCTCGTCTCCGACGGACTTGCCGATGAGCGACCGGGCCAGGGGGCTCGTGATGCTGATGCTGCCCTTGGCGAGGTCCGACTCGTCGGCGCCGAGGATCCGGTAGGTGACCTCCTCGCCGGTGTCGACGTTGGAGAGCTTGACGGAGGCCCCGAAGGCGACCCGGTCGCCGGCGAGCTTGGACGGATCGATGACCTCGGCCAGGGCCAGCTTGTTCTCGAGGTCCTTGACGCGCCCCTCGATGAACGACTGCCGGTCGCGCGCCGCGTGGTACTCGGCGTTCTCGCTCAGGTCGCCGTGCTCCCGCGCCACGGCGATCGCCTGGATGATGGCAGGGCGCTCGACGCTTTTGAGGTGGAGGAGCTCCTCGCGCAGCTTGACGGCCCCCTCGGGCGTGATCGGGTTTTTCTGCATCGCTCGCCCGATTTAGCATAGGGCGTCCTAGATTGCGGCCATGGGCATCGTGGGAGACCGTCCCGAGTCGGGCCTTCGGATCGACGTCGCGAGGGCGCCCGGAGGCGAGGCGCCGTGGACGTACCGCGGCGAGGCCGTCACGCCTTCTGCGACGTTTCGACTGGAAGCGACGGTGTCGGCGGCAGGAGCGGTCGTCGTGGAGGCGCCGGATGCCCCCGCCAAGGTGGCCGACCGCGCCCGGCTGCTGCTGCGCGCCGCGTGGAAGCACGCGCACGACGAGGACCAACCGCCTCCGCGGCGCATCGTGCGCTGGCGGCCGGACGGCGAGGCTGATAGGTAGTCGCGGCAGTCGCATGGCCACGCCGATCCGCCCCGCCGGCCCGCTCGTCGTGCGCGCCATGCACCGGCTTCCGTCGCGAAGTGCGCTTGCCCGGGTGCTCGCGCTCGCGTGCGCCCTCTTCGCCTGCGCGTGCGAGGAGGCGAAGAACCCGCTCGGGTACACGGAGGACGCCAAGCGCTCCTACGACGCGGCCATGGCCGAGTACAGCTCGCACAACTTCATCACGGCGCAGTCCTTGTTTCGCGAGATCAAGCGCAAGTACAGCTACTCGAAGTACGCCCGGCTGGCGGAGCTTCGCATCGCCGACGCCGACTTCGACCAGGAGAAGTTCTCGGACGCCATCCACGAGTACAAGGACTTCATCCGAGCCCATCGCTCCGACGCCGAGGACATCTCCTACGCCCGCGCCCGAATCGCGGAGGCCACGTACTCCGAGATCCCGGAGACCGCGATCGTCGGCGCCGCCGAGGAGCGCGATCAGGGAACGGTGGTCGACGCATACAAAGAGCTCACGAGCTACCTCACCGACTACCCCGACGCGAAAGAGTCTCCGCGCGTCCGCGAGCTCATTACCCTGGTCATCTCGCGCCTCGTGCGCCACGAGCTCTACGTCGCGCGCTTCTACCTGAGTCGCGACAACTACGAGGCCGCCGTCGCTCGCATCCGGTATGCGCTGCGCAACTACGGCGGGGCGCTCGCCGACAAGAACGGCGCGGTCACCGCGGGCATGGACCTCGCCGCCGAGGCGCTGCTCCTCCTCGGCGAGACGTACCTCAAGATGCACAAGCTCCCGGAGGCCCACCAGGCGTTCCAGTCCATCGTCCAGGACTGCGCGCAAAGCGCGCTCGTGGTGCAGGCGCGCGACTATTTGCGCTATCTGAGGGAAAAAGGGGCGTAGGTTTCGGGGGTCACCGTGACCGATCCGACCGTTCGCCCCGCGACGCCGTCGAGCGCCCCGCCGGGGCATCCCGCGCCGCGGACCGTCCTGGTGGTCGACGACGAGAAGAACATCCGCCGCACGTTGCAGCTCGTCCTCGAGGGCGAGGGGTACCACGTCCTCGGTGCCGAGACGGCGAAACAGGCCCTCGCCATCCTCGCCAGCCCCGAGGCGCCCGTAGACCTGGTGGTGCTCGACGTGCAGCTGCCCGACATGAGCGGCCTGGAGACGCTGGCCAAGCTGCGCGGGGACGAGGCGACGCGCGACCTGCCGATCATCGTCATCAGCGGGCACGCCACCGTCAACGACGCCGTGCAGGCGATCAAGCTCGGGGCGAGCGACTTCTTCGAGAAGCCCCTAGCGCGCGAGCGCGTCCTCGTCAGCCTGCGCAACGTCCTCGACGCGGCCAAGGCGCGGCGCGAGCTCGCCATCGTCAGCGAGCAGCAGCTCCTTCGCTACGAGATGGTGGGGCGAAGCGCCGTCATCCGGCGGATCTTCCTCGAAATCGAGAAAGTCGCCCCCACAAAAGCCTCGGTGCTCATCACGGGCGAGAGCGGGACGGGCAAAGAGCTCATCGCGCGGGCGCTCCACAGGCTGAGCCCTCGCTCCGACGGCTCGTTCGTCAAGGTCAACTGCGCCGCCATTCCGCGCGAGCTCATCGAGAGCGAGCTATTCGGCCACGAGAAGGGCGCCTTCACGGGCGCCATGCTCCGGCGCCGAGGGTTGTTCGAGCAGGCCCACGGAGGCACTCTCTTTCTCGACGAGATCGGCGACATGGACCTCGTTGCGCAAGCCAAGGTCCTTCGCGCCGTTCAGTCCGGGGAGATCTCGCGCGTCGGCAGCGAGCACGTGATCCACGTCGACGTCCGCGTGCTCGCCGCCACGAACAAAGATCTCACCAAGGCCGTCGAGAACGGTAGCTTCCGGGAAGACCTCTACTTTCGCCTCGCGGTCTTTCCCATCCGGAGCCCGGCGCTAAGAGAGCGGGTCGAGGATATCCCCATGCTGGCGGAGTCGTTCATGGAGCAGTTCGCGCGCGAGAACGGCGTGCGGCCCAAGCCGATGGACGACGCGGTGCTGCGCGCGCTCGAGTCGCGCAAGTGGCCGGGCAACGTCCGCGAGCTCAAGAACGTGGTCGAGCGCAGCGCCATCCTCAGCGGCGACAGAGTGACGATCGCGGACCTCCCGGAGGATCCGCACGCCAGCCCGTTCGAGGAAGAGACGGAGACCACGCCGGCCGAGTCCCCCGCCGGTCTCGACGGCCTGGACGACGACGGCGACGCCGTCAAGATGCCCCTGCCGGCGGGGGGCAAGCACCTGACGCTGCGCGAGTTCCGCGAGAAGTCCGAGCGTCAGTACATCGTCGACACGCTGCGCGTCGCGGGCTGGAACATCTCGCGCACCGCCATCCTGCTCGGCGTCGAGAGGACCAACCTGCACAAGAAGATCCGCGCGTACGGGATCCAGCGCGGCGAAGGCTGAGACGCCCCTGCCCCGGGGCTCAGGACGAGCCGGTCGAACCGTAGCCGGCAGCGCCCCGGACCGTCGCCTCGAGCGTGGAGACCACGACGAGCTCGGCGCGCGCGACGGGGGCGATGATCATCTGCGCGATCCGCTCGAGCGGCGCGACCGTCGCCGGCACGTCGCTCACGTTGACGAGCAGGACGTGCACTTCGCCCCGGAAGTCGCTGTCGATCGTGCCGGGGGCGTTCAGCACCGTCAAGCCGCTGCGCGCGGCGAGCCCCGAGCGCGGCCGGACCTGCCCCTCGAAGTGGGCGGGGATCGCGAAGGCAAGCCCCGTGGGGATGCGCGCGCGCGACAGCGGCGGCAGCATGACCGGCGAGGCGATGGCCGCGTGGAGGTCCATCCCGGCGGCGCCCTCCGTCTGGTACCGCGGGACAGGAACGTCGACCGGGCCCACCCGGGTCACCTGGATTCGAAGATCGGGAAGCATCGCGACTGGGAAGGTATCCGGTTTGTCGGCTGCGCTCTCGCCTGCTCTTGCTCTGCCGGGGCCGAGGATCACTTTGATCCGGGCGTGCCTTGACGTCCAGGACGTGGCTGGTACTCGGATCGTGCATGCCGGCCGCACGCGAACTCGTCCTCGTCCTCGACTTCGGCGCCCAGTACACGCAGCTCATCGCGCGACGGATCCGCGAGCAACGGGTCTATTGCGAGATTCACCCGTGCACGCTGCCTTTCGAGGAGGTCCGCCTGATGCGGCCCCGGGCGATTGTCCTTTCGGGGGGGCCGGCCAGCGTCTACGCCGAGAACGCGCCGACGGTCGACCCGCGCCTCTTCGAGCTCGGCGTCCCGATCCTCGGCATCTGCTACGGCCTGCAGCTCATCGCCCACGTGCTCGGCGGGCGCGTCGAGCGTGCGTCGGCGCACGAATACGGCCACGCCCGCGTCGTCGTCGAGCGCCCCGAGGGCATCTTCCACCGCTTTGCCAAGCGCGAGGCGCTCGACGTCTGGATGTCGCACGGGGACCGGATTGCGGCCCTGCCGCCGGGCTTTCAGACGATCGGCGTCAGCGGCAACACGCCTTTTTGCGCGGCGGGCCACGCGGGCAAAAACATCTACGGCGTGCAGTTTCACCCCGAAGTGGCGCACACGCCGCGCGGGGCGGAGATGATCGCGGCCTTTCTCTTCGACGTCGCCGGCCTCAGCCCCACCTGGACAGCCGGGGCGTTCACCGAAGAGGCGGTCGGCGCCATCCGGTCGCGCGTGTCGCCCGAGGAGCACGCCATCTGCGGGCTCTCCGGGGGCGTCGACTCCGCCGTGGCCGCCGTCCTGTGCCACCGGGCGCTCGGCGACCGGCTGACATGCATCTTCGTCGACAACGGGCTCTTGCGCCTCGGGGAGGCCGAGCAGGTCGTCGGGACGTTCCGCAAGAACCTGCACCTGAACCTCATCGCCGTCGACGCGCGGCAGCGCTTTCTCGCGGCGCTCGCGGGCGTCACCGACCCCGAGCAAAAGCGGCGCATCATCGGCCGCGTCTTCATCGAAGTCTTCGAGGACGAGGCGCACAAGGTCCGCGGCGCGAAGTGGCTCGTTCAGGGCACGCTTTACCCCGACGTCATCGAGAGCGTCAGCTTCAAGGGCCCGAGCGCCGTCATCAAGAGCCACCACAACGTGGGCGGTCTCCCCGAAAAGATGAACCTGAAGCTCATCGAGCCTTTGCGCGAGCTCTTCAAGGACGAGGTCCGCGCCGCGGGCGAGCAGCTCGGCATGCCGCGCGACATGCTCTGGCGCCACCCCTTCCCCGGTCCGGGCCTCGCGGTGCGCTGCCTGGGCGAAGTGACCGAGAAGCGCCTCGACGTGCTGCGCCAGGCCGACTCGATCGTCGTCGACGAGATTCGCACGGCGGGCCTGTACGACGCGATATGGCAAGCCTTCGCCGTGCTCTTGCCCGTCAAGAGCGTGGGCGTGATGGGCGACGAGCGCACCTACGAAGAGACATGCGCCGTGCGCGCCGTGCATTCCGTCGACGGGATGACCGCCGACTGGGCGAAGATCCCGTACGAGGTGCTCTCGCGCATATCGAACCGCATCATCAACGAGGTGCGCGGCATCAACCGGGTGGTGCTCGACATCACGAGCAAGCCGCCGGGGACCATCGAATGGGAGTGAGCGATTGCTCGTAAGCGGTCGTCATCTCTCGCTGATCTTACGCTCGACTCGTGCGGTCGGCCTCGCGGGGGCGGTTGCGGCCGTCGCCTGCCGGCCCGCCGCGACGGCGTCCGGGCCGACGGTCTCCCTTCGGCTGCACGGTGGCCCGGCGGATGCCACCGTGATCGTGGACGACGAGGCCCTGGGGACGCTCGACTTCGTCGCCGCGCACGGCGTGGCCTTGCCGCCTGGCGTGCACCACCTGACGGTCAAGGCCGTGGGGTTCTTTCCTTGGGACCGCGAGGTGACAGCCCAGGTGGGCTCGCCCCCGCTGCGGCTCGAGGTGGTGCTCGTGGCCGTCCCGGATTGAGCCACCCGCCCGTTGCAAGGCTTCCGCTCGCTTGACAGGAGGGCAGCCGAGCGGCTATCGGTCCCAGCCTTCCTATGTCAAACCGTGCAATCTGGAGCGTCCGAAAGCGTCACGAGTGGCTCGCGAAGCCGCTTCGGACCAAGCGCGTCAAGCGCGCCCAGCGGCTGCGCTGTGGTCTGCAGGACGCCATCGACCGCAAGGGCGGCGGGCAAGAGCCCCCGCAGAACTGACGCTCACGTTCCCCACGTCAGGGGGAATGCTTGGCCTTCGGCTGCCCACGGCATGGCGGCGGTGTTGCGCGCCCAGCCCATTCGGCCCGCTCGGTCGACGAGGATGACGCCCCCGGTGCCCGCGAGCCGTGATCCGAGGGAGCGGATGACCGCACGGGCTGCGTCTTCGGGGTGCGTTCGACTGCGCAAGTAGTCGGTCGCCGTCTTGGCGAGTGCCAAGCGCATGATGGACTCTCCGTGGCCCGTCGCCGAGCACGCGCCGGAATCGTTGTCGGCGTACGTCCCGGCGCCGAGCAGCGGCGAATCGCCGACGCGGCCGAGGCGCTTGTTCACGAGGCCTCCCGTGCTGGTCGCGGCGGCCACGTTGCCCGACGCGTCGCACGCCACCGCGCCGACGGTGCCCCCTCCTGAACCGCGGCCCTGACGCCGTTCGTGCACCGCGGCCCAGCGACGCCGGGCATCCTCGGTCGTCATGGCCTCGCTGGTCACCCGCTCGAAGCCCCGCTCCACGGCGAAGGCGGCGGCTCCCTCGGCCGCATAGAGCACGTGGCGACCGTCCTCGAGCGCGGCGCGGGCAACGGCGACCGGATGCCGAAACGGTGGAAGCGCGCAGACGGCACCGGCGCGAAGCTTGCCACCCTCCATGATCGCGGCGTCGAGCTCGACGAGACCCGCCTCGTTGAGGCATGCCCCCGTCCCCGCGTTGAACCATGGGTCGTCCTCGAGCACGGCGACGGCTCGCTCCACCGCTTCGAGAGCGCCGAGCCCCGATCGCAGCGCCGCCGACCCCGCCTCGACAGCGCGACGGCAGCCGGCAAACGGCTCCCCCGCCTGCGCGACGCCCGGGTCGGAGGGAGCGTCCCCTGCCCCGCCGTGCACGACGATTGACCACGTGCCGCCCTCGCCACCCCAGGCCTCGAGGATGCTCGACGCGCGGCTCGCCGTCACGATGCTTCCCGATAGCGCCAGTAGGCCAAGAGGACCACGCCGAGCCACGGCAGCGCGCCGACCATCGCGGGGACGTGCCGAACGGCCGCCGCCTGAAATAGAACGACGTTCATCGCGGCGGCCGTCATGGCGAGAAGCGTCGCCCAGGGCGCCCGTCGTCTGGGGGCGTATCCCCCGCCAAGAATCGCGTGCGCCACGAGCATCGACAGGGCGGTCCCCGCGACGGCCGTCGTCGTCGCCGCCGCCGCACGGCCATGAGCGGGGATGGTCGTGGCGAACGAGGGCTCGCGCGGCCCCGGCAGCTTCGTCGGTGCCCCATCGGCCTCGACGCGAAGTCCTTCGGCTCGATTGGTAAAGGCTCCGCCGTCCCAGGACCAGGCGTTCGCATGCGCCGCCGTCGGAAAGAAACCGGAGACCTCCACGGACCGCAGCGTGCCGACCGCGAGGGCGGCCACGAGCGCGACGAGCGCGCCGCCCGCCACGGCCGCCCCCACCATCTGTCCGGGCGACCGTCCCAGGGCTCCGAGTGCGAGGGCCTCGCCACGCGCTCGCACCGGCGCGAGTGCCGCCCACACGCCGACGGCCGAGCACAAGGGCGTAATCGGCAGCGCGCGACCCGCGCGCTCGCCCCAGGAGAGGCCGCCCTCATCGGTCACCGCCGTGACGAGCCAGGCCATGCCAAGCGCCACCGCCCCCACGGCCGCCGCGCGAAGCAGCACAAAGACGTCCCATCGGGTCGCTCGAATGCCGCCGCCGTTCTCGCTCGGCTCCGTCACGCCGAGGCGACGATAGCGTACGCACCTCGAGGGCGACAGGCCGTGCCGTCGCGGATCCGTGCGAACAAGCGCATCGAGGGGAAGACCTCGCGCGATCGCGTGTTATAGTCGAAGGAAGCGTCGTGCTTGGGCCTCGTGTCCCGAATTGGTTCGGCGGCGGAGAACACCGTCGCGAGCTCGGCTCAGTCCGGTGCCAACGGGCACCTCAACAGAAACACTCGTCTGGCAGCGCAGGTCTCTACGACCCTCATCGCGCCACCCCACGAGTGCCGGCCAAGTGCTGGAGGAGGCAACGTCATGCAAAATACTGATGGCTCTAGTCCGAGAGGGCCGCTTCCCTAGAGTTCGTCCAGCGCTCCTCCGGCGCACCCGTTCGCGGGGCGCCGCATTGCGCGACGAGCCAAACGAGACGGGTGGCCCGCGTTGACGCGAGCCTTCGTCTGACGTGCCCTTTCTGCTGGGCCAGCGCGGTCCGGGTGGGTTCATCCACCCGGACCGTGTTTTTTTGTTGGCCCGTTGACAGAGGGAACGGCCGAGGGTTACTTGGGCCTCTCTTTCCCTGCGGGACTAGCTCAGTTGGTAGAGCGTCGGCTTCCCAAGCCGAAGGTCGCGGGTTCGAGACCCGTGTCCCGCTCCCCTGGAAATTCAATCACTTGGGCACTAACACTCAAGTCGTTTCCAGGACGAGAAGTCACCGCCGGTGACAGCAAGCGTGCGAGTCCCGGGTCGATGACCGGGAGCGCCGACGCGGGCACCGGCCTCGCGGCTTCAAGCTCGCGGACGTAGGCCATGTGCACCTTCGGGTCGGCGTGGCTCGCCAGCGTCATCGCGGTTTGCAGGTTCACACCCGCGCCAGCGAGGGCTCGGTTGTACGCGCGCCGCATCGAGTGGAAGTTCATTCGGCGGGAGACGGGCGTGTCGAAGTAGAGCGGGTCGGCGGGGTTGGGCGTCGCCTTCCCCTCCGCGTCCGTAACCGGCGGGAGGCGCACCACGCCCGCGCGGAAGAAGTCGCGCCGCATCCGACCCGCGAACGACGTGCCCCTGCCCTTCTTGTCCTTCCCCGCCCGTGGCCCCCGGCGCACCGGGAACACGGGCCCGGCGACAGGCTTGCCGGAACGCTCCCACCACACGCGAAGGAAGGGCCGCAAGACGTCGGGGATCTCGAGCCGCTGCACCTCGCCCGTCTTGGCGCGGGCGACGGTGCAGAGGAGGAAGCCGTCCCGGTCGACCATGGTCCAATCCCAGCGAATGAGCTCCGCCCCGCGCATGCCACCCTCGGTGCGGGCGACGAGCGTGAGCAGCTTCAGCTCCAAGTCGAGTTTGGGCGCGCCGAGGTACCTCGCGATCTCCGCGTCCGTCGGGCTCACGAACGGGCGCCGGTCCCGCTTCAAGCCCTCGGGCAACTCGACGTGCTCGGCGGGGTTGCTAGCGATGATCTTCTCGATCATGGCGCGCTTCAAATCGCGCCGGACGACCGCGCGGATCTTGTCGATCGTCTCGTAGGCGCGACCGCGGTCGCGCGCCTCCTCGAGCACCTGGCGCACGTGGTCGTCGGTGACCCGGACGAGCGGAAGGTCACCGATCACCCGGTAGATGTACCGGACGCGGTTGTTCTGCTCGTCGCGCGCCATCGAGATCCCGGCCGTCTGCCGGCGCTCATGGCGGTCGAGCGTGAACGATCGGTAGGTCTCGGCGTTCATCGTCCTGGCTTGTGCGTCGGCGACGAGCTCCCCTGCCGCGATGGCTGCGACGAGGCGCGCGAGCTTGCGGCGTGCAGTCGAGCGGTCCTTCGTCTGCAGGTTGATCCAGCGCCGCTCCTCGACGCCGTCCGGCAGACGGACCCACACGCGGGCGAAGAAGCCCGACGGCTTCGGTACCAGGGTTCCGGTTCGCTTCGTGCTCATGATCTATCGCTTTCCCTTCTTCGCTGCGTTGCCGGCAACCGTGATGCCCTCGGCCCGTGCGTGGCTCCGCAGTACCGCCCGCAATGCGTCGTTCTGCGTTATGGCGCCCATGTGCCTCCTGATCGCCTCGAGGAGCGCGGCGTCCTCGGACGGCAGGTAGAGCGGCAGTTCGATCGGCACCTCCGAGAAGTCGAGGGGCAGGTCGATCGGCAGGTCCCGAAGCATCTCCGCTTCCCGCGCAAACATGTCCTGCATGAACGGGAGGTCCTGGTCAGAAGACGTCGGCGCGGCTGCCCTTGCCGCAGGCGGCGCCACTAGATCGTTGCGAATCATCTCGAGGCACGCGAGCATCGCCGCCGTTTTCCCCTCGGCGTGCGCAGAAGAAGCGGCGTTCGTGGCCAGTG